>JAAUXV010088279.1_pt1 | contig 10474 bp, 14 predicted proteins | sample 7278181 | NCBI WGS metagenome assembly JAAUXV01 (sample SAMN14350114, study PRJNA611818) | marine sediment metagenome | isolation source: surface marine sediment (2.1m) | place: French Polynesia: Moorea | collected 2018-08
TTTTGAACATTGTCAAATTTTACTGCATAAAATTGTGAATTTTTAACATTTTTTGAAAATATTTTTGGAGATTGATTTTTGTACCCCCTCTGAAACGTCCAAAAATGCAATAAAAATTTTGACATTTTAGGCTGGCGCATTTTTTTGCGCATTTTGACAAATTTCTCGCGCATTTTGACGAAAACCATCTGGCAGCACTGTTTGCAGCGCTTTTGCGGCCTGTATAAGTCAAAAAAACCTTCGAAAACACCAAAAAACCTTTTTTTGCGCCTTTCATTTGTTGGGAACCCAGCACTCAATCTTTTTAACCGTTCCCTCCTGCACCTGGCACCCCCTCCTGTAGCCTCTGCCTGTATAGCGCGTAGGTGAACCCCTCTGGCTCCTCCTCGCTCTTGTAGGTGGTGGAGAGGCCCCCGCCGATGTCCACAGTGCGCAGGCGCCGTCCACACCTGGACTCGATGACCGACACAAGGTCCATGCACGTACGGGCGCCGCGAACGAACAGCTCGAGGGGGACGCCCTGAGGAAAAGAAGAAAGGAAACAACAAAAAGAAATAGCAATTAAATAAAATATTTGAAAAACATTTTCCCCCATTTTCTGTTGGATGAGAAGTTATATCACCTGACTCCCAACATGCACGTGTATCCCCGTCAACCATGTGTTCCTCCTGTACAACTCCACCACCCTCTCCCTGGTCTCCTCCGTGACAGGGACCCCGAACTTGGAGAGGCGGGTGGCGGTGCTCACCAGGGCGATGGAGCCACCGCCGACCACAGGGTTGATGCGGAGGCCAAGTTGGGATCTCAAGTTTGAATTAATGCGATTTATTTCTTTTGAACCTAAACTAAATAATTTGTATGGAAGTATACTTTGTGTCCTTGCACTTTCCGCGAAGCAGGTCGTCGACAATGGAGATCTCGTGCTCGTTGTCCTTTAAAAGAGCAAGTTTACATTTCCCGCACAAATAATAATTTCGTTCTATTTACCAGGTTAACGATGACGTCTGCGTTTAGCGCCGTTGCAATGTCCTGCCTTGTCTTGCAGGGTGAATCGAAGACGACCTTGTCAGGGCTGAACCCTAGGGATAGGGCATGGACGACCTCGGAGATGGAGGCGCACTCAGACCCAAGGCCTCGACGCTTCACGGCCTACAAGGGAAAACAGAAGGGATATAGTATGAGAAATAGCAGCTGTAACAACAACACTACCTGCGACAACAACAACAACAACAACAACAACAACACTAGCTGCAGCAACAACAAGACCAAGTTGTCGCAAAACCAGCTGCAGCTGCAACAACAAGACCAAAAGTGTCAGTTACAACCCCACTATAAAAAAGCAACGCATCATCTGCACGAACAACAGCAGGAACGACAGAATCTATTGAAGCCCATCAACAGCAAAAGCCAACAGCATCAGTTGCAGCACCAGCAGTAGCAGCAGCTGCCGCCCAAGTCTGAGCAAGACCTTTTGTTATCCTTTCCTCACCAGCATGACCCCGCAAATGGAGTTTGCCTTCATAGCCGCGGCATGTAGAAAGAATTCCTCTGGAAATGCCTCCAGAACAGAGTCCACCCTCGAGTCAAGGTAATCCAGGTCGAAGAGGTCCACAGAGGGGGTGTGGTCGCCAATCAGGCCCCTTTGGGTCATAAAAAGCACGCTCAATTCCGATCCCCATACAAACATGTAATTCACTCTTACTTTTTCGCCACTTCCTTCAGCGCTGCTTCCATGTTGAATGATTTCCTTATTTCTTATGCAGATAAATGACGAAATACTGATCTGAGGGAAACGAAATAGATTTCCCCCTCTTTGTTATGCTTTGTGTCTGTCGGCTTTGCAGTGAGGAGGGGACCGTCAAGACAGGTTTTCCCCCTCTCCTCTTCGTACGTACGTTCAGCACAGTACGGACGCCATTAAATGGACTCAAAAGAACGGACTTTTGTTGGAGGGAGGGAGGAAAGAAGGATTTTCCCCCGCGGTAAGTCTTCAGCTTTGCTCTATTAGCCGTGATTCTTTTAAGGGCAAAAAACCCTTGTATTTTTTGTCTTTTTCAAGAAAGTCACACTTCACATTAATAACGATTGTGTTCATCCTCGCTGCAGGGATATGCTGTTTTAGTATTCCAAATCCCCGGAAAGACTTTCCTTAAAATCTTTTAAACAAAAAAATGAAAGTGCGAGGAAATAGCGAGGAAGAAATGTTAGTCGTCCATCTCCCTACGGTCCCTACGGAGATGAGAGAGGGACCTATACCTCATTTTTTGTTAGCTTTGTAAACCCCGCGCCACAACGGCGGCGGCGGCGGCGGCGGCGGCGGCGGCGGCGGCGGCGGCGGCGGCGGCGGCGGGTAGGAATGGAGGAAAGTCCCACCCACCTCCTGCACCTGACCAAGCAACATCGGCGATGGATATGGAGCAGACAGGCTCTCCTTGGAAGATGCTCCAAAGGCTTTCTCCCAAGGGATCTTGGGGAAGAGTAGGCGAGGAGAGGAAAGCCCAAATGGTTTTTGGGTTGGTCGCCCCCGAAAGGGAAAGTTGGTTGGGGGAGGGGAGTTTGGCACGTGCCTGTCGGGGGGGAAGGGATCCTTGATGCTGCTGCCAAAGGATAGTCCTCCTCTTCACTCGGTCCTGGGAGGCGGAGGAGGACGGAGGAGCGAAGGCTGGTGGGGTCAGAGGAAGGAGGAGGAGGAGGAGGAGGGGCTCCCCTCCCAAAAAAGGACAAGGACAATTTCTTGATTTTTCAATTTTTTCAAACGTAATCTAAGGCTTTCAAGCACACACTAAGCGAAATTGAAGAAAGAAGATTTTTTTTCACCGGAATGGCGATAGCGTCGGGCGGCGAAGGAACAGAAGATAATTGATTTTTTAGCTCCTACTTTTGAGCTACAACACCGCCATGGCATCGTTCTTCTTATCCGCCAAGGACTTTGTTGCCAGCAAGGTAACCCCCGACTGCCTGAAGGCCTCCACCGACGAGCTCAAGACCTTCGCAAAGGAGGCCAAGGGAAAGCTTGGAGCGGGGGAGGACGGGGAGAACACCGATCCGGACCATCCAGAGAACAAGGGGAAGATCACGGAGTGGCAGGCAGCTTGGAACATCACCAATGCAATTCAGGTATTTGGACAATTGAAGGCAAATTCGAATGTACCGTAACTTGCTATGGCAGTTCTTAGCAAACGCTCTCTCCGCTTTTTTCAATCGGAAGATTTGGCAAGATATACAGGATCAACTTCTTCTCTCCTCCAGGGCATGTTCATCGTGTCTCTGCCCTATGGGGTTATGCACGGAGGCTACTGGGGCATCCTTGCCATGGTTGGGGTCGCCCACATCTGCTGCCACACCGGCAAGATCCTGGTTGAGTGTTTGTACGAGCCGGATCCGGAGACGGGACAGCCAGTCAAGGTGCGCTTTTCGTACAACGAGGTGGCGCAGGAGTGCTTCGGGAAGAGGTGCGTTAGTTTCAAACTCTTCAAATGTTGAAATTGACACAAAAGTGGTTTAACAAATATTTTCCAAAGAAATAATAATTGAATTATTTGAATTTTCGAAAACAGCACTTTCCCCCACAACTTACCGTTCCTTTCTCAGATACGGCGGCAAGATCATCAACGCAGCTCAGCTCATCGAGCTCCTCATGACGTGCATCCTATACGTCGTCCTGTGCGGAGATCTACTCGTGAGAAGAAGAGAAAATAAATGTTCTGCAGTAAAAGGATGTTGATTAGCTATTTTCTCTTCCAAGAAAGGTTCTAAATAGGAAATGCTGAACAAAGTTCTTGGAACAGTGAGAGTCGCTCTTGCTGCTGCGATAGCTGTTGCTGTTGCTGCTGCTGCTGTTGTTGGTAGAGTTGGCCGGCAGGATTTCGAATTTGGGAACTAGCAATTCCTGACGTTGTTTTCCCCTCCTCCAGATGGGTGCCTTCCCCCTGGGTCACATCGACACCCGCTCGTACATGATGCTTTGCGGCGTGACCCTCCTCCCGGTGGCCTTCCTGAAGAACCTCCGCGGCGTCTCCAAGCTCTCCTTCTGGAACGGGGTCGTGCACGTCGTCATCAACGCGGTCGTCATCGGATACTGCCTCACCAGGGCGGCAGACTGGGACCTCACTATGGTCACACTAAAGGTGGACATCATCAGCTTCCCAATCGCGCTGGGCGTCATCGTATTCAGCTACACCTCGCAGGTATGGATTTCTGCAGGGGTAAAAGCTACTACACTTCCAGTTTCATTTTGTTTCTCGATTGGTGAATATCTTCCCATGCCAAAAGGAAAGTTGCATGGGAGGGACAGGAACAATGACCAAAATTAATGTATGGATAGAGTTTCATCAAATTTGATTCTTCTTCCATTGCATATCCCCGATTTTGAAGAACGACAAAAGCCTTTTTTTCCTGTTCCACTCTGTCCTCAGATCTTCCTCCCTACCCTTGAGGAGAACATGATCGACAAGGGCAAGTTCGTGTGTATGCTCAACTGGTCCCACGTGGCCGCCGCCGTCTTCAAGGCCGTATTCGGATACATCGGCTTCCTCACCTTCAAGGAGGACACCCAGGAGGAGGTCGTCAACAACCTGAGTCCCGGCTTGAAGACCGTGGTCAACCTCATCCTGGTGGTAAAGGCGCTCCTGTCCTACCCGCTTCCATACTACGCCGCCTGCGACCTCGTCGAGAAGGAGCTCTTCAGGGTGAGAGAGAAATCAAATATCTTTGTTACCAAGTCTTCTTGTAAACATTTATTGGTTGAATAATTATTTTGGCTTTTCTCGTAAACTTTTGAGGGGAGGAGGTTTTTTTTAAAAAAAGAAAGCTTTATGAAAACAGTAAAGTACTATGAGCAAATATCGAGATGTTGAAAGACACAAACGGCAACTGGGCTATATTAAAAGAGATCTAGTTAATGTTGCTTTTTGGCTTCCACACAAATACGCTGTTTCGCTGTTTACTACAACGGCGTTCCCTCCCATATTCCGTCCAGGGCAAGCCCCAGACCCAGTTTCCCTCTATCTGGTCCCTTGACGGTGAGCTCAAGTTCTGGGGTTTCGCCTTCCGCGTCGGCGTCGTCATCGTCACAGTCGTCTTCGCCGTCGTCATCCCACACTTCACCATACTCATGGGGTTCATCGGGAATTTCACCGGCACTTGCCTAAGCTTCATCTGGCCCGCATACTTCCACCTCCGGCTTAGACGTCACAGCATGAGCTGGCCCACCATGGTCTACGACATGGTCATAATCTTCCTCGGCTTCGCCTTCGGGATCGTCGGAATGTACATCTCAGCCAAGGCCATGGAGCGGGCATTCGAGCTAGGGATTCCCGTCTAAAAGAAAAATAATCGACCAAGAAGTGATCACACCCATTTTACCCAAATAATTCCGCCAGTTTTAAGTGTTTGAAAATTTTGAATTATTCCGCCGTCTTCCATCATCATGTAACAAACAACAAGTCTTCCACAAAAAAAGAGAGTAACTTATGAAGCCACACCACGAAACGAAGGCAAGTCTTCCAAATTTTGCTTAAGCTGCAGTGAGTGAACATGAAAAGCAAGTCTTCCAAAAAAAACCTGCTTTAATCATAGCATCAATGAGTGAGAATCATCAAAGTAACGTTACGATCGCCAATAGTATAGATTTCACCAACCAACTCAATCCTCCTAGTCCTCAACAGTCAGATGTAGTTTAAAACCGTTATTGTACTGTATCACAAACCAACTAAATGCTGAGTAGCAATGCCAAAGAATGAAAGCCAGTGTTTCTCAAATGTTTTTATCGAATCACCGCTCTTCCAATATTATACCAAAGTTAAAATGTTCCATGACAAGCGAATGATTGAAAAATTGTGATTGTTTTCTGAGTAGCAATGCCGAAAAGTGTTTTTGTGAAGAAGGAATTATCAGAAAAAGCATGTCGTTTTAAATTGCAAAATCATGATAGCGTACCAATAAAAAAATCCCGTTTTTTCTGACACCTTTTTGTCTGCTCAAAGTTGTTCTGTATTCTTGTAATAAGTGATTTTTTTACAGTTTTACGATATACAGTAGGTATTTGGTACTTTAGCCGTAATTAATTAGGAGCATTTTTACGCTGGGAGAAAGAGTGAATGTATGTGTGGAAGACATCGATTTTTGTTTTCGCAGGGATACTTTTTCAGCAGGTGATATTAGGCACGTATCAGGTCCTTTTCTTAATCGCCATCTAGACTGCCACCTCTCCCGGCTGTGGCCCACCTCCTCCTCCTACATACGGGCTGTAGGGCGGAGGAAGGGTCGCCGCTGCGGCCGCGGCGGGCGGCTGGTACGGCGGGGCCGCCGCCGCCGCCGCCGCCGCGTCCGCCATCTCCTGGGCGTGAAGCAGTTTTGCGGCGGTCTCTGGCGACGCAGGAACCTCCGCCGCTGACAGGACCAGGGAGGCAGACTCAGCGGCGACAATTGATCTGGAGAAAAAGAAGAAAAAATTAAAATTGAATTCACAAGTCTGAAACTTTTTTGGCAAAAGAAAAGTAGTAATTCGTTAATTAGAAAGTTGTTACCTGTAGTGTGAAAGCGCCACGACGTAAAAGTAAGCCTCTAGAACTGAAACCAGAAAGGCGATCATCCCTTTGCATACAAGTATTGAGGAGAAAGGTTTTCTACTCACTTGTGAAGAACGATAGCGGCGCCACTACGATGAGGGTGGCGATTGCCCTGTCTGTCTCCTCGCATGCGATGGAGGTGAAGTAGAAGAAGATGCCGTAGGAGACGGCTGCGGCAGCCAGGAGGAGGACGGGGAGCTTCAGCACCAGCCAGGCCTTGAGCAGGGCAGTCTTGCGGAGCAGGATGGCAGCCCACAGCTGGAGCCACAAAAGGGAGTACTGGAAATGAATGGAAAGATGTTCTTTTTTAAAAAAAAGTTTTTATATGTTTTTGCTGCTGCTGCTCATTGTTGCTACTGCACCTACTTCAGAGGCAACATTTAAAGCCATGTTGACTCAATTACTTTGCTGTTGTTGAAACCGCCGCATTTGGTAACTTTATCTGCGCTCTAGTTTACGCACGCAAACGCACTAACCCCCAAAGTTGTGACTAGCCCGATTCCGTCCCCAGTGCTCCAGACCTTGAGGTGCCCGCCGTTCTCAGAGTAAGTGATGCCAACGTCCACGAGGAGATATACCTTAATCAACGCAGAGGAATTTCCAGCTTTAGGTCACGTATTTTTGAATCCGTAAAAATGGGGGAATAGACGTAGATGTACGGAAAAAAATATCCATATCAATTAATTTCTCTGTGGCCCTCACTCACATGGTATACCCCGCACAGCAGCAGGTAGGCCGAGGATATGAATAGGCACGCCCTCCGCAGGTCACGGATCTCGCAGCACGAGTTGACGCCAACCTCCAAAGGCATCCTTGATATCGGTGCAAAGTCCTACTTTGCGCTAAAATTCAAGCCTCCGCTCTCCAGTATGGCTCGACTGGAGAAGATGATGCCTTCCTTCTGGTTTTGGCGAGAGAGGGATGAGGATTGCAAAGCTGCCTCGGCCGCAAAAGAAGCACCATCCGCCTTGCGTAGGGCTTTCGAGAAAGCCTCAGTGGAAGGCCCACCGCGGCAGAAAGGGTCCTTTCCCTCATCCTACTAATGCAAAGAAAGGCCGCCGCGAAGAAGAAAGACTGCTGCTGAAGAAGAAGAAAGGGGAATCCCCCCTCTCCTCCTCCTTTTCTTCCCGGCGTTCGGAGGTCCTTTGGCAGGGAGGGAAGACCAGAACGAAGGACCGCGGGAAATAAGGGGGAAGGGGATGATACTACTGTACACATCGAATTCAACTTTCGTTTAAACATTTTTTATTGGATGCGTTCGACTAAAAAGATATTTGAACTTGGTGTGTAGAGACGCCGCAATTGAAAGGGAGATAATCTCTTCGGGAAGCTGGTCAGTCATTTCACAGCCTCTTTTGTATCATTACGTGGAGGACTCCAAGCCGGACTTACTCCCCATCTCCTAATTGGAGCTGAAAACCTCCTCTTCTATCCACCTTTCCTTCCACGACAGTCCCGCCGCTGCAGCAGCGGAGTGCTCCTTTGCGCAAAGCTCGGCCCCCGTCTTGTCCCGGTCGGCCTCCTCCTCCTCCCTGACGAAGCTCTCCCTCAGGTCAGAGTCGTAGTTGACGTCCTCCTCCACCCTTTCCACGTCCAACGGCGCCGTCGCCCCCTCCCTCACGAGCTCCCTCTTCTCCCTGGGATCCACCTCCGCCCCCGTCAGCACCGCAGCCATAGCAGCCTTCTTCTCTCCCCTGTCCTTCCTCCTGGCCCTGTCTCCGCCCTTCTTCGGCGCCTTCTTAGGCTTGCGAAGGCCTTTGTGCTCGTCCATGTGGCCCGCCAGTCCTCTTCGGCTGGCGAAGGCCCTGCCGCAGCCCTTCTCCTGGCACCTGTGGCTCAGGCCTTGGTGGGAAACGCGGCCGTGGTTCTGTAGGTTCTTGTAGTCTAGGTATACCCTGAAAAAGTAATACGTTAAAGATACTTTATTTCAAGGATAAGGTACATTTTGGGGAAGTGTTCCTCACCTGTCGCATCCCTCGTGCGGACACTTGAAGACGTTCTGCCCCTCCTTCCCCTCCTCCTCCCCAAGATGGGTGAGCATGTGCCTCTCGTAGTTGCAGGGTCGGGCGAACTCCCTCCCACACCTTGGGCACTTCTTCACCTTGGGGTGCTTGTCGGCCAGGTGCCGGCGGAGCTCGCCGAAGGTTCTGAACTGCTCCCCGCACCCCTCCTCCGAGCACGCTCTCGAGGTGTGCCTTTTCAGGCGGTGCAGCCTCAGCTTGTTGGGGAAGGCGAACCTGGCTGGGCACTCCGGACATGCGTGCGGGAGCTGCCCGTCGTGCTCGCGGGCCAGGTGGGCGGAGAGGTGGCCGCGCTTGGGGAAGGTCATGCCGCACTCCGGGCAGGGGTGGCGGTTGGAAGAAGACGAAGAGGACGTCTGTTGTTGTTGTGTAGGAGGGTGTGCCTTCCGGGTGTGCTTCTTGAGCGCCTGCCGAGAGGCAAAGTCAGAGGGGCAGGACGGGCAGGAGAACCTCGTCTCCTCTTCTTCCTCCTCCTCTTCGTCCTCCCCTTTCTTCCTGTGCGCCGAGTCCTGGTGCCTCTTGAGGTGCTCCCGCTTCTTGTAGGCCCTGCCGCAGCCCTCTGCTGGGCACTTGAATGGCCGCGCGTCGCTGTGGGTCTTCACGTGCAGGTTCAACTTCTTCCTCTCGGAGAACTTCTTGCCGCATCCTTCTCGGTCGCAGGAGAAGAGGCCGTCCGAGTCCGGAGGCTCAACCTCTTTCAACCGGACCAGCTCCTCCGGGTTCGTCCGGTGCGACTCCTGATGCCGCAATAGGTGGTCCCTTTTCTTGAAGGCGCATCCGCAGCCTGGCTCCGGGCACTCGAAGGGCCTCTCCTTGCTGTGGGACCTCTTGTGGTGGCCGAGCGACTTCCGGTCGGGGAAGACCTTCTCGCAATCGTTGCACACGAACAGGACTGGGGACTTTGGGCGGGGCATCATGGGTACGTCCAGCTTGAGCACCAGGTTGCCGTAGGTGCGCTGCCGCTCGACCGGCGGTTTCTTGTCATTTTCCGGAGGGGATTCGTGCGAGGTCCGGTGGATCTCCAGGCCTTCTTTGGAGTCGAAGGTCTCCCCGCACCCAATTTTGTCGCAGGAGTGGACGACCTTGATGGGGGCGAAGGCAGGCCCGGTGAAGGCCCTCTCCCAGTCCGAGTCCACCTCGAGTTCGGACGAGGAGAGGACTTCCGCTGGGCTCATAGTGGCAACGGTGGTGCTCATCCTGTTGATCTACTGCTGCTTCTTAGTCTTGAATACGACCGAGTCCACGTCTGTGATCCTGAGCTTGGCCTGCGGTATGACTGCCCCGGTGGGCGTCCTCAGGCCCTCCACGCACAGGTGCAAGAAGTCCCGGTCGAAGGCCAGGACTCCCCCTTCGCACTCTGTCTGGAAGCCACTGTGCAGGCGGAGGGAGGTGGCCCCGCCGCCGAGGTCCTTGTCCTCCTGTCTGAGGGCCTCCAGGGCGCGGAGGAAGTCCTTGCGGAGGAGGCTGCGGGCAGACTGCTCCACCTTCTCCTGATCTGCCTCTTGCTGCTTGTCCTTGTGGGCGGCCTCGGCCTCGGCCTGGTTCATGACCTCGGCACAGGGACTTGGGCAACGAGATCGAAGCAGACGCCAGAGCCCAGACAGGCGCGGAAATGTTTGCGATGCGGTCTTCCGTCTTCTCTAGACTAGTTCTCTTCCTAAAAGGAAAAGGCTTTTTTCGGGATATTTCTTTAGCATTAGCAGTGCCAAAGACGTTATCACCGACCCTGTTTTGCCTCCTCCCGCGAGCCGCCGCGAGCGAAATTCGCCACGAGGGTAGGGATGGATGCGGGCTGAGCCCGAGCCCGCGAGCCCGCAGGCCCGCAGCCGTTTTTGCCAGCCCGCATCAGCCCGCAGCCCGCACCCTCCAGCCCGCACCAAAAAA
>JAAUXV010130719.1_pt1 | contig 10473 bp, 10 predicted proteins | sample 7278181 | NCBI WGS metagenome assembly JAAUXV01 (sample SAMN14350114, study PRJNA611818) | marine sediment metagenome | isolation source: surface marine sediment (2.1m) | place: French Polynesia: Moorea | collected 2018-08
CTTTGGACAGGAAAGGAATCAGCCAGACGTTGTAGGTCAACAGGTTGAGGGAGTCGGTCTTTGTCTGCGGCGGCGGCGCCGTCGTCGTCGTCACGTTCTCAGGAGATGAGACGTTCTCCGCTGCCCGACACCTCAGGAAGTGGTGGACGACGAAAAGCAGAGCGGGAAAAGCTTTTGCATGCATATGGAAATAATTTTTCTAATGCTTTGTGAAGGCGCGGGAATTGATTGATCTCATATCCGCAATTTTTTTAAAAAAAATAACACAATTGCATTCCTGCACAATTATCCTGGGCATAAAACGGAGATCTCTCTTATACACTGTAAACTATCCTCTGTTTTTTTTCCGTCGATGCTGTTCCCTCCTCGATCCTCCATGAAAGTCAAGCATAATTAAATTCCCCACGACGATTACCAAGAGCCACAACAATAAAGAGAGGAGGAGGAGGGGACCTCACACGCCGACGCCGATGGACCGAACGACGGACCGCAGATCGAACGACGGCGGAGGAAGCCGGTCGGTCGGCGACTCTCTCTCTGTCTCTCTCTCAGGCGCAGACGCCGCTTCCCCTTCCCAGGCCAATTTTTCATCTCTCTCTCTCTTCCCCCAATCCACCCTTTTCCTGCTCATTAAGCCTGGTCCTCTTGATCAAAGCCGCCTATTGCCTCCAACGGGAATTCTCACCGTGTGTACGTGTGCATTTAGAAGAGGATGAAATTTAGAGAAGCAACATCGTGGGAAGGCTGCCCACATTAGAGCGAACAGGACTGCCGTCTGGGACAAAGAGAAAACTTAATTACTGTGGAATGCTGGAAAATAGGAGCACCAGCTCTAAAGTTATTCTACTTGTGGGGCAACTAATTAGTTTTTGCTAAGACAACACAAGCTTGCGAAGAATGAGCTCGGGAAACTCAGCGTATGAAGAAAAAAATAAAAAAGTATGGATGGTGGGGGTAATGTTCGGCCCTTTAAAAAGTGCTCGCAGCACCGCCGTCGTTTACCGCTTCTGCAGCACAGCACTTTTTCCGCCAGAAACGAGGGAGGATGGTGTGGGGTGGTGCCCGAAGATGATAATCATCTTCTGCTCTCCCCTCCTTTTCGCACCGTCTTTACAACGCATGCAGAGGTAGAAATGCCCGAGAGCGTTGGAGGAAAAAAGGGGGAAAAGGAAAGGCGCTGTAGCCCAAAAACTGACGACGACGGAGGGAGAGAGTTAGACGGAGGGAGGAAGGAGGGAATGAGCCCCATTCTCTTTTCCTCTCCTTCTCCGCCCGTCCGTTTCCGTGCGTCGACGGTCGATCCGTGTTGAGAGTTGTGTTGTGTCAGTCGCCCTCACGCCGCCGGGCAGGAAGGAAGAGCGTGGGTCGAAAAGCACCATAGACTTCTTGCCCCTCAGGTGTTCTTTGTCTGGGTCTCTCGTAATTAGAGTGGAGGTTTTCTTTAAATCTTAAGCGGAAGCGCTTGCACTATGGGCAGCCGCGCAGTCGACCCTCCTCTCCCGGGGACACGGCCCGCCCCCGCTCCCCCTCCGAGATCCTCCACCACCGTGTTGGGGGCAGTGCAAAAGCCGGTGGCCGCTGTGGCATCCTCCTCGTCCTCCTCGGCCGCAGCCAACGCTAGGGATTCCGCCTGGTCTCCCGCTCACATCTACCACGAGATCGTCGGATATTCGCGGCCGACGGAAAAAGGTAGAGAGTTGAACGCGCGGTTACGAGGGTGAAAATTGGACTTCCTCCTCCTTTTCATTTCTATTATGCTACCACCACCTTCTCGTGATATCAATAAACAGGATTTTCATTTGTGTTCCCCTTTTTTCCTCTGCTCGCGTGAGTGTGGAAAAGGAGAAAGAAAAGAAGAATGATGGAGTTATGGCGATGGCAAAGGTGCGATAAACCATATTGGAAGAAAGAAAGAGAAGTTGGAAGTGGCTGCGGAGGGGAAATGTGGCGAGGAAGGGGCAGGCTGGCTTTGCCAAAAGTGAAAACAGGATGATGCATGCAATCATCCCCCCCCTTCCCTCGTTTCCTGTCCGTTCGCATAGGTAGGCAGAAAGGGAGGAACGGGCTGTCAAACATTATCAGCGCCCCAATTTCTTCCAGCGAAATTAATTTCTTTTTCCGGGGAAGGGAAAACTAGAAGGAAAAGCTCCATAAAAATATTTTCGTGACGAACGGAAGACACGATTTTTGTGCTTTCTCGTAAACGTGGCTGTGTATATTCTGAGACGGAAAACATATGAAAACTATTTTGTGTTTTTTCCTAATTTGTTCCAGTCAACGTGGTGGAGACCCTGCAGGACTTTTGGCAGATGAAGCAGGCCAAGGGCGCCGACCTGAAGAACGGTGCCCTGGTCATCTACGAGTCGGTCCCGGCCTCGGTCCCTCCCTACGTCTGCTACGTCACCCTGCCTGGAGGGTCCTGCTTCGGCAGCTTCCAGGTTCGTGGAAAGAGATGGGCGCGATACGTTTTGGAGATATGGCTCGAGAAAAAAGAGGGAAATCTTTTCGGTTGAGAGGAGAAATTGGAGAAGATGTTTTCTCCTCCTCCTATTTTCTTCCTCCACCCAACCACCCGTTTCTCGTGCGACTAATGGGGAGATGGAAAAAAGTTTTGTGGGAGGAGAAAAGAGGGAAATCACCTCTCGTTTCTTCCCCAATCGCCGTCTGGTGGAGTCGAAAAACATGGGCGGTGGCTGAAAGATGAAGAGGAGGAAAGAGAAAAGCTGGGCTGAGTCATCCCCATACTTTGGCGGATGAGGCAGGTGCTACGAGCAATGGTGGGGCTTTGGAGGAAAAGATCGTCAAGAGAAAATTGAAATGTTTTTCGCTACCTATCACTGTGCTTGTATTGCAGAACTGCCCTACCAAGGCTGAGGCCCGTCGCAGCGCGGCTCAGATCGCCCTCATGAACTCCGTCTTCAACGAGCACCCAAGCAGGAGGATCACGGCAGAGTTCATTGAGAAGGCGGTGGCGGAGGCCAGGCAGGTAAGAGCAATTATGACGTTAAGAATTACGCGGTTTGGCGGAGAGAGAAAAAAGCTTCTTGGTTGGAGGAAGCAACAAGTGGAGTCAATTGCCGCTACCGCTTCCTTCGTGCAGCCGTGGGAATACGAGTTAATTTCTCTTGAACCCTGACCCTCGCTGTTCTCTTCTCTTCCAACTTTTCTGCGCCCCAAACATTTGAAGAGATACGTCTTTTCCTCTTTGCAATGCTCCAAAAAATGAAATTATTCCTTCCGTGAAAACAATTTCATTTTGGAAAATTGCTTTTTCGTTTTCTAGGGCGATCCCGAAGGTGCAGACAGTCCCAGCACAGGCATCGGAGCCTTCCGCTTCATGCTGGAGTCCAATGCGGGAAAGACAATGCTGGAGTTCCAGGAGCTGATGACCGTGTTTCAGCTGCTGCACTGGAATGGTAGCCTCAAAGCCATGAGGGAACGGCAGTGCTCGCGGCAGGAGGTGGTGGAGCACTACTCCCGGCGGCAGCTGGACGATGACATGCGGTCACAGATGGCGTTAGACTGGGTGGCCAGGGAGCAGGAGCGGAGAGGGGCGGTGCGGAGGGAGCTGCGGGATGCCGAGACAGAGCTGGAGGAGGCCAGGGCGGCCGGGAGGGAGCTGAGGTTTCCCAAGGAGAAGAAGGACATCCTCATGCTGGCGGCTTCACAAGTGGGAGGGGAAAACGGAGGAGGAGGAAAGGCGGCGGCGGCGGCAGGAGAAGACAAGTGAGGCGATTCCGCATTTCTCAAAACTGCCAAAACTGTGATCAAGCGATCAGATTATCGGACAAAGTTTTATGAAGTTGTGAAAGGTGTTTCAACCGGCGAGCAGCTCGCGTCTTTCAGTCTTCGAATTTTTTTACCGGCTAGAGAAGCAGAGAAAGCCGTATATTTTCACAAGTTGAAAAACTCATCTGGCAAAAGTTGTGGGTGTGGCAATCACGTACACGAATGTAGGCAGCATCAGCATGCAGCAATAAAAGTCCTATTTATGCAATCCGCCCAAACGCCTTTTCCAACCATCTCTTCCCAATCGTCATTCGTTGTTCGCGCGGCGGCGGCACCGCCCATATTCTTCCTTTTCCCTAGCTTGGTACCATGAGCGATGGGGGTCTTTTTACATCCTATCCGCCGCCTTGCGAAAGACAGGGAAGACGAAACCGCATCGAATCAAGCCAAGAAAGTGATTGAACGGCATTCTACGTGCAATGGCGAAAGCAAAAAAGTTCGGACAAGGGGAAAAACTTCGATTTGCACCTCTGGATTCTTTCTTCCTCTTCATTGAAACAGAATTCTTCCACGGCGGCGTATCAATACCCTGAAAACCCATTTCCAATATGTACGTATGAACGAACGTCTGACAGGTTCTGGGATGACCAGCCAAGGAAGCAGCCCGTTGGATCTTGGAGATCCGGGCATGAGGGGGGCAAGAAACGGAGGATTGGAGGAAAACCCCTTAAGGGACGCCGACGATCCATTCTTCTCTCATGGACGAAGAAGGGTGTATCAATACTAAATTTCCTTTTAGACGAGTCATTCGGACCAAGCTTCAATCAAAGAGGTTTAATTCATGCCCCCCCTTTTAATTTCCCAGTACCACCCTGTAAAAGCGATTATACCTGGCTGTCAGGTTCGAAACAAACCTCCCTCCGCCCTCCCCTAAAGCTTTGGAGGAGGAGGGGAAAAAAAGAAATATGGCACCCGCCGCCTCCGCCGCCTCTCCTTCCCATCGCTACTCCCCCCCTTCCCCCTCCTGCTATCTTTCTCCTTCCTTCTCTCGACTTCAGGTCACTACAACAAAACCCTGCTTCGCACAGGAGGGAGGCGCACCCAACATGTAGTACCTATAAGAGGAGTATGAAAGAAGGGATCGGAGGGGAAAGGAGAAGAAGGGGAGCTCGAAACGGGGCGGGGTGGGAAAAGGAACAGGGGAGGCACATGCGCTCAGAAGGAGCGGGCGAGCTACCACCAATAAAATTACCCCCTCCTCTTCCTTCTCCATCTTAGCCCTTTCCTAGGTACCTCTAAAAAAAGCACCAACTCTCTCTCTCTCTCTCTCTCCCTCCCTTCGTGTATACGCGGATGGAGGGGAAGGGCAGAAAAACGCCCGTTTACTTCTTCTCCTGTACTGTAGACACACAGAGAGAGTAGAAGCTTATTTCGCTGGGATGATGAGTACAGGAGGAGAGATACTATCCCCACCTATGTTGCACGCTCCCCCCCCCCCAAAAAAAAAAATGGTATGATGTTGGGTCCGAAGAAGACGGAGGAGAAACGGGGGAGAGTTGCCCGCGATTACAAAAGTTGATCTCGCCGGCTGTCACGAAAGAGAAAGAAAGAGTTGGAAGACAGACAGACAGAGACGAAAAGGTGCGTTTTTTCTCGAGGGGGGAATTGGGCGCATGTGACGTGACGTCGGCCCCTGTTCCACTCTACCTTCCTCCGCTGTATCTATGTTTTCATCCTGACGTGCAAAGTGAGATGGGAGCCGACGGCGGCAACGGCGTCGATCGAGGGGAGCGGCGGTGGTCACGCAAACGGCAGCTTCCTCGCGTCGGACGGTCGGCCGCATGGAAACAGAGAAACGACGCGAAAGGGGTGTATAATTTGTTTGAACCAGAAAGAAACGCTTTTGCATTAGTCATACCTTGAAAGCCCAAAACAGACTGCCTTTTTCGCGTCATAGCGACAATAATGAAACCACTTCTCTTAGATTAACTTTCATAGGTTCATGCCCCAGTCACAGGCAAAATACTGAAGGTATCCAGCTAACAAGCGAGACTGTTTAAAAGGCCTCTAATTACCCCATTTTGTAGCTTGTTTCTGTGGCTTTTTGAATGTTTCCGGAATTTTGGTCCTGCGGTAATTGGTGCTGGTGCAATTGCAAAAAACTTTTGTTGAAACTGCTGAAGTTTCTGCTGCTTGTGATGTTGATGCAACATCAGTTTTTCTCCCGTATCTATCTCGTTAATGGCATCCAACATCCAAGCTAGCAATAGCCACCCTTGCTCCAGTGCCTAATCATTTTCCTTACCCCTTTAAACAGTTCCTGTAACGAAGGTAAATTGAAGGCTGTTTTCAAGAGTTTTACTACAAAACTTGTACTGATCTTGGCGAAAAAAGGAAAATAAAACCGCTCCTCGCTGGCTTGAAATAAAGCTGCATTTTTCCAATTTATTTCCGGGAGAAGCAGATATGAACAAGAAGACATGATTTTCGCGTAAAGCTAAAGCTAGCTGTACCATAATCACGGAAAGGACCCGCTATCACTTTATGTTACGTGCTCCATTCACTCGAGGATATAAGCGTTTATTGGCTTGTTGTGCATCATAGTTGAGTAGTACAGATTTTAGATCTTGAAAGTTGGAGACATGACTTTTGTACCGCACTTTGCAAAAGAGAGAGGAAGCTAAAGCCTGGCAAGTCTTCGGTGTGCCAAGGCTAATTTCTTGAATCACAGCCCGGGTCGACCACGTATTTTCTCCCCGTGAAAATGCCGTTGAATAGGGTAGATATCGGTCCTGTACACAGATAGTTGAAAGGAGCCCCTTTTCAGCACATCCTCTTCCAGAGCGCGTGCAGGCTGGACTTCTCGTCGAAGAGGCTTCTGACGAGGATGACCTGGACGACCCCGGCAAGCAGCATCCCTGCTACCTGCACCGTCGACCAGAAATTAACACGCTCGAAGTTGTGCTCGGCCATGGATCGGTCCCTCGACTCGAAGGACCTGATCTGGTCCTGGAACCTCCTGGATCTGGACACCTTGTCCCGGATGGTCTTGAGCGCGTCCGTGATGTCCTGGACGGCCACATCGTAGCTGTCGCTTCCTTCCCTGAGGGCGGCGTCCTTGCCGAAGATGTCATAGAACTCATCCTCGTCGGCGTCATCGTCCGCCGAGCCCGATTCGACAATGATCTCGAAGAAGACGATCTTGGAGCTGAACCTGCTGATGGAGTTGTCGAAGCACAGCTTGTAGTCGCCCTCCGCCTTCACAGTCTGACGATGGGAGTTGTCGGACCTGAACAGGAACAGAGGAAGAAGTAAAAACTGCATCCGGAGTTTAAATACCTTCCTCTTATACTATACCTCCTGAAGTCCGCCACGAGCGGTATCCCGTCCGGCTTGGAGAGCCTGAAGTTGATCTCGATCTCGTTGTGCCTGCCCCCGTCCACCACCTGGTAGTCCACGTCCAGGGTGTCCCCCGCCGCAAGGGACTCGTAGAAGCACTCCTCCTTGCCGGCGGGGACCTCCACCGTCACCTCGCGCTCCGAGGAACGGCACAGGGACACGGGCAGGGACACGGCCAGCAGGAGGGACAACACATACGAGTGGTAGGACGCCATCACGGTCACGGTGACGGTCTGGCGGCGGAACAAAGTCCTGAGGAGAATAAGGAACGGGATTCCCCAACTTGAACTCGGCCTCTTTTTCCTCCGCGTTAGCTGACGTTTCGGTTCTTTCCCCCCGTTTTGGCTTCTCCTCCTTCCTCCTTGTTTCCGGTTGGAGGGAGTCTTCCTCGCCGCCGCCGCTCTTGCCTCTTTCCCTAGTGACGGACGAAAGGCGCGGAGGAATTCGCCAATCGATCATTGAGTTCTAATGTATTTTAAGCAAACTCACTAGCTTTTGGCTGCACAGTGCACATCGACCACAAAAGAAACGATTCAGCAAGCCCTGCAATCCGCATGCTTCAAACATTGTTTCTAACCGAGTACGTAGCTAATACCTATCTACATACAAATGGCAAATCCTACTGTATGCCGTCTACACGTCTCCGCAGGCCGTAAACATATAATGCTTCTATTTTACTAACTTTTAGTCCTTCCTACTTATGTTGCTTCAAGATAATGTAGATGTATAAACAATGCTTTCCGCTATATCCACAAGCTTTCTCGAAAGCTGCGCACAAGACTTCTTTGGACGATGGCCAAGAAGAATGCCTTCGCACGGTGGTTGGAAAGCTGAGGTAGAAGAGAAAGCTGATCTGCCACAAAGGAAACAAGAAACTGAGCTTATAAGTACACCTTTTCCGAATAATACAAATAAAATTAAAATGGTGCACAAGAAGAAGCCCCGCTCCCTGCGGCACTTTTGCCTGAAGGCCGTCCCGCGGCTGATCAGCGGCCACATCCGCGTCCTCGCCCAGAAGGCCGGCGCCGCAAAGTGGTACTCACTCATGAGCGGCGGCGATGAGGGGGGCGACGATCGAGAGGCTATTCTTCGGCGGCAGGTGGATCACCTCAAGCGGCACGTCTACGAGAACGTGGTGTGGTACGACTACGAGGACGTGTTCCGCGCGGTGCTGCAGGGGGTGGAGGACGCTTTGGGGAAGACGAGGAAGGGTTGGCGGCCGGACGCAGACATGGCGCAGTACCGACAGGAGATGGAGGCACTGTCCCTCTTCGCCGAAGTCGTGCTCTTCTCGCGCATTAGGCGCCTCGACTTTGGCTGCGTCCCAAAATCGCTCAGGAGCAGGGTGGTGGACAGCTTTAGCGTCTTCTCCAACCTTCGCTCCCTGGTGCTCGGGTCGGGAACGGGCGGGCAGTGGCTCTTCAGCGGGTCCATAGCAAAGAGCGTGGCTGCGGGGATGGAGCAGATGCGGGAGCTGGAGAGCCTCTCCTGCAGGTACGACTGCACGCCGGAGATGCTGGAAGTACTGTCGCGGACTTGTGCAGCAAGCATGAAGGTGCTGGACGTGGAGGGATCGAAGAAGTTGGACGACACTTGCTTGGGGTCGATATTGGCCATGAACAACTTGCAAGAGCTCCATCTTTTCAACACCAAAATCAGCGACGAAGCAGGAGCGCAAATTCTATTAAGGCTTCCGAAATTAACGAGATTGGTGAAAGCAGACTTCCTGTGCGAGTCTCTCGGTTGGATTGATTACTTGGAGGAGGAGGAGGCGGACGAAGGTGGTGGGCCAAAATTCCTGCAGACTGAATTCTTTCCTTCGCAAAAGTACTACTTCCACGAAGAGTGGCAGATGGAGATGGTGTCCCGCCTCTGCCCCTTCATTTCCAAGATGTTCTTCATCTTCCACGAAACTTGCGTTCCGGACTTTACCGTCCTCTCCAGCTTCGAGTACCTAACCGAACTGTGCCTCTTCGGCGGAAGCTTCTACACCGACAAGCTGGACGCCCTCTTGGAAATCAGGGGAGGGCAGCTCACGTCCTTGTCTCTGATGTCCGTGTCCAAGGTGGACTTCCTGGCCGTGGCTCTCATCTCTAGGCGATGCCCGAACCTCCAATCTTTCTCTCTGATAAACTGTGAAACTGGCGAACCGCGGCCGGCGGCCGACCCCAACTCGGACGAGGCCTATGAGGGGCGGCAGGCGTATCTCTCGATGGCCACAGCCGCGCAGGATAATATCGCCGACTTTTCCCAGGTGACGGAGGTGACACTGCACAGTAAGTGCCGGAAGCTGTACCTGACCTTCCTGCTGTGTCGCTGCCCCAATGCGGAGGTGATCAGCCTGGGGCCTGCCTGCCAGGTGGACGACGAGGCAATGCTCAAGGTGTACGCCTGCCACGGCCTTGCTAGGCTGAAGGAATTCCACTGCGAGTCGATGGACACTCGAGGGCTGACGCTGGACACTGCCAGGATGCTGACGGCCGGGTGCCCGGAGCTGAAGACGCTGGCGGACCTGCAGTCCTGGAAGGGGACGTCCCCGGCAGAGGTGGGGAAGTTCAGGGAACGGTGCTACGAGGCCAACTTGGACCTGGACATGCGGAGCCACCAGAGGTTGAGACAGATCTTGGAAATGAGGGGCTCGGAAAGGAGGAGCCACTTCAACCTGATCGCCGGTCCCACCGTGGAGAGGATGCGGATGGCCAGGGAGCAACAACTAGAGCAAGAAACATAAGAAAAAAGATATCCACAAAATATTCATGCAGAACACAAAAAAATCGTTGGAAAATTATATACCTTTCGACGACGAATAGTAGCATAAATCACTTGCAAGAATATATTTTGGAACTAGTTTCCAGCCACAAACATATGCACGCTCTTTTCCCCGGACACCATGATCCTCGCCCTGCTCGATCCGACCACCGCTGCCAGCCGCTGGGCGTCATACTTGGTGTAGAGGACGGTGACGGACATGTTGGCTTTTCCCTTCCGATCAGAGGACTGCAGCATGTTGCACAGCTCGGCGAAGAAGTGCGGGTGCTGCGGTAGCTGGTAAAAGACAAGGTGTCGGATGCCCTTGACGGCGAAGCGCCGGTAGAAGTGGACCCTCTCGGTGTAGAGCATGAAATGGGTCTCTCCGTGGAAGAAGTGGTCCCTGGCCTTGGCCACGTCCTTGTCCTTGGTGTACTCGCACACCTCCAGGAAGTCCAGGTCTGACTTTCCGCACCAGTTGCGCACGCGCACGTAGTCGAAGTAGGATGGAACGAAGACGAAGGTGTGGAACATGGAGTCCTTCTTGAACTCTGGCATGGTCTTGGCCTCGAAGTAGGAGAAGCGGTCGTCCGGGGA
>JAAUXV010095959.1_pt1 | contig 10466 bp, 9 predicted proteins | sample 7278181 | NCBI WGS metagenome assembly JAAUXV01 (sample SAMN14350114, study PRJNA611818) | marine sediment metagenome | isolation source: surface marine sediment (2.1m) | place: French Polynesia: Moorea | collected 2018-08
AGACCTTTTGCTGATTAGCAGCTGAACGCAATCAAGGGTCATACGTCAGAAATTTCTTACATGGGGTTCCTCCCGGAGGTGCGAACAAGGAGGAGGAGGAAGAAGAAAGAGAAGAATAAGTGAGTGACATCCGCCAAGAGCCTCTCAAAAGATGGCACAATTATCAGTGCTCATGGGGCATTCGTTGCTCTCCACACTTTTGTTCTCTTGCTTTCTGTTGCTCCAAGTCGGTGCAGACAACGTGGTTTATGAGGTAGGAAAACATGCAACATTCAATTCAATGTATTTGTGTAGTTAATGTTATACCATGCAACTACAGCGCGCCATCGACCCTGAGACGGGCGAGGAGATCTCCCGCGTGGAGGTCGAGAAGCACTGCTACGAGTTCACCTGGCTTGGCCCTGAGGACGAGGAGACGGTCAACATCACGTCCTCCTGCGACGACATCGCCGCCACCGCCGAGTACGCCGGCCTCCCCTGCTTCGAGCCGCTGGTGTGGACCACGGGCGAGGACAGGTTCAACGGGCCCAACCTGACGCAGATCGAGCAGCAGTGCGAGTCGAGCGAGACCATAGACGGGACGGCCTGCGACCCGCTGTGCCTCATGCAGGACAGGACCTGCGTGAAGATGACCTACTACAACAGGGACGACGACAAGACTGTAAAGTACCAGGTGAGGAGGAAGCCAGCCATCTTTGTCGTTTGGAAAGGTTTTCCTAAAAGTGGAACCTTTTCCAGACCCGCTTTTGCGGCACCGGCGTCGACATCTCCAACAACGGCCGGGTGGTGACGGAAGGGTGCGCACTGCAGGTACGTCAAACATTGACTTTGCTGAACTCCACAACATGAACCCTTATCCCACAGGACAGCGACGACGAATACGACATCGAGGCTTGCTTCTGCCAGGACCGGGACCGCTGCAACGGCGCTTCTCAGGGGGCGACCCTGACGGCCATGGCCATACTGGCCGGAGCGATGGCGCAGGTCGCTCTGGGGGTGCTCGTCAAGTGAAAGAAAACTTTTGTCATGTCGTTTCAAACGGAGACTCGAGAGTATTACAGTAAAAGGTGTGAATGTAAATTTTCACCCTGACGCCTTGGCAACGTACTGCAACCTCCCTAGAAGAGTTTTTTTCCCGAGTATAGTATGATAGAAACGTCACTCAGGTGCCTGCATGATGAATGATCAGGCCAAGTCTAGTTTGGGTATTTTTAGGTGGGCATCAGAACCGTCTCTCGGCGCTGTCAGTCAAGTCTGTTCGCAAACATCATCCCTTCCTCGCGGTCCTGCCCCAACAAAAAAAGGATGCAAGAAAGGCTCAAGATCGCACGCACGACACTAGCTTTGCTCCGCCGCGGTTGGCAACTAGATGTCAGATGTCCAAACAGGTAAACTGGTACATCAATAGTAGTAATAGTGTCAGGCCGATGTACGTTGCAGTAAAGAAAGCTGTTTCAAAGAAAATCGGGTATAAGAAGGAGAGTGTACCATTTATCGTAGGAAAACGGCTATGTGAAAATGTGTTCCAGTTTCACTGCATTCGGAGGCACTCTGTTGGCGGCAGTTTTCACTTCATTTGTGACCAGCCGACCCAGCTACATTTCGCTCGAACTGGAGGTTGGTTAGCAACTACTTTTCACGCCCTCTTGACAGAATGGTCAAACTAGTTATTTCTCTAGCCGATTTTTTCTGCCAATCAATCGGCTATTTCCAGTTTTTGTAATGTTTGGACCGGTGTACAGGAATTATTTTTAGCCCTTTATTTTTTACCTTTTGCAATAGGCCGGCCTGCATGCTTGGGCGAATCAAAGCAAAATTCTTCCCTACTTTCCTCAGGAGGGAATTGCTTCAAAAACGCCTCCTCGGTTTCACATCGCATCCGCATATCAAAGCGCGACCGGGGTCAGACACGGAGAAAAGCCGTAACTCAAAAGAGGGGAGAAAGAAGGAGAAAAGACCGTTCCGCGGAATTTAAAAGAGGAGAGGACCGCCGCAGCCGGGATGTGATGGCCGCTTCTTTCAGAGCCGATGAAAAAGTGGGCCACGATGGCGTCGGCCTCCTCCCTCCCCCCTTTTCCCCGACGCCCCGTAAATTAATAGTTGGCCTTCGATGAAGCCATTTAGCGCACCCACCTCCGAAGGTACACCCATCTATCCGGTGCCTAGCAGGACGGAAATTGCAACAAGACTTGGTATGAAATGTCGGTTCGCGTCTAAATGGAGAGAAACAGTGCCGAGACGGCGGTGAATCCCACGTTGAAGAAAAGAAATGACAAATGCCCCGCTCTCGACCGAAACCGCCTGCGGGAAAGGAGCTCTTGAGTTGGCGATTCAAGCCCAGAAGAGGGGGAAACTCTCCGCAGGAGTCAAGCACTCCACAGACCCAGTTATATTTATATGCTTGTCGGTCGATTGGTACCGATTTTCAATTATCGGAAGCGGCGGCTTCTTCCAAAGGCGAAGTTTTACTGTAAACTGTGTTCACTGCACCACCCAGCAGAATGGGTGGGTACCTTGCCAAAGTTCACTTATTTCATAACTTGTTTCTCCGGTCAACGCCAAAAAAAAGAAAGAAAGGTGCACCAGCATTGTGAAGGGAAAAACGCGGACGGAAATTAAATTTGGGAATTTTACGAGGCATTGTTATTTTCCATGACAGGAGAAAATGTCCCGGAGGCCCATGCAGTGGGAGGAGGTAAGGGGCCGGCAAAATTCGCCTCTTGGCGCGAATTTCACATAGTTTTCAGTTTTCGTCGTGGGTATCTGGCTTCCTGGTGGCTTTGTGGGATTTGCCAAAGGCTGAGGCATGTCTAAAAAACCGGGCTATCAATCCTTTGGTCGCTAAGCAAAACAGAGCGAAGCCTAGTCGAATTCCATACCACCCTGGTTTCTGTGGTCCTTCCCCCCATCTCCGCCGAGGGGTTTCCTGCTCTATAGCCGCGGTGGTGGCAGACATCAATCTCAATCTCCAGACTTTGACCGCTTATTACATCCGCAAGAGAAGGAAGACGGCGAAAGCGGTCGAGGAAAAAAGAAAAACCTGCCATTTGTGATTTTTTTGGCAAGGGAGCAGAAGACGCATTCCCTCTCTTCTCGACTCGTCTTCACTTTCACACAAAAGAGAGAAAAGCATTTCTGGCGCGAAAAGGTAATGGAGAAAGAAAGGAAACGAGATCATTAAAATTACGAACTCTCATAAACGCCATGTGTTCCAGGAAGGATCACCAGTTTGATGCTCTCCTCCTTTTCTGTGTGCTTTTTTTTATTTATCGTCGTTTTGAAGGACCCCCCCATTACTTGGACCACGGCCAGGGAGCCTCCTTCAAAGGTGCACTTTTAATGATTTATACGTCTTATTTTTCTTTCCCTCTTTCTTGCTCTCATTCGCAGCAGCAGCATCCTCCGCGGGAAAAGAGAGGCAAATGGGCGCATAAAAAGTCGCTTCTCCTCAGGCAAATCATCATGCAATCCAGGCCTTGCACTTGACCCTTCTACGTACTAGGCGCCCGCGTAGATATTTGCAACAACAATCCTGAGAACCATGATGGTGCACTGCATTCCCTTCCCTCCCGCGGCGTGGTTGCCCCTAATACCCAGTTGGGAATTGCCCACCACCTTCATCTCATAACTCCAGATCTAAAGAGAAACGCTGCGCCGTTTAAATGCATTCATACGAGGCATCCCGCAAAATAAGAAATATTTTCCCTACGCGATTCATTAAGGGACGTTTGCTCATTAAACGAGACGTCGGGGCCTGACAAATGGATATTACACGGGGAAAATTGCAATCAGACAAGAGCTGCACGAGGCCTTGGTATGATTTAATTCCGGCGTATCAATGTGATGGGAAGAAATGCTGTGTGCACTTAAACGGCCGAGAAAAAAAATCCCCCTTCCTACCTTTCACAAATTGCCTAATGGGTGAGAACGAGGAGACAACGGCGCTCTAGCTCCGATTAAGAAATTATCTCCATCCTCCTTCTTTTCCTCCTCCTCCGCCTGTCGCTCACTCACAACTCGTTTTGTGCAACCAGGGCAATTAAGCAGTAAATGGCTAAATGCGATTTTTTCCCCCTTCCCCTTCTCCTTCCCCTTGGCCCAAAGTGCAGCTAGGCCGTGGGAAAACCAGTGCATCGTATCAAGAAAAGAGGTGATTACGGGTTCGGTTTCGCTAGCCTGAACAACCCCCCTCCCCTTTACCCCCATTCCAGAGCCCATCCTTTTCTACTCCCGTAATCGAAATTGGAGTTGGCAGCAGCAGAGAAGACAAAAAAAGTAGTAGGGGCTGTTAGGCATCTCCCCCGTTTTTCGAATGGCATAAAAAAGGCGTGCAACAACAAGCAATTGAATTTACGACGTATGATTCTCCTCCTCCTCCCGCGAAAATAACCATGCTTGGAGGGGGGGGGGATTCGCCTGCTCCGCTATTCAACGACCTTCTCCCCCTTCCCGCCACTTCTATTCATTCCGAATCACATTCGCGACGCCGCGAAAAACTTCCCAATCCGATCCGAAACGGTACGGGTTTCTCCAACACCTCTTGTTGTAGATAGAATATTAGCGATGATAAAAAAACCGGCACTGGAATTTTCCTTTTCCGTTGATTGACTATTTGAAAACCTAAAACACCTAATATTTTGGTGATTCTATCCCCCTCTTTGGAATCTCGCCCCACCACCCCTAGCACCTCCTCAATTGGGATCCCGATCCCCTCCTTATCTCGCATTGCATCTGCGACACGGCCAATTGCACCAACAACACATGCATGGAAAAGAAGACGGAGAGGAGAAGGGGCGGGGGGCGATCTGGAATGCACGAGATCGCCAGAAAAAGAGAAGAATGCAAAAAAAAGGCGTGTGGGTCGGGGGAAGGATGGTTGCTCTTGCTGTCAGCGCCATTATATCCTCCATTGCTCTGATGGTCGACGACGACGGTGGAGGATTAAGAGGGTGAGAAAGGCCTTCATCTCTGAAAGCATGAAAGTTGAGAAAGAGATAACACGTAGAGAATAGGCAACGGGAAATTACCACTGGAAAGTATCGTAAGCAAAAGTACGCTACTTTGCGATTTCTACCACGAGATACAATGTAAGAGACAGTAAGGCGCAAAACTCGCACGTATCGCTGTGTACATTTTTATGAAAAAGAAATGTAAGATACGAATGCCAAGGCAAACGGACACAGGTAAAAAGCGAAACAGGAAAAGCAAGGGCAACATCGATATCCTGCCGTGATCCATAAATTTGATGACGACGGCGACATACAATCGTTCTTAGAACCAAGTAATTATGATCAAGTGCTCTCTCAGATTAAGTAATTCCGTACGTCAGGGGAAAACGTCCCATGCATTTATTAACATATTCCATGTGGTAGTGTACGTACATCAAGAAACATCGTACTATTTTTTACATTGATTAGTAAATTATTCTCCCTTCTCCTCATAGATCTCTGTATCATTAAAGTGAAGGAGTTCTGCATGACACTGAACCTCTGTAGGCCACGTCTGTCCCCTTCTTGGCATTCCTCAACAGAGAAAATCACGGCTTTTTCCTCTTTTCCCCACCCTAACTGTCAGCATTTTCTTTTTGTGGGTGTGAGTGCATGACTCATTGTGGGAGTGCCCCTTTCTTCCTCCAATGTCGTTATTGGGCGATGGGGCCATCCCCGGGCGGGCCAGCTGGCTGCTTCCGCTCTTCTTTGAGTGCTCCCCGCCTCCCGCCGCCGTTTCTCTGACGTGGAGCCAAGGCGGCGGCGGCGCACGGCGCACCTCTTCCTCCTTCTCTCCTCCTCTCCTGTGGCGCAGCTGTTTCCTCTGCGCCGGGCGACGGCAAAGCCGCAAAGTACAGGAAGAAGAGTTCCTGCTCCTGGGCGACGGCCACACTCACACACTCTCACACACTCAGGCACGAAGAAGAGGCCTAGTGCATACGACAAGCAGGCTGCAGGTAGCTGATCCACGTCTTGAGCCGCCCTCAAACTCAAAGCAGTTTCCCAGAAGGGTGCGTACGATACGACACCAGCAGAGGTGTTGCCGCCGCCGCCGCCGCCGCCGCCGCTCTCGCAGTTGAGGTCGTTCCCCTCGTTCTCCCCCATCCCCACCCAGACGTATTCCCGTCCAAGATGCAGATCCTGGAGCTGCGGATCCCCATGCCCATGACAGGCAAGGAGTACCAGGTGAGGAGCAGGCATTGCTTGCTGTTGTGAGATTCGGGTCGTCATGTCATGCCGCTCCCTTATTGCGCAGGTGGGCATGCTGTACGCGGTGGCGCAGGCCAGCCTGGAGGAGACCGGCGGCGGAGAGGGCGTCGAGGTACTCGCCAACGAGCCATACACCGGGAAGCCGCTCATGGACGGGAAGTACTCCGAGGTAACTCACAAGGAAATATCTCGTTGGCACCATATTCCTAACGTTGGTTTCTGCTCGCAGGGCCAGTACACCAAGAAGATCTACCACCTAGAGAATAAGGTCCCCTCGATCGTCAAGTACATCGCCCCCAAGGGATCGCTGCAGCTCCACGAGGAGGCCTGGAACTCGCACCCGGAGTACTGCCGCACCGTCATCACCAACCCCGGATACATGAAGGACAACTTCCTCCTCAAGATCGAGACCCTGTGCGTGGAGGGAGACCGGGGGAACCTTGACAACGCGCACGGGCTGCCGCCGGAGCTGCTGGCCAAGAGGAAGGTCGTCAAGGTCGACATCGCCTCAAACCAGGTCAAAAACGACGGCTTCGAGAGCAAAGTCAAGTAGGATAACTGCAACGACTTATTCTTAGAGTTAGCATTATCAATAGCTCTCCTTTAACATTGATTTCAGGTCCTTCCAGTTGACCAAGTCGGACCCCCCTCGCGGGCCCCTGGCCCCCGGCTGGATCCAGAACTCTCCGGTGATATCGACGGTGTACAAGCTGGTGACGATAGAGTTCAAGTGGTTCGGGCTGCAGTCCAACGTGGAGTCCTTCATCTGCGGCTACGAGGAGAGGCTCTTCGCCCAGTTCCACAGGAAGATCTGGTGTTGGTCCGGGGACTGGTACGGAATGACGCTGGAGGATATCCGGAGGCTGGAGGACAAGACCAAGGAGGACCTGGAGGAGCAGAGGACCAAGGGGGAGCTCAGGGGGACCATGCACATGTCGTAGTGGAGGGACTGCCCCGGCATCCTTTGACTACCAAAGCGCAGTTTGGCCAGAAAAAACAATATTCTTCTCTCCCTGCCATGTGTCAATATATGGCTAGCAGGCAAAAAAAAAATCAGGCCTCTCTACCTGCCCCTGCCCCTTCCCCTTCGCTCTGACAGGCAATGCACGTTGTTGCACATTTTTGCACTCCAATAATTGGTGGCATTTTCCCCGGTTCTTCGCCAGTCTCTCACGCTTTCCTACCTCTCTCCCCATCGGTAAACATCCCTCGGTTGAACCTTAAATAGTCTCAAATAGATTTTTTGAGAACCGCAAAGCTGCGGAACTATGACAATGGAATATTTGCTGTTGCAAAAGTAGGAGTTACTAAACAAAAATTTTCTTTTTTGGAATCGCATGGAAGGAAGCGACTTTTTAATGCCCAGGAACGAGGCGTATATTGAACCTTTCCATTTCTCCCCTGACATACATACCACGAATTCATGCTTCTGAGGCCTCCGATGGCCCCTCGCTGCTTTATTATCTCTTCACAGACAAACAAAAACTTTGCATCTCTTCAGAACGGAATTGACTGTCGCGGCGTCTTGCCTGCGCGGATATACTACCCCTCAATCCTCACCCCTCCACTCCCCCATCCTGATCATATATGAAGGTTTTTTTTGTGTCGTACAGAGGGAAGGCGCCCACGCCAACGCCGAACTGATGCTGTTTGAAAAAAAGAAAAGAGAATATAGGTGGATATTTCTTCACCCTCACAGAAGAGGGTGGCACTACAAAAAAAAATTGCCAGATTTTTTTTATCGCGAGCTACTTTGCGTGCGTATGAAACCGCGAAATAACTGATAACGTCGGGCCAAAGAGTTGCTCTGACAACAGAGACAAAGGCGTCCGCGCACTGCCCTACTATATTTTCCGCCTGAATCGAAAATGAATCTTATCTCTGCTTCAGCCCGTGCGTACCTGCAGTATTAGTCTTCAGCTATCGAAGAAGAGCGAATCCTGCAGGCGCGAAGCACAGCGGTATTGTTATCGTTTTTAGCGGACATTTTTTTGCAGTCGTGCTGTAACCCGCGCATTGAAAATGCAAGTGCAGCGAAACCACACCCGCTCCCGCTCCTTCAAGCTGACGAGGCTCTGGAGGAACAGCAGCAGCGGGAGCGACGATCCCAACAAGCCCACCACCCCTGCCACGCCCGGTACCTTCAACTACTACGCTGTCAACGACCCCGGGGCGGAGCAAGCCTACGATGCTTACGCCAGCAGGCACGCAGGTGAGGAGATGCAAACTCGTAGTCCAATTTCTGGCGCTGGACCTTCTTTTTCGCTAGCATACGACACTCCGCCTACATTGACGTTTCCCGACGAGCGCGACTCTGACGAGGAATCCTCCGACGATTTCGACGATGGTGACGTCCGGCAGCGGAGGCGTCGTGTGCCAGAGGACAGGGGTGATGTTGCTCAAATCCCTCCCGTCATCATCCTTCCCCCGGTTGAGCACGAGGAGCGGCAGAGGCGGTCCGCGGCGGCCAGGGATTTGCAGCTCCCGACGAGGTACAACATTCGACAATGAGTTTAGATGCTAAATTGGTGTTCAATCCATTTTTTTTTCCAGAACTCCCAAGGAGACCAAGAGGAAGAAGTCGAAAAATTGCTGCGCAGAATTTTGCCAAAGGTGCCATAAAGTTTCTTTTTCTCTGACCTATTCAACAAAGCTTTTTTCTTCAGATTTTCTTTCTTGATGTTCTTTGCATTCCTGCTGTGTTGCACTGGCGGATGCCTCTTCGCCGTCTGCCTGAAGCTGGTGGCTGACGACATGATGCAGATGCAGCAAGAGGTGAAAAACTAAAAGCATCTTGGGTCATCGGCATATTCCAATTAATTATCCCTCAAGGTATTCCACATCAGCCGCCCCTGGATGGAGGGCGCTTCCATCGGTCTGACTGCCGCCGGAGCCCTCATGGTGGCTCTAAGCGCTCTCATCTTCGCGCTCTCCTTTGTCTTCTGGCCCAAGTCGAGCTCCGAAGGAAATTCAAAAGAGAGCATGAGGAACCGCCGCTTCAGCCAGGTCCGCCCGGCCTCCAAGACCCCGCCGCTGGTGCTGATGTGCATGCTTTACCCTGCCCTCCCCGTCTGGATGTTCTTCGTCGCCGTTAGCGTAGCCTTCCACATGTGCTCCTGGATCCTGGACGGGGTGTGCCACACGGAAGAGGTGCTCTGGAGTTATTTTCAGCTCGAAGAGAATATTTTTGCAACATTTCATATCCGTTTGCACAGATCCTCCCCCTCTGGGACGGCACCGTAGAACCGACGAATGGCGAGCAGTGCGAGACCATCTTGGAGGGGGAGGACTGCGTCGACTGCATAGACCTCTACCAGTTCCACTTCTTGTTCCCCTCGGATACAAGGTGCGTGCTGCAGCCCTTCTGTTTGCCACCGGTCTTGATTTTTTTCCTTTCTCCACAAATATCAAAATTTGAAAACTAAACGCACTACAGTTGCCCGCATATTTATTATTTCTTTATATTAGGGATGAACAAGAAACAGGACTGAGCTCAAAGAGAAGGTCCGTTATGAAAATAGCATTGACTGGCAATATTTTTATGTTTTAGATACACAAGGTCTTAATGGCAGCTTCCTTGGAAAAAAACCTGCACATTCTTTTGAAACCAATTCAAAAAGATGCTTTCCGTTCCAATTAACCTAAAATTTGTATTTGGAAACGGGGATTTTAATTGTGAGAATTGAGAAGGGTTCATATAGGGACAAGGAATCTCCAATATACAGAAGAGAAAGAGAACATTATTGTGGTTCAAGCGAAGCCAGGAATCTTTAAGCATTTCAGAATGTTTATTTACTCCATTCAACAAACAACTGAAGGGTGGCTGAAGTTGTAGCAGGTCGTGGCCTCGTGGCTTACCTCAATAGGTTTTTCAAGGTTTTTCGTAGAATGGCAAGAAATAGTGTCAAAATAACCTTCCTTCCTTACGCACCTTTAGATGAACAGGGAGAATGTTTGTTACTTAATTTAAATTCTATGTGACAATTATTTCTTACAAAGTTGGGCGTTTAAAATTATTTAACTACGACCGTATGTGGAAATTTTAGTTGTATCATATCCGTGGGTTCTCGTTCATTTTGTGTTAAAACTTAAAGTGGCCCTTTCTGTCAACTCGATTCGAATTAATAATATATATCTCGCGTCATCCCCTACTTAGCTTGTTTTTAATATTTTCCCTCAAAATATTTTTTTTAAAAAAGTAAAACAGAACAAAATTATTTACGTAAAAAATCAGGGAAACGAAAAGCAACAGGTCGCCAATATAAGGCG
>JAAUXV010068321.1_pt1 | contig 10463 bp, 11 predicted proteins | sample 7278181 | NCBI WGS metagenome assembly JAAUXV01 (sample SAMN14350114, study PRJNA611818) | marine sediment metagenome | isolation source: surface marine sediment (2.1m) | place: French Polynesia: Moorea | collected 2018-08
CACATAGAGAAACCATCCCTTTTTTAAGACACACAACTCAATATATTGGTGGGCGAATTCCCATCCGTGCATGCCTACTGCCAGATAGCGAGTGGGGAGGACGGGCGGGAGAGGATCGTCGAAGGCCAGGGAGGAGGAGGAGGAGGGGAAATGTCTTTGCATGGATGCTCTTGTTCCTCCACCCCCGCTGTCGTCTACCCGATCCTCCCCCGCTTCTTTTCCTTGTATGTGCGTCTGGCTCCGTCTGAGCGAGAAGTACTAAAGGCCGATAACCGGTCTCTCTCTTTCGCTTTCGGTGAGTCCCTTTTCTCTCTTTCTCATACACACATGCACGCAAGCTCTTTTTGGAATTACCGCCGCCGCCCCTTTTTCCTTATTCTCTCCTTCCCCCAGCGATTGCATTGTGAAATACCGTGCTTTGAGAGGCCCGAGACGGAGATTCCTTCCTTTGCATTTGGCCGCCTGTCTCGCTTTCAACCCTTGCCAAGGGAAGATTGCCGACGGTGAAAGACTATTGGATTCCTAGGAGAAAGGGCCGCCGCTTTCGTGCAATCATGGAATTGGACAAAAGTGGTATAGACAAAAGGGCTAAAAAGTTGCATGCTGAAAAGCCAACAACGCATTTTCGATGCTAGGTTGATGTAATTTGAATTTCTACCGCATAAAGTATCCTTGTCCGTGGCTATATGCATGGAATGCAGTCATCCCCGCTACTTTCTATCTTCCTGGTGAAAAGGGTTTTAAGACCTACCAGAAAGGAAAAAAAGTCTCCTTTTCTCCTTTTTCATCGGCAGCGGCTGAGTAGATGCCATCTCAAGGGAAGGAAGGCCCTGGCATAGGCTGAGTGAGAAAAAGAAGAAGGAACTTTCTGGTTTCGAAACCTACTTCAGGAGGGCCGGGGCACCAGAGATTTTCTTTCACAAACTACGTACGTACATATGACGCGTCGACGGTGCGACCTCCCGACTTCTCCCGCCGACTTTTGTCACGTTTTCTTCTCTCCCTCTGCCCTTTTGGGCTTCAAATTGAGCAAAACTTGTTCAGTGCTTTTCTGGAAGGCCTCTTTCTTCGCTCGTGAACTTTGTGAACTGGACAGAAGGGGCTCCTCCAGCATCAACTCGACTTTCTTTTTCCTATATTTCCCACTCCCTCCTCCAATTCTATCGTCTGCTTCTTTTTTGCGGTTTGAGATTCGACAACTTGGACCTCTTTACTTCTGTGTCAGTCGAAAAATATAAGAAATAAACTTACGTTATAACTCAGTGCATGTGCCCCTTAGATCGAGCGAAAGTAGTTAATACTTAGCATTCACGTTATACGTAAAATCAGGCTTGCTTGCGAGGCTTTGTCGGATTCGATGGCAAAAGGAGGCGCAGAAAATGGAAGTTTTCTCCTCCAAACCTCAACCAACCAACCAAGACGAAGAGGAAAACCTTTTCCACACAAGATCTTCTCCCTATCCCGCCCCTCTTCTCCCCTAAACTCCGTCCCTTTTTTTTCACCTTTCCCACCTCCTACCTTTCTCGCAAGGCAAAGAAGTGAAGCCTCATCCTAACCAAACTCTTTTTTCCCTCTTATTTTTCCGAGCTTCTTCTGCTCCATTTTTCTCTTCCCTATCCTCCACCGCCATCTCATCAAACCTCGTACGCCTCGAGACAGTTTTTTTCCTCCTTGGTTTTTTTTCATCTTCCACGTTTCCCACTATATTTCTTTTGCTTTATAGAAAAAAGGAAGGAGAATGGAAATAGACAGAAATATCAGAAAATTCTGCCAAAATGATTGAGAAACACAAGAGAAGGACTTCTTGGAAAGCGACTACGGGTCCCCCTTTTGGAGAATAAAGAAGGCACTGCTCTGACGTAAATGTCGAGTGGCAAAGCACGGACAAAAATATTTTAAGCGTTTTGAGAACACGAGTGGAGACACGCACAAGGGGTTTTTAAAGTCGGAGTATGCGTACCCCAAGAAAGAGATCCCTCCAAAGGGAGAAAAGCTGGAGAGGACGGCTCCTGTGAGTGGCAGCACCAGACTAAAAGTTTAGAGTGACGCCCCTTCCTCCCCACCACCAGGTTCCCACTTTCCGCAACCAAGGCACCCCACCCCGCTTTTAAGGGAGCAACCCTTGCGTCACTTTCTAAATGAGCGGATGGTCCGAAGAGAGAAACGAGAGGGGATCTCGCACACTCAGGTAGCAGAACGAGAGAGAGAGAGAGTTTGGGATGGAGAGGGGCCTCAGACAGTTTCCCGCCCTTCCTCCTTCTCCCCCTCCTTCCATTCTCCTCTCCACCCTCTGGTGCCATTCCTCTCCGAAACAAAAGCAGTGGAGGCGAGGTTGGTATCGCCCACGGCTATTTGAAAGTGGGAGAAGGAAAAGGAGGGGAAACAGAAGGAATGGGAAAACAGGGGGGGGGGGACGGGGGAGACGACGACGACGTTGGAGGGAGGGAGGGAACGAAAGAAGGGAGCCAACAATAACAACAACAGAACAACACGCAGAGAGAAAAGCATAGGCGCCTGACTCCAAGCAAGGGAAGGAGGGGAGAAGAAGAAGGCCCAGCACCTTCCCTTAGCTACTAGGTCGTCCTGACGATGTCGATGGCTGCCACCCCCTTGCCCTCACCTAACACCCCTTCCCCCCGCCTCATTCCATACTCTGACACAATGGGGCGGCGGCGTCAAGCAAGTGTGCCCCCTCCCTCCCAGTTTTTGGAGCGACGACGGTGGCAAACTTTGGCCTTGAAGAACGGAGGGGGATTGGAGAAGGAGGACTCGGGGATTCTGGTTTGGCCCGTCTCTCTTCCTTCTCCTTCTTCCTTCTACCGTCGCCCCTCCCTCGGTCCCCCTTTCCTCCCCCCCTTTTTCCCCTTTCGTCCTTACCCTTCAGGCCCCCTCAGGCCTCTCTTCTCGACCGCCACCGTTGCCCCAACGAAAGTAGTTTCCCCCCTTCTCTGAGAAAGGGGGGAGGGGGAGGAAAGGTGGTGGCGGTGGACGAGGGAGGAAAAGAAGAGGAGGGGGAGGGGCGGTCTAGAGGAAAAGAAAGAGGCCTTCCCTCCCCCCTCTTTCCCCTTCTCTTTCCTCTCTCGACCGTCCTCGTCGGTTCCTCAGTCGTCGTTCTTGTCGAGTTGGGGGAGGAAGAGGAGGAAGAGGAGGAGGGCGGAGGCGAAGGTGAGCAAAGACTTGAGGAACTGAAACGACGCAACGAAGAGTGGACGGGGGCAAAAGGGGCGAGGAGCAGAAAGGAGGGGGAGGATCGAGAGGGGGAAAGAAGTGCCCTCAAACCTCTTCTCTTCCCTCCGTTCGTTGCGTGAGGAGGGGTTGGAAGGAACGAGGAGAGAAAAGAACTTTCTTACCCCTCCTTGTTTTGTCTCCTCAGCGGAGTCGAAGGAAAGAGGAAGTGGGCGAAAAGGAGGTGCAGTATTGGACGCGTTTACTGTCGTCAAAGGAGGGCGGACAAATTCTAGGAACCCTTCCAATTCTTTCCCAGCAAGACGGTCAATTCGTGTCACGAGAAATTGGTCGGAGAAAATTTTCTTTTTTTCTGCCTCCAATTTAATCACCTAGAGGGGAAAAATCCTGGCACTTCTTGGCTCTTCCCTTTTCCCTACAGCATCGTCCTCTCCACGGCCACGGCAGACAAGGGAGGAAGAAGGCCCTTCGTTCGTTCGTTCGACAGTGACAGAGTGTTCCTCCAGCTCTCTCTTTCTCTCTCTCCACCCCCATCCTCCACCCCTGGCTGTGCTCTGCTCTGGCCGCTCCCTCCCTTTTTTCCTGACGCCCGTTTTTTCTCGCCTCGTCGGTGAAAAATAGCGGGCCTAAGGGCAAGCGGGAGGAAGAGGAAGGGGGAGAAGAGGACTCCCAGCCGCCGTCTCCGCCTCCTATGGTAGCAGTGGCACACCGTGGAAAAGGGGGGAGAGAGAGAGAGAGGAGAGGCCCCTCGCTTTGCTGGTGATGAGTTTTCCCAGAGTGGAAAGAGGAGGAGGAGAGGGAAGAGTGGAGAAGAAGTGAGTGTCTGTCCGTCGGATGGTGATAGCGTCGATCACACCCTCGTTCTCGCCACCTCCGGGCAGCAAGCAAGCAAGCCTTCTTCCGCCTTTAAGACTCCCCCATTTGCCGTCGTCGCCCGCGGAGGGAGAGAGAGAGAGCTGCAATTGCCTGAACTGCCCCTCGGTCGATCGTGGGCGGCGGCCTCGTCTGACGGCGACGGCGTGTGAACGGGTTTGCGGTGGCGGCTGTGTACTGGAACATGTGCTAGGGAGGGAGGGAGTCTGGAGAGTTGTGACGTAAGGACAAGAAAGGAGTGGAGGAAGTTGTGGCGGCGGTGCCAGATTGGAAGATCTTTGTGCGTAAGGAACCAACGAGGAGCTAGGATGGTCGGCTGAAAACAAGACGCTGCTTCCGACAAAAATATTTCCCCCTGCCGTCCCTCAACTCACATTAGGAGGGTAGTGATGAGAAGCCTCATTTAGTATAATAATTTGGGGTCTCAGACGTCATAGGCCTCCGTCAGATCAGACGATGAGATAGGCGAGGAGGATGCCAGGCAATGAGGCAGACGAGATTGGGATGAGAGAGGAACGAGGGGAGAAGGAGAAAGAGGGTTGGGGTTATCTAGAAGAAAGCTCATAAGCAAGGGAGGCTGAAAGGCGATAGGCCCACCCAACACCCTCGTCATCTTCCTCCGATCGATATAGTCCTTCATAGGGTGACATGTGCCTGCAAGTGTAATGAACACAATCCCCCGGGGGAAATAGGAAAAAAGAAGGGTGGAAAGGGATCGAGAGGAGAGAGGGGAGACGTGCCTTACTCTCTATCCTTTCTCCTGCATCCTCCTCCTCCTCCCGTTCTTTCAATATGATCGGGTCTCTCCAGGTACACATCTTCCTCCCCTCCCCTTGGAACGAGAGTTTGCTCAGCACACTCACGCACGAAGGTGATCGCCAGGGGGAAGGATCGAGGAGGGGAGGAAGAAAAAGGATATTGGTAGGGAGGGACAGGAAATCGCTGTCGAAGCACCGGCGGGGGGAAGGAGGGAGAGAAAATAGGGGGAGGGGGAGGCCTAGTAGGAGAATTGGAAGCAGGAAGAGGACGTTTGTTTCCTATTGTGTGCGCAGCATATACACTAGTAGGGAGGGATGGAGAGGACGAGGAAAGACCACGCCCGATGACACCGCCCTCTTTGCTCGACAGAACCAAAGGTCCTGGCAGAGAGAGAGGGTTTTAGTTTGCCTTGCGATGGTATTGCCGATGGAGATCTTTTTCTTTGGTTCGTCTTTCCCCTATCACTTACCCAGACTGTTCCAATCTCCAGGGCCTGTCCTTGTTTGCCTTCGACCAAGAGAGCCGAAAAAGGAGCTCTATTTTCACCCTTTACTCTCGATTTCCTCCTCCTCCCATCCAAGATTGACGTGCACTCCCTCGGGATTTCCTTATCTCCTCCAGGGCCTCTTCCTTTCCCGCCCCAGCTTAAGAAAAGTAGAAAGAAGAAGTGGTGGTTGATGCTCTCCTCGCCACCGTCCAAATATAGCGCATAACTAACTTTTTTTAGACCTCCTGTTCCTTCAATCCTCTTGTCTAGGGGCCGGCGAAGTGCTTTTTCGAAACACCCTTCCCAAGGGACTTAACTTCCCCTTCCCCGCCGAAGCTTCTTTGGCTGGTTTGACCACCAAGTCGCGTCGGTGCCTTCCAGCCCAAAGTCCTTCTTTCTACTTCCGGAGCTGTGCAAACTCTTTAACGGCCTCCTCCTTTTTCATGCTGGGCGGTCGCCGGTGTTCGGTCTTTAAGCCAGGCTGGCAGCAGTTGAGGAGACCTGGGAAAGCAAAAAAAGTGGCGAAAAAAAACCCTCTTACCCTTTGTCGCAGACAAAGGAGGAGGGGTTGCATTATTTGCTTCTCTCCCTCACTTTTCCGTGTAATGTAGCGGCGTTGTCACCCGTTGCCGCGGGCCTTTGGCGCATTGGATTATGAGGAAGGTGACGCGGTGGCGGTGGTCGGCGGCAGGAAAATCTGATCTGAAAGCGGCCCGGCTCCACTTCTTCCATGCTTCCGCCTCTACTCCTCCTCGCTTCCGTCCCCGGTCCGCCCGGGAGGAAATTACTATTCGTGGATGGGGCAGACTGTACGGTACGGTACACTCTACTACGGTACCACAATACCCTCCCATACAATAATGCCGAGAGCAGAGGTTGGCCACCGCCCGTCTGAGCCACCATGGCGCGTCATTGCTGGTCATGCAACGGGAGAAGAGAAGGCAAACCTACCTGTCGGAGGGCAGGAGCAGAGATTGGGGCCGACAGAGCTAGGTGGCCTTGGATTATTTCCCCCTTTTCCTTTTCATGATATTATTGCAGGGCAAAAACGTCCTACGGCGCGGAAAAGGAACGAGGAGTAGGACGAAAGAGAGGCCTCCTCTCTGTTCGGAGCTGAAGTCCGTGTTTTCGCTACAGATGCCCCCCCTCCCCTTCCTGCTGTAGTCGATCTTCATCACTTTATCATTTAAACGGCCCCGGCTGGCAGGCGAGCGGAAGCCGAAGGAAGCGGAGGGCGCCGGCTCCCGCGACTACGATCTGTCTCCTCTCCCGACTTGGGAGTTTCTATCTGGGAAAGAACAAAGTTTGTTAATTTGGAGACTTGACGTATCTTCCCTTGTCGCCTCATCTGCCGACCACGCTGCTCTTCTCCCTCTCCTTTTTCATGCGAAACTTTTGTTTGATCCGTGCGGGAATGAACCGCTACTGAGCTTCTGAGATTGAAGCCAACTAGCGCACGTCCCTTCCCCCTCCAAAGCCTCGTTATTTGTGACAGGTTTTCGACGCTGGCGCTCTTTCTTTTTTGCGGCGGACGGCCAAAGTTGGCGCGGCGGAAAGGAAAGTTCGAACGGCGAAATTTCGCTTTTCCTCCTTGCTCCTTCTCTCCTCGCAAACTCATCACCGGAGGAAAGGCGGGCGCCGCCGGATCTTTCGCCTGATGACTTTTCGCTGAGAATTTCGTGATCGATGAGTGTGCGAAATGATTGAACAAGCTGGTGATCAAACTTTTGCGAGAGTCTTCTTTGATGCCTGCCGCCGTCCTCTGTTATTGCGACTTTCTCTCCCCACCCTCCCTCGGCTGTGCAGCAAATGTGGACAGCAGAGCAGTGGTAGATGCACTCGGATTATGAAACTTTCATGGGGAATCGGCTTTCCCGAACCGGCGCCGTGCAAATCTCGACTTCCCACCCCGTACCACCGACGTTTCTTCGTATCGTGTCGGAATCCCGTTTCCGCGATTTGATTTTTTCCCCTCCGTTCCTTTTCGTGTGAACGAGAGAAGCCAAAACTGAGAGGGAGGCAACAACTGGCGTTCCCGGCGGCCTGGGGCGGAACGAGGGAGGCGTCGTAGTGAGGAAAGGGGGAAGCAAGCAATTGCTCAAAGAAATTGCCAACAGCACGCGAGGCCCATTAAAGGAGGCGTCTCTGCAGGCTGCCTCCTGCAGAAGGGGGTGGCAACAGAAAAGCCAAAAAAAGTACACACAAAAAGGAGGATGAGGCCTCCCTCGCCTTTGCGCCTGCGAGTAATCAATTAGGGTGGGCCGCCCGTCAGGCGAGAGAACGACGGAGGAGGAGGAAGGGGCGAGGAGAATATTTATCATCCTGAATGTCCCCCATTTTCTCCTTTTGTGAGCACTGAAGCGAGATGGAAAGATAAATGCGGGTGGGTCTACACGAGGCATATTTTACTCCCGCTTTTGGGCCAGAGACGCGAGAAGGATACTCTATTGTTGTTGGGGAACCATTGGGGGGGGAGCAGATGAGCCATAAGGGGAGAGGCAGCAATCTGCATTTCATTTATTCCGGCAGCTCTGGCTCTGCACTTGCCTGTCCCTTGACGCTTCTCCCTACGGCTTTCACAGCTTCCAGCCGAGGAGGGGGGGAAAGGATCTATCCATCCCCCCCATCTCTCTTTTCATCCCCAATGCGCCTCCTCCCTTTTTCGGGCGATTGAGGACAACGATGGGGAAAGAGTGGGGCCCAAAACAGACAGCGGCGGCGGGCGAGGAGGTGCCCGCACGGAATGACGAGAGGGAGGGAGAGAAGCCTCATTGCCAAATCCTGAGGCACGCCGACCGACGCCGAAGCCGCCCGCCCACCGTTCTTGCGACTGCCAACGAGGATGAAAGGGAATGGGGGATTTGCCCTCTTCCTTCCTCTCTCCTTCCTCGTAGGCCCCTTGTCCGTAAAGAGAAGGGGCTTTTATTTTTGCCCCTCCTGGCCCAAAAGTATACGTAAGAGAGAGACCTCGATGACTGGCGTCCTACGCTCGTACAGTGCACGCACCAACAACCTGTACTGTACATAGTACACTTACGCATGATCGACGACCATCGATGCCCGCTCCTCTCCCCCTTGCATGGTTGCTGATTGGGCACTGGGGCCTCCCCCTCCCTCCTCTTCCTCCCTGCTCATTCTCCATGATGAATCACGAGGCCCGCCGTTGGATCAAGAGGGGAGGGATGGGGCAGACAGCCATCGATCTAGTTGGAGCACATGTCTTGTGATCGTACGGACTGTAGCAGGTATGTAGATTGAGGAGAAGGCGGGACCCTCATTTCACTAAGGTTAGGTGTCTACTGTGTATTCCTTTCCCTTCCCTCCTTCTATCGTGTTCGGTCCCCGCTCGGCCGCATCCCTAAAAATGTTTGCCCCGGTAACGAGGAAAGAGAAAGTCCAAAGAGGGAAGGGCCTCAGTGGAAAGATATAATATAAGGGATCGAGAGGAAGGAGGACCCTTTTTTCGGACTTGACTGACTGGCGGGAAAGGAGGGATCTTCCTCCTCAGCCCTGCAAGAAGTTCGTCCCCGTCTCTGCAAAGAGACGAAGGAGGAGAGGATTAATGAGATAAAATCGTTGTAGGAAGGGAGAGAGTGGCCTGAGGGCCAGGGGGGAAGGGAGAGAGCAGAGAGGCGGAAGTTTCCGAAAATGGCCCAAAGGAGCGGAAAGAGAGGAGAGGGCTCGGAAGGAGGAGGACGGAGAAGAGGGGGCCTGATTTGGAGAGGGAAGGAAAGAGGAGACGTCTCTTCTGGTCGATGTCACGTCCGTCGTCCCTACGCCCGCACATACCGACTGTGGAAGCAGAGACAACGGAAGGACGAAGAAGGAAAAGAGGCGGAGGGAGGGAGAGATAACGAAGCAAGCAAGAACTCTTGAACGGTTGGGCGGAAGGAAACGTCTCTCCTAGCTGTACTTTTTTGCGGTGTTTGCAGCTTAGCTGCAACATGATGCACTTTCCGGCATAGCCGTAACGCGAATGCAATCGATCTTCTGTTTGCCTCTGGCCCTGTTTTGTTCTCTCGATTATGCTGTACTTAGGCTCCGGTATATTGTATGTCCTGGTCTCACTGTGGTGGCAGGATGCATACATTGAGATGCAGCCGCCTCTCGCCATCCACCTCTGTGAAGGTACGTGGTGCGTACGTGCGTGTACCGTAGATGTACGTAGGGGAAAGGAGAGGGAGAAGTAGGGTATTTGTGCTTTAAGAGATGGAGATTAGGGCTCCTACTCAGCCGGAGGCAGAAAAAAGTAGGTAGGGGGAGGAAGCCAAGTGAGAAAAGGAGAAATGGGACTATTTCCCCCGCTCTGGCCTGGCTTGCCCCGATGAGCCTGGCGGAGGAATGAGCCAGTTTTGGGCGGCAAGGAAGAAAGTTGGGGAAAGCATCGGCGTTGGTCTCAGCGTCTGCATTCCTGAATCCCCTACTGCACTGTCACGCTAGGTATATGGTAGACTCGGCACTTGCCGAGAAAAGGAAGGGAAAGATTGGGACCGGGATAATGTGGCAGCGCGTGTGGAGGTACCCTTCTCTTCCTCGGTGGGCCTCAGACTAGTAGGAGTGAAGGAGAGGGGGTGTGGGAGAAGGAAGGATTATCCCCCTCCCTCCCTCTTCCTACGGCCTGTCTACTTCGACGTTCGTTCCTGTGTGGGGCACAAAACCCAAAGGCCTAGTCTATACGCACTCCCATCCTAGCTCCTGGTATTTATTCTTCGGCAACGGTAGTTGCGTTCTCTGGCTGAAAGATACATTACCGGCCTTGGCTCAAGTCCAAGAAGAGGAGGAGGGGAAGCGAAGCTTTGGTCGTCGTCGCGAGTGGAAGAAGCGCGCTCTTGTGCAATTGAGGAAGGCCTTCGATTAAGGCAGTTGTGATGCGGAGAGAGGCGGGCGAGAAGGACGGAGGTGGTGGAGGAGGAGGAATAAGGACGATTTCTCCTGCCTCTTCGCCGCCTTGGCCAGCCGCGACCGCCGCCGCGCCCCTGCCGCGGGCATGAGCGGGGACGGCGACACAAGCACCAGCATCCAGCAGCAACATCAACAGGGGTCCCTCAGTGATGACGAGGAGGACAACCTCTCGGTGACGCTGTGCAGCAGCAGCCAGCAGCAGCCACAGCAGCCGGGCCAGCAACAACAGCAGCAGCACTCGGGAGAGGATGCCTCC
>JAAUXV010167423.1_pt1 | contig 10455 bp, 9 predicted proteins | sample 7278181 | NCBI WGS metagenome assembly JAAUXV01 (sample SAMN14350114, study PRJNA611818) | marine sediment metagenome | isolation source: surface marine sediment (2.1m) | place: French Polynesia: Moorea | collected 2018-08
CTCCCTCCCTTCCCACCCCCCAAAACACAAGCCCACGAACCCAACGGAGACCAAGCTTCATAAAGTTGCTGTGTGCTTTTTAGGAGTATCAATAAAACAGAGAGCGAACCTTCACTGCGGTTTGTACTGTACTGTCGGTACCTGATTTGGTACAGGAGTAGCTCGCAGTAAATTATGCAATTTATGGGTCCAAAGAGAACATGCAACGTCTATATTTTTAAGGAAATTGTTGCAAACTCATATTCTGTTCCCCCAAAATAGCTGTATGAAATTATCCCTCCCCTCAAAAGCACACCCCTGCGAAAGCGACAGAGGAAGAGGAAGAAGGGGGTAAGGAGAGAGGAGGAAAAGGAGGGAATTTGAGAACTTCTTCATACTCTCTCTTTCTTTCTCCCTCTCGTCCCCCCTGCATGATCTCAAAACGCGCATTTCAACCCAGCACACACCTCCATTTGCCTGAATTTTTTTCCTTTTGAGTAAGGGCGAAAAATTGCTTCCCCGGAAAAGAAGTTCAATTTTCTAGATTTCATTTTCGAAAGGAGAGAGGCCCGGATGACACAGAAAGCTCTGGATAAGAGTTGCGAAATGAAAGTGCTCAAGAAAAGATGTGTCTGAAAATTAGCTGAATAGTGGGATCTTTTCTACAAGCGGATTGCTGGTGGCCTCTGACCTCTGGTTACGCAAGGATGCCAGGAAAAGTGTCCAAGCCAAGAAAGCAGCGTTTGGACCACTTCATCTCGTAGCAACGGGCACTAAAGTCGCAAAGATGCGGCAAGTCTGGAGTCAAGTTAAGACTGCTGTCATGGAGATTGAATGATGTACAATAATTGTACATGTGTACTTTGCTTTTAAACATTCTTTCTCACATGAGCTCGTAATTAACTCAAATACAACTCAACCCATAATATTGATTGATTTTGTTCTTTTCAGGGCCGCAAGTCCGGCCAGACTACGATCCGCCATCTGCTGTCGGCCGACACTCGCGAGGAGAGGTTGGGCTGGTGCAGCGTCATCAACCGCGCCTTGGGCAACATCCGCGCCTGGGACCCGACCGCCTTCAGGCCGCGATCGCACAGCCAGGGGAGCCAGGGGAGCCAGGCCAGCGTCGAGTCCTCCTCCACGCAGGCGTCCGGCTCGACCGACATCTGGTGAAGAGAAGGCGAGAGAGCCTCCAGCGGAACTTCTTGATTTTTTATGAGTGTTGCGAAATAGCTTCAGCAGGGTACTTTCAGCATAATTATATCAACATGAGTCCCTGAAATATGTGCTAACTTGGTAGTTGTACTGTATGATGCCACGAAATTGGTGGCTTCAGGAGGAGAAAAAAGTTAAGGTATCTTGCTTCTCTGGAAGTTTTTAAGGAACTCCAGGTCAGCTTTCGTTTGATCTCTTAATACAAATTGGCTTGTGCCAGCCCTGGTAGAAATCTGTTTCTCTCAACGTTACTGACAAATTTGACTTCAAATAGCCTGTCGTATTTACATCTTTTGTACTATAGGACTTCAAACCCTGCTTATCTTCGTATGTAGATTTACCGGACAGATGTACAAAATTGTCAGCTAATGCATAAGGTAATAAATGGAAACCATATAACAAGTTCGACCAAATTAGTTGCTACTTGAAAAATTTGTCGAAATCCTCGTCCCAAGAGTCTTCATCCTTTTTAGGTACATTTTTGTCTCCCGGTTTCGGTTGCTTTTTAGCTTTGGCCTTCGTAATTGAAGCCGGCCGGATGCCGCCGTCGTTTAGCTTAGGAGGGAAACTCTCCGTCACCGCCGGTTCCTTTGCCTCTCCCCATTTGGGACTTGCTTCGGGCGATGGGGACGGAGATAGTTTCTGCATCTTCATGGTGTCAAGGGGTTCTCTTGGGATGCCCGTGCTCTTGTCTTTCTCGACCGGGTGCTCGATGTGAGCGTCGCTGAGGTAGTGCTTGCCGCGCTTCTTGTGCTTCCTCTTCTTGTGGCCTTTCTTGTCCTGCAGTTGCATTTTGTCATCTTTCCGTCGGTGCTTTTTCTCTCCTGGCGACACTTCGGAACGAGATTCCTCCATTCTGGTGACGACTTCAGATTTTTCTGTTGTATGCGTGGAAACATCAAACAATTCCGAGATGGCCCGGTGCTTTCGCTTCCTCGCCGCGCTGTCTCTTCCATCATAGAACAGCTTCTCCAAGAAGGGCCTCTGATTCAGGGTGCTGCACAGGAACATGAGAAATATACACCTCCAGCAGTAGATGGTGGTCACGAGAGTTGCCAGGAAGAAGAAGTACTGCGCCAGCGAAAAGGCGGCGAAGAGTGCCGAGTCCGGGGCCGCCTCCGTCGCCGCGTTTCCGTGCCGCTCGCCCATGTTGTACCTCCGGATGAGCTGGCCGGGAATGGCGCTGGAGTAGATGGCGGCCACCATGAGGTGCAAGACGGCAATTATGTAGACGAGGACAATCCAAACTGCCAAGTATAGACAGTGCTGGTGGCCCTTGTAGTGCAAGAGCAAGACCGAGACGACCACCACTCCCACGGACAGTAGCATACGGCACCAAAGTGCCGCGTATATGGAAGAGGAGAAATCACCGGCAAAACCGTACATGGCGTAGATTATAAAAACTGCCATGTTCATAACAAAGTCGAAGGTATAGACCATAATCATGAAGATGCATAACTTGCGGACTCCGAAAATGTTCAGGGGCAAGCAGCAACAGCATTTTGATAAAGAATCTTGCGCAGCTCGCATTTCGACGTCGAGGGAGTTTTCGTATTTTTAACTTACTGATGTTTGGCATATGCTAACTATGATTTTTCAAAATTTTATCTTTGCCGGCAGATTTCGGGCGGAAATATCGTGGTACTTCCAACTTGCTCAAATAATCTTGGCGACTATATTTCCATCAATGGGATTTGTTTCAAACAATATGACAAAAAATATCACATTTACTTGAGCAGTGACTGCTACCTACTGTCGCTTCTTCTTCTGATCTTGATTTTCCTCACCTTCACCTCCGGCCTGACTTTGGCCTCCCTCTTTTCCGGCCTCCTTGTCTTCCTCCTCGTTGCTCTGATGTTGCCCCTGCTGTTGCTGCTGCTGCTCTCCTCCTCCGTCCTGCTTCAGGCACTTGGACACGAAGCTGACGATAGCGGCGACGTAGGCCTCCCTATGCGCCTCCATGAGCCTGACGTGGTCCCCCGTGTCGAAGCAGACCCTCTCCACCTCTGCCCCTGCGCGCTCCCTGGCCTGGGCCGCCGCCTCCACCTCCTCCGGCGGGATCGCCCGGTCCTCGGCCGAGTGGAGGAAGAGGCAGGGCGTCGTGGAGCGGTCGCGCCCGCCAGCCAGGTAGTCGTAGCACCACAGGGAGGCGGACTGGTCAAGCTGCGGCGACGTGGAGGAGGAGGAGGAGTTGTCGCCGCCGCCGGTGCTGTTGCTGGTGGTGAGCAGACCTGAAAGGAAGCCTACGAGTCTGAGGAAGTAGGAGAGGAGCAGGAGGAGGACGGGTAGGGCCAACCTAAGTGGGCCCGAGTACCCCTGCGCACCGAGGGCTTCCGACGCTGCCGCCAGGAAGGAGGCCGCGGTGCGCTGTCCCGGCGCCGAGTCGAACACCACCCCGCGAAGCATCCGTCCCACCGCCGCGTGCTCCTCCTCCGCGCCCTCAGAGTGCGCCAGCTCCGACATGTGGCGGTAGACGGCGGCGCCGTTGTTGCCAAAGGCGTGCACCAGGACGGGGCTGCCCTCCAGGGACATCTCCGGCACCAGCTCCAGCAGCTTGCGAGACAGCGGGGGGATCTTGCCGGGGGAGAGGAAGAGGTACTCTGCCGGGGCGGTGTACCTCACGGTGGCGCACCCCAGCTCTTCATACACCCTGCTGTATTCGGACAGCTCCTTGTCGCGGCATCCGGACCATCCCAGAAGGAAGACCACCGGCTCTGGGTCGCCCCTCCCCACCACTCGCCTCAGGGAGGAGGGAGAGGGATTGCCCTTTTCTGATGCTGAAGGTGCCGTCGCCGGAGACGGGAAGGTGATATGGAACTCGAGGTCGTCGTCGTTGTCGTCCAGCAGCTCCTCCTTGGCGGATTCTAGCTCGTCGCGGTCCATGCTGATGGAAACCGTACGATAATTTTATCCCCAAAGGTGAAGAAGATATAGAGGAATTGACTTTCACGCCATCTTTTCCCCCTCAGGAATGAGAAAGAATCCAGTGGGAGGGAGGAGGGGGAATGGAGCCGCGTTGGCGTGTCCCTTTCCCCTCCAATAAACCGGACCTCCGTCCGTCCGACCGTCCAGTCGGAGAAAAACGAAAGGCGAAAGCTCTCTTCTCGGTGTCATACCTGCCTCCTTAATGCAAGGTGTGGATTTGTTGCCAAGGAATCGAGACAGAAGAGAAATGGCTGCCGCTCTTGTTTCTCTAATGATCGACTGCAGATTCCTCCCAAAGTCTTTTCCTCAAAACAATGTAAATTAGGGAGTTGCTTGGCTGTAAATACTGTACGGATTGGGCACATTAGACCCGAACGTTGTGGACAAGAATAATTTTGCCGTCACATTCATAATGTATCTTCCAAAAAAAAAAGTACTGGTGATCGATATCGTAGTGTGCAGGATTTTCTTTGCAGATAGTTTTGAAGCAGAACATTTATCTTTCAAGATACTGTCTTGCTATTGCTGCTCCAGTTGTTGCTGCTGCTGCTGCCGCTATAGTTGTTGCTTCTCGTGCTCCTCTTGTTGTTGTTGCTACTGCTGATATATTTTCAATACTGATGCTGTTGTTTTTGTTGCTGTTGTTGCTCCTGCTGTTGCGGTTATTATTATAATAGTTGCTGCTGCTGCTGCTGTAACAGTTGCTGCTGTTGCTCCTGATGTTGCAGTTCTTATTGCTACCATTGTTGTTGTTGTTGTTGCTGCTGCTGCTGCTGTTGTTGTTGTTGCACTTATTATTGCTGTTGCTATTACTACTATTACTTCTATTGTTATTGCTGATGTCAGCGAAAGAAGATCTTATGGATTAATCAAAGAAAAACTGTTTGCTTTGAGGGACGGAACCTTTCCCCTCTGAGTCTAGTGAAGCAAAAAGGGAAAAATATTTGCAACGCTGTTCTGCTAGGTTATTTATTACCCAAAAAGCCTTTTTTGTTTTATTGAATACTTTGGTGCATTTCACCGCCGGCTCAATGTTCATAGATTCAACTTTTCCGTCTTGTTTCCTCCTTTCCTTCCGTACGTACACTTGCCGCAGGTAAAAGGGAGAGTGCACGCAGCATGCCCTTCTTGCCACACCACACACTCAGTTGAGAGGAGAGAGAGGGGGAATTGCACCACGTTGAGAAGCGGACGGCAATCCGGCTCCTTCATAACTCATAAAGGGACGGACCTGCTGAGAGAGATAGGCAGTGAATCCGGGCATCTCACACTAAAAACACCTTCTCCTTCTTCACTAAACCATCACCATTGCTGCCTCAGCCCCCACCAGCTCCAACAGCAGCAGTAGCAAAACCATGGCTTCCTCCGGCCTCACCCGCCTCCACTTTGAAGGCAGCAGCGACGTAGGCGCCTTCTGCCTCCTCACCAACTCCTACTGCCTCGCTTCCGCCGACGGCGCCTCCTCCTCCTGCTTCTTCTCCACCCTGGAGGCTGAGCTGTCCGTCGCCGAAGACGGGCCCAACTCCTTCCCCGTGGTGCCCCTCTCCCTCGGCGGCTGCCGCATCGTTGGCCGCCTGGCCACCGGGAACCGGCGCGGCCTCCTCCTCCCGTCCTGTGCCACCGACGGCGAGCTGCGCCGCGCCAGGGACTCCCTACCGGACTCTGTGAGGGTGGCCCGTCTCGGGCCGGACTCTGCGCGCCTGTCCGCGCTGGGCAACGTCGTCTCCTGCAACGACCACGTCGCCCTGGTGCACCCGGACCTCGACCGGGAGGCGGAGGAGCTGCTGGAGGACGTGCTCGGGGTGGAGGTCTTCCGGCAGACGGTGGCGGGAAATCCGCTAGTAGGCACCTACTGCAGGTTCACCAACTTGGGAGGCATAGTGCACCCAGGGACATCCACTCAGGAGATGGACGAGTTGTCTTCCCTGCTGCAGGTGAATATCGAAAAACATGATATTTTTAAAGCCAATGGATGTCAAAGGCAATTTTGTCTATATTCCCATTCCAGGTCCCTATCGTGGGCGGCACCATCAACCGCGGCGGCGATTCCGTCGGGGCCGGTCTGGTGGCCAACGACTGGATCGGCTTTTGCGGCTCCGACTCCACCTCTACAGAGATCGCTCTGGCCGAGGCAGTGCTCAAGCTGGGGGAGGGGAGCTTTCCCTCCAGCAGAAGTGGACTGGCGACGAATAACGTGCTACGGACGGCTATGATTGAGAGTGCTATGTGAAGAAAGTGAGCAGTTTCCAGGGGTGCTTATTTGGATCTTGATATAATACATCCGCCAAAGATAACATATCCGGCATTATTGCGAACGCCAGCAGGCGCCTATAACCCACAACAGCAGAAAATTAATTGAAGCAAAACTGGTAACAGCAACACAAATAGCAGGTGAAGAACAACAATTTAAGGAAAGGAAGCAGCAGCAGCAGCAAAAGCAACAACAACAGAAATAACAACTGCAGCAGAAAAAGTAGCAGGTGAACTACAGTAGCAGCAGTAGCAATTAAACCAACTGCAACCAGCTGAAGTGACAACAGTAGCAGAAATTACGACAACGGCAGCATCAGCAACAACAGGAGCAGAAATATCAAAGGAAGCAGCAGCATAAACAATAGTGGTAGTAATTTAGGCTTTTGAATAGAAGCGAGAAAGAATTAAAGCACTGCACAAGGGCGAAGGATTAGGAAGAATATTTTATAATCTCTATCTTTCTATTCAACTCATTGAGTCTGTTCTTCAGAGATCTGAGATTGGCCCTCGACTTTTTGAGCCATTTGAAGGGCTGCTCCTTGTCCGCCTCGGGCCACCATGACATGTCATCCTGCTTCACCAGATTCTTCACCCTCTGCTGCATCGCCTGGGTCCTTTCTTCAACGATGAGCTCGTTCTTCACGTTGTCGAGTTCGTTTCTCAGCTCTTCCAGCAGGGGGGAAATGTCTGAACTCTTTCCCACATTGTCGTGCAGTCTTGGCAGCGGCGAGGGCCACGGACCTGAGGCGAGAAGGAGCGGCGATTTCTGATTGTTGTTCTCCTGTTCCCTTCCCTGGCTTGCTCTGGAATTCTTCGCGAAGTCGCCCTGATTCTCGCCGCACGGCGTTTTCGCCAGGTGCTCCTTGCTGTTGAGTTCGGGCTCAACCACGTTCACCCCCTTTGCACACGCCAGCAGGTCCTTGATGCAGTCCTCCGCGGGCTCTTCTACGATTCCCTCCGTCGCCGACTCTGTCGACGGCGTCGCCAAGGGAGCCCTGCTGTTGCGATACTTGGTCAACTGGCACGCCCCGGAGACTTTGTCGAAAACCAGACCGACCAGGACTGCCAGGAAGAGGTCGACGAACCTCAGGGGGATGCTGTCGCTCACCTTGGCGAGAAGTGGCAGGACGCCAGTTTCTTTGAGAGAAAAATCTTCGCCGGAGCCGAATTCTTCCACGTCGGCAAACCAATCCAGAAGGGCCTCCACCATCAAGGCGCCCAAAGTTCCGACAGCAAAGGGACCAAGGAGAGACAGAGTGGGCCAGTCGGAGGGTGGGGTCAAGGAAGGCGACATGTCACGAATATTGAATCAAATTTGAATGCACGCACCCACTTTTCAAAATTATGACCTTCACATAACTATGTTTCCCGAATCCCGTTCTCCCCTTGCCATAAATAAGCGGGTTTGAAATTAATAAAGGGCCGTAGCGATACGACTTTAATTCAAATCAATTCCAGCAAGGATTTTGTAAACAAGCCCAAATGTGCTTTTTTTCGCACATGCATATTTTTATGGATAGCCAAAATTTAATAGACCTTTTTTCACTTAAACTGGACAATGCCAGTAAAAGACACTTCCCAGTTCCCACCGAGCCCGGTGTCCTGTCCCCTGTGGTCTTACAGAAAGCAAAAACTCGCAACCTCACAAATCTTCAAAAACAAAACAAACCCTTGGCCACCAGCAGGCAGCAGCACCAACGACGGCGAGGACCACTCGGCCGTCGTGAACGTGGAGGACTTCCCCTCCTTGGTGATCAACGGGGGATCCATGTGAGAGCCGAACACGGCCGTCGCGCACTCTGTCTACACAGGCGGGAGAGAACCGATACGCTCCCCGACGACATGTCCTCGAGATTGTAAGACATGAAATTTGAAGCTTTTATTTACTGCACGTCACTATGATGTGTGACAATTCCAGCTACCCGCTGTACCGCAAGGGCAACCCGCAGCTGCGGGTGTACCTGCCGAACCTCTGGATGAAACTGGTAAACCCTGAGCACGCAGCTAGGCCGCCAAACAAGGTACGGATTTTCTTTGTTGCTGCCACAAATTCCTCTTCCACGAATTCCTTTTTCAGTTGACTTTCCACGTGAGCAGCGAGATGAGCGCGTCTGACGTGAAGAACTACCTGGAGAAGATCTACAAAGTTCCTGTCATGAACGTGCGGACCATCAACCTGACCGGGCCGATGCACATGCACAAGCAGCTAGGGTTCATCTACAAGGAGAGGGACGTCAAGGTGGCGCATGTCACGCTGGTGAGAGTGGTTTGGCTTTGTTCCTTTTCTCCTGGCGATTTCTCTGCAAGCTATTACAGTATATATAATTACACCATTGGCGAGATGTCATCATTATTCTGCAATGCGATAGTTTGTATTCCTTGGTTTGCTACCTAAGTTTCAGTCACCGTTTCTCATCAATGAAGTACCGATAAAAATATTCAAGCTGTGTTCAATTCTCTTTTTTCCAGGCCAAGGACTTCAAGTTCGAATTTCCCGACGTGGTGAACAAGGCCAAGACCGAGAAGGAGGAGAAGAAGGCTATGGGAGATCTGGAGGAGGCTAAGAAGGTCTTTGCAAAGCAGACAAAGTCCACGAACCAGCCGGGCAGGAAGGGACTGCCGTCATTCTTCGGATTGTGAAAACGAAAGATCTCCGTTCCCCGACTGTACACAGTAGTTATACATGCAGATTACCTTATTACCGCGATTAATAAACACGCAAGTTACGTAAAACTCACATTTATTGTCATTTCTGCAAAGAGAATAGGTGGCACTTCATAAATATTCATCGTCTTTCCACCGGGAGGACATTTCACCACGAGCTTTGTACTTTTTCTTCGCCAATCGCCATGCAACTGCGACTTTCCCACGTAGAAAACAGTATCATTATTCGAATTTCGAGCTTCGATCATTCCATGTACGGCGCCCGTAGTTCCTCGATCTCCTTTCCGCACATCATCATCATCTCGTGGTGCTTCTTATCTTCCTCCGAGTCAGGATCTCCTTGAGGCAGCGCGAACAGCAGCTTCTGCAGCATGGTCTTCATCTGGCTGAGCTTGGCCTCCTCCCTGCAGAGGATCTCCTTCTTCTTGGTCGCCGGATCCAGAGAAGCCTTGTCATTGCCAGTGTTGTCCCCCTCATTGTCTTTGTCGTCGTTCCCAAAGAGGGCGTCCATGTCCTCCTCCTCGAATGCGAAGGCCGCCGCTCTCTTCTCCATGGAGTCCAGCAGTTCAATCTGCGCCGTCAGCCGCTGGCTCTCGGACTCAAGGATGGACAGGGTCAGCTCGCGCTGCTCAGAAAGGAGGCCTGCGAGGAAGGAGGAGATTGCATATCATGGTCAAAACTCTTTTGAAGTCAAGGATAAATCGCGCAGCGAATCTAGGAAACATTATCATCACTAATTCACAGTGAGAAAACGTGAGCTTTAAGAAGACACCATTTCGTTGCAAAAGATGCAAGACAAAGTTTTTCTCCTCTTCTTCCTTCGTCTCACCCTTGACGTGCTTGACCTCCTCTCCGTCCAGCTGCACCGGGGCGTCCTCCCCCGCGGCCTGGTCGAGCGCGCACGAGACCACCTCGGCCCCCTGCGCCAGCGACACCGCCCGGGAGAGCGACTCGAACCCGGCCCGGCAGGAGAGGAGCTCAGAGGCCACGCGCGACATCTCCCTGCGGGCTGCGGGCTCGGAGGTCATGCTGCGGAAGGCGGGGCGGGGAGGGTGGTCGGGGGGCACGGAGCCAAGGGGAAAGGCGGGGAGGGGGCGGCCCAGGGGCACAGGCTCGTCGAGGCCTGTTGGAAGGGTACGTGTGATGAATTTGATCAATCCTTTTTTAAAGTCTTTTTGCACTCACCGCTGGCCTGCAACAGCGCCTTCTTCATCCTTGCCGACTTTTGCAGCTGGTCCAGCTTCTCCGTGATGGCCAGGAGAATGGAGGACATGTGGTCTGGGTCCATCCCGGCCCCTCCGCCCTCTCCGTCCGCCGCCCCTCCCCCGCCCATGACGACCACCTCACGGTCGCCCAACATGTTCTTGCTTGGGTTCTTCTCCACCTCCCCTCCTCCTCCCTCGCCAGAGTCAGACTTCC
>JAAUXV010241287.1_pt1 | contig 10420 bp, 12 predicted proteins | sample 7278181 | NCBI WGS metagenome assembly JAAUXV01 (sample SAMN14350114, study PRJNA611818) | marine sediment metagenome | isolation source: surface marine sediment (2.1m) | place: French Polynesia: Moorea | collected 2018-08
TCCTTTCTCTTTCTCTTTTCTTCGTGGCGTGCGTGTTCCGTGCGTTGTGTGCCGTCCTGTGATTGGCCCTTTCGCCCCATCGTGGACTCCCCTCATTCCCCTCAAAGGGAAAGGCGGCCAAATATAGGGGCAGAATAAAAAAAACAACCGTTTTTCTTACAAATTCAATGATAGGAAGGGTCAAATTAATTAAAAACAAATTTTTTTTGTACAAATACAACTGTTCAATTGTATGAAAGTGGTGTAGTAGAGCAGACATTTCTTTTTTGTCAAAAATCCTGGCAACACTGTGTGACTCGATCGTCCCAAAGCGAGAGAGAGAGAAAAGCCGGCTTGGGCTTCCTTCCTGTCCTGTGGTCCCAGAGGGAAGGCACGGCAGTGACGGCACCCCACCACACCCGTCAACAGCCGCAGCAGCTTCCCCCCCCTCCCCCTCCTCTTCCTCGCGCTCCTCCTCCTCATTCTCATTCTCCTTATCATCGTACTCTCCGAGAAGCATCCCTTCTCATCTCATCGGCTTCTGCAGTTGGCGGATCCGGTGGCGTGAGTAAGGGAGAGTGTGAGTGTGTGGGACGGGGTCGACGACACACACAGTGCCAGCCACGCTCCTTTGATCCTCGTGCTTGCCCAGGCCTGCAACATCCACCACCATGGAGGCGGCCTACATGGAGGACTGGCGCGATGTGTGCCAGAACCTGGACGTGGACCCTGATCAGGGACTGGACCAGGAGCAGGTGGACGATGGGCTGGCCAAGTATGGGCCTAATGGTGAGTGTGGCATCATAGAAATTTTGTGCAGGACCTCCACCTAATTGGACCATTTCTTATTTCAGAGCTCCCCGCGGAGGAGGGCCGCTCCCTCTGGCAGCTAGTGCTGGAGCAGTTTGACGACCTCCTGGTCAAGATCCTGCTAGCCGCGGCCGCCATCTCCTTCGTGCTGGCCTTCTTCGAGGAGGGTGACCAGGAGTCTGTCACCGCCTTTGTCGAGCCCTTCGTCATCCTGCTCATCCTCATCGCCAACGCCATCGTTGGAGTCTGGCAGGTCAGATATCTGATATACCCCCTCTTTGGTGAAAGAGCGCATCGTTGTGTTGGCGTGCTGTTTCTCTCCAAGCACTGCCCCATCTTTTCCCTTCCCCGGCTTAAAATTCCCCCACTGTACAACACAGTAGTAGCATAACCCCATTTTTTGGGCTCTTTGAGCCTTGACGCAGAAGCCCCAATGTAGCAAAGTAGATGAGGCTTGCCCAGCACTTGTGGACAAGATCACATGTCATCAGCTTAAGCTCCTGCTACACGTGTTGCTACAATTTCGTCCTGCAACGTCGGCAAAAAAGTTTCATAGCTGCATTTTTCTCTCCCACTATGACCTGTTGCATGCGCTGCAGCTAGGCTAGTAATATATATGGGATGTGTGAGCCGGGAACTAACATTCACCGGTGGCAGCATCTGTTACGCTACGTGCTGCTATTTTTTTGCCGCCCGTACTCGTACAATCGTTCATGTCGAAGATATCCGGATGGGACAGATGAAAAAAAAGGTCTATAGTAGCAGAAGAGAAAAGTGGAATCTATATGGATTATCTTTGTTTTAACTTTTTACGCTTCATTACCAGCTGGATTTGGGCAGCATTGGAGCATGAATGATGCTTCATTAAGACACTAGTTTCCCCCTAAGGTAGATACACAATTGCACGTTGCTAGAACAGGCACAGTCTATTCAGTCATTGAATAAAAAAACCTTTAAAAGTTTTTAATTTTTTCCCCATAGGAGCGCAATGCTGAGGACGCTATCGAGGCCCTGAAGGAGTACGAGCCGGAGATGGGCAAGGTCATCCGCGCCGACAAGAAGGGGGTGCAGAACATCCGCGCCAGCCAGCTGGTGCCCGGGGACATTGTGGAGATCGCGGTGGGCGACAAGGCCCCCGCTGACATCAGGCTCATCTCCATCATGTCCACCACACTCAGGATTGACCAGTCCATCCTCACCGGAGAGTCGGTTACCGTCATCAAGCATACTGAGCCCGTCAAAGATCCCAAGGCGGTCAACCAGGACAAGCTTAATCTTGTCTTCTCTGGAACCAATGTGGCCGCTGGCAAGGCCAGGGGTGTCGTCATTGGCACAGGACTGAACACGGCCATTGGAAGGATAAGGACCGAGATGACTGACACCGAGGACATAAAGACTCCCCTGCAGCAGAAGCTGGATGAATTTGGAGAGCAGCTTAGCAAGGGTAAAATGATTCGTAACGTCTTTGGAGAGCGGATTACTTATTTGTATTTCTCTTTCTCCTACAGTCATCACCGTCATTTGTGTTGCCGTCTGGGCCATCAACATCAACCACTTCAACGACCCCACACATGGTGGCTCCTGGGTCAAGGGCGCAATCTACTACTTCAAGATTGCTGTGGCCCTGGCCGTGGCCGCTATCCCGGAGGGCCTCCCTGCCGTCATCACCACCTGCCTGGCCCTTGGAACCCGCCGCATGGCTAAGAAGAACGCCATCGTTCGCTCCCTGCCCTCTGTGGAGACCCTTGGCTGCACCTCCGTCATCTGCTCTGACAAGACCGGCACTCTGACCACCAACATGATGTCCGTCTGCAAGATGTTCTCCTTCAAGGACAAGTCCAGCTTTGATGAGTTTGAGATTGCTGGGTCCACCTATGACCCTCACGGCGATATCTTCAAGGTACTATATATTCTTGTTTGGTCTATTAGGTGCGTCGGAAGTCAGTGTGGCTTATGTAGAACAACGTGGTCCAATCCATGAACATGTACATCGGCCAATTTTCGTCTGTGTTCAAAAAGGGGACTTATAGCTTTAATTTGCCGTATTTTGCACCTCTTTATTCCATAAATTGTCGGGAAAAAAATGGTTTTTTTTAAAAATAATATAAAATATAAAAAAAATAAACGTATATTTTTAACTCAAAATCATGTCTTTTTGGGCACAAAAGTGGGCATAACTTTTGAATGGATAGGGCTGGAGAAACAAAATTAGGAAGTGTGCAAAGCTCAAAATCTTTTCGTTTTTTCTATTTAAGTGAAATATTTATTCAAAGTCACGTTCTTGGCCAACATCAGAAACTAGTTCACCACTTCCATCAAGTGGAACAGGTTTGAGTTCAGGGCAACTAAGCCCATTTTTTTAGGTATTTGGGGCTGAAATTTTACACAAAGATCCCTGAGATAGTTGGGTTTGAGCTGTTAAAAAATTGCAACAAACCAACAACATGGACAAAAAAGTTGGGACATAAAATCCTACACCTCCAATTCCGATGCACCCGGTATTGCAACAGAAGAAGGCAATAATGCAAGTTTGCTTCTTTTTCAGGACGGCCGTAAGGTAAAGGGCTGCGACTTCCCCGCCCTGGAGGAGGTCTCTCTCATCTCCGCCCTCTGCAATGACTCCTCCATCGACTACAACGAGTTCAAGCACACGTTTGAGCGCGTCGGCGAGCCGACCGAGGCCGCCCTCATCGTCCTGGCAGAGAAGATCAACCCATACGACCTGCAGAAGAGGGGCAGCAAGCACGACGTGGCCGCCACCGTCAAGAGGGACATCGAGTCCAAGTGGAGGAAGGAAGTCACCCTGGAGTTCTCACGCGACCGCAAGTCCATGTCCGTCTACTGCTCGCCGGCCATTGGCTCAGGCCGCACCCGCTCCTCCGCTGCCGGCGGGCCCTCCAAGCTCTTCGTCAAGGGCGCCCCCGAGGGAGTGCTGGAGAGGTGCTCACACTACCGTGTCAATGGCGAGCGTGTTCCCATCACCAATGCCATCAAGCAGAAGATCATGGACAAGGCCAGTGCCGACGGCACTGGCAGGGACACGCTGCGCTGCCTGGCCCTTGCCACTGCCGACGAGCCCATCGCGGCCAAGAACATGCAGCTGTCAGACCCGGCAAACTTTGCCAAGTACGAGACTAACCTCACCTTTGTGGGGGTGGTTGGCATGCTGGACCCCCCTCGCCTGGAAGTGGCGCCCTGCATCGAGAAGTGCAAGGAGGCCGGCATCCGTGTCATCATGATCACCGGAGACAACAAGAACACCGCCGAGGCCATTTGCAAAAGGATTGGTATCTTCGATCAAGATGAGTCAACGGAGGGACTGGCCTTCTCTGGACGTGAGTTTGATGAGCTCTCCTCCGCCAAGCAGAGGGAGGCCTGCGCCAACGCCCGTATGTTTGCCCGTGTTGAGCCCTTCCACAAGTCCAAGGTGGTCGAGCACCTCCAGAGCATGAAAGAAATCACTGCCATGACTGGAGATGGAGTCAATGATGCTCCTGCTCTGAAGAAGGCGGAGATTGGAATTGCCATGGGTTCCGGCACTGCCGTTGCCAAGTCGGCTTCCGAGATGGTCCTGGCTGACGACAACTTCGCCACCATCGTGGCCGCCGTGGAGGAAGGACGTGCCATCTACAACAACATGAAGCAGTTCATCCGCTACCTAATATCCTCCAACATTGGCGAGGTGGTCTCCATCTTCCTGACGGCCGCCCTGGGGCTGCCCGAGGCCCTCATCCCCGTGCAGCTGCTGTGGGTCAACCTGGTGACAGACGGACCGCCCGCCACTGCCCTCGGCTTCAACCCGCCTGACCTGGACATCATGAGCCGCCCGCCGCGCTCCTCCGACTCCACCCTCATCACCGGCTGGCTCTTCTTCCGCTACATGGTCATCGGTATCTATGTTGGCTTTGCCACCGTCGGCGGTGCCGCCTGGTGGTTCCTCTATGACCCCACCGGCCCGCTTATCAACTACTACCAGCTGACACACTTCCTCCAGTGCCCGCTGGAGCCCAAGAGCTTTGAGGGCATCGACTGCGCCATCTTCCAGTCGCCCTACCCGATGACGATAGCCCTCTCCATTCTGGTGGCCATCGAGATGGCCAACTCAATCAACTCCCTGTCAGAGAACCAGTCCCTGCTGGCCATGCCCCCGTGGAGGAACATCTACCTGCTGCTGGCGGTGGCTGTCTCCCTCGGCCTTCACTTCATGATCCTGTACGTCAAGTTCTTCAACTCCATCTTTGGCATCACCCCGCTCTCGCTGGACCAGTGGAAGGTGGTGGCCGCCCTCTCCCTCCCCGTCATTCTCATTGATGAGGTCCTCAAGTTCTTCGCAAGGAACCTTGTCAAGTCAGACTACATCTAAGAACTTCAGCATTTGGTGCAGAGGAAAGGGAGGGACGGTGGTTGAAGATGGAGCTGTAGTCTGTCCACCCATTCGTTTTTCTTTTTCCATCGCATTTATCTTTTTCTATAGCAGAGAAGAAGTGCAATTGTATCTTACTTCAACGGCCGCTCTTGGGTCTTGCTGCGAGAAAAACATTCGGGTGAAGAAAATAGTGACAATGACAACTAAGGAGGAAGAAAAAGGAGAATTAAGTGCTATTGGCTGCTATACTCCTGTGTGTGCCCTTACATACTGCGGAAGACTGCATTTAGGATATGTCTCCTTTCAAGTGTATGTGTTTTGTAAATTTTGAGCAATGACTAAAACATTTCCTCCCTCCAAGAAAGAAAATTTTCTCATAGTGGAGGCCGAGGCCCTCCTCCTCCCAAAAGTACTAGCACACATACGCCTCTAGTGTCAATTTTTTTTGTTACTCCTACCGCAAAGCAACACGCCGCGGACTGCAACTGTACGGCGGTATCTGTAAGTTGACTTATTATTAATGATTACAACTGACTTTTTACTTGATTGTTTGTGCACAAACAATGCGTTATTTAACGAGCATCCTTGAAACCCCTGGCATGACGAAGGCCTGCAGGCATTCCAGCGGGTCTCCCTCCGCCGCCGGCTCACCGTCCACCGAAAAGCCGTTGAAGCCCTGGTTGACCAAAATGACAGGATGGTCAAAATTATTATTTTTTATTTAGAAGTGAATTTTATCTTGGTCACCTGCACATCTAGCGGCGCAAGCCTTAGCCCCCGCACCTTGAGCAGCTCTATTCCTTCAGGAAGCGGCCCAAACTCCCTTGCCTCTGCCGCCCCTTCCCCCTCCCCCCTTCTCTCCGCCGCCTTGACGAAGGAAGCCAGGTCCCTGGCGGACACCCCCGCCCGCACCAACAGCAGCCACAGGCAGCCGTCGTCCGGACGAGACTCCGGCACGAACAGCCACCGCCGGCGCCTCTTGTCCTTGGTCTTGCTCCTGGAATTTGAGAAAAACAATTATGATACGCCAAACCCGCGAGGCGTAAATCGTACTTGCTGCTGTATCTGTGGGAGGGGGATGGCGAGGGCAGGATACCGTGGTTGATGAGGTGAACGCAGACAAAGTCCCCCACCTCGGTCACCCAGCCGGCGTCCTTGGGGAGGGAGCGCGGCAGATCCGGCATGGAGGGGAAGCACGGCTTGGGGCGCTTCTGTTGCTGCTGCTGTCTTGACAGTTGCCCGCTCCTACCCCGGTCGCTCCCGGCGTCGGAGCTGGGCTTCATCAGGATGGAGCTGTTGAGCAGGGGGAAGGGGCCGGAGGGACTCAAGCGGGCGTCCAGCTCTTGCCAGCTCCTACGAAAAAAAAGGTGTGTAAAAGCATCCAAAAATGTATGGTATAAAATGGCCATTAACTCGTTCTTCTTTTCCTCATTACCTGAAGTAGAGTTGCCCCTGAGCGAGCAGGGATGTGTAGGTGTACTTGGTGGATGGGGCCGGCGCCGCTGCAGCCACTACTCTCTTGGGTGGGATTAGGGCCTCGAGGCTGTCGCTGTCTGTCCTGGAGGCGGTGCCCTCCTCCTCCTCCTGCTCTTCCTCGCCGCTGTTTTCTCGGTTGGATGAAGAAGAGGACGAAGAGTCGGAGGACGGTGACAGCTCCTTCCTGTACACGTTCTCCCTGTCACTGAGCGAGCAGGTGGAGCAGGTGTGGTCGACCAGCGAGCAGGCGCCGGACTGAATGAGACTGTCCGGCTGCATCTGCATCAGCGAAGGAAGGTGCTGTTGTTGTTGCTGTTGCTGAATGGTGATCTTGTGCGAGTTTCCAGGTTCGGAGTTTCTGGAGGACGATGGGGACTCGGAGGCGCCTGAAGAGCCCAAGCGTAGCGGCATCGCAGAGGAACCTCCGCCTCGAGATGACGGACAGTGAGAGTCGGCAGGAAGGTATGATATCTGCATGAACATATGGTGAGCTGATAGCTGCAGCACATGTTTGTTGACGCAACAAAAAGTGTCTCACCAGGGCATGGCCCGTCTTGGTGTGCATCCCCGCCCCCCACCGCTTGAAGGGCATCCTTGAAGAGTGGAAGAGCGTTCTCCTGTTGAGCAGCGGCGACGGCCCGCCGCCCTCCTCCTCCTCGTCCTCGCTCTTCGGGAACCAGCTCAGCCCGAGGAGGGACACCCCGCTCAGGTTGAACTTCTGGTGGCGACCCCGCGTCTGCACGAAGATCAAATCAAGCGGATTCACCTACCAAAAAAAGAAAACATAAAACATAAATAGGGCGCTAAAGTGTTTAAACGTAGACAGTACACACCTGGCACCTGGCAGCGTTGATAGCCGCCCCCATAACGTCGAACCTCTCCCCCTGGGCGGCTGCGACCGACCGCGCGAACGCCGCGGCGCACCTGGGCACCGGCACCGCGCACACGGCCAGGTGCGAGAGGGCGTCCTGCCAGTCGGCTCGGTCGAACAGCGCGCCAAGGACCTCGCGCACGGTGCCGTCGCCGCCCACGACCACCACACCGCGCCAACGAGCCTTTTTTGTCCAAAAAATATTAATGTGGCATAGTTTGAAACTTAAAGTCCTTTTCCCCACCAGGTTCTCGCCCCTGGCCACCTCCGCTGCGTGCCCCCTCCTCTCCGACACGAGCACCTCGTACTCTGCTCCGGAATCCTTGAGAACCGCCGCCAGACGGTCGCGAAACACCCTCAGGGAGGAGCCGTCGCCTGCGACGGGGTTCAGCAGCACCAGCAGCTTCTGGCTCAGGTAGGCCGCGGTGTAGGCCATTCCCATGGCCAGCCTATGTAGATAAATGTTACATGGGAAAGCAAGCACAACATACAATAATTTGCTCCTGTTACTACTATTCTTTGTTATTATTTTCCAGAGCACAAGAATTAAATATGCTACTGCTGTTGCTGCTCCTTTTCACACAGCACTACACCTGGTACAATGGTATTGTCATTGCCGTTTAACAGTCTTGAAGTTTTCTCACCTTGCAGCCTTGGACACCAATGTTGACCTGAGCGGGAAGAAGACCTGGTGGATGGCCTTCACCCACTCCTCCTTCACCCTGAGGATCTCCACCAGCGCCCTCACGTCAGCTTCCTCCTCCTGATCCTGATCAGCTCCTTCGGCTCCCCTTCTTCTCCTCCCCTTTCTTCCACCTCCTCCTCCCCGCAGAACCCCTGACCAGTGGAAGTATAGCACCGCCCTGTTGCCCGAAGATCCTCCGGACGAGCTGTTCCTCCTGGCGAAGCCCACCACTCCCCCGCCCCCTCCCGAGCCTCCGCCGTCGCTGGCGGGATAGGTGACGAGCATGAGTATGGGCGGCCCCATGTTGAACTTTGTGTTGAGGGCGACGGTGGTGGCGGGGCGGCAGGCAACCACCTCCCGACCGGGGATCTCGATCCCGTGCGAGGAGGAGGGGAAGCCGGGAGAGGGAAGGAACGGGGCCTGCGTCGAAAGAATATTTCGATATAATTTCCAACAAATTTTGTTCTCCATGATAAAATTCCCCTCACATGGCAGCATGTCGTAGCGACGGTGGGCGAGGAGGGCCTGGACGGTGGCGCTTCCGCTCCTCCTTCCCTCGCCACGCCCACAGGGCGCAAGACCAGGCTGACGGGCGTCAGAACGGCCTGGAATTGGGAGAGGAGAATCGGGCGTTAATGAGAGACTGTAATAGGCCGGAGGGGGGATGAAAGAATTAGCGTTTCTGTTCGGAGTACCTGGTAATCGGCCACCTGATTCCTGCACCAAACCCTGAAGGTCTCTTGCAGCAGGGGCCTCTTTGGGTTCTGCTGCCGATGCTGCTGCTGATGGTGGTGGGGCTCCTCGCTCGGATCCATTGCCTCGGGCACTTGCATCCTCATCTTGAGTTTTTCCCTTGATATGGTGGTCGCGTTTTTGCAAAGTCTGAAAGGGCGATTTTTTGCGGCAATTGTTCCACCTCCTTGAACACAAGGGCGGCCGAGGGGATAGGAATGCCGATTTGCGGTATTTTATGGAGTTGGCCAAAATCCCAACGGGTCCAGTAGTTATAAATCTTTTTCCTTTCGCGCCTTCTTTTTCCTCTCTTTCCCGTTGCCAAGCTGGTTTTGTTGGATTCACTTTGGAAGAAACTCTTTTTTCTAGCCTCTTGACCAACACTGCCCGTTCTTGCCCTCCGGGCTCTCTGGGCCGGTTTCCGCTCCTCTCCTCTCCTCTCCTACCTACACATTATTATGGCTGGTCGGAGAACCCGTCTTTCACCTTTCCCCCTGTATTATCCTCCCCACCAACAGTCTCGTGTACCGTATCACTTTGGTCAACTTCCGGATCTGGACAACATGCAATTGGAGAAAGAAGAGGAGAAACACGCACCTGTTGATGAGTCCAAGAATGAGGGTTCTTTGGTATTTTCTTTCGACTCAGAAAGGACCCCTAAAGTATGAAATATGAACTCGACGACTTGGAAGAAACCGTGGGAAATCGAGGCAAAAATATTGTCAGGGCGAAGACGAGCGCGCTTCGGTTTTCGGGGATAGGCCGCCGCAAGATTTGCCGCGCGGGGTGTGGACCGTCCGCGGGGGAAAGCGCGACTGACTTCGAAATCGAGCCGCCGTACCGTTGATGGTACCTTCCCTCTTTGCCTTGTATGTACGGCTTGCGGTCTGCGTAATGTGGACATAACATGGATGGGAGGAGGGAGGGAGGGAATGACGGACGGATCATTGCCGACGCCACCGCAATGGTTGGATGGGAGAAAATTTAAATGCGCCCTCCCAGTCTTCACACGATCGTGCAGGGCAATTTGTTGCAGGATGTTTCACAAGTTCTTTAGATACGTCACTACAGTGTATTTACTCTATATAAAACATCGCATTCACAAGACTTTGGTCCCATTGGTTTCCTAGGTATAAAATGCCTCATTCATTTTCTTACTTAATCTTTCAAAATTCTATTTTCGATTGATATCCCATGTTCACATGCTACACGCGTAGTCTGGCAAAAACGCGAAATTAAAAAGCTATCAGAGACCCTTGCTCTGTCTATACGTAGTAAAGAAAATGGAAGGATAGCTACATCGCTGGATTTTTTTGCATATGTCTCCCAAAAAGAACAAAGTAAAATTGCGGTGTAATCCCAAGTTCACTTTTCTACGAAACAGAAGCGAGAGCAAGGGATCTGGAAATCTTCTCCGTCCCTGGCGGAGATTAATTGAGATTTCTGGAGAAGAAGAAGAGTGACACTTTTTTAGCCGTCGATTGAACAATGTAGCGTGCGA
>JAAUXV010153826.1_pt1 | contig 10419 bp, 8 predicted proteins | sample 7278181 | NCBI WGS metagenome assembly JAAUXV01 (sample SAMN14350114, study PRJNA611818) | marine sediment metagenome | isolation source: surface marine sediment (2.1m) | place: French Polynesia: Moorea | collected 2018-08
CACCCCCAAAGGACGAGGAGTCCTCGCCCACGTCACCCCCGAAAACCGCGGGCGAGCGACCGGATGCAGACAGGCGCACCAACAGTGCGGGTCGGTCGGGGCCGCCTAGCGGATATGCTCTTCTGACGGTCTTGTCCCTTGTGCTTGCCTTGGGCTTGGTCGCGCTGGGCACCGGGGTTTGGCACGAGCGGGCGCGGCTTTCGGCCTTGGACGGGCGTCTTACGGCGCTGGATGCACGTTTGTCGGCTCTGCCGCTTGAGAAGGTTTCGAGCTTATACGATGCGGTGACACAAGCCCTCTTGCGCCTTGATGGGGTGACACGGGATCAGAATTCTCAGGGTGAGCGACTTGACGCGCTGGACACCGCATGGGGACAAAGGGGTCAGGACTTGTCGGAGGCTCTCGAGCGACTTGACGCTTTGGACGCGGCATCGGGGCTACAGGGGACCGAATTGTCGCAAGCTCTTGAGCGACTTGATGCGCGCGATTCGGCCTTGAGTGACGATCTGATTTCGGAGGTAGCGGGTTTGCGCGCCGATCTTGAGTCCTTGCGCGCGGCGCAGCAAAGTGAAGAAGTCTTTCACGAGGCCTTACCTCTGGCGATGCGAACCATGGCGCTTTTTATTTTGGAATCGAAGGTGATGAGTGGTCGCTCTTTTTCAGAAGACTTGGCGCTTATGCGCGCTTTGGAAGGCGAGGAGGTGGACTGGACACCGCTCGCCGCTTTTGCATCGTCCGGCCTTACGTCGGTTGCGCGCCTAAGCTCGGAGTTTTCAGCCCTTAGCGATGAAGCCATCGAGGCGGCACTCTATAGTGAAGCGACGACTTGGCTTCAGCGTCTGCGCGCGTGGTTTTTGACCTCGATACGCCTGCGCCCGCTTCACCCTGACGAGAGTTCGTCGCCCGCCCATCGGGTTGCGCGCATCGAGGGGCTTCTTGCGATAGGCGATTTGGATTCGGCCGTAGAGGAAGTCGTCTCCCTTCCACCCGCGGCACAAGAGCATCTTGCGCTTTGGTCGGCGCGCCTGCGCGAGCAACACGAGGCCCAGCGTCTCTTGGCGCAAGTGCGTGGGCGCTTGGGTAAGCGCATGCCATGAGTTTTGCTCTCCTTGCCCTGATCCTGATAACGCTCGTGACGCTCGCGCTTGCGGCGCTAGACCAGTTGGAGGGGGGCATTGGCTTTGCACTTGGCAATTGGCAGGTAACGATCGGCTGGTTTGACGCGCTTGTGCTGCTGGCTCTCGCCTTTCTTTTCGTGCGTTTTGTCGCCTGGCTGGTTTCGACCTTGCTCTTTGGCCCCGAACGGTTTCTTTCGCGGCGCGCTGCGGGCAAGCGCGCTTTCGCCCAACAGGAGTTGGGGCGCGCATTGCTGGCGATGGCCTCGGGAGATGTTGATACGGCGCGACGGGCTGCGCGTCGGGCGGAGGCCTATATGAAAGACCATCCACTCGTCTACGCATTGAAGTCGGACCTTTATCGGGCCGAGGGCCGCGAAAGCGATCGGCAACGTCTAAACCGCGCCATGTTGGACAACCCACAAACGAAAGCGCTGGGTCTGAAGGGCTTGTTTGAACAGGCGATCGGGGAATCGAACAGGGAACAAGCCATGGACTACGCGCGCGAAGCGCTTGCGCAAAATCCGGCGACGGATTGGGCGCTGGGGCATCTGTACCGCGAGGCTTGCCTCGGAGGCGATTGGGACGGGGCGCTTGGGCATCTTGGTGCGCTCTGTGACGCGGGCCTGATCGCGGAAGATGCCCGTCAGGAAGCGCGCACCGCCCTACTTGTCGCGGCCTCAGAAGCCCATGCCGACGACTCGCCGCGCGCCCTTTCCGACGCGCAAGAGGCCTTTCGCCTCGCACCGGCTTTCGCACCAGCGGCTGTGCGTCTTTCGCGTCTTTTGGCTTCGCGCGGAGAGCGGGCGAAGTCAAAGCGTGTTCTGAGCAAGAGCTGGAAACAAAAGCCCCATCCGATGCTTGTTCAGGCTTTTGCGGAAGGCATCGACATCACCTCGGGCGCCGATCTGATTCCCATCCGGCGCTTCATTGGCGCGCCGAAGGCCTCTGGCGGGCGCCTGTCACAGGAGGTCGAAGAGTGCCTTGTCCTTCTGGCTTCGTTGGCGGCGCGCGCGAAACTTTGGTCTGAAGTGGATCGGTTATTGTCATCTCTTGGGGAGAACTTGACGGAGGGGGCCTGTATCCTGAAAGCGGCGTGCTACGCGGAGTCTGGTGAGCGCGATCAGGCGCGCCGTTGGCTTTCGCGCGCCTTGCGCGCGCCCCCCGATCGGCTATGGGTCAGTGGCACCATGGCATCGCGCCGCTGGTTTGCGGTTGGTCCTGATGGCGTCCCTGGCACCTTTCGTTGGGAACGCCCGACCCGCTCCGGACTGTCGCCGGCGATCATCTCGGCGCTCGATCAGGAATTGTCTCAGGATTTGCCCTATGCGCCCGACGAGGCGGCGCGTTTGGCTTCTGAAGATGCACAGGTGTCTTCCGAACCTCGCCCGCCGATCCATCCAACCTTCATAGACAGACGCGAAGACGTGCCGTTGACGCCGGATGATCCGGGTCCGATCTAGTCGTCGCCGTTGACATCCTGTGCCTTTGACGTAGGGGCAGGATCGTGCCAAAATATATCCGCTTACGATTGCTTTGGTTTGCGACAAGCGGAGGACACCGTTCATATGACCTCGGACCATCAAAAGGGTCGCCTGTCCCGATTGCGCAAGTTTCTGCCCCTCCTCTTGATCGCCGCCGTCATGGTCGTGCTCTTTTCGAGCGGTGTGTATAAACAGATCACGCTTGAAAATCTTGTCATCAATCTGGATCTCGTCGCCGCGTGGATCGACGCGCGTTGGCTGGTGGCCTTATGCCTCTTTATTCTGGCCTATATCGTTGCCACCGCCTTTTCGATCCCCATCGGCATTTACCTGACGCTAGGCGGAGGCGCGCTCTTCGGCGGTTTCTGGGGCGGTCTCGCGGTCGTCATCGGTGCGACGCTCGGCGCGACCTCGCTCTTTTTTGCCATCGACTTCGCCTTGCGCGACTTCTTTAGAAAAAAGACAGGCCCCTACCTGGCGAAACTATCGGAAGGCTTCCAGCGCAGACCCCTCAACTACATGCTGACCTTACGTCTTATACCGGTCTTCCCCTTTTGGCTTGTCAACATTGCGCCTGCGGTTCTGGGCGTGCGCTTGCATCACTATGTGATCGGAACCTTTTTCGGCCTGATCCCCGGAACCTTTGCTTTCGCCTTCATCGGGGGCGGCTTTCGGGACACGCTCAACGCCCAGTCCGAAGCCTATAAGGCCTGCGAGGCGGCAGGGACCACGAATTGCACGGTGAGCCTTAACTTGCAGGACCTGATTTCCCCACAACTTCTTGCGGGTCTGGGTCTCCTGGCGGCCCTTTCGTTGACACCGGCACTCTTTCAATCCCTCAAATCGCGTCGGGAAAAAATGACGCGCAGAAAGTGAGGCCCTAATGCAAACCCTTAAAACTGACATCTGCGTGATCGGTGCAGGCTCTGGCGGGCTATCGGTAGCGGCGGCGGTTGCCGCCTTTGGTGTCCCTGTCGTCCTTCTTGAAGACAAGAAAATGGGCGGCGACTGTCTTAATACGGGATGCGTTCCCTCCAAAGCCTTGCTCGCCGCCGCGAAGAAAGCGCATCTCGCCGAGGAAAGCGCGGCCTTCGGTGTCACGGCGCAGGGCGTGAAGGTCGATTTCGCCGCCGTGAACCGTCATGTTCACGAGGTGATCGCCGCAATCGAGCCCAACGACTCGGTGGAGCGCTTCGAAGGCTTAGGCGTTCAGGTGATTCGCGAAAGAGGACGCTTTATCAGCCCGACCCATGTCGTCGCGGGTGATAAGAAAATCGAGGCGCGTCGCTTCGTAATCGCGACGGGCTCGCGCGCCGCGGTGCCGCCGATCAAGGGCCTCGAGGAAACCCCCTATCTGACGAACGAAACAATCTTCGAACAAACGACCTGTCCGGAACATTTGATCGTGATCGGCGCCGGTCCCATCGGACTGGAAATGGCGCAGGCGCATCGGCGTCTTGGCGCGCGGGTGAGCGTCGTCGAAGCCTTTCGCCCCCTCGCCAAGGATGATCCGGAACTCGCCGCCGTTCTTCTCCGAGCCTTGCGCGAAGATGGAATCACGATACACGAAGGCGTCAAGATCGAGGCGGTGAGCGGTAAAGTTGGCAAAATCGCGGTGGAGATTGTCTCGGAGGGCAATGCCTCTCGCCTTGAAGGCACGCACTTGCTTGTTGCGGCGGGTCGGCGGGCGAATATCGAAGACCTCGGGCTGGAGGAGGCGGGCATCAAGACCGGTCGGGGCGGCATTGAGGTAACCTCGGCGCTTCGGACGTCGAACAAGCGGGTCTATGCGATCGGCGATGTGGTTGCCGGTGGTCTCCAGTTCACCCACGTTGCGGGGCTGCACGCGGGCATCATCACCCGCTCGCTCCTGTTCCGCTTGCCGGCAACCTTCAGCCCCGATTCTGTTCCCTGGTGCACCTATACGGACCCGGAACTCGCTTGGGTCGGTCTCGGCGAGCAGGCGGCCCGTGAGCGCTTTGGGGCTAGGGTTTCGGTGCTTTCCTGGCCCTTTTCCGAGAATGACCGGGCGCAGGCTGAGCGTCGGACCGAGGGTCTTGTAAAACTGGTCCTTGGCCCGCGTCAACGCCTCGTTGGGGCGGGCGTGGTCGGCCTCGGCGCGGGTGAAATGATCAATCTGCTCTCGCTTGCGATCGCAAAACGCTTGCGGATTGGTGCGCTCGTGGGCTTCGTATCGCCCTATCCGACCTTGAGCGAAGTCGTTCGCCGCGCAGCGGTTTCGCATTACGCTCCGGCTGCGAAAAAGCCTGTCGTACGTAACCTCCTTCGTTTTCTCAGGCGCTTCGGCTGACAATGGACACCAACAAAGACCTTCCTGTATGGAAATTAACAGACCTCTACCTCTCGCTTGACGATCCGGCGATTGCCTCTGACCTCGAGTCAATTGCACAAGATGTCAAACGTCTTGAGGGGGCGCGCGGCACGCTTGCGGAAATGGTCTCGGGGGGCGCTTCGGGTGCCGAGTCTTTGGCGGAGCTTCTGCTTTGCCTGGAAAGTCTGACGGGCCGGATGCACAAGATCGCCTCCTTTGCGTTTTTGCACTTTGCGGGCGATTGCATGGACGAGGCCATTGTAAAGTTTCGTAGCCAGATGGAAGAGAAGCTGACCCTTTTTAGCAATGCGCTTGTCTTTTTGCAGTTGGAGTTAAACGCGCTTGACGAAGAGGCGCTGAAGCAAGCGCTGGGATCGAGTGCCGAGCTCAAGCGCTTTTCACCGTTTTTGCGCGACTTGCGTTTTGAAAAGCCTTACCAGTTGGAGGAGCGTGTCGAGCAGGCGTTCGGGGAGAAGGCTGTCACGGGTATCATGGCGTGGACTCGCTTATTCGATCAGACGATGGCCTCGCTTGATTTCGTTGTCGAAGGGAAGCCGGGCACGCTGAAGCTGGAGGCGGTTTTGGATTTGCTGACCTCACCGCAACCTTCGGAGCGCAAGGCGGGATCGGAGTCACTTTCGCAAACGCTTCGCGCGCACGAGAAGGTCTTCACTTTCATTCTCAACACGGTCGCCAAGGACAGCGAGATCAATCGTCGCTGGCGAGGCGCGAAAGACCTTGCGGGGTTGCGTCACCTTTCCAACCGAATCGATGGCGCGATCGTTGAGGCGCTGACGGATGCCGTTTCACGCCGCGAAGCGCGCCTGTCGCATCGCTACTACAAATTAAAAGCGAAATGGATGGGACTACCGAAACTAAAACACTGGGATCGGAATGCGCCACTCCAACAAAAACAAACGAAAATCCCGTGGAATTCCGCGAAGGAAATCGTCCTCAATGCCTATAACAGCTTTAATCCACAATTCGGCGCAATCGCTCAGGACTTTTTCGATAAAAACTGGATTGATGCCCCAAGCCGATCAGGAAAAATGTCTGGCGCCTTCAGTGCAAGCACCTCACCCGACGCGCATCCCTATATCCTTCTCAACTACCTTGGGAAAAGTCGAGACGTCATGACACTCGCTCACGAACTTGGACACGGCGTGCATCAGGTTTTGTCGGCAAAGCAAGGCGCCCTGATGCAAGACGTTCCGCTGACACTCGCCGAAACCGCTAGCGTCTTCGGGGAAATGCTTACCTTTCGCTCCCTCCTAAATCAAAGCAATGACACGGACAAACGCTTCCTTATCGCGCGAAAAGTCGAAGATATGATCGCAACCGTCTCGCGGCAAATTGCCTTCTACCGCTTTGAGCGCGCGGTTCACGAAGCGCGGCGAGGCGGCGAGCTCTCTTCGGAAGACATCGGACGTATCTGGATCGAAACACAGGCTGAGTCTTTGGGCGAACATGTTTCCTTAGAGCCCGGCTACGAAGTCTTCTGGTCCTACATTCCGCACTTCATTCACAGTCCCTTCTACGTCTACGCCTATGCCTTTGGCGATGGTCTCGTCAACGCGCTCTATGCGGTCTACGAGGCGGGGGACGCCGGCGACAAGAAACGCTTTGCCCGTGACTATATGAACCTGCTCAGCGCAGGCGGAACGCTGACACACGAGGAAGCACTGGCCCCCTTCGGCCTCGATCCACACGATCCGGCCTTCTGGGATAAGGGCCTTGGCGTGACCGCTACCCTTATTGATGAACTCGAAGCCATGGACGCAGCTGAATGATCGGCGCGCGGAAAGACTCTCCGCCCTGTCGCAAAAGGCGCTCGCCCCCCTTCAGGACGAACACGTGGACCGCCTGATACAGGCCATCATCTATCTGTGCCTTTTTTTGCTAGGGCTTGGAACCGTTGGCTTTTTCGCTCTGGGCCTCGACATGGATCTACGCTTTTCAACGCTCATCGGCTGTTTCGTATTCTTGGCCTTGCTCTACCTGAAAGGACAGATTGAAAAAACCTGGGCCTTCGACGGAATTCGCGCACAAATGGACGAATTTCATGCGCAACTGGGCGCCCTGACCGAAAACGTCGAAGCCTTGAGCCAGGAGGTGCGGGACGCACCGCCACCAAGAGCGCAAGAAGATCCCGCGCCCGCGAGGCCGTCGCAAGAGGAGGTCAAGGACCAAGGGCGCTCAGCCCCGAAGACCTTTCGCAAACGCCTGCGTGATCAGGAAGCCTTGCTCGCAAGCGCATCGGAAGTTCTCGCCTCTGCGACACCCAAGGGCGATACCCAAAAGGCACAACGGGTAATCGCTTCGATCAACGCCCGTCGCTTTCACGTCGATGCCGAATCTATCGTTGCGCTTCCCGAACGCACCGAAGCCTTCGTCATGCTCTCGGCGTTCCTTGTCGGTCCGGACTCCCAGCCCTTTTCGTCCGACCTCCTGCGCTCGGCCCTTCCGCAAGAGGAAGAACGCGAGCGGCTTAGGGCGGCATCCAGCTTTATCATTCTCGACAGGCTGTGGCTCTTGCGCGGACAAGCCTCGCTCGTGGGGCGGCGCCTCTTCTTTCCCCTACCCGCGATTTTTCTCGATGAGACGACCCTATTCACCTCTCTGGTTCGCCGCATTGAGCGCCTTCGTGGCCCGCTCTCGCTCACCGCCCTGTTGAATGGGCTCGCCTATGACAGGATTGATGCCGCGGCCCGTGCCCGCCTCAAGCGCCTGCAAGAGATCGGGCTTAACTTCGCGCTTGATACCGAAACGCGCTTCGATTTTGATCCCGCCGCCTTGCACGCCCAGGGCTTTGCCTATGTCCTTGTCGAAGCGAACAAGGTCGTTGGATCGGGAACGATGGCCCAAACCGCAATTCATCCGATCGACTATGCACGCTATCTGGCGCGCTCAGGGCTATCGCTCATCGCGTGCGCGGCGACCTCCGAGCGCGACGTCGCCGGACTCGTTGAAGCTGCCTGCCCCTATGCCTGCGGTCCGGCCTTGCGCGCCCGCTTCGCGCTTTCGGCAGAAGGCCTGTCTGGGGCGGAACCTGAGCCCACACCCAAGCGTCAATCGGCCTGATGCGGCGCGTCGGGGCCTGTGCTCTGCTTCGCCTCCACGGCCTGCGCGCCCTCAGGCGTCTTGATGTCGTGAGTGTCGGGCCGCCTGTAAATTACGGGCGATGGCGACAGGAGTTTCACGAGTCGCAAAAGAACCTTGTCGCGGTCGATTTCGAGATTGCCGAGCGCGACCTTGACGTCGCCTGCATAGAGGCGAACGAGGTCGTTTTCGTCGCGGTTCAGCGCAATGACGGAGCCGCGGCTGATTCGCAGGAGTTGGTGAAGTGGCATGATATTTTCGCCGAGGACGGCCACCAGCGTCACCCGAATCTTGTCCATTTCGCGCATAGTCCCACCTGGGGGTGAGCATGGAAAAAAATGGTTGCGCGAAGGTTAATGATCTCGCGCCCCTGTCCAAACCGCTTTGCACCGCTCACCTTGGCCCTCAGGTTATGGCATCGGAGACCTTGGTTCCTTACGAGGCCGCCGTCGATTGGATGCGCAAGCGCGCCGAAGCGCTCGTCGAGCGCGAGGCCGACGAAGCGCTCTGGTTTTTGGAACATCCGCCGTTGATAAGTCTTGGCGTGCGCGCGCCGCGTCAGGATGCGCTTGACGAACGCTTTCCGATTTATCGCACCAACCGCGGGGGGCTTGCGACCTATCACGGCCCCGGACAGCTTGTTGCCTATGTGCTCTTTGACCTTCGCAGGCGGGGGCGCGATGTTAGGGCCTTCGTTTTCAACCTCGAGGAGGTCGTGCGTCTTTCGCTCGCCTCGCTTGGGCTCGAGACCTTCCGCCGCGCCGGACGCGTCGGTCTTTGGACTGGCGACCCGCTCAGCCCGTCGGGTGAGTCGAAGGTCGCGGCCATCGGCGTGCGTCTTTCGCGGTGGGTAAGCTACCACGGACTGAGCATCAACCGCTGTCCGAACCTTGACCACTACCGTTCGCTCGTCCCCTGCGGCCTTGACGCTCATGGCGTTACCAGCCTGGAGGCCATGGGCCTATCCGTCTCGCGAAACGCGCTGACCTGCGCCGTGACCCGGGCTTTTGCGGAGGTCTTTGAGATGGGCGCGTCCGAAGCATGAGGCCGCGCCGATCTGTTGGTCTTGCCAGACGAGACCGGCGCCGGCATGCCGACATGACCTTGGCGATTGCCCGAATCGGATAAAGGCGTTACAGTCCACCCCCTCGGAGGCCATCTATGGGCGAGGACAAGATCAAAAAGAGTGCCGAACAGTGGCGAGACCTTCTCTCGCCCGAGGCCTACCACATCACACGCGAGGGCGGCACCGAACGCGCTTTCACGGGGCCATACCATGACCATGAAGGCGCGGGCCGCTTTGTCTGTATTTGTTGCGATGCGGACCTTTTCGACGGCGCCGACAAGTTTGACTCCGGCACGGGATGGCCGAGCTTTATACGCCCGGTGAACGCCGAGGCCGTCAGTGAACATGCGGATCGCAAGTTTTTCATCAAGCGTACGGAAGTCCGTTGCCGGCGCTGCGAGGCCCACCTTGGCCATGTCTTTGACGATGGCCCTGAGCCCACGGGCTTACGCTATTGCATCAATGGCCATGCCTTGCGTCTTGACGAAGAGCCCGACCCCTCCCCGGCCACCTCAGGCGCCTAAGGACTCCGGACCAAGGAGACAGTATTTCAGGATCGCCTTTTGCATGTGCAGGCGGTTTTCAGCCTCATCAATGATCGCGGAGCGCGGGCCGTCGATCACCGCTTCGTCAACTTCAAAGCCACGGTAAGCGGGCATACAGTGCATGAAGATCGCATCGGGGGCGGCGGCATCCATAAGCGCTTGCGTGACCTTGTATGGCTTCAACGCCCTGATATGCGCCTCTCGCGCCTCCTGTCCATCCGACAGGCCCATTGATTCCACCGTATCGGTAAGCAGAGCCCGCGCCCCGCGCGCCGCTTCGTACGGATCGGTGGTGATCGCGATCAGCTCTCCGCCCTCCTCGAGAGCAGGCCACGAACGCGCCCTGGCACCTAGAGCGGCCGGCGTCGCGATCTGAAGGCGAAAGCCAAAAGCCCGCGCCGCCTCACAAAGGGAAAAAAGCACATTGTTGCAATCGCCCGACCAAGCCAGTGTCTGGCCCGCGATGGGGCCGCACTTTTCTTCGAAGGTCATGACGTCCGCCAAAATCTGACAGGGGTGCGAGCGTCGGGTCAGAGCGTTGATCACGGGCACAGCGCTCGCCGCGACAAAGGACGCAAAGCGCGTCGTGTCGGTCGTTCGCAAGACGACAAGATCGCAATAACGACTCATTACTCTGGCCGTATCTTCAATGGTCTCGCCCTTATCGAGATGGATCTCGCGCCTGCTCACGGCGCTCACCTCGCCCCCGAGCTCGCGCATCGCGATCTCGAACGAAAGCCGCGTGCGGGTCGAGCGTTCCTCAAAGAGGAGAATCGCC
>JAAUXV010143513.1_pt1 | contig 10410 bp, 8 predicted proteins | sample 7278181 | NCBI WGS metagenome assembly JAAUXV01 (sample SAMN14350114, study PRJNA611818) | marine sediment metagenome | isolation source: surface marine sediment (2.1m) | place: French Polynesia: Moorea | collected 2018-08
AACATTTCGCTACTTTCAAAAACTTATAAGATTTTTTCACAGACTTTTTTTTTGCAAACCCGAGATTTTTTGAAACTTTGTTAATAAAAAATGCAATAAAACGAGTTTTTTTGTCTTTTTTTGTTTCTCGCGCTTTTTCAAAGATATTTTGCGTGAAACTCTTTTTTCCGGCGCTCATCTAGGCGCTTTTTGACCCCTTTTTCGCGCTTTTCGGGGTCCAAAAATATGGTCACACTGTTCAAAGGAGTTGGGAAATTAAAGTGCTCAAGAAAGGATGTGTCAGAAAATTTGCTGTTGAGCGGATTCCATTATATTTACAAATGGCCCAAGACCCCTGGTTACCCAAAGATGCCAGGGAAAGTGTCAAAACCAAGAAAGCAGCATTTGGAACACCTCATCTCCCAAACACGGGCACTGACTGAAGTCGCAACTCGCAAGGATGCGGCAAGTCTGGAGTCAAGTTATGGCTGCAAACTGATTTTTCAAACTACACGCCTACTATAGTTGGGAAGTGAAACGTTGTTTTAATGCTTTAAAATTTCGAGCAAGGCGAACGTCTCTCTCCTACTTCTCCATTCGACGTCATTTTGCCTAGTCCAAATGTCAAGGGTTCTCACACATTTGAAGTGAACATTCCATAGTATAGCTGCTATTGATTTGTGGTCTAAACGCTAGGAACGAATCGAGGGACGAATTCTACAAGATACTGGATTGAAAGCCACGGAAATGGATTACGTTGCAGATGCACTGAATCACTGCGTCAACGATTGACAGTGGGCACTGCTACAGCAACTAGCCGTGTCCGCCTATCCTGTTTTCAAGGCAGTACAATAATTTCTAAGCTAAATGAGTTGGCACATAGCAAGTTGCTCAACATATTTCTGCTACGGCATTGTGGTTTACAGCTGGCAAAAAATCGAGCAGAACTACTGATGCATTGTCCTTCCACTGCTGGAAAAGCGTTCAATATTCTTTAAATGTTCTGGATCTCTGCCCCAAGGATGAGTCGCATTGAAATATGTTCTACAGGATCTCTGCGTCAACGATTTGCTCCACTATCGCAAGTGGACGTGTGCGCCTTTTCAAGTTTTTCGTCTCGTTTTACGATCTTTCCCAAGCTACGCACACGCAACAGTACGACAGTGCCGAAACATCATCATGCCCTCGACGTCCTGAACAACGTCCAAGTAGTTTCTTTGTAACGAAAACTTAGCTTAATGTGTCGTTGGCAATAAAAAGTGTTGGGTCTTTTTACTCGGCGGGTGCGGGTTTGAGAGCCAAGAAGAGGACCTTTGGTCTCTTCATTGGCCTGCTGTTGCGTGCTGTTGGCTGCTGACAGAACCTCCTTAACCAAGGGGCTACGCACTTGTTTTCCTTTTTTGCCTATGACATCCAATAATATACTGCAGAAACAGTGGAGTTGGCATTCTACGAATTGTAACATAACTGATTGGCACGTACCTGGCGGTGTGATCGTCTGGAATTCCTCGAAGCGACTTTTGTATTCTAATAGTCTGCCACGAGTCTTCCATACAAAGGATGTGGAAGAGAAGGTCGAGGTACGGCCTCAGCTCGTGGGTGTACGCGATGGCTATCTGCCATAGCAGCTCGTGAAGGACTGCGTGAGAGAAGGTCGGGTTCTCCCACGAGCAGAATTGCAGGAGTTTTCGGGTGTCCTCCTGTGGAATGAAACATTTACAATGAAACTGCCAGCTATCCTCCTCCGTCGTACGCACCTGTGAATTCGCCTCCTCTATGAGTTTTTTCAGGTAGTTGTATCGCTGGAAAACTAGGTCGGCCACCGCTGGCTGCAGCGGCATGAGGGGCTCCCCGCCCTGGCAGCTGGCCTCCGCGTAAGGGTTCGGGAGCATGATATCCTGGCCCTCCACGGCTGACTGGCACTTGGACGACACATCGCAGCAGCACACCAGCTGGCTCACAACCTGAGGGAAATAACGTAAGTTGGTAGTAGAAATTCTTTGAATTTCAGTCTCGGGATCACCTTAATTTTTATGACATTTTTGATACCCGATGTCGCGTCACAAAAGAATCGTCAAAAAAAAAAAGGAGAAGAAAACGGCAAAATCCTCACCTGATATAGCTTGGCCAGCTCGGCGTACTGGTACTTGATGGGCGGCCCTGGCCCCTCGTCCAGTGCTACCTGTATGAACGTGGCCGGCACCCCTAGTCGGAGGAGCTGCGCCTTCTCCGCCACCCCGAGCGAGGCGTACATGACGAAGAGGGAGAAGTACTGCTGCAGGTGGCGCCCGTGCTCGGACACCTCCATCCAGAGGAGCGCAAGCACCGTCTGCAGGAGGTGGTCGGAGAGCGTCTTGCCCGCGGCGGCGGTGGCGCTTCCCCCCGCGGTGGCTACGGTACCGGAATCTCCCGCCTGCTGCTGTTGCTGCTGTTGTTGCTGTTGGTGGTAGTGCTGCGTGAGGTATGAGGGGGTGGGGCAGGGCCCGTCCTCCAGGGAGAAGTGGGCGACGAAGACGATGATGCGGACGAAGGCGGTGCGAACCTCGGCTGAAGGGCACTCCAGGATGTACTCGCAGAAGCGGGAAGGGTGAGCGAATAGGACTTTCTGACAGAACCACAGCCGAACCTGAGAGGACAAATAAAAAAAAGTTGAGTGAGAAGGCAGATACTTTTGACAGAGCTTGCCTTTCGCACCTGTCTTGAACCCCGCATGTACTGCGTGAGTATCTCGTACCACTCCTGGGCCGGGCCGCGGAGACTTTTCTTGGTCCTAAAGCCTGTGTTGAAGAGGAACTTTGACGCCAGGTGGACGGTCACCATACTGATCACTTCGGCGTCCGGCGGGTTGGCCGCCTCCGCCTCGCCGCCCTGCTTCCCCTCGGCCGCCTGCTGCTGCTGCTGGGTAATGTAACTGCCGTTGCAGCTTATGATGTTCCTCATGAACTGAAAGAACTCCGGGCTGAACTGGTTTCGCTGGTGAAGGAAGTTGACGTTCTGCTTCTGAATGCTCTTCTCTATCGGGAGCGGGATGTGCAGCTCGACCGTGGAGGGAGCCCCGCCGGCGTCCGCCACCGAAGGGGCGACCGACGGGGCCGGAGCGGACACCGGGGCCACCGCTTTCGTCACAGTCGCCTTCTTGTCTTTCTCCTCGCTCGTGAGCCTGAGCTTGGCCAGCTGCGCAGCCACCGAGTCTGGCGAGGTGCTGTCTTCCTCCGCCAGGTCGGCGCGGGTGTAGAACAGCATGTAGGCGTTCCACCAACGCTTCTGCTTCCGGTAGGACATGCGCTTGAGCATGGGGTCGAACACCTTCAAAATGAACAAAAGCGTACTTTTCCGAAAGAAAGCAATGCTTCGAAATTCCAAGTACCTCTGACATGTACTCCCCGCCGTAGCATTGGGCTTTGAGCTCCTCGTCCCCGTCCATCTTTGCCTCGGTGACGTCTCCGTCGTCGAACTTGAACCACCCTCTGTCCTTGCAGTGGATGTAAGAGTAGTAGTGACCGCCGCTGGCCTGGCCGCTGTGCACCACCATCCCGCGGAGGACGTAGTTGCGGGAGCCGCTGCCGTCGAGGTCGGACGGATCGCAGTCGATGGCCTCGCCTTCGATCTTTGCCAACCCGGCGACGGTGTACGGCTCCATGTCGAGCTCCCTGGGGAACTCGAAGTAGTCGTTGAACTTGATCGCGCACTCGCGCTCGTAGTCGTAGTCGAATCGCTTCAGCTGGATCACCAGGATGGGCGGGAGCTTCTTTACGCAAAGCCGCTTGATGGTGTCAACCTGAAAAGGGAGATCGCGTAAAATGTGGTGAAAGCAAGAAAAACGAAAAAAGTGAAAAAATATTCCTGCGTACTTTCTTATCACATCGCTCGCAGTAGTACGCGTTGCTCCCGTCTAGCAGCTCCCCCTTGACGTACTCGTGGAGTGAGTCAGTCAGGTTGCTGTGGTTCTTGATGTCCACGCTGACGACGCTGAAGGGCTGCTCGCGAGAATATCGGTGAGGGCAAGTCTTGCAGATCTTCTGGTCCGAGAAGGTGCCCCCGAGCACCTGGGCCAGCTTCTGCTCGTATCCCAGCGCCTTCAAAGCCTCGTCCACCAGGTCGATCAGCCGCATGAAGAACTCTACTGCGTCCTGCTGCTCTCTCAGATTGACGGGCTCGCCCTGCATCATGCGAAAGTGCTTCCACAGCCCCCGAGGAACGTAGAACTGCAGCCGCGTCCTGGCCAGGTGGGCGAAGATGGCCTGCACCTGCTTCAGGATAGTGATGTTGTACTCTCTGCGGTTCTCCGCGTCGTCCGACACCTCGTCGTTGAGGTCCTCCACCTCTCGCTCCTCTCCGGTGAAGTCCTCCTCGGGGTCCCCGCATGCTCCCTCTGCTGCCAGCACGCCCGCACGGATGCCCTCGATCATGAATAGCTGCTGGAGGACAGAATTCATGTAGCAGGTGGCACCGGCGTTCTTGAGGCCCACGAAGCCGCTCTCCGGCCGGGGACCGATCGGCGGGAGGTACTCCCACTCCTGAAGGACGTCGTCCTTGTCGGTGAAGAACATGTCGAGCAGCATCTGCGCCACCACCTTGAGGTTGGGGGCGCACCCGGTGCAGAGGCCGACCAGGAGGTCGAAGGCGGCCGAGACGGTGCTGGGCGAGGAGCAGACGGGCTGCGCGTGCGCCATGGGGATCTCGCCAGTCTCGCGGAAGGTGGCGTTCATGCGAGAGGCAGGGAACAGAAACTCGTCCACCAGCTCGCGGACCATGTTGTGCTGCTGGGGGGACTGCTCCGATGCCGCCTGTGGTGGCTGCTTGGACCCAATCTCGAACTTCTTTTCGGAGGGGAAGAAGGCCAGGAGCTCCCGGCAGAGGCTGAGGTGCCCCTCAAGCAGGGCGTCGTCGCAGCCCGTCTTGCCCGTCCGGCGAACGCTCTCGCGCACCTTCTTCAGCCCGAGAATGAGTTTGTTGAGCAGGGCCTCGGAGCCGGGCTGGGGGACGGAGCCGGCCGAGGCGTTTGAGAGCAGGCGGCAAAGGAGGAGGAAGTACTCGGAGCACTGAGAGGAGTGCTCGGGCACCTCGGCACTCAAGACGGAGAAAAGCAGACTAGTGAAATATCTGGAATGAATAGGCAGACATCAGACATTGTATTGCGGGAATAACATGGCAGTGGTTTCTACCTCAAATGGCCGTGATCACCGGAGCATCTCGTCGCAATGAGGGCGAACTCCTCTGCGGCCGTTATCCTGATGGACCTGACAGGGCTGAGGAGCGTCAGGTCGATGATGAAGTTGCGCCACGACTTGTCCCTGCTCAGGTTGTCCAGGCAGGTCGGGCAGAGGGCGATCGCAATGGCCAGGACCTCCAGGGCCTCGCGGCAGAGCGCTATGTCGTCCTCGTCGGGCTCAGACCCTTCTTTTAACCTTAAAAAATGCACAATGATGAAATATGACAAATGAAAAAGATACAAATGCTCTTTTCAAAGCCATACTTGTCATGCATTTCGTCGGCGGAACCGTTGACTAATGATAAGCTCCCTCCTGCCGATGCCCACGCCAGGCGTATGATTGCTGTGATGACCGCCTGGTCCGGCAGTGGGTACGCTCCCTGCTCCAGCAGGTTCGTGGCCAGTCGCTGTGCGTACGTCCTCACCACGCTCTCCATGACGGGGCTGGGGATCTGATGCATGGCCTGCTGAAGCACCACGGCCTGCTTGTGGGTGGACGGCGAGACGGAGATGGTAGACTCGGGCTGACAGGCCTCCGCCACCATGTGCACCATGGAGTAGCCCGCGGTTGTCAGCATCAGCTTGCAGATCTTGAACAGCACCGTGTAGGCCGAGCGTCTTGTTGTTAGGTCAGCCTTGAATAAAGAAAAGAAAGAAAAAAATATGATTTCCTATCTTCATCTCTTCCAAGTGGACAATCAGCATACCTTTGACAGAAAGTTGTTTTTCGTCATCATGCTCATGATGGTGGGTATGCCTTTAGCCCGGCAGAAGGCGAGCTGGAACTCGAAGGTCTTGTCCAGGACGGTGACTACCCCTGGCATTAGGAGGGTGTACAGCACGTCGAGGTTATACAGCGTCTGGCTGGGACTGCAGGAGAAGAAGATGCCCTCCCAGATTTGCGTCACCAACTTCTTGGCCCCAAGGACCCCGGCGTTCTCCTGGCTGACGGCCCTGAGTCGCTCGACCACATGCCTGTCGGCGGGGATGAGGCGTAGGACGGAGCGGGCGCCCTCCTGCAGGGACTGGTGACCCAGGGAGCAGCCCAGGTCGGCCAGCTGGAGCAGGAACTGACAATAGGTGTGCTGGGCGGACACTATGACGCCCGGAAGGCCCTGCTCCAGTTCCAGGTTCGGTCCGCTGGACACTCCACCGACGCCGGCGTCGTAGCGGTGCCTCGGGGAGCTAGTGGAGCTGTCCGAGCTGGAGTCGGGGGAACTGACCAGGTTACTTCCGATGGGGCTGAGCTTGCCGGTGAGGTGTAGAGGCGACTTGTCCTTGAGCTGCGGCATGGCGAAGAGAGTCTTCCTGTCGTCGGCCACGTCCAGCACCTCCCCGTTGAGAAAGAGCTCCAGTCGGACGTTGGAAGGGCTGCCCACCTTGAGCCGCTGCATGACCTGCTGCCTCACCGAGCCCAGGGTGTCGTTGGTGTGCGTCCACAGCTCTAGATCCTCCGTCTGCCGCCCCTGGTTGGGGAATCGCACGCTGAGGGCTACCTGCTTGCCGCGGGAGGCCCGGAAGAGCGGCGGGAAGAGGCGCTCTTCGGTGTAGTCGGCGTCGCACTCGGCGATGTACTCGCGCAGCACCTGAAGCACCCGGCAGAGACGGGTCAGCTCCTGCTTGAGGCGAGCCTGGTCCTTCTTGTCGCGCTCGATCACAGTGATGGTGTCGTAGGCGGCGCGGAGGCGGTCCACGCAAGAGCTTATAAAGTCCTCGTGAATATCGACCTAACAAAAAAAGGGGAACGTATTGAAGCGCAGCTCTCATAAAGGCAACTTACACGAGTTAGTAATTTGAATAATTTACCTGATTTGGCTGTAATCTCGGACCCAGGTTCGTGTACGTCTCCTTCAGGAGGTCGATGGCCCGGCTGGCTATCTCCTCCGGACTTGAGTTGACTAGCTTCCAGATGTAGTCCATGCCGATCAGCTCCAGGTCGTCCATGAGGAAGGCCCGCCTCTTTGGGACCAGCTTGTTCTCTCTGGAGTTGACGGCCTTGAAGAACCTGTCGAAGCACCGGATGCCGCTCTCCGTCATGAGCGCGGGGTCCAGCTGCAGGATATTGTTCTCTAGGAAGTCCCGGTAGACCTCCGGGTCGAGGTCCGGCTCATCGCCCATCAGCTTGGAGAACCACTTGAAGCACGCCTCCTTGTCCTGCGGGAATACGGCGTTCTCCGCCAGGCACGTCCAAATCTGCTTGGCTTGGGGCGCGCAGAGCCAGAGCTGGCCGTCTTTGAGGAGGAAGCGCAAGAAGTTAAGCCTCTCCTGCACCTGGGCGATGTGGCTGTACCTCCCGTCCGGGAAGAAGTCCTCCGGGTCTCCCTCCAGCACCTTGCGCGGCTGGCCCCGACGGACAGAGTCCATGTAATTGGTCAAGTTGTCTGCTACCACGATGACGAGGGCGTGGTTTGTCTGCAATTTGTTAATTATCTCGTGCCTGTAGACCACCGCCGGCGCCCGCTGAGAGGCGTGGGAGGTCGTGGCGTTTGGGGGATTCTCCTGGTACAGGCAGCAAATCTCCCGAATCTGCTTGAGCGCTGGCAGGACCCACTTGCTGTCCTTGAGCTCCTCAATGCAACGCTCCAGCCACCGATTCTTCTGCGAGTCCCTGTACTGGGTGCAGCTGTAGTCCAGGATCTTGATGTGCGCTGCCAGTGCCTGGTCCAAAAGCTCAATGCTGGTGTCTGGGTTGTGGGCCAGGCTCCAGAATAGCGTGAGGACTTTCTCCGCCATAACCCCGTCCTTGTCGTCCTCGGCCAGCCGGCGGATAAGCTCCAACAGCTTCTCCCGCTGCTTGGGAGTGGCCGTCCTCCACGACTGCTGAAAGCACTCAAAGAGGTGGTCAAGCTGCTCCGGGGAGAAGTCCCAGGCCAGCTTGGCCAGCAGGTCATGTACGTTCTTGACTATGGCCTCGTGCTGTCCGACCTGCGCTCCCCAGATGTTGTCCAGATCCTCCAAGCTAAGAGTCTTCTCCTTGATAAGGAAACGTATCACCTTCTCTAGCTTCTCCACGTACTGCGGCTGGTGGAGAGAATCCTGAAGAACAATCTTCAGCACCTTGTTCTCCTTGAGCCAATCAGCCATCCTCTCGGCGGTCAAGAAGTCCTCGTCCTCCCCGCTCCCTCCCCCTCCCCCTCCGCCACCGGAGGCCGAGGAGGCTGACACGTTGGAGGAGGACGGGTGGCTCCTCTGCTGCGGGGAGTAGTAGGAGACACTTGATATCACTCGGTTGACTTCGTTGAGGGCGCTCATCTTGCCCCCGAAGGAGGAGACCTGCAGCTGCCTCAGAATCATTTTGAGGCGGAACATCTCCAGCTGCCGCACGCTCTCCTCCTGCCCGGGCACTACGCCAGCGATGCTCTTTAGACTTCTAATAATGGTGGCCATGGCGTCGTTCTTGGACTCGCCCTTGGTCTCCTTCTTGAGCTCCTCCTCGCTCATGCTCTCCAGGTGGCGCGGCACGATCTCCACGATGGGCAGTAGGTATTTGACCACCGTGGCCTGGGTGAGGAGGTCGCTGCACTGGCCGAAGGGCTTCACCAGGACGTGGATAAGAGGGACCGTCAACTCCGTCTCCTCGCCCCCGGTCTTGTCACCGCCGCCGCCGCCGCCTGCTTTGGTGAAGAGGTCAAGCAGCTTATCGAAGCCGCCCAGGTTTCCGAATCGGTTTAGGAGGTCGACGAGCCACCCCTTTGGCTGCCTGACATCCAAGCACTGCGCGAAAACTTGCTTAGAGGAGACCTCCTCCTGCTTCTGCCCCTCGCCTCCACCTCCATCTGTCTGCTCCGCCTGTTGTTGTTGCTGCCTCTGCTGCTCCTGCATGGTCTCGGACTGCCTGGGAGCGTTGTACAGGTGGAACTTGTTCCCCGGGTTGAGCACCATTCCCAGGAGGTCCAGCAGCGGGAACCAGTCGTCCCTCAGCTTGATGACGCAGAGCTCCACCAAGCGCTCGCAGTTCTTGAGGATGCACTTGTGGATGTCAAGCCTCCAGCTGGAGACTGCCTCGTCAGTCATGATCTTGGTGAAGGAGACGACCAGGCCCTCGCGGTAGAACCGCTGGCAGGGGTCGCTGCGCACGTCCAGCCCCTCCCTGGCCAGAGCCATCGACGTCTCCAGCAGCACCTCCAGCTCGGCCCCGGGCAGCACCGGGATCACCCAGCGGGGGTTGGAGATGAGCTCCTCCAGCTTGGTGAGCTTGGCCACGGGGAAGGCCGCCAGGAGCTCCTCGGCCGAGGGCGGCGGAGGGGGTGGAGCGGCCGCGTCCTCCCCGTCCGCCGCAGCGGTCGCAGGCGGCGGCGTGGAGGCCGCGGGGTCGTCGTTGGTCTTCTCCGTGGGCGGGGTGGGGGAGGACAGGTCGGAGGGCGAGGAACTGGTCTCGGTGGTGGCGGTAGAGGGCATCCTGGCCACGCCGCCCGGGGTAGGGGTGGGAGGTTGGGGCTGCGGCTGTGTTCGCTCCCCTCCTCCTCCTCCTCCGCCCGGGTCTCCCTGCTGTCCCCCGGAGGACGTTCCCGCGGGTGCGTCCGGTGCGCCGCCGCTGTTGCCCCGGTTTCCGCCTCCGCCTCCCGGCGGGTGCGCCACAGTCATGGTGGAGGCTCAAGACGTTGCCTTTGAAGCCGGTCTTCGGGAACCTGTCTAAGTGCGGCGATGTGGGTGTCTCATGCCCACGGTGCACAAGACGTTGTATTCCACCTTTCTGCCGTGGAAGATGCCGTTGACGAGGTTGTCGTTGTCGTTGTCGTCGTTGTCCTCTTTGGGAGTGGCGACGCCTTTTTTGCCTCTTCCCGTTTTTCTCGCTGCCTCCTCTTCTCCCCTCTTCTCTTCCTTCTTCTTCTTTTCTGACTTTTTCTCTTCCTCTTCTTTCTTTGGCCTCACTTGGGCGATAGGGGTAGGGGGAGAAATAAATTGAGCTTGAGCGTAAAGGAATTTAGATTTTTTTTGCTTCCCCTGGGGCTCTCCAGAACCACAGTCCTTCGGCCCCAACTTCGCCTTCTTCAGGGAAGCCCTTGCCATTCTTTGACTTAGGCGGGGTATGGGGATGGATTTGGGCTCCAAACTGGCCGAAAGTTGGTGGGGCCGCACCGGGATTGGACCCCGGACCTCCTGCATGAGAGTCAGGAGTGCTAGCCATTACGCTTTTTTATTGTGATGGCGGAACTTTTAAATTGTAACGGGTGGCGCAGCTCAATCGATCCAGTCAAATGGCGGGTATTTAGAAAATC
>JAAUXV010165439.1_pt1 | contig 10401 bp, 6 predicted proteins | sample 7278181 | NCBI WGS metagenome assembly JAAUXV01 (sample SAMN14350114, study PRJNA611818) | marine sediment metagenome | isolation source: surface marine sediment (2.1m) | place: French Polynesia: Moorea | collected 2018-08
AGCTGTGTGCACACCATACAGATAGCTCTCTTTACTATTTGATAGGGGAAGAAGAGAGGCGTTGGCACAGGTGTTGTCTGTCGCCCTGAAGTCTGAAAAGCGCGGTTAATACCTGGAAGAGAAAAGAGGAAGGAAGCAGGTGAGGAAAAGTGAAGGGAAAGCGTCGTGTCCATTTGGCGGTAAAATTTGTTGCTTCTGGTGTTAATAATTGAGCGTAATTTCATGCTCTCTTAGAGAAAAGATTGAAATTAGAAGAAAATTATTCAAGCTCAGCTCTTTTCCATGCATAATATTACACCGACATTTTTTTCAATGTGTACACTGTACAGTGAGTAGATATGCTTTGGTAGTGAGCAAACGCAACTCTTTGCCCCACTTATTTCTTTCCTCCTCTGACAACCGGACACATCTGCCGCGAAACTTTTTTTCTCAAACGCGATGAACGCGCACTGTCACTTCCCATTTGTTTGAACCGCGGAAATCGGAAGTAAAAAAGATTTTTTAGCGTATTTGGTATTTTTTTGGCAAGTGCCCCTATGATATATTTTTTGGCGGTGTGGGTGGATTTTTCTTTCTTCTGCCGGGCTAATTTGCAAATAAAGAGGGGCACTCATTCGCAAAAAAATGGTTTGGTTGCGTGGGGGGCCAGTTATTGAGGGTGTGTCAAGGATTCCCCTCTCAAAAAAAAGGTTTTTTGTGAGGGACGGATATAAAAATTATTTGTTTTTTCTTCCTCCTCCTTCCGCCTTTTTTGAGAATTTGCCGCTTGGAGTAAAACAAGGCGACGCCTTTGGTTAATTGCCTTTTTTCATGGGCTCAAAATGGAAAAAAGACTTCTTCCGCCTCCTTCACTCCTTCACATCCAAGAACACAATGTTGCTAATTATTAATTTCGAACTGTACAAAATATGCAGACAAAAAATCTCAGGAGAATTCCCCAAAAGTGGCCGAAAAAGGAAGCAACAAAACTCTTTTGCACAGCTTAGCCGTTAAAAAAGGGGGAGGGAGCAGTTTTCGACATTGCGCCCAGAATTTAGGAGGGCATTTCTCCCATCCCCCCGAAAAGGAGGATTGGAAATGCATTGTCTGTCCAGTTTTTATGGGTGCCTCCAGGGGGGCCGAGCCCGCCGCCGCCGAAAGGTTTTAAGCTTCTTCTCTACGAGAGGGAGGCGGGGGCAATCATGAAATATACGCGTCTGCCTGTCTAGCCATGGTATCTAGAAGCAGGCCTCCAATGGAGCTTCTGAAGAAAAAAGGACATTTTGATCTCAAACACTCAACCAAACCATACCGGAAACCGTTTGTTCCATTCGATTTTTGTTCGCAATTTAATTCACCACTACTGCATGCATGCATTGATAGCCTTTATCCTGGTTCTTGTAGCCGCGGTAGCCGAAGAAAAGGCATTTCCAAGTATGGAAAAGGGATGAGAGAATGGGGAACGAACGGGAGCAGAAAAGAGGGGAGGATGAGAATAGCAGTCGTGATGTGTCACAATGGGTAGAGACAGAAACAGTCTACGTCCCTCCCTACCCCACCCACCCACCAAGAAAAGAATAGGCAGCCGATGGATGACGACGAAGGTCTAGATAACTTCCCCCCCCCCTTATTCCTCTTCGAATGGCTGTTTTGGAGAAAAATAGGGGGTAAAAAACTCTGATTATTGAGATAGAATTGGATGTTTTTTATATCTCAGCGGCCAGAGTAGAATCCAGACATTTGAAAGAGGAAAAAACTCTGACACTGCCTTAAATGGAACTGATGTTGGGGGGTGCGGTTTCAGGTTAATTTAATTTGGGCTGCGACGATGATGATGCCCGCCGCTGATATCCGTGACCAATTTTGTAGCGTTTCTCCACGTTTTTTGTTGGTTTTTTTGTTTGTCTGGCCACACTTCGTGTGTGGAAACTGACAGATCTTTTTTGTGGAAAAACCACAAAAATAACCGGAGAGAAAAGTTAATTCCATGAAGAATTTGATAAATTCGTTAAACCGAAGTGTGGAAATGCAGGGAAATTTCTGGAAAGGTTGAAGTAAAACCGGAAGGCGCGATAGAGATTCTGGAGATAAGTCTTTGGGTTAGTTGATCCCAGAAGAAAAAGAAGAATCTGTGGAAATTGCGACACATGGTCACCAAAACAATATTTTTTTTTAAAAAAAACAAAAATTTATTCTTATTGTTTGCCGAAAATGTATGTTGGATGTTCCGTATTTTGTGTTAGAAAAAGGGGAGGTATCTCACAAACACATTTCTCCCTCGCAGACGTCAAAAACACTCGCTCTCCCAGTTCAAAGTCACCTTTCGTAACCCTTTTATCCTCCTTTCAGGTAAGCCCATGAAGAAGAAGAAGGGAAAATCCCCACGCGCGCCTCTCCTCCCCTCCCCTCTCCGCCATCATTTCAAGGGTGGGAAAATCACCCCAAAAAAGCGGCGAAGTACCAAGTTTTCTTCCCATTTCGTCATAGGAAGAAGGAAACAGCCACTCTGGGTCGTGTTTTTAGGACTAGGCGGTTGCGCACAGAAACAAAAAAAAACAATTAACGAATTGGGCAAAAAAGAGGAAGTTTAGACGGGGGAAAACACAAAAGTTGGAGACTTCCCTCTCCGCTTATTTCTCGAGATGTCGATCCATCTGGTATCTCGTTTCCCTTCTTTCTTCTTTCGGGAAAAAAAGAGACGCCGAATTGTTATTTACGCGGGTTTGGCACGGAAGGGAGAAGGGTGGCCGGCACATGTGGGAATAGATGAAGGAAGGAAGGAAAACAAGGTGCAGCAGTAGCAGTGGATGGAAAAGACGATTTGTTTTCCTTTTCCGTTCGTAAATGAGGGAGAGGACGGTCGGTATCCCTCCTTTTCTTCTCCTCCGGTTTCGTTTTTTTCGCCGCTCCACATCTCAAGAGGAAGGGGGGCGAAAGGGGTGCTTAAGACAACAAGGGGAGGAATTCGCCGAATGTCACAATTTCAACATGCCACGAATTGAGCCACTTTTGTCAACGGTATATTTGCTTTAGACTTTTTTGGGACAAGTGTTGTCGAATCTCATACCCAAGGTCACTTGTCCGGAGTCCACCGGCATCCCTCACTTCCGGCCGCCGCCGGTGTGTGAGAAATGGGAAAGGAAAGAAAACGTAAAACGAATTCGCCTTTTGTGTTCTACTCTACTACTTTCGTGGACAGTGAGTAAATATGGACTGCACTTTTTTGCCCCACATTCCCATTGAGTTGGGGACAATCCCAGTTTGGTTTTTTGTCGCTCCAATTTGGAACTCTCCACTGCTGCTCCGCATTTGGCCTGATTTTTTTCCTCACATAAGCCTTTTGTGCCAGTCCAGATAAACCTAATGAATAACGGGTGCTGCTCAATCAGAACTTAGCCATGCCTTTTCGTACCTTTTTGTGTCGGAGCAAAAAAACTGTCTCTTTTTTTGTCGTTCCCTCCCCACAGTTTCGGAGAAAGAGTACGTGGGAGAGATCCAACATTCCCACTCCCTCCCAGGCAAAGCTACTTTTGATCCTGGAGAGCCAAAACTCACTAAAGCAACTCAATACCCACATTCAATTCAAATACCCTCAACTTTTACCAAAAAATAACTGCTACACTGAGTAGAAAAACGTTTATTTTTTTCCCCAACCCTTTCTTCGGTCACAGCATTCATTCTTGACCTTGAAAACCACCCGCAAAAGACCTGAAATGGCGGAGGGGAGGCAGAAAAACTTTTTCCTAAAGGAAGATTTAGGGCACTGACTCTTCTTCCTCTTCCTACCTACAATGTCCCATTCCGAGGCTCAAAAGCCTACCCATGAATGCGTTTCACATTCTAGGGGGGAGGGTCTTAAATTTTTTTCCGTCTCAAAGCCACGGGAGGGGATGTGGGGGGGGGATGGGATGTTGGAAGTGACATTCCCAGCTGACGCCTCCTCCTCCAAACATATACGCGCGGTTTTTGAATGAATATCATTAGCCCGGGCTTCCTTGGCTCTCGGCTACGTCCCGCGGCGGCGGCGCGAATGTGGGGGGAAAGAGGAGGAGGAGGAGGACGAAGGGGAATCTAAATCAAAGCTCTTCTCCCCCCTGGCGAGAGGACACTATAACGAGGGGGGGGGGGAGGTGGAAGGACGTCTAGTTGTGTAGGTGGGTGTGACGGGGATAAATATGGGCCCAATTTAGTCTACGGCAGGAAAGGAGGAGAAGAGAGGGTTCGATTAATCTCGGCGGATATGAGGAGGAGGAGTGGGAGGAGGAGAAAGTTGATGCTAATGGTCAAACATGTGTTTTTTGGAACTCTTTTTGAATTTACTAGTAATTCTTCGCAGTTGATCAAAGAGCAACAGAGGCAAAAAAAACTTTTGGCCCCTTTTCATTCCAGTATATGCGGAAGGGAAAATTGAAAAGGGGGGCTGATTGGAAGCTCCCTGAGTGTGCCAGTGTTTCCTGGATCTCCTCCGCCTCTTCCTTCCAAGGCATTGTCATGGATCAAGCCAAGCACGCTGCTCCTCCCTCTTCCTACCAAATTCAAGGCTCATTGGCTGCCCCACTTTGGAAAATTAAAAAGAAAGAAGAGTCTCTCTCAGCACTTTCTTCGCTTAGAAAAAGTTAAAAGTCACGCCGAAATACGAGAGGTTTTTTGCACCTGTCCCTGGCAACAAAGATCGGAGCCAATTTTCAGATGCGCGCGGGGGTGCTGCTGCCAACTTTAGGGTCCTCTCCTCACCCATTTTTAGTGCAGTTAGTGAGTGAATTGGTCCGATTCGATCGCCTCTGCCTCGGGCGGCGGCGAAGCATCAAGAACGGTTAATTCACGGCCCATCTGATTCAGTTGCATGTTGTTGCCCTCGCCGCCGCCGCCGCTAGTGGTCACACCGAAAATATATTTTTTATCTTTTCGCGCCCTTTATGGACCCTCCTTTGGGTGTAGCAGTGCTAAAAAAATCGAACCGACTTCTTCTTTGTCTCACGATGCAAAATAATCTTTTTTCCCCGAGCGGCAACCCCCCTCTATCCTTCCAATAAAGAGGGGGTGGCGTTGGTGCCAATGGACCTTCGCTTCGAAGTGGTTGGTCATGCTTGTAAGTGCCACCAACCCCGCCCAACCGAAAAAGAGCCGAATAGGGAATAATAAAACTCCGCTCGTTACCGAATTCGCCCCCAATACGCGGAGTAATAATAGGGGGCGTTGGCCAAGGTTTCCCCAATTTTTATCTTTTTTCGCACATTCGCTTGCTATATCAATGGAATCGCAATAGAGCTGATTTTGCGAGGTATTTTTGCAATGTCTTGCAAATACAAGTTTTGCAAATGGTGATTCTGTGGGCCCATACGCGCAATGCCGCGAAGCAACACTATAAAAAAGATGATGAGATCGAACAGAGGAAGAGTAGTTGGGAGAGAAAAATATGGATATACGCTGCTATGTAATTCCCCATTGGCATCGGTGTCCAACTGGGCCTCCCAAACAGTCTCAGCGGGGGTGTGCACGCAAGGGTGGACACAGCAGCAACAGCGCACAAAAGCACACAAACGTACACACACACGAACTGCCACAAAATTTCCTCCTGCTTCTAGGTACAAGAAAAGAGGGGAGGAAATGGAAGCAAAAGGGCTCTCCCTCCCCCTCATTTGCTGGGGGAACGTGGGGCATCGATCTTGGAGGAAAAGAGAGGGAGAAAAAGGGGTTGTGGGGACCGTCTTTTCTCCGTGCAATATTCTGGGGGAACAAACCATTGAACGTTTTGCCTTTTCCGAGAAATATTCTAGGGAAACCATTGCAGTCAGATATTTTACCTTTTCCGTGTACGGCGCGCAAAGTATTGTAATTGGACTATCTCCCTCTTTCCCCGTCAGTGTTTCGCCGCCGCCATCTCAAATATCTCACTCTCCCTATCTCTCTCGAGTGTGTACGTATATCGATATCTTGTCAGAAAAATATCTCTCAAGAGGGAAGAGGAGTGCAGGAAGTGCTCATGCAGCAAAGTTGGGTGGTGGTGGTTCTGCAGCAGGTTTGCCAACATCTTCCGTGAAAAAAAGTCCGAACGCCAAAACTGGGGCATTTTTTCAAAACTTCTAGCAGGTTTTTTAACAATGGAAAATGCTTTAAAAACTGCCAAAATTTCCCAAAAAGGCACTAAAAATGGCAACACTGTTCTGCACTCTCCTTTTCTCCTCTCTCGTTCACGCACAGATGAATCAATACCTCTTCCCCCCTCCCTCGCCTCCTCAGGTTTCCCCCTCCCCCTTTTCCTTGGGCAAGATGGATAGCTTCGCCAGGGAAAAGAGGGAAGAAAATCGCCAATGAGTGATTAGAAAGTGGGTGACTCACTACTGACACGGATCAATACCTACGGCACTCCATTCGAGGTAATATTGATTACGTGTTTAATCGGTGATTTTTTTGGGTGTTGCTTGCCTCCTTTTCGTGTTTGGTGGGATCAAAGATGGGGGGAAGAGAGGAGGCTTCTCCTCCTTCCTGAATGCTATCTATACCTAAGCACCCTACCCGACCGACTTGCAGTAAAAAGGAAGAGGGGCGATCAACGATGCCACAGGATAATTGATTTGCATGGCAGGGAGGGGAGGACGGAAGAAAGGTTGCCCAAGAAAGTAGTACGAGACGAAAAAATCGAATAGTGTCTAGGAACGATTGCAAAAGCTGCAACATTTTTGTGCTATGCTTTTGGGCCAGGTAGTTGCATATATGCATGTCTACGTACGTACGGTAGTCAGGAAATGGATCACCTAACTTTTTTCCCCTTGTTCTCTCTGGATCTTTGAATGGACAGGGCTTGCCTGCATCGCTGCATCTCATTAGCAGCTCCTCCTCCTCCTTTTTTTCTTTGTCATTATAATTTTTGGCAAACACTGCATTTCCCCTTTCGGACGGTATTGTTTATTTTCGTGCTTGTTATCCCGGACCCACCAAGTTTAGGGCCTCTGTTGTGGTAAGGCACCCTCCTCTCCTTTCCGCAGGTTGTTGGTTAGTTGGCGCTCAAAAAAACACGCTTCTTCTTCTCCTTTTTCCCGTCCCTTAAACTCGTCCTACTTGGACGAAAAACAAGATGAGGAGGTGGAAGAGGTAGAAGAGGAGCTTGAAAGGGGATCCGCCGAGGAAACCCAAACAACCCTTTGAGTTCAAAAAGGATACAGGAGGGCCCCTTAATACGCAAAACGGAGAAAAAGCAGATTTCATCACCCTGAAAAAAAACCTTTGTGCCACTTTTTTTGGCGCATGAGTTGGTCTTTCGTCACTTTCTCTGCATTATTCGGGAACCCACGAGTGCATCTATACCTCTGAATCCGTCGGCTCATGTGACCCCTTCTCCCGCACAGGAGCCGCCGCCCCAGTCGTCCTGTCCTTTTGGTGGCTGGCTTTGAGGGCTTCCCGTTTTGGGGCGTGCGAGAAAGGGTTCAGAGGAGGAGAGACCCTTTCCCGGAGAATTGGCGACACGGAACCCCGCTGAGGAAAAAGGAGGGGCATTTAGCGAGAAAAGGGATCGGACGAAAAGGTAAATGAAGCGGAGAAAAGGGAAAGGGGCGAAAGTCTCCCTTTTTTCGACCGTTTTTGGAAGGAAAGTGAAAACCCTTTCACCAGAGGGACAGTATGACACAATTGCCATCATTATATAAATTCAATAAATTTTACATAATTCCTTGCACCCTTTCCCACTTTGATATTCCCACTACTACCTATCTCTCTTTGGTATGTGCTGCCACACCTCTGAGGGTTGGGTCAGCTGAGCAAGGGAGAGTTATGCAAATGCAAAACGGGCGAGAAGGGGATTAATCTACGTGGGTTGTACTCATACACGGGCAAGGGAGGGGAGAGATACCCCCAACCTCACCTTTCCTTTAGTACGAGGCCAATTTAACATATTGGATTTTATCTCCTCCCTATCAAGTTAATATCATTTGTTTTGTAAATTTCGACCCCCCCCCCCATGACAGAAGTTTGGAACTCCCCCTCTTGTGATTGTGACCTAGCCCACGTATGGTTGTAGTGTGCCAGGAGTGGGCGGAGGAGTGTCATTAGGAACGAGATTAGCGTTGGAGGAGGCGGTGAACGGGTTCTGTCATCGCCCAGCCCCGACTTCCTACATCATCGCTCTACTACTCTTCTTGACCACCACAGCTAGTGCTCCAATCTGAAAAGGAGGAGGGAGAGCACATCTGACACGGAATTTAGGTGGAGGGCAAAGAAAAGGGTTTGGTTGGTTGGCGGCGGCGGTGGTGGAGGTGGCAGCTATAGGGGAAGGAATCTGGGGACGTGAGAAGAAAGGGGGAGGATTCGGATTCGACAACGTTTCGAACTGTATACTTAGCACACATGATGTACCGGTAGGACTATTATTCGGTCATGCTTCTTTGACCGCACGGGTGAATTCCCTACCTCGAAAAAGAGGTCCCCGTCGCCAAAGGCGCCTCCACCACAGTCCTCTCACTGCTGGGTTGCTGCCAGGGCTTGATCCTGCCTCGGGAAATGGCAAGGAAGTAAAAAGAGAGGAGCAACCTGCCCCACACCGCCACATCCTCCATTCCCTTATACCCTCGTATGTTAACGATTCAAGTCACGTGTAATGAGAAAGGAGGGAATGGGGGAAGAAGGAGAGGAAGAGGGAAGAAGCGAAAAAAGGAGGTGAAGGAGAGAGGCAAAAAAAAGTTTCCACCACCGCAAGGAACGGGGGGAAAAAGGAGCAAACGGCGTTATGGAAAAAGTCCACATTTCGCTGCGGGAAAGTGTTGTGTGTGTTGTCGGGGGCGAAAATTGCTTCACTTCTTCTTCTTCCCTGCAGTGGCACTCTCACGGGAGAGGAGGGAAGAAACTCCATTTTGATGGATGGGGGGATCAGAACGAGAGACGACGAAGTGTGTTCGCCTTTGTAGTGTGCGTACGTAGAAAGGAGAAGAGGTGATGCGATGTTGTATCGATCCGAAGGTAGGGAGAGTGTGTGTCCGCGCTTTTTTGGCACAGCCGAGAAAAGTTTGCCATCCCTTCTCCTCCTAGACCTCCCCCCCCCTCTCCGTCGCGAAATTCGCCACTGTTGAAGGGCAGAAATGTCCGAAAGATCCCCCATAAAATGGAGTACAAGGGAGAAAGTGAATTGTTAGGTTTTTGCAAGTTTTCAAAAAAGGAACATTGGCGAACCCCTCCGATCCGATCCCCTTGTGCCCCAATTCTGTCCTCAAGAGTCCCGGGCGAATAAGAAGGAAGGAAGGGGGCTCTGTTTGCGAAGAAGGTTTTTGGGGCTGGACGAAGCGGTCAAAGGAAGAGGAAGAAGAAAAGTGGGAGGGCAAACTTTTTTGAGGTCTCTTTTCTTCCCCCTCCCCCGTCTCCTCTCCGGGGAGAGAAGAAGGGCAAAACGAAACTGGAGGCAAAACCCACCAAAAAAAGAGAGCTCTCCAGAGGCCCACTACTCCTACTTTCCCTAGCTTCTCCACACAACCGACACAGCAAAAAAAACTTGGGAAAATTCAATTCATGCGAGGAAAATTCAGTTTGTGCTTTATACCAGCAGAGCTCGTTGGGGCTGCTCTGCTGTACGGCCCAGGGGACGGAGGCAAAGTTTGCCTTGATTAAAATTCGATATCGGCCCTTCCCCAACATTTTTTCTTTGGGGAGGCACACATCCATCCCCCATATATCGACGAGGCACAAACTCTATTTCAAGGTAAGGGCCGTTTTATGTATAGACAGAGCAAGAGGGGAAGGCCATAAAGGAGTCTCCCCGCTTGTAAACTCAGGAAATGGCCTTCTTTCGATTTTCCCACATAGCATCGCCTCGTGCAGTATAAAAACCGCAATATTTACATTTTCCCCCCCATCCCCATGTTTGCCACCCACACTGCTAGGAGTTGTTGCTTCTCCCGCTTTCCCGGCGGCAGGTGACTCCGCTCTCAGAAGCAATATCTCTCGTCTGGCCCCCTTCCCCTCCAGCTTTCACCGCCTCCAAACCCGAAATCAGGGCTCTTTTCTTTGCCTCTTCCGTCCCCTTCTTTCCCGAAATGGAAGAAGGGTAGAGTGGAAAAAGCTAGGGAAAGGAAGAGAAGTAATGTAAACAGTTGGGCAGGAATCGACGATGCTCTCCCTATTCGCATAAAATGTAGACCCACATATTTCAAATCAAAGTGCCCCGATAAGAACGAGAAGAAGAAGAGAATCTACCGTATATCGGTGTCGTGTTAGTCGATTCCCAGCCGCGCAAGGGTTTCCATTTTGTTGCAGCCTCCTCTCCCCCTTCCTTTCCCCTTCCTCCCCTTGGGATTCAGAATTTCCCTTCGGAGAAAGGAAAGGGGGGGATGGGAATGAAAAAGTTTCCCCTCTCTTTTTCCCTTCTCTCCCCCTTTTCATTTTCTCCCCCCGACCCCTACTGCTTTCTCGAGAATATGACGGTGAGAGGAGGGGTCGGAA
>JAAUXV010133678.1_pt1 | contig 10396 bp, 10 predicted proteins | sample 7278181 | NCBI WGS metagenome assembly JAAUXV01 (sample SAMN14350114, study PRJNA611818) | marine sediment metagenome | isolation source: surface marine sediment (2.1m) | place: French Polynesia: Moorea | collected 2018-08
AACAGTTCTGTTTTATGCAAAATTATTTAAAAACCAGCAGTTTTTTCTATAATATATTTTCCCTTCCTTGTGGTAGGGTGGATCGATTGAGCTGCGCCACCCGTTACTATGCACTGGTCCGTTTTCCATCTGGGTGGCAAAGACTTAAATTCATCAGAAGATACCGAAAGAGAACTTGCAAAGGAAACAAAAAGCACGAAAATGACTGTGCGCCGCTAAACAATTTATAGGAGCCAAGAAACTTTCCCAGGCTAAATAATATACGGGTGGTGCTTGGCGAATTAGAGGCCTTTCATGTTTTTGTAACTTCTTGCCCCATGCGCATGGGCATCGATTGTTAGAGGCACATCAAGTATTTATTTGTTGGCTGGCTTTTCATGCTAATATGCACGTTCAGGTTGCTTTTGGTGCAAATTATTCATGGCTGTCAGTAACGCTCAAGGCACTGACTTAAAAGCCAACCCATCGTATCATCATAGTACAAAAGAAGGCCGTGCGAGGACTGTCTCTCCTTTGCCAAAATGTCATCTAATTTCACTCTAGTCTTTGTGATGTTGTTGGCACAAGTTACTCTCGCTGGTTCCAAGGCATGGCAGGATACAAATGACTGTCACGTTGTCGAGAACGGGTCTGTCATTGACCTTGACACATTTCAAGAGCCGGTCATTTTGGCAACACCAGGCAGAACAAAGCTGCAGCATCTCACCAAGCAAGGTTTGCAAGACTTCAAGAGACAGCCTCTGAAGGTGGGCTGCTTCCACTTTCCGCCTTTCACCGTCATTGCGGAGGCGGGAGGGGAGAAACAGTACAGCGGGGTGGAGGTCACACTTGTGAACGAGATTGCTGGATTGCTGGGACTGGAACTGGAATTTCGCCCCCCAAGCGACGGCAAGGTGTGGGGCGCCGTCTACAAGAATGGCACGAGCGACGGCCTCCTTGGTGACGTCATTCGCGGGGAGGTCGACGTGGGAATGGCAGAGTTCTTCTACAACCGCCACAGGATGAGGCTGAGCCTGGCCTCGGACTTCTATGTCTTTGAGCACCTCTGCTTCGTGAGGCGGAAACCAGCCCCAATGCCCCACTGGAAGTCCATCCTTTTGCCATTCACCAAGGATGTGTGGGGTGCCTGTTTTTTGGGACTGGCAGCAAGCACCCTGTTCATCATACTCCATGATTTTGTGACAATGAGGAGGATGTCCATTGATTGGGCACTGTTGAACAGTCTAGGATTTTTCTTAGCACAAAGCTTGGGGGCAAGAGGAAAGAGGTAAGGGCATTCTCAATCCGTGTTTAGGGAAATTAGGATGAATTTGATTTAAAAAGATACAACCTTTGGACTAGGGGTACAAATACAAAGGGGCCTGAGCTAGGTTTCGCTATTTTTAAGGTTTCTCATTTCTCATTTTATTGTTTCATGAAGGTCATGCAAGAGCAGCTATAAGACCTTCTTTGCCGTCCTGGCCATGTTTGGAGGCATTGTCGCAATATCTTTTAGTGGAATCCTGGTCTCTTTCCTTACGGTCACGTTCTATCCAAAGCTGGAGCATGACATTGAGAGTCTCCTGCGGTTCCCTGGGCACGTTGGCACCCTAGCCAAAGCTGAGGAGTATCAGACGATGCTGGACCATGCTAATCCAAAAGTGCAGGTGCTGGCAACAAAATTTAAACCTTCCTTAAGCTTTTCCAATGCTTGGCATTGGGTGAAAAATGGAGAGTATGCCTTTATGAACAGCAGGATATCCACTGAATATTTCATTAGGACAAACTTCACAGACAGGTACAAAATACACTTTTTAAAAAATCCTTGCAACTGTGCTCAAGTTCTCCTTGTTCAGTCGAGGCCAAAGCGAGCTGTATATCATGAACCAGTGCTGGAACACCTACCCGGTTGCCCTGTATTTCCCCAAGACCCACGTAGCACTCCAGGAGGCTTTCAACACAAAGATTACCCAGCTGCGGGAGTCCGGTCTCATCATGGTGTGGATGAGAAGGGAAATCGGGCAATCAGAGAGTCGCGCAGAGAAGGTGGAGGCCGCACATGAGGTCCTCTCCCTCACCAGACATCTTGTTGTCTCCTTCGCCTTCCTCGTCATCTCCCTTGGAGTCTGCATTGTCGTCTTCGTCCTCGAATTGTCGGTCACATGGGCAGAAAAAAGGATGGCATTGTGGAATTGAAAAAGCACGACCAAAAAGAAATACAGTAGGACAGCATGATGACTTTATTGCTTCAAAGAAAAAACGCGACAAAACAAGTGAAAACGTGCAGGTATAGACGTCTTCTTCAGCTTTATAAAAAAATCTTGGTCCATTGTGCTAGCTAACAATTTCTCTGACTCTGGAGCTATTTCAAAGGAAAAATATAGGTAAGCCTTTGGTGCCTTGCTTTTCTCCCCCTTCGCAGGGAAGTGAGTACACGACTTCTTTCTTCTTCACCACCTCCGCCCCTGTCCCAGCACTCTTGGCTGGCCTCCAGTCGTGGTGCCGAGGCCGGTCCTGGAAGCGGCGGAGGCGGAGGCATTTATCCATTTGGACAGTTGCTTGGGATCGTACCTGAAAGTGGGATTTTTCATTTTTTATTATTTAAAAAAATCTGCCTTTTTGCCGTTCACTTTTTGCCCTTACCCATGGGGAACGTCCGTAAGAAAGTTCGAGGGTACGAGCCCTCGCTTGCCCTCGATCTCTCCAAGGAAGAAGCCATCGTCGTCCATTTCACCAAAAACCTAGAGGGGAAATCCAAAGAATCGAAAGTAATTTTCTACTTATTTTCTTTTTTGTCGACAAATGCATCCTTACCAAGATGAGGTCTCCGGTCCTGAAGGCCAGCTCCACCTCCGAGTCTACGTTCGGGCTGAGCTCCGATGGCTCGTAGTCGTAGAGGGCCAGCTTCTGCCTCGCCGGAGAGGACTCGTAGATGTCGCCCCAGCGGTCGTCGTCGGCCTGAGTCGCCGTTCGCCCTTTTGAGTTGACGGGAATGGACTTGGTGGTGGCTGCGGGGGCGGGGGCGGCGGGGCCACCGTTGTTGCTCCTCTGCTGCTCCCGGAAGAGCTCCTCCGCCACGTGGTCGTCGTCCACCTGCACCTCTGACACCATGTTGCACGGGACGAACCCTGTCCTGTTGCCGGCCTCCCCCCAGTAGAACCCGTCCGCGTCCTTCTCCCCCACGATCTTGATGAGCTGTCCCTCCCTGAAGGGGAGCTCCTCGTCGCAGGCGTCCGGGTTGGGGGACATGGTCTGCGGGTCGTAGTCGAACAGGGCCACGAAGATGCGGATGCGGTCGGTGCGGTTGGTATTGTTGTTGTTGCCGCCGCTGCTGTTGCCAGAGCCGTTTTGACTAACCGTTGCTGGTGCTGAAAAAAAATAATGAAGAAACTTGTTGGACAAAAGTGGGAAATTACTGTACGGTATACTGTCATTCATACCGGCATGAACGATGGCGGTAACGTCTATAACGTTGCCGTTGCTAATCCTGCTGCTGTTGTTGCCGCCGTCAATGATGGCGGAGGAGGAAGGAGCGGAAGACACGATGTTGCCGTTGGCAGTGACGTGGACGTTGGAAGAGGAGGAGGACGGGATTGAAATCATGGCCGTTGACGTCATCCCATTTCCATTCTTCATGTGTTGTTGTTGCTGTTGTTGTTGTTGTTGCTGCTGCTGCTGTTGTGGTGGAGGCCGATATGCGTGCTGCGGGTTGCTGATGTAGGTGCTCGTTGAGGATGACGAGGAGGAAGGGACCGCCGCTGCAGCCCCTGTGAGCGGCTGGGCTGTGAACTGACTAGGGGAGTTGAGCTGGTAGGCCGCCGTCCGCCACAGCGGTCGGGGGCGGTTGTAGAGGTAAGAGGAGGAAGTGGCTGGGTTGGACGAGGATGCCTTGATCTTGGGCGTGACGTTCCCCTCCTCGTCGTCCCCGTCTACATCTTCGTCCTCGTCGGTGAGTCCCTCCTCCGGCTCCTCCGCGATGTCGGACAGCTCCGAGGGGCCGATGTCGGAGTCCAGCTCAGGGTACCCGCTGCTGCCGGCGGGGACGGCCGCCACAGGACCGGAAACCATCGGCTGGTGGTAGTTTATCACCATTTCCCTGGAGGTGGAGGGTGCCGGGCGGGCGGCGGGGAGGAAACCTACTGCGTCGTTGGAGTGTTGCACCGGCATCAGCCGTTCGGCGACGGAAGCCGGCACTGGACATGGCTCGCTGTCCCGGGAGGACTGGTCTCCGGTGGAACGGGTCCTCACCGTGATGCTGTGGTACCGAGTGCTCTTCTGGGGCAGCCTCACCGTGACCTGGTCGGCTGTGCCGGAGTTCACCTGCGCCACCCTCTCCCCGTCGGCGTAAACGTCGTAGCCTATCACGGGAGCGCCGTTGGAGGTGCCGGAGGGGCTGATGGTGACGGGGAACCAGGAGACGGTGATGGAATCGTCGTCCTGCTGGAGATGTCCTGATGTTGGCTCGGCCTGCACGTCCATGGGCGGCTCCGGCAGCCCCTGCGGCAGTGTCCTCACCTCGATGGAGGCGGACAGGTTCTGCAGTTGGTGCAGGCTGCTCCCTCCGCCTATGCCGCCCGCTCCTCCAGAAGAGGTGACCATGTGCGGAGCCGCCTTCAGGTTCTTGGCCCTGATTCCGATCTTGTACAAGGTGGAGGGCTGCAGCCCGGCAAGCGTGTGCCTGTGCACCCCTGGCCGCACGGTCTTGACCTCCAGGCGCCCCACGCAGATGGCGTGCATGAAGTTTGAGTTGGAGGGCACCCAGGAAACGGTGCAGGAAGTGGAGGTGAGTCGGGAGGCGCGCACGGCGGTGGGGGCCAGCGGGGCGTCGCGCCCGAACACCATGGTGCAGGCGGACTCTTCCGAGAAGCGGCGGCGCAGGTTCAGCGAGGCAGGGGCCACCGACTTGACGCTGATTCGGTGGACCTTGGAAGGGTCCATGCCGGAGACGGTGGCTCGAAGGGGCTGTTGTAAAAATCATGTGTGAAAGAACGGCTTATTATTTTTCTTCTATGGTGAATTCCATACCTGGTCGTCGACTTCGTCCTCCTCCTCCTTGTCTCCCCTTGACGCCGGCACTGTTGAGTGCAGCGCCCCGTCCACAACCACCTGGTATGCCTCCACCCTGCTCCGCTGCGAGCTCTCCGGAGCCCGCCACCCGATCACCACAGAGCGGTTCTGCTGCCCCTCCAGCGTGAGCTGCCCGGGAGGTGGGGGACCAGATTTCTTACTTCCTCCTCCTGATCCTCCTCCCGCCCTCGACTGCTGCTCCTCGTCCTCCTCGTCCTCGGTGAGGTCGAGGTCGGTGCAGCTGGCGTACTGCGGGAGGCTGGCCACGCTGGAGCGGTTGGCGGCGTTCAGGTACGGGTTGCTGGACGATTGCGAGGGGGGAGTGCTGCTGGTGGTGGATGGGTGGGGCTGCCTGTTCTTGCGAAAGCGGTGGTGCTGGTCGTCGTTGCCTCCTTCGTCGGAGCTGATGAAGTCGAGGTCCTGTAAAATGGGAGTAATGTGATTTGTCAAGATTTTTGCTGCTTGAACTGCATCTATGAGTTTGTTGCTACTACTTTTGTAAGTAAGTGTTGTTGTTGCTGTTGCTGCTGCTAATTGAAGAGCTACTGAAATTGTTGTTGTTGCTGCCATAGCTCCTGATGCCATGGTGTTTCGCCAATGTCGTGTTGGCGGCATTTGAATTTGCAGAGATAAAATATTTTTGATCTTCGTTGCCCACCTGCGGTATGGATGTGCAGACCGAGTCGTCGCAATCGCCCAGCCCTAGCACCACCTGCTGGTGGAAGTCCGCCAACTCCTGGCTGCCTGCCTCCAGCCGCTCCACGAAGTTGGATGGCACCAGCCCGCGGCGCCCGTCCAGCAGCTCCCCGTCGTAGAAGCCGTCCTCGTCGGCCTCGCCCCAAGCCAGGATGTAGTCGCCGGCGTTCACCTGCAGCTCCGCCTCAGGGTACTCGTTAGGGCTGTGCTGGAAGGGGTCGTAGGAGTACCTGGGAAAAACGAATATGAAATAATATTTTTTTACAGCTTTGTTCTGGTTTTACCTTGCGATGAAGACGTAAGTCCATCCCTTGCCGGGTATGTCGATCATGCCCTCCTCGTTTTGAGCTGGAAGCGGCGCTGCATCAGAGTCGCCCTTTCCCCCGGCGTGGCTGAGGGAACCGGCCGACCCGGCGGACATGAGCCCGATCTTCTCAGCCTTTGACAGGCCTGGCAGGCGGTGGAGGGAACCGCTCGATTGGGACATTCCTAAAATTATATAAATTTTTTTGCCATGTGCAGGTGACGAAGACATACACCTAATCAACTCACCATTTCCTACTATCTTTGAATTCGGACTGGTTCCGTGAATTCCAGCTCCCCCGCCGTTCAAGCTGCTCTGCGACAGGAACCCAGAATCTGCCGTGATTGCGGACCCCGTCCGATGGAGCGGGGAACTTCCGCCGCTCTCCTGCTTGGAAGAGGACGAGGAGGCGGTGGAGGAAGCGGGGGTGGCGCCGGACTTGCTGGAGTGCTCGGTGGTGGCCGACGAGGTCGTGGGTGGACTGCTCCCCGCCGACGAGGAGGCCGATATCTGCCCTCCTCCACCTCCAGGAGGAGTAGACCCTGAAGACCCTCCGGACTTCTCCGCCCGCCGCCGCTTCTCCTCGATCTCTTCCAGGAACTTGTTGTCCTGCTCCAGCTTGGCCATGATCTCGTCGATCTCCAGGTTGTCGGCCGGTTCATCCGCCGCCATCGACTCCTGCCCCGACCCGGGCTGGCCTCCGTATTTCTTGAGCTCTGCCATCTCCAAGATGAGCTCCGTGTGTCGCTCGTTCTGCAGCCTCTTCTCCCTCTCCAGGTGCTCGATCTTGACCTTGAGCTGGGCGATGATGTCTGACTGCTTCTTGGTGGCCGCCACCTCGGCCTCCTCTTGTCTTCGTTTCAGGCTCTCCAGGGCCTCCCGGTGCTGCCGCTCAATTTCTCGTCTATCAAAACAGAAAATAATTTTGTGTTTAAAATATGAATATCAAATGTCCCACATAAAAATTTGTAAAAATTTGAAATTGAATTTTAATTTTGAATTTTGAATTTTCACTTTACCTGTTTTCCCCCGCCCTGTGCATCTCCTCCAGCACCGACTCTAGCCCCCTGACCTTGCCGGTGAGGCTCCTGACCTCCGTTTTGGCGCTGTCGTACTCGATCTCAACCTTGGACAGGGTGTCGCGCAGGGCCACGCACTCCTGAGATGCTTCCGACAACTGCAGACACAATTTAAGAAATGTGAAAAATAGAAGAAAATAATTGGGGAAATGGAACCACGCTGCAAATTAGTTTTCAACTTTCAAACTTTCAATTATCATTAAATCGTCTCTAATCGAACCCTCAAGCCATTTACTGGATGGCATTGAATCCTTTTAATGGAAGATCGACCTTCTGAAGAAGTTCTTCTTTATATCAAAGAGGGGAATTGATTTTTTCTCACCTGCCCGACCTTCCTCAAAAGGTCATCGTTCGCCGCGGCCAGCGCCTCGTTCCTCTCAGTGACAGCCGCCAGCCTGCTCTCCAGGTCCTCGCACAGCGCACTCTTGTACCTCAGCGTGTTGGCCAGCTCCCTGCAGGCCTCCTCCTTCTCGCGGTACTGGATCTCCACCAGCTTGTGCTCCCGCTGCAGCAGGTCCAGCGAGTCCAGCTGCTGCCTCAGCTGCTGGTTGGTCTGCTCCAGGGACAGGTACTTCTGCAGGTCCACGCCGTTGTTGCGCTGCAGGGAGTCGTTGGCGATCTGCAGGTGCCGCTCCAGCTGCAACCGCTCCTTCGTCACCTGCTTGATGATGGCCTGCAGCTCCGAGCCGTTCTCCGCAGAAGTCATCTGTGCCATTTAAACAAAAAAAAATCGTCGTTCGATCATCCAGTCATTTCCCGTACGTATAAAATGTTAAATTTTCCGGGGATCGATTCTGGACGGAAAGGCCTCCTTTTTTGTCTCCAATCCCCCCCTCGCATCACCTGCGTTCTCTGGAACGGCGGTAAAAAAAAAGGAAATGATCCTTCATGCCTCTTTTCTCCCCCTCCACATTTTTACCGGCGGCGTCTCCCGTTAAAAACGGCGGCGGCGGCGCGGGCTTTGACCAAGCGAGGAGAGGGGGACTGCGCCAAGCCAAGGCAAGGTGAGAGCCGAAAAGACGAAAGATCCTCCCAAGCGTGACGCCAAGCAATCAATGCGGCGCAGGCCGAGCCACTGGAGGGAAGCAAGAAGACAATGTACGGGAGAAATGACTTTTTTTATCTGTCTCTCTGAGGAAATTCCACAACTGTCTTTCCTCGGTTTTCTTCTATTCCTACATACATCCGAAACCGTACTTTTTTTGGCCTGTCGGAATCAATTGTGTCCCGTTTGAAAATCCTGCGGTGGACCTTTTCTCTTTTGCCCCTCTCCTCGTTCATTAGCGCGAGAGAATCCATCATCTTCCATGACAAAAAGGAATCGCCGATAGAGGCGAAAAAACTAAACGGATTTATTTCCAACAAAGAGGGGGAAATCACTCACGTTTCCCAGCTCCCTGAGTTGCTGCGCCGCCGTTATCACACCTCCTCCCGCTCCTCCTTCCCCCTTGACCTCTGAGAGCCGCTTGCTGACCACCTTCAGCCGATCCTTCAGCTTGCCAATCTGTGACGAAATGAAAAGAAGGATTTAATTGTGGGAAATCAGGAGCTGCCACTAATTGACCAAGGTCCTCGTACCTGTCTGTCCCGCTCCTGTATGGTCTTTGCGAACTCCGCCTCCCGCTCCCTGATCCGCGAGGTGACGTTGGAGGCCGGTTGAGAGAGGTTGCCCACCGAGGCCGAGGACGAGGTCGACGAGGCCATGGAATTGCCGGCCATGCGGACGGAGGCCGAGGAGAGGCTGGAGCCTGACCGCCGGTGGGTGGTCAGTGTTCTACTCCCGGGGGCGGTGGGGAGCTCGCGGGGAGGGGCGGAGGTGGCGCGGACCTGTAGTGGAGGCGGGGGGGGGGGAAGAAAAGTTATTCATGAATTGCTCATATTCAAATGCCTGTGTGAACTGTGAATTTGCGAATTGTATTCCCTCTTTTCTGATTTTATTGCCAGGTGCGCCTTCGCCGGCGGCCATATGTGCCAAGTCAAAAAAGGGGAGGGGAGAATCAAAAAAGGGGAGGGGAGAAGTCTACGTATGTGTGTTGATTTTTTTATTCTGGCGAGCATGACAATGCAGGCAGGCAAGCAAGGGCGGCACGGGTTCCAAAAGTAACCCCCCCTCCCTCCCCCTTTCTTCTTTTGAATAAACTCGCCTTTCCCCCGAATTTTTTTTGGCCCGGTGATTTATGTTTGCGCGGACGACGACGACGACTGGGGAACGCGAAATTATGCATGACAAATGGTTCTTCCTCCTTCCCTCCCATTTCTCCAAAACCAAACCTTGCAGTAACGCATGCGCATCGTCCAAAAAGTCTTTGGAGATGTGGAATGCTGTTGTCGGGCGAAAAGTACCACTTTTGATACGAAGGTTGAGTGGGCGGGCGGCATATCAGAAAAGGAGGGGTGGTGGTTGTAAGTTGTAGCTCGCGCATCAAAAAAAATCCCAGTGGTTTTTTTTTCGCAACTGGTTGCTATTTCGCTTGATGAAGTGAAGGATTGCACTTCTATCTCTTCTCTCTCTTTTTTGGAGGGAAGTTGCTGCAGTCACCGAAGCGAAAAGAGTTTTCCATACGGGCATCGACATCCTTCAACGTATCCTCCTCCTCCTTTTTTCCCGTGCGTGGAAATTTTCTGACCGCGCGAGGCGCGACATGTCCTTTTGCTTTTGCATGACAGCCGAACGTTGCGCAAAAAAGAGAATATACACGGACACGGTTCTCTAATTAATGCATTATCGACTTTCCCACATACATGTGTACGGCGCTTGGGACAAGTCTGAGGTACATAGTGCGTAACGCGATATTTTCCTCATTTATTCCGGCTCACGTCCGAAAACTCCATGGAAAATTCCATCAATGACAATTTTGCAGAAAAGTATTAAGTTTTGGCACCCGCCGGTTGCAGATTTTTTGTCTATAGAGAGGGTGTGTTTGAACAGGTTTGCTGTTTTGTCCTCCCTCGAAAATTGTTTCTCTGAGGCTGAAGAAAAGCTATTTTCTCCTATAGCTCTGGTCAGCTCTGAGAATGGACGGCGTCTCGAAAACCGCACGGGAAGAAGGCAAAAAAAGGTAGGAAATTCACACAGCGGGAGGGAAACCGAGGAGAAGTTTGGAGCCAGAGGCATCAGTTGGGAGATGAGTGAAGACCGCGGCAGCGCCTCTCCTCGCCTACCTACACAGACTAATAGTGAGAAAATCGCACTCCTCCTTCTCCTCTCTCTCTCTCTTTCGTTTTCAACGTCGAATTCTTGACTTTTTCTCGTGCACTTTTTCCGGCGTGC
>JAAUXV010067970.1_pt1 | contig 10391 bp, 12 predicted proteins | sample 7278181 | NCBI WGS metagenome assembly JAAUXV01 (sample SAMN14350114, study PRJNA611818) | marine sediment metagenome | isolation source: surface marine sediment (2.1m) | place: French Polynesia: Moorea | collected 2018-08
AGAATACGTACAAAATATTTGCTTACATGACTCCGTGATTACACACTTCTTCTTGCTGCTCTTCAGCACAGGAGCTACAGCATGGTATGCTATTCTGATTTTTTTTATTGCGAAACATTAGAAAAGGATACTCTAAGTTTTGGGGACAAAGGACCCGAACTAGAGCAATACCCACAAATGGAAGGTTTTGATTTGGTAAAAATAGTTGACTGGTTTCTTTGTCAAAACTCAGGTTAATTTCTGTAAGAATCTGAAAGAACAACGTACATTCTCCAATATTTCGGGTGTGTAAAATTTTACTGTTTTAACCATAACATGCACACGTGGACATGGTGGGGGAAAAGTACCGTAACCTCCCTCCTGAAGCAGAAAGTCCGAATCCCCTCCTGCCGAACATTTTTCCCCGTGTAGTAAAAAAATCACCAAAAATTTGCCTCAAAAATGCAAAATTACATGTTTTTTAGGAAAAAATGTGAATTTTTCAAAAAAAAAGTGCCTGTTTTGGAGGGTTTTTTAAGTAATTTTACGGTACCCTTTCTTCCTCTCGAGCAAAAGTGCTTGCCCCCTGGGGCAGAAATCGGAATCGCCCCCGAAGCCCATTTTCTACCTTCCTCTGCCGCCCAGCAGCGTGCCCACGTATGCTGACAACATTAATTAAAACTCTTTATGGTATACTCTTTATGGTATAATCGCCAAATGTGGCGTATTTACCTCGTAGTTTCCAATAGGAAAAAATCCAAATGCGGCATAGGCATAAGCACTTATTACATCAAAAATATTCATTTTCTTATTTTTAAAGATTTTTTCAGAAACATTAAAATAACAGTGGAAAAGTTCATTCATTCCACCCCTCACTAAAAGTAAAGATAATTTACTTCAGAGCCAAGGAAAAATACGCACTTTACTGCACTTTACTTACCTGCTGCTCTCGGCTCTAACCGGTATAACGGTGGATTTCGATAGATGGTGTTTAGGAAATGTTGTAGTTTGGAATCTGTTGCTTTCTTATAAGCCCACTCACAATGCCACATTTCTTCAATGTGTTGTACTTCTTCCGGATGGTTTTTTAACAATTTTTCCTTCTTTGCCTCATAGCTTGCAAATGCTTCCCCAAGCTCTATTTTAAACATATTTCTTTTTGTCAAAGAATGCTTTTTGAAGCGACAAATCTGGCTAGGATGTCCATGCACAAGACATCCATTCCAGAAACCACAGGTTCGAGTGTTACTAATATAGTAGTCGGGGAAACTTTCGGGAAAATGTTTCTGACCGCGAGGTGACCATGCTGTTTGAATATGCAAAGTAGGATGGAGCCACTTTGTATAGGCACAAAATTCTAGTTCTCCTTTTGAGCTCTGCATTGCTATAGCTTGCTTTACTACACGTACATTTTCCATGTCTTTGCAAAATACACATAAAAGTTTGTAAGAGTAAGATGCTTTGGTAAAAAGTGGTTTGTTAAATGGGTGAACAAAAAAGTGTGTATCTTTTAATAAAGTTTTTTTAAGTTGTGTTTGACATTGAAATGATTCTTGTACAAATTCAAGTGCTGCCTGGGCAAGGGAACGGCATTTTGAAAAAGAGTACTTGAAAAGATTGGTAGAAAAATTCCAAGGATTCTTGAAAACGGTTACTACATGTTTCTTTTCTTCGGTTATTTCTGTCGTATCGTGATATTCTGCGAGATCACAAATTTTGGGAGGATTTCCAACAAAATTTAAAAAACATTCTTTTATCCAACGTCGAGGAAAATATTTTATGGCTAAATCTGTACAAAATCGATTTTGGAGGTCAGCCATACTGTCATCAACATAATTTTCAAAATTTACAAACCGAATATCGAGACACGGCACCTCTACCACAAATATTCTCGGATTTCCTAGTACGATTGGGCGAAGGCCATGCTCAAAAAGACATTTAATGATTTCCTCAAAACAATTGCGGCTGTCATCTAAAAGAATAAAGGTAGTATTGACAATTTTATGCGAGAGGAGCATTGCAAAGAACTGTTCAAGGACTGAATTCGACTCTTTTTTAAATTCGCTTACAACATTTTTTGTTGCTTTACCAAACTTTGTTTTACTCCTTTCACTTAATGATGTTGGAATCAAATCAGGAAAATACTTTGTCTTAAAAGATGGATGTTGTGCAGGGATGTTTCCGAAAGAACTAAATGTGTAGCTTTCAAAATCACCTCTTTTGGTTTTCTCTAGTAATACATCACAAAGAATAACTTCCCTTTTAGAATTGTCAGAGCAAAATTGACATACTGAGTTTTGCTTGAAACAATCAAGACATTTTAAGGGAGACTGGCCAGAAAATTCAAAATTTAGAAAACCTAAGTTGGTAAATATGTTGTCGAACTTTGGGAGATTGATTTTACAAACATGTTCAGTTTTTTTTTCCGAAAGACCACAAAAGTAGCACTGGTGCAAACCACACACGTGCGATTGAAGGATTTTATCTTTTGCAACAAATTTGCTAACGTAGATGTACTTTTCACAGTTTTTACAAAGAACTCCCCATCTACAAACCCTTTGGTTGTGGTGCTTCGTGCAAGCAGGAGTTAAAAGCCTCATATTACATTTTAAGCACTCTTTAGCTGTATTTACACACAAGCCTGAATCACAAAAAAATGATTTTGTTTTTTTTGTTACGTACATATTGCTTGTGAGGAGGGGTCTCCGGCATGCAAAACATGTGGCACTTTTTAAACATTTATGCTGAGTACCATGACCTCGAAAAAATTTCTCACAAAAAAAACAAAAAACACCGAACATTCGGAAAAAAGCCAACAAATTTTGAATTATTCCTATGTTTTTTAGTTGTCCAGTATCTTCTGTCTCTGCTGCGAAATATAACTGACGGAGGGAGGGATCAAATTTTTCAGGAATTTTGGAAAGTAAGGTACCTGTGTAGGAATGAAAAATATAAAATTGGCAAGAAAACTCGTAAGTTCCACTGTTGTCACAGTAAGAAATATGCTGGTTATGAAGACTACCATGGAGTTCATTGATACTAGACTCTTTTTCCCACAAGTGGGAAGGAATAATTTGTGTAAAGGGCTTTATGTAAAGTTCTGCAAAAGTAAGAGCTTCCTTATAGTGTTCTTCCACATTACTATTCAGGGCAGAAAGTATCCGCCACGTTGTTCGGTCTGCGTCCTCATTAAATAGGGCGAGATAGTATGCTATCATTATGATATATATAAGACGTTTTCGCTGAAGAGATAATGGTATACTAAAAAACCAAGACAATTTGGGGGTTTTTTTGTTTTCTATATGGATTTTTTCCGTAGTTTCATCTAAGAAGTGTTCTTGTGCTTGATCATCCGCTTCTGATGTAATTTCTTCCAGCGCCGTAATTTTTTTGACATTTACGCTTGGCACATTTGTTCCTCTAGCTTGCTTTTTCAGAGGCGGCTGCTTAAAGATTTCTGAACCTTTTCTTTTTAAGGTTTTTGATAGTCTCGAAACATTCACATTACATAGACTTTTTTCTTTTGAAGGAGAAGAGCTTACAGCTTTTTTAAATGTGAGAGGCCGAAATGAAGCGGAGTAGAAGAGGGCCGATGAGTTGTTTGAATCTGCAATTTATTGAAGAACTAGTGATATACATGACGACGAAATCGGGGCCTATTTTGTTCTAAATTATTTGTGTGTGAAACGGAGAGAACCTTTATTTGGATTTTAAAAGAATTATTTAGACGGAGGCTTTGGTTAGATTTGAGATAATTGTATAACATGGCCATCATCCAGCGTGCAATTTTTTTTGAAGGAGTTTGAAGAGAATAGTTGCCAGAGTTCAGTCCAGATCGTATGTGTCGATCTACAACTGTAACATAGATTTGATATTGATTGCGAGCATAGACACTTTTCAGTTCATTTAAAACGTGAATAAGAGCAGTTTCTAAAGCTTCCTCCATGTCAAGAAGGAAAGGGGCGGGGGCACCGCGTTTTCTTTGTTCAACCCAAATACTGTATAAATGGTCTGAGAGCCGATATCTTGTTTCACGTGTATGAGATATAGATTTGACTTTTAGATTATAGTCAGATGTTGCCATTACAATTGTACCTTGTTCATATGGGTTGCGAGATCGACTTGGAGGTCGCCCTTCATCTTCACTTTGGGTATCTATAGATTCGTTGTCATGGCCGTGACCCTCATGCTCTTGTGAATTAATTCCTTCAATATTTTCATCTTCTGACGAATCTTGCAAATCTTGTGCTTCTTGCAAAACGCCCAGGAGATGCTGCCGAATGGCTGAACGTGATCGCCTCTTGAAAAGGGACATTTTTGATTTTGATGACAACTTTGTGCATAAGAACCGCTCACAAAATAGAGCTTTCTTTTCCACATCACAGAAGAAACAGCAACTTGCGTTGTGTAAACTCGGAGGAGGCTGAACTTAGCCCAACCCACAAAGCCGCCGCCCCGTAGCCGAAAAGGCCAGCGCGGCCCAGGCTAAGCTTTCAGCACGACCGTAAAAAAGAATGAAAGAATGTAACCAAATTTTGTTTAAAGAAAATGAATACAATACTGTGTTGTTGAACCCATTGTTTATCCTTAAAAACCTAAACTTTTTAGCCCTAATATAAACTTGTTTTCAGCCTGTGCCCGGGCATTTTCTATTGGTACGCCCCTTCCTTGAGAAAGCTATACGTTGCAGAGAAAGTGGGTCCTTCATTTATTGATTTGAGTCTGTCAGCTGTTTATTGATTTGCTAGTTCTTAGCAATATCAAAACAAAATAAAAAAAAAGAGAAATAATCAAACGAAAAAATAATTAAACCGAGGTCTAACCAATTTCAAGTCCAGCGCCATCTCAAAAAAAAAATGTCGCAAGAAAAAACATCAAAAACATCATTGACAGACAATGAAATAAGGGCATTGTGGCGTGATCCAGCTTTCAGTGGCAGTTATAGTGGTGTTCGAAACTTTCAAGCAGTCCTTGGACTAGAAAAAATATACACAAAAGCAAAAATGAGTTGTTTCAAATTTTGCGCCAAGATCCTCAATTTGTCGTCGAGATGAAGCGAGTTCGGAAAACATTTCCAAGAAGAAAAACTATTGTACATGGTGTAGGCCGCTTATGGGAGGGGGATTTAGCAATTATGTACGATTATAACAGTTTTATGGGCTTTCTTCTTTGTGTTGATGTTTTTTCGCGAAAACTTTTTTGTGAACCCATTAAGCAGAAAGATGCACAAACTGTGCGTATGGCATTTAAAAATATTTTTGTAAAAGCTGGACTAAAGCCTGATATTTTGCAAACTGACAAAGGAGCTGAATTTCTTGGCAATAAAGATTTTTTTATCAAGAACAATATTTACTTTAAAATAAAAATAGGGCGGCATAAAGCTTCCTTTGCGGAGAAAGGTATACAGTTGGTAAAGCGAAGACTATATAGACTGCTACGTACAAAGCTCACCAAGAATTGGCCAAAATATTTGCCTGAAATCGTAAAAGCACTAAATAATTCACCAAATGTAGCAATTGGGAATCTCCGGCCTAGTGACATCAAAACATCGGAAGACGATCCAAAAATTGATGCAGCAGTTGGTTTAAAAGAAGACACTTCGTTTCAAAGACAGGAAGAAAATCAAAAAAACTACGAAGAAAATAAAAAACTGCTTCAAAAGGGAGATTTTGTTTACGCTGATTTTGGACCGACAGCTTTTGAAAAAGGATATGACTCTCCGAACTATCAAATCTTTGAAATAAGTCAAGTTGACGCTGGGAAGAAACCAGTGTTATATAAATTGATTGACCTTAACAAAGACCCTGTAGATGGCTTTTTTTACAAAGAGCAGCTAACAAAAACAAAGGAACCGGAATGGGAAAAAACTTTTCATGTTGAAGATATTATTAAAGAAGAGAATATTCGTGGCGTACCTTATGTATATGTGAAATACTTACATTATCCGAAAAAGTTTAATCAGTGGATACCGAAATCAAATATTGTGGATGAATTAGACTAATTACACTTATGCATATCTCTTGGACGATAATAAATTATTAGTGACAATGATATATCTTCTTCTACTTTTGTCAGTCGCCCCGCTGTTGTTTCCTCTGGAGCACAAAGAAAGAATCCTCATGCGCTCCGAACCTTTCAAAATACCTTCCAAGGGTCGCAGGCGAAAATCCTTATTCTATTCCATGTCTTCCGCTGTCAACTTTCGGCTGCCCTATTTCCAAACAAAAGAACAGTGACGTAGTGGTTTTGGCGGAGTTTATCTGTCCGTTTCTCCGTTTTAGAATTTTCTCATATATTTTATACAGGTATATTTCCAAAAAAAGAGAAATCAAATAAGAGAGCTTTTTACGTTTGTCGTGTAGTTTTAAGGTAAGAAGGCCTCCGGGCCTCATAGAGGCCGTGAAGATGCGTCGCCTGGCCAATTTTGGCGAAATTGTGGTGGTGATGCTCCTCCTCACGGTGATGGTTGACAGCATCAAGATGTGCACTACGCTAACCCACCATCTGGAGTTCCAGTGCACTATTGCCGCGTCTATGCCGAACTGCCTTGTCATTCTAGTGCCTCTTCTCCTTGTCTCGATCATGAGAAAGCTGACGTTCTGTGACAATATTGTCGTATGGTTTGTTGTTTGTCACATGGTAGCGACTTCGTTGCCAAAGGCAGAAGGGAGTTACATTGTACGGGTATATATTGAATAAGGAAAAAGGATGCAGGTATGCAAAATATTTTTTCTTAGTGCTCAACCCGAGTATCTTCCCGAACTCGAGAAGCCGCAGCATGTCCCACATATGATTATACTGTCCATCCTCCTACTATCATTGGATACCGCCGGAGCATGCCGTGCCGCATAATAAGGTAATACATTTATCTTTCTTTTAAACATACTTTTCTTTTAATTTCTTGATCTTTCCAGTTGTGTTGAGGACAAAATTGATGACGGCGATAAGGTGTTGGAGCCAGTACTTTCTATGTCAGGGGGGCAGAAGAAAAAATATCATTCGGTAGAAGGGGATGAAAGACTTGGAAATGACGAGGATGACATGAATAATAACTTGGGGAGGGACGAGGGTTCTTCAGTCGCTGGTTCTGCATCTTCTCATGGTTTAGTTGCAGCAGTCTGTTCTACGATTGGGATCGTTGTTCTCCTTCTTGCGGGTTTACTTGTAAGATACTTTTTTCTTGCTTAAGCTTTGTTTAAAAAATTATTTTTTGCAGGTTTACTGGTTCGGATACCGGAAGAAATCGTGTCCTTGTTCATGTTCATGCCAACCTTTACTACGATTTCTGGGACGTTCCTGTGGAATGATATTTAGGACACATCGACGAATCCGTGACTGGTGGCGCAATAGACAGGCCACACGAACTTTACCATGTCATCCGGTCGAAAATCCTGACCTTGAGCTTGGCGTGCGCGTTCAGAATAGGTCTTCTAGCTCTGCTCCTTCTTCAGCTCCAGGTACTGCCACAAGAACTTTCACTCCTGCACCGAGTTCGTATGAAAATACCATAGAAGAAGAGGATGGGCCGACGAGTTATTCAAGGTATAATTTTACAACTAAAACTGAAACTTTCCCATTTTTCTAAACTAATATTTTATTATTTTTTTTCAAAAAAAATAAATAGGGAGGTACGGAGAGCAGCAGCAGGCTATTCATCTCTCCGGATTGAACAAAGGAGACCTTTGCCTCCATTCCGAGTGCCGCCTCTTGTGTAAACATTTACATATTGTTGAAACTTAGTTCGTTTCTAAAATTTACAGGCTTTCTAGGTTTTTGGACGATGATTTCCAACCGTCTACTAGCACAACCACAGCTCCAAGTACTTTGCCAATTACCATGGGGTCAAGAACAGCAATTCGCCCACGTGAGAGTCCTCCTCCTCCCCCTGCTGCTCCTGTTGCTGCTACTCGACTAGCGCCAGCTTGTGCTTCTGCTCCGACCACTACTCCAGCCGATTTACTTTGTGTGACAACTACCAGTACGCCAGCACTACGTCCAGCCGCCTTACCTGCTTCTCCAGCAACAACACTTCCAGCAACAACAGCTTCAGCTCCAGCCAGAACAATAGTTGCATCTAGCCCGGCAAAAGCAACAGCTCCAGCAACAACCCTTCCAGCTTCAGCAGCAACATTAACAACGACCAGAGTTCCATCACCAACAGCAGCGGCTCCCCATTTATTGCCTTCAGCTCCAACACAGGCAACAATTACGGCGACGACTACTACTACTACTACTACTACCACCACCACCACTACTACTACTACTACTTCTACTACGGTGATCACGACAACCCACATTGCTACGCAGAGCTCTAGCGTCCTCCAGCATCTTATACAAGCGACTCCTCCAGCATCTACGGGTTCACCTACAGCAGCTCCAGTAGCATTGCGGTCACTGATGACAATTTCTAGTCCATCTCCTACTGCTGGTGGTTCTATTGCTTCAGCTCCGTTAGTTTCGTGTGCTCCTTCTATTGCCAGCTCCAGTTCTCGTGCAAAAAACAGGCCACTCAAGACGAACACTTTACAGAACCCCTCTCACCGTATTACGAGAAGTCGATCAAAGAGTGAAAGGGAGACTTTAGGGGAATCTGATAGCGCTGCTACAATAGACAAAGAAAAATCAAAGTCAACCATGGATGTTTGGGAAGAAATGGAGGAAAATGTAGCAGAAATGCGTACGGTTACTTTAAGACAGGAGGCGGTAAAAAGAATCAAGGCGATAAGGGAAGATGAGGAAAGGAAAAGGCTTGAAAAGGAGAGAAAGGCGGAAGCACTTGCAAATAGTTTACGCCAAAAAAAGAGAAATCAAGAAATGACACGGATCAGGGAGGAAGCAGAGAGAGAGAAGCAGGAGACAGACGCAAAAAGGGACAGTGAAAGTAAAAAGGCAGAAAAGGTTGACAGAAAGGATAAAGGCGCTAAGCGCAAAAAGTCAATAACCCCTCCAGGATTCTCTTCGGCACGGGCCGCAGCTAATGCGGCTGGAGCAAAACTTGCAAAACTAGCCTCGAAAGGATACTCGTCTGCCAAAACCTCAAACGCGGTACTGCATTTCTTTTTTTAAAAAAGAGAATTTTTGACAATTCTAGGACATTCTTTTAGCCAACACCGAGCTCGTCTGGTGCCCAAACTGGCATGGCTAGCGGGGGCGCTGGAACCATTTCTCCTCTAGCAAACTTCGACGACCCCGAATTTATACATTCTTCTGAGAGTGACGACGACACAAGAAGTTCAAAAAGTAAGCTTATATCAAAACTCTACATATTTCATATATTTTATTTTTTCTAGATCGGGAGCGTAAAGAGAAGACATTTGACTGCTGCAAGAAGGACAATAAGGAGGCGAAAAAGGATTAACATCAATTTTATAAAAGTCTTAATCTGGGAAAAAAAACACAGGTCTTACTTTACCATCGTTTTGCGGAAATATAAAAGTTCGTGCTATCGCATTATACGGTACATCTGAAAGAGGGGAGGCGTCTAGCAAAACATATTTTAGGTCTTTTTTCTGGGTGTGTTTGTAGATAAAGTCAAAACATTCGCGAAGAAAGGAGGGCTTGGAAGGGAATATTTGACGACTTATAATCGAAAGCTGCATCTGGTCAATTTTGTCATGGAAAATAACTTTTTCGGAACAATTTCGGAGTAAGGTAAGGCGATGTTTCGCTGGGAGGAACATACTCTGCGTAATAAGTATGACTGAAATGTTGCTATGGTGAGAAGTTCTTGTAATAAGTTCCAGAAGATTAGCACTAACAAATGCTTTCATCATTAAGTCATCAAGTACTAAAAGCTTGTGAGAACTTTTGTCTGCTGCTAAATGAAAGTCCTCTACGTCCGGAATACCTTCCACAATTTCTATGTTAGGACAACTTTCACGTAATTGACTTAAAAATTGCTGATGTAAATGGAGAGTGCCTTCAGGTAAAGCGTATAAAATACGGGAAAAATTGTGAGTATAGACTGTATTGCGATTTTTAATTAGGTTTAAAGCAAAGGTAGATTTACCCGACATTGTCGGCCCAGCTACCACTAATCGACTGGGGCAGGCTATCTTAGCAAAGTTACTGGATACAAAAAGATCTTGAACCTTCTTTTTAGGATCAATTATTATGTTGTGATCATGTGCCATATTTTGATTCAAGTAAAATTTCTAAAAAGTTCGATACTTCCTCTTCATTTTTTTCTGGATTACCATGAAAAGCAGACAACAATAGCTCAGCGTATGACAAATCATAATTAAAAAAACGCTCGACAATGTAGTAAACACAAAATTCTCCACAATTATCGCTTTTTGTTGACTGTAACGCACTTTCATTAAACTCACAGTGTCCTTTTCTTCTTAAAACTTTTCTTACGAAATCTGCTGTTGTGCCCAAGCTGTCGAAAATTTCGTAGATTTCTTCGCCAC
>JAAUXV010022210.1_pt1 | contig 10390 bp, 11 predicted proteins | sample 7278181 | NCBI WGS metagenome assembly JAAUXV01 (sample SAMN14350114, study PRJNA611818) | marine sediment metagenome | isolation source: surface marine sediment (2.1m) | place: French Polynesia: Moorea | collected 2018-08
CGGCCTCTAAATGACCTTGTAGCTCAAAGTTGTAGTAATAACTTAGGTAGATCTTCAAAAGTTAGAACAACTATCCCAAAATGACCCCTTTGTGTGACCAACCAGTTTCAAGAAAACCACCAAAAAAGATTTAAATCTGAAATTTAAGGTCTAAGGAGTGCTCAGACAGAAATTTTTATAAAATTGAAAATCTTGGGCATCCCCAAATTATGTTGGGCGGATCAGGTCAAATTTGAGTGTTGAGGTCATTTAGAGGTCAGAAAAGGTCAAAAACGAAAATCGCTCAAAATCAGTGAATTTTTTTTGTGCTTTTTGACAAAATCCTTTGAAAATTTGCCAATCTTTGAAAATCTTCTGTAATTCCTCGCCGCAGGTCGTAGAACTTAGTCTGTTCTTGTTTTTCTTTTCTCTTAAACGACCCTGTAAATGCTGTCTCCACGGTCCCGCCGCCAGCCCTCCTAATCCGCCGCCGCCGCCCTCCGCGGTCCTCCGCCGCCGGGGGAGGAATCACCGAAACAGCTGCGTCAATTGCACTCAGCTGATTCCACGCACGTCACACAGTCACACTCACAGAAAAGTACACGTTACATTAAGAGAAACAATTACCTCGAAATTAATTTGCGTATTGTTGTATGCAAACACGTGCAGAGCGAGGAGATCCTCCATCATGAGTTCCCGCCAAGCCTCTCCTCCGGGGGAGGAGTCCGTGCCCATGACCTCTTCCCTGGAGGTGAGCGAGATCCAGGAGGAGCTGGTCAGGCTCAATCTGCGCATCAAGGCCGCTAATGAGGAGTTTGACAGGTGCGCGGAAGAGCAGCACATGGAGAGACTCAACGCGGAGGTACGCCGTCGCCTGGCGCTCTTCCGCGACCGCCTGGGGCGGCTGGGGGAGCTGGCCGCGGGGCAGAGGAGCAGGGAGGCCGCGGACATGCTGCTGAGGGACGTGGACAGCCACAGGGAGCAAATGGAGGCCTGCCAGAGGCAGTTCAGGCAGGCCAACCTTGACTGCATCCTCAGGCTTCAGAACAGGGATAGGGGAGCACTACTGGAGCCACAGGAGGAGGACGGGGTCAGGCAGAGGAAGCCCGGGGACCTAGGCAAGACCTCCCTGGTGAAGGAGAGCGGCGTCGTGACCGACAACCTGGCCTCCATCTCCCGCAAGCTGGCTGCGACGGTGGAGCGTTCGGCGCTGACGGTGGACGAGCTGGCCTCCTCCTCCTCGGCGGTGCGGGACACGCAGGACGAGTTCAAGAACATGGGCGCCGTTCTGGGGCAGTCCAGGAAGCTCATCAACAAGTACGGGCGGAGAGAGACCACGGACAAGGTGCTCATACTCTTCGCCTTCGCCTTCTTCTTCGCCTGCGTCTTCTACGTCCTCCGCAAGAGAGTCCTGGGTCCTCTCGACCCCTTCTCCCTGGCCTGGAACGCAGTGACCACGCTCACAAACACCCTCGTCAACACGGTCATGACCATATTTGTCAACTCTTGGACTCCGCCGGAGGAAGAGGCGACAGTGGGGGAGGGGGAAGCCGCAAAAGCCGGATAGTGTGGTTGGAACTTTAGAAGTGATAATTTGTCGACGTGCGGCCCTTTTATATAAAAAAATGCGACAATTTTTATGACACTTTCATAGCAATTTTTAAGAGAAGCTATCAATTTGTTTCAGCCGGCGATATGTCTCTTCTACGGACAGCGGCGGCGGCTCTCTGCCCAAGATGCCTCGCCTTCAAGGCCTCAAGGTTGCAAGCTCAGCATCCCCGGAGATATAATTTCAGCAGCGTACCAGGAGTCCAACTACACCATCGATATTCACCTCGGCCCTTTGTGCAACTACAGCTAGTCCAACCCTACAGCAACGCGTCAAATTTCAATATCTTCGAGTCTGACGGCACCACCCTGGCTCCTCCCCCTTCGGGCATCAACTTCTTCCACCTGTTCGGCCTCCAGGAGACCTTCGACGTGGACCACCGGGCACTCCAGAATGAGTTCCGCCGCCTGCAGGCCACCTTCCACCCGGACAAGTTCGCCGCCTATCCGGAGCCACAGCTGGAGAGGGCGGAGGATTGGTCCTCGCTGGCAAACCGGGCCTACTCGCGGCTGTCGCGGCCGCTGGAGAGGGCGCTATACCTGCTGGAGCTGCGAGGGCGCGCCTTGGAGGAGAAGGAGTCGGCCACGGACGTCGAGTTCCTGTCCGAGGTGATGGAGGCCAACGAGGAGCTGTCGGAAGTGTCCTCCCCTGCCTCCCTCGCAGCGTTCTCCGCCAGGAACCGTCTGGCCCTGGGCAAGATAGTGGAGGAGGTGAGAGAGGCGTTCGCCGCCGGGGACATTGACGCTGCCAGGGAGGCCACAGTCAGGATGAGGTACTACAGCAACTTGCAGGACAAGGTGGTCGAGAAGGAACTGGAGATGGGAGTGGTCAAATAGTGAGAGAAAGAAAAGAAAGCCGCTAAATACACGAGGAGCCATGAAGTGAAAAATTCGTCCATGACGCTGTGAACCAATATGTGCCACATTATCCATACAGGGCAGCGGAGGCCGAGACACCACCAGCATGAGCTATGCGGTGGTCGGCGGCGGCATCAGCGGTCTGGCTGCGGCCTTCTACCTCCGACGGCTGCTCCCGCGGGCGGCGGTGACAGTGCTGGAGGGGTCTAGTCGCCTGGGCGGGTGGATACAGAGCTCACGGTTCCCTCAATCCCGCCACGACCACGGCCCTAGGACGGTGAGGCCGGCAGGGCCACAGGGGGCAAACACGCTGGAGATGGTGCAGGAGCTGGGGCTGGCAGACAAGGTGACGCCTATCCTGTCGGATCACCCTGCTGCCAAGAACAGGTACAGTCCCTTAACTACTCGATTTGATCCAGCGTCTATAATATGAACAAGCAGAAGCAGAGTTGTAGATTTTTAAAGAAGGCAGTGTTTCTTTTTCCCGCACCTTTAGTCTGGTGCTCAATTGTAAGTCAGATTATCAACCTTGTCTTTTGCTCAACAATTCCTGGAAATTGCGATTTTTTTAATTTCCTCATTACTTCGCCGACCCATTTCCGCTAAATTATCGCTTTAGCAGGTGTCAAAATTTATACTTGTCAAAATAACGTATCATTATTTATTACAAAGATTTATAGTAATAACTTTGTCAACAGCAGAGCCTCCATTGCCCTTTTTTTAGTGCCACCATCTTTGTCTTTTCCAAAACATTATGCGAGTATAGCTAAGTATTCCTTTGACCATATTTTGTTCCTAAATATGTACTGTAAATGTCAACGTGGCTAAGTTCAATTTCAGTACAAGTGCTAGACAGTAGCAGGGTGAATGTGGATGTTTTGGTACATGGGGCCCCTGTGCAGAGGGAAGACGGACACCAATACTTTTCAATCATTTTAGGTACGTGCTGGTAGACGGCAAGCTCCACAAGCTCCCCTCCAGCCTTGGCAGCCTCTTCCGCCGCCTTCCCCCCTTCTCCCGCCCGCTCGCCCTCTCCGCACTCACGGACCTCTCCACGCCGCCGAAGAAGTGCGAAGACGACTCCCTCTACGACTTCGTGGCAAGGAGGTTTGGGGAAGACGTGGCAAAGTAATTATTTGGGAAATCAAACACATTGGATTTGTTGTTTGAATTAAAGCTTCTGTTTCCATAGGTACGCCGTGGACCCGATGGTTCGGGGCGTGTGCGCCGGCGACGCCCGACAGATCAGCGCAGCCTCGTTCGTGGCAGGGCCGCTTTTCAGGATGGAGCAGGAGGACGGGGGAGTGTTCAGGAGCGTGATCAAGGGAGCCCTTGGGAGGAGGAAGAAGGTGGAGCATTCGGAAGCAGAATCTTGCGATTTGGTCAAGAAGGCTCGATCTGAGCGGTGGAGCGTGTGGACCCTGGAGGGCGGGCTGGAGACGCTCGTATCTGCCCTGGAGGAGCGGCTGACAAAGGAGGAAGGGGTGGAGATCAGGAAAGATTCGCCCGTACGGGAATTATCATCCAAAGACGGCCCAGTCCTCCTCTCGTCCGGGAATGACTTGGGAGGCAGCTTCGACGGCGTCTTCCTCACCTGCCCCGCCCCCAAGTCTGCCCCTCTCCTGAGCGGCGAAGCCTCCGTCGCCCTCTCCTCCATCCCCTTCGTCACCGTGGCGGTGGTGACGGTCGAATTCGACTCTGACCACCTCCCGGGCGTCCCGGACGCCTTCGGCTTCCTGGTCCCTTCCTCTCAGCCCGAGCTCATCCTTGGGGTCGTTTTCGACACTTGCTCATTTCCGCAGCAGGGCAAGAGCGTGTTCACCGTCATGCTGGGGGGGCAGTGGTTCAAGGTAGGCTTAAACGCCTTCTCCTTCAATAAACATTCTCATTTGTCTTTGTTGTTCATGTTCAAGCTCCTATATATCAGCGATGTTTTGTTTAACCTAAAAGTCATTCCCCATCCTTGCAGGAGCTCTTCTCCTCCTCGTCTCCTTCTGACATCGAATCCGTGGCCGTCCGCGAGCTGAAGAAAGCACTCAAACTGGAGATGAACCCCTCCCGCGTGGTGACCAAGGTGCAGACGGATTGCATCCCGCAGTACAGGGTTGGACACGCCGCAAGGGTGAGGGAGGCCAGGCGGGCGCTGGAGGGGAAGAGGATCTGGCTGTCGGGGTGCTCCTACGACGGGGTGGGAATTAACGACGCAATCATGTCTTCCAGAAGGCAGGTCGAGAAAATCGCCTGACTCTCGAGATGCAACTACTCAATTACCTGTAATAATTTTTTTACAAACGAAGCAAACAAGATTTTGAAAGTCTATTTTTATATCGTTTTTGCCATAGCTTTCTATTTTTGCATGTCAAGAGACACCATGACCTCATACTGATTATCCCAGGATAATGTTAAAGTTGAGAGACGAAGAATAAATAGCCCCAATTATTTAGTAGCTGTTTTTGTGGGGGGCGGAGATCGTTGTGTTCGTTCTTCAGGGGATGTTGATGTTGGGGTTCTGGTTCCTGACAAAGTTGATGTTTGGCTGGGGGAGGTCCTCGCAGACGAGCTGCCTCCTGGTGTTGCAGGGCTCGTCGTGCCACTTGAGACCTCCGAATCTGGGCTCGTTGACGAGGGCCATGCAGGCCTCCGCGCCGAAGCCGTCAGCACGGATGGCGCCGTCGGGTTGCACGCGACCGCTCGGGCCGTTCTGGGCCCAGTTGTTGAACTGAAAAAGCAAACATTTTTATTTGAGTTTTTAAGTATTTTTGCCATAATAACTGCTTTCTCTATTTTTGGATTTTTTTTTTCTTTTTTTGGAAGGGTGATTGGGAAAAAACATTTTGTCCGCATCTCACTCACCGATCCCTGCCTGTTGGAGATGAGATTAGTGGGCGGCATCATCCTGAGGGTGGATGCCCAGAACCATCCGTTGATGGTGAGCGGCTGGAACCTGGTCTGGTTGCAGCCCTCCACCTCGGCGTCGCACAGTCGACCGGCGGTGTGCACGTCACGGATGTTGGAAGGCGTCATCAGGGACTGGACAAAGTTTTGCTCCTCCAGCGACTCAAAGGAGACCATGTCCATGCACATCTTGCGGCAGTAGTTGCGGCCGGTGAACCAGTTCCAGCGGGCGTTGCGCAGCGCAGGCTCGTTGCTAGACCAGGAGATCCAGTAGCTCTTGCCGCCGAACGTGAAGTGGCCGACTGCAAAAAGTTCATTTTATGCTTTCCAAGAAAATATGTGTTTTGACAATTTTAGTTTTACCCTTCTGCTTCCTCTGTGCACAGAGGTTAGCCTCTGGCAGGCAGACGGTTCCGTTGCATCCCGGGTAGACCTCTGTGCCGCGAGCGTCGCGGGCGTTGGCGGGGGTGGCGCGGAAGTTGTTGTTGGGGCGGCGCACGTTGTTGTTATTGTTTGTGACTGGAACGTTGAAGCGGTTGTTGTTCCTGTTGCCGTTGTTGGTCACGGGCACGTTGAAGCGGTTCTGGTTGTTGTTGTTGTTGCCGCCCCTGAAGCCATTGTTGTTCCTGACGTTGTTGAAGCGGTTGTTGTTGGGGATGAATCGATTGTTGTTGTTGAACCTCTGGCCCTGGTTAATGTTGTTGTTGTTGTTCCTGAAGCCGTTGTTGTTCCTGAAGTTGTTGTTGGTATTCCTGAAGTTGTTGTTGTTGTTGTTGTTGTTTCCGAAGTCCTGGGCGACCGCGGCGGCGGCCAGGAAGACCACGGCCAACAGCAGGGATATCTGAAATAGGACGAGCTTCGTAATTAACTTTTCCTACTCCTTTTTCACTGGATATTGACCATTCACATCACTTTCATCACAGAGCATGATTTTCGGGCACTCTTTTCACTTGCACACATCTCGTTCGATTCGCACACTCAGCGCACAACATTTACGGACATGAAATAAAAGGACATTCGTAAATAATACCTGTTGGCTCATTTTGAAGCCTTTCTGGAACTAAACTGTTGCCGCGGTGTCCCACGGGTCTTTTATCCTCTATTTGCGAGGTGAGGACGTAAGGAAGGCACACTCCACAGATCCATACACGGAGGGGCGCATGTACGCGCGCGCGCGTTGCAAAGGGGGGGGGGAAGGCATCAGGGGAAAGAAGAACTTACAAAGCCTTTCATACAACCAACGCGCTTGTTTGCGCCAACCGCACCGTCGTCGTCGTCGTCGTTGCCTCCTCCTCTTTGAAGAGGCAGGAAACGCGCGCTCAATATCCCCACCCCCAACAGATCAGGTTAAGCTAATTGAGATTGTGTAACCTTCCGTTTCCCGCTTCCTCCGACATCCAATCCATCATGATTCGGTGTCAATTTCTATTTTGCCGTGGCGTGTCTTCTTGTTGCTTGCCTCCACGTGTTTGCTTTTCGTTGTAAAGGCCGTAAAACGGAAAAGCGTCACATTCTGCTCCCTCACCGTTTCCTGAAACTGGAGCCCGTAAATTCAAGCAAAATTCGCCCCCACTGCTACGAGGGACCAACCAAACGGACTAGAATTGCAGGAAGCATCTTCGTTTTACGGTATCAATGCACGAATGCACAGCTATCTGGAAGGAGAGGAGGAGGTGAACGTGTTAACTGATAACCAGAAATTCCCGATCCCGTACTACTACTACATAGAACTGCAAGTTCTCGAGCATTTCTTGTGTCTAAGATCGCCCTTGCGATGCACGTCGTGAAACAGCTATGAACAATACAGACCCCCTTCGGGAAGAACTGCATTTGTCACCTCTCCGACTTGACAGGGATCGACCCCAAACGGCGGCGGCGGCGCCCATCTTCCCTCCCTCCCTGGTGCCCTCTTGATCCCTTCATCTCGCATTTCCTGCGACGATGTCGACAGGCAACGGCAAAGAAAAGGAGGAGGAGGAGGCCTCTTAACCCAACCCCAGCACCCGGAAGGAGGAGGAGAATAAGATGGAGTGGTCTGGATGGGTTTTTATTGCCGACGCTGGCGCCAAGGGAGAAAAAAATTTAATGTTCTTGTAAAATGGGCACTAGATTTAATTCTCAGAGTCCCGTGCGAAAATAAATTCGCCTGACTTGTGCTCGCCCAGGTGGGGTGGCCGTTTCAAACATGCCAAACATCCCGTAATAGTTTTGTGCATTTGCGCCTTCCGCGCGTCGAAATCTCCCGTTGCCGAAAAAAGAAGAGGCGACTCTTCTTTTTTTCGCCGCCTTGGCTGCCAGGAGGGTGAAATATGCGCAATTGGGGAACGCAAAGTGGACAAGATGGGTCTGACAGAGTATCCCCAAAGTGCTTGATTGTAGGGCTTTGCTGTGGGATGGATTGGTCCTCCATCATCTCCCTAGAATTCCGCATATTTCAGTGCCTGCTGTAAACTTCAGCTTTGGCGAATTTGATACCAAGCCGCGTTTTCGGAGAGAGAGGGCGCCTCGGTTAACTGTCCTTTCGTCGATGGCGGCGGCTCGTGCGACGGAGAAAGAAAAAAGTCGGTGTTGCAGATGTACTCCGTTCCTCTTTCCCCTCCTCCGTCCGTTACCCTCCCTCTCTAGGCTAAATCGCCCAATTGAATCAACTCCTAACATCGTGGGAAAACGCAACGGAGAATCCTATATCTGGAGCTTTTTAAAGCTCCTTTTTCGGGGATGTATTTATAGACACCTGAAAAATAAACTGTGCATTTTTTTCTTTATGTTGCATGCGGAAAGCGGATCCTCGATCCAAGAATGCGAAAAAAGGAGGGAGGTGGCGACTTTTGTTGCTGCTTTTTTTTTCGCCCAATCGCAATGGCAGAGGCAGCACGCGACCGTTGCTGAGAGGAGGAGTCAGTCTTCGTGACTTTCCATTTTTTAAATGCATTGCATGTTGCTGAGGGCCTCATCATCATCGACGACGGCAACAACAACTGTTGGGAAGGAAAGGAATTCGCGGGATTGCCCGACTGCAGCGTCGGCGGCGCACGCAATTGCTCAGGGAAAGATTGCAGATGCACGAGGCAAAGAATTCCCTCCTCTGTCCACACGGAAAGGTCTTTTTTCTCGCTCGACCGACCCCGCGTGTCCAAGAATGTTCGGAGGCGCCTCCCTCCGCTGTCTTGACAGCCACTCCGTCCCAGCGGACGAAGCCGACGAAAATGCCATCCTCCTCCTCCGATCAGAGCGACCGACTGACCGACCGAGCTTCAAACCGCTGCAAAAAAATTGCGCGCTGCCAAAGAGACCCATGCAAGGTTCCCAGACCCCCGATCGGATCGCGGAGACGACGTCAGATATATGTACCGACCATCAGATACGGAGACATTCAAAGAAAAAGACGCGAAAATAATCAAGACATTCTTGGTGGCTTGAGCGACGACGTGGGATGGGACGGTAAAAAAAAATCAAAGAACAACGGAACAGCGAGGAGGAGAAGGAGGGAAGAAGAAGGTGAAAGAATTCTCGTCCGTTCCGTCCTGGCGCCTTCGCCTTCCATTGTTCAAATTCATAAAGCGCCCTTTTTGGGAGCGGGCAGTTTGTCATCTCCTTCCTCTCCGCCCCCGCTCCCTTCTAGTTCTCCTCTATCCCTTGCCTTTATTTGCCTACCAATAGCAACGGAATGCCCGGGGGAGGAAGAAGCCTCGGCTCGACGGGGGGAGGCTGAGTACGAAGAGGGTACGACGGCGGCGGCGGTCCCGTTGCGTTTTACTCCCCAACTTCGTTGGTATGTATGTACGACGTGCAACAGCCAAGGTCAGACTGGGTTAGAGTTAGGGGTGGTAGCTCCTCTTCCCTTTTTCCTGAGTGAAGACAGCTCATTATTTCACTTCTCAATCACCCTCTTCGACTTCCCACATGATTCTTGGGCGCACGCCTGCCCTCCCTCGGGACAGTCTTAGAGGAACAACTGCAAAACGCTTATTGTACTTACATACTCTTAGCAACAATACGGCCCCTCCATTCAGTTCAGTCGGAGGGAGACCAAAAATTCATAGCGGTCGGTCGCGGAAAGGAAAGAGGAGTCATAGTCAAAGGAGAATGGAAGAAGAAGGTCCCATCATCGTCGTCTGAAACTCCTCTCGTCCGTTGGCTGGGTGCCTCCCTTCTCCTCCTCCTTTTTTGGTATTACAAGTCCTTGTCAAATTTGGCCGGGCATAAAAAATAATGGAAAAGGCGGAGGAGAAGAAGAAGAAGGGATGCCTAATGAGACAGCTCATGCACAAAGAGAGAGACGAAGAAAAGGGGCTCTTACGGGGGTTGAGATGTTATCGCCTTTTTTATCACGAAAAAGTGCCGTTTTTCTCCCCTTCTCCCCTTGGTGGAGTGCCAGAGTGCAAATAACCCCTGAGCAGTGGGGTACACTCGCAGCACTTCCTCCATCCCTCCACTCCAGCCAGCGTTTGGTGCGAAATTAGAAGGCACCCGCGTAACTTACGGTATATGCTCCCCGCACCACGGAGAGGACAGGGGTTTTTGATGCTGTTAACACCAGACAACAGCCAGTCGACAAAGAAGAACCATATCCCTCATTTTTCGCTCGGTGTCAATCAGGTAATAACACCGTCGCCGCCGCCTAGGAGGAGAACGGAGGAGATCGCTTGGAATTTGCTTTTGCGGTATCTCCCCCTCCCCCTCCTCGCCTCGTCCTAACCAGGGATAAGATTGATGGATGCTGTTTCATGCTCGCGATTTTTAACAGCCGTGGAATAAAAGGATATTCGCTCTGGCGTCAAAAAGGAAGAGTGCCGTTGCCTGTCTCTTGGTGAGGGAGAACCGAAAAAAAAAGTTAAAAAGTGGAAGGAAGAGGAGGGTGCCAAAGAAGTCTGACACTTCCAGAGCACGTCTCGAGAGAAGACAGGAGGAGGGACTTAACTAAAAAAGCGTACGGCGAGAGAGAATGTCGAAACCGGAAGTCAAATTGTGGCATCAGTTTTTACGAAAACACCTGGCGACAACGGACGGACAGAACTGATACTTGGCTAGGAAACACACTTTTTTCCGC
>JAAUXV010240434.1_pt1 | contig 10388 bp, 13 predicted proteins | sample 7278181 | NCBI WGS metagenome assembly JAAUXV01 (sample SAMN14350114, study PRJNA611818) | marine sediment metagenome | isolation source: surface marine sediment (2.1m) | place: French Polynesia: Moorea | collected 2018-08
GGACATGGACGCAAAGATCGACGACAAGAACCGCGAGTTAGGCGAGGTGGAGAAGAGCATCGCGGTCAGCGAGGACAAACTGAAGAAAACTCAGAAAGATCTCATGGACAAGAAGAGAGAAATTGCGGAGATCAAAAAGGTATGCTGTTGCTGTAAAATTAATCCTTCTGAGTTACGAAGCGGTACACTTTGGTACGCACAGGAACTGCGTGTGGCGCAAGCGTCGGCAGACAAGATCAAGGATTTGCAAGAACTGCAAGACAAGAAAGAGAACGATTTGAGGAGCCTGAGGGATTCCGTGGACATTGGCAACCTGCGCAAGACTGTCGTGGAGAAAAAGGCGGAGATACGCGACTTGGAGACCAGGTATAGTAGCGACATGGCTTATGAACCCTAGATATCAAATCGACAGTGTTCTTCTTTTGTCTTTTTCAGAGAAACAAACTTGCGCGAGGAGCGCAAGATCCTGGACGCCAGGCAGAGCGAGCTGGCCGACATCAACTTCAAGGAGGAGGACCTAAAGTCCAAGCGTCAGCAGCTGGATAGGCTGTCGAGTAAGGCGCGAAGGGACCTTGAAGTGGTGTTCGAAGAGGCTGAGGGCGGTGTCCCCGCGCTGGGGCGACTCAAGGACGAGTTCAACCGGGTGCACGAGGGAGTTGCCAGGGAGAAGGAGGCGCTCAAGGAGGAGATATCGGAGCTGCAGCACGTAGTTAAGTCGCTGGTGGACGGGAAAAAGGACGGGAAAAAGAGGGTTGCGATGAAGACGCTAGAGGTTCAGGACTTCGACGAAAAGGTCTGAAAAGGGGGGGAGTCACGTCAGTTCTTCTAACTGCCCATTTCTTCCAGGTCTCAGAAGCCATCGGCGAGGCAGTCAAGGACGGAGACAGCAGCGAGCTCACGCTCCAGAAAGCTCTGGACTCGGTGAAGGAGGAGATCGAGTCGGCCAGGGAGGAGCTGTCCAGGAAGGAGGCCAACAAATACGCTTTCGAGGTGCTACCAGCAAATGAACATCCTTGCAGAACAAACACAATGAACCTGTTTCATTTGTTTCAGGAAATTATTTGCCAGTTGGACAGGATGCTTAAAGCCAAGGGCCAGACCTCTTGCCCGACCTGCAACCGAGCCTTCCACGAAAGCAGCGAGGCGCAAGACCTGCAGAAGGACCTCCGTGAGAAGATCAAGAAGATCCCTGATCGGGTCAGGGCCATCAAGACCAAAATCACAACGTAAGGCAATTTTGTAGCAAATATTTTATGATATGAAATATATTGATTTTCTTTTGTTCTGACTCAGTTGCGCCGAGAGGCAGGAGAAGCTGATCGAGCTGTCGAGCCAGGGTCAACACTTTGACGAGCTGCGGAGGGAGATCGATAAGACCAAGGGCGAGGTGTCGCGCCAGGAGCAGGAGCACAGGGCCAAGGAGCGCGACCTCTCGTCCAAGACGGACGAGCTCGAGGCCCTGGAGACGAGGGCGGCCTCCTGCCTGGACGCACACGCACACGTCCTCAACATGGACGGCCTCCATCAGCAGGTGGAAGCGCTGGAGGAAAAGCTAGGGGAGATCAGGTCAAAGTGCGAGTTCGACGAAGACTTCAGCGGGAGGTCTCTGGAGGAGGCGAGGGAGGACGCGGAGAGAACGGCGCAGGAGCTGCAGGTGCTCAGGAAGGAGGCGGAGGCCGCGCAGGACAAGGAGCTGAGGACGGAGAGAGAGGTCAACAGGCTGGAGAAGGAGATCAACCAGTTCAGGGAAGAGAGATTAAAGGTGGAGAAGAGGCAGCAGGAGACAACAGCCTTTGAGAAAAAGTATGAGTACAATAAAATATCTCTTCATCAGAGTAGACAACAGAATGAAACTCCCTCAGGAAAAAAGAACTGGAGTCAGAGGTCGACGTACTGAACGAACAGCAGCGGGAGCTTAAGGACCGCTCCCTGCCGCCGCTGAGAGACCAAGAGGAAGATCTCAAAAAGTCCAAGAACAAACTGATGGCGGAGAAAGAGAAGAAGATGGAGGTACGGGGGAAAGATCTTTCAAGTATTTCAGAGCATTGCTTCAATGTGATTTCTTCACAGAAAGCCCGCAAGAAATCCGACGAAGTGAAGAAGATGCAGGGAGATCTCCAGAAGCTGTCTGACGAGGTCCGTGAGTACGAGGAGGGCGACAACGAGAGCCGCCTTTCAAACGAGATCAAGAACCTCAGGGAACTGCAGGACACCAAGAGAAAGAGGGAGGCCGACATTAAAAAGTAAGGACTTGTATATATATTAAATGCATGCTTTCTTACTTTCCATTTGCCCCGTGTTCCGAAAAGGAACGAGGAGGGGAAGGAGGAGGAGGAGAAGCGCCTGGTGGAGCACAAGTCTCGCCTGAGGGACATCGAGGTCAACTTCAAGCTGCGCGAGTGCGACAAGTCCGCCAATGAACTGGCCGGGCAGGTCAAGAGGCTGGACGAGCAGCTCAGGCTGCTGGACCATGCAGCCACCGAGAAGAAGAAGAGGGAGCTGGAAATCAGGTTCAACGACATCAGCGACCGCAGGAGCGGAAACACTGGGAGGTGAATATTTTTTTTTGTCTGCGCGAATACGCAAATGCAACGATCATTTCTATATATTTTTGGTAGGCTGAAGGAGATGGAGTCCACGGCTGAGTCGACCCGGAGAGAGCTGGACCAAGACAAGCTTCGCCTTGCACCGAAGAGGTACAAGGAGGCCTTCCTCTCCTTCCGGTGCGAGCAACACGTCATCGACGATCTGGAAAAGTGCTACAAGGCACTCAGCTACTCCATTACACAGTTCCACAAGGTTGGAAAGTTTTTTTTTTTTTGGTCTGAAGGCAAAAATTGACAGCTTTATAAAAGAAATCCCTTTTCCTATAGTAACCCGCAAAGTTGCGAAAACGAATAACGGTATACAATCATCGTAAAACATGCAATACCGGATATCTTTAATCCTTTCTTCACATTTCGACAGTGCAAACTGCAAATATTTCACATTTTCATTATTCATGATTTTTCTTTGTCCAGGAGCGCATGGACGTGATCAACCGCATCATCCGCGAGCTGTGGCGCCAGACGTACAAGGGCAACGACATCGACTACATCGAGATCAAGACTGACGAGGCCGACCCCAACGCCGCCATCGACAAGCGGCGCGCCTGCAACTACCGCGTTGTAATGCGCAAGGGCAACAACACCGAGCTGGAGATGCGCGGGCGCTGCTCCGCCGGGCAGAAGGTGCTGGCCTCGCTCATCATCCGGCTAGCGCTGGCCGAGACCTTCAGCGCCGACTGCGGCATCATCGCCCTGGACGAGCCCACCACCAACCTGGACAGGGACAACATCGAGTCGTTGGCGGAGGCGCTGGCGGCACTGGTCAGGGACAAGGGGGACAAGGGGGCTGGAAGAGGAGGAGGTGGCCTCCAGCTGGTGGTCATCACACACGACGAGGACCTCATTGACAGGCTGGGGAGGCAGGTCGACGACCAGAGGCACTACTACAGGTAGGCTTGATGGAGCTCTATTGTATTGCTTTTTGGTAGACCATTTATGCGTATTTATGATACAATTATTTTATTTATTTCTTCGTAAATTTCAGAGTGAGTCGAAATAGCCGTGGCCTGTCCACCATCACGAGGAGGACCATCGACGACGTCAACTTTTAGCTCTCCTCAAAACTTGTGAAAAGACAGCTGGTGATAAGGAACACTGGTAGCATTTCAAAGCGAAGCATTAAATAATTTATATCCCACGCCGCAACGTGTCCGATCAGTGTGATGGTACCAGGAGTCAACGACTTATGCACCTCTCCCCTCTCTTTTCCCACATACGTAACTCTGTTTTTTCTACGCATCATCCTCGTTCGTTCGTTCGTTGCCCCGCCCGTCCGTGGTCCGTCCGTAGGTTCGACTCCGCTCCGGGCCTCCCCCTCTTCTCTTCCGCGCAAGAGAAGTCCACCGTGTACGATGGGGGAACGAACGAACGGCGTCCCCCCCTTTTCCCTTTCTTTGTCCGTAAAAAAGGTGGTCTCCTCTCTCTCCTCTCCTCCGTTGTTGGTGCCCCATTATGCCCCCTGCCCCTCTGTACTCTTCCCCCTTGGTGCTGACTGTGCTGCCGTCCACTGCCAGACGCCCGCCCCCGACCCCTCTCCCCTCTCCCCCTGCCCAGACGGAGAAGGAGACGGAGCAGACGGACACGGGAGGGAGGGAGCTGCTGCTGTCGTCGTGCGGGAGCGTCCAACAAGACTTACAAAACGAAGAGATGACATACATGAATAATGTTACAAGGAGGATGCTAGTGATGTAGTCCATGTGAAATGGTTTCCCCGCAGTAAGTTAAGTTTGTGTGTCCGTTTTTGGCCTTGTTTCCCCCTTTTGTTGTCCTCCCTAGATGTCGCCCTTTCCCCCTCTCCTCTTTCCCTTTCTCTTTGCGCTCTTCTCTTCTCTTCTCTGCGCGCCACTCAAACAGAAAGGGAAAGAAAGAAGAGTCCGCCGCCTCCGCCCCTCGCTCGCGGAAGAAGAGAAGCTCCTCTGTCCTCTCCCAGTGGCGCCCACAGCCTCCTCTACAACGTGGTCACGGGCAACGTCGTCGACAAGGACAGCCTCAGGGAGGCACTCCAGGGGAGGCTCTGCGCCCACGGGACCTCCCACGCGGCATTCTACGGGCTCCTCGTGATCGCGGAAGTCCCCCTCGGAGCCCTCTTCCCCAGTGAGTGAGTGTGCCCCCTCCTCGTCCCGCCATGGCCGCCACCGACCCCATGCTCAACCTGAGCGGCCAGCGCCCCCCCAGGGAGGGGCAGGGCGGCTTCGGCGGCGGCGGGAGCCTGCTGTCCGACCTGGACGGCTCCTCGGCCGGGGAGGTGTTCGGCTCCGTCCTCTACTACTGCGGCCTCATCCTCTTCCTGCCGCTGGTGGCCTTCTTCGCCACCAAGACGGTGCTGCTCGAGTCCCTCATGGGCGCCGAGGCCGACTCGGTGTCCTCCAACGTGGCCTCGGCCGCCGTGGCCGTGGTGGTGCTCCACCTGGCGCTCGGCCTGTTCATCTACAAGGCCTACTTCCAGCAGCCGCAGCCAAAGTCCAGGATCGGCAAGCAGGAGTAGACTGCGCTCCTGTCCCCGTTCCCTTTCCTCTTCCCGGCTGTGATCACCTTGTCCTTCTCCAACCACATTAGCGATCCTTATTCCCTGTTGTTATCCTTTTCCCTTTTCCCGCGCGTCGTCTAATGAGGTAATTAAATGCCCCTCGCCTCTCCGCACCCACGTTGGAATGTCGGTCTCACCTCTCTTCCCCTTTGCAGAAGATGGCCTCCCCTTCCTCGTCTTCGGTATGCCTCGGGCGCGCCTCTCTGTCTCCCGGCTGCCGACTTCGCCTCTCGGTGGACGAGGGCGGCGGGGACCTCTACGAGTGCACGGCGGAGGTGGTCTCCCTAGACCTGGGCAAGGCCGACCCGCAGCTCAAGTGCAGGGACGTGCGCAACGCCCGCGACGGGACCCTCGAGCCTGGGCACCAGCTCTTCCTGCAGTCTGAGATCGTCAAGCTGGAGGTGGTGCAAAGGGCGGCGGAGGGGGAGGAGGCGAAGGACAACATCAATGCGCCTCTTCCCTCTCCCCAGCCAGAGAGAGGCGGAGGGCCTCGCGATCGGCAGCCTCCTCCTCCACGTAGCCTGGCCAAGCATCGCCCCACGGGGGACAACCCGCACCTCCGCAAGCTGTACCCTCTCACCATGGAGGAGATCCTCAGCCAGATCCAGATCGCCCCTCCGCCGGAGATGCCTCCGGCGGACGGCGGCAGGGCAAGGCTCATGCCGGAGGTGGAGCAGAGCGTCGTTCACCAGGAAGGGGACCCTTTCCGCAACAGGACGGTGCCGGAGTTCATCGAGGTGCGCAAGTACCTGTGGAAGGACAAAGACTCTCCGCCGCCGCTGCAGTGCTACCCGGAGAAGCTGTACTATGTCGAGAGCACAAGGGGGCCGGAGTACGAGGAGGCCATGGCTCACCTGGAGGAGCAGGACGTGGTGGGACTGTCTCTGGAGGGTCAGGTGCCGGGGAGGGACGGGGAGCTTAGCCTGGTGTGCGTCACCACCCGGAGCCGCGCTATCATCTTCGACGCGGTTGCTGCCGGCGCCGACGAGCTGTTCGGCGGCGGCGAGGGCAGGGGACTTCGCTGGCTGATGGAGGCCGGCTCCACCGTCAAGGTGATGCACGATTGCCGCCTCGCCTCAGACATGCTGGCCAACCGCTTCGGGGTGAGGCTGGCCAACGTGTATGACACCCTTGCGGCACATGTCCTCTTCGTCACATGGTCCCTCTACGCCGGCTACATGCCCAAGTACGCCCACAGTCTCGCCAACCTGGCCCGGGCCTACTTCGGCATTTCCGGCTCCAGCCTCTTCTTCCCACATTACCGCCTCTCCCAGCTAAGGGAGGACATGGCCATCTGGATGGAGAGGCCCCTGCCGGAGAATCTCGTCATCGGTGCTGCCCGCAACGCCGCCTACCTGCTGGACCTGCAGAGGGCCACCAGAGAGTGCATGATCAGTCCATTCATCAGGGCCACACACTGCTTCCTCAGCTCCGTCAGAGACGTAAGACCCTGGAAACAGTGGAAAGGTATTCTCTTGGTAAACCGTCCACCAACAGTTGTTACTTCTTCAGAGCGACGACTTGACGGCCCAGGTTCAGGCGAGAGAGCACCACGTCCTCCCGCAGGCTGTGGTTGAGTGCCTCCCCAACCTGGAGCCCAGAAAGGGAGGAGCCATACGCTGGGGCTTCCCTGAGCCGCCCAAGGGGCCCAACGGCCACAAGGGCAGGCGCATCCACAACTGCCCCGGGCAGCAGGACCCAAACGTCATCTTCTCTAGAGACGTCATGCACCAGAACAAGGCGGGGAAGTCTTGAGTGCCTCGCTTTTTTCGTTGCCCTCGTCGTTGAACGACGGGGATACGTTGTATTTAAAGGCGTTGACGCCAAAGTGCTGCTAATTTCTGCAAGATGGAAAATTATCAAGCGAGGCACTCTTGACTTCCTTTGACCAACAGCCTCCTGGACCCCATCAAAAGTGACCGCTCCTAGTGCATTTTTTTTGTTTTCCTATGAACAGTCGTGAAGTGTTACGTGATTGTGATATATTTTGTAAGGATGGAGAAGCAGTCGGAATACATACCAATATCCTTGGGAAGAAGGAAAGGTTTTCACACTCTCTAATTAGAATAACCTAATCGTTTGTTTTGTCCAGTTTCAGAAAAAGATTAGCATCATCGCAAGGCCTCCTCCAAGCCAAGGATGAGTGCCACTACCCGGTCTGCGGCCGCCGCATCCGCCGCGCCGCCGCCGCCGCCTACCGCTCCCGTCACGAGGAAGTCGTCGCCCCACGTGTCGCCGTCCAACTTCCTCACCTCAGAGGAAGAAATGTCCAAAAAGGGAGGCAACAAGACAGCGCCGGCCACCCAAGGGCTCAACCTCAAGCAGGTCATCAGCTCGTGCAGGACGAACTTCGCCAGGGACCTCAAGAAGACATTCGGGCTCTTGGACGATGCCTCCCAGACGGACGCGGGGGAAACTGCCGATCCTCCTTCGGTCGGATCAGGCAGCGTTCGCACCCGCTCCACATCGTCGCTGAGCCCGCAGTCTTCTTCTGTTGCCTCGCGGGGCCCCTCCACAAGAGGGTCGGCAGGCAACGGGAGCAACAGGCTGGCCCGCAGCGAGAGCGCCAGGGCGCTGTCCTCCGCCAAGTTCGCTTCTCAAACCTCCACCGAAGACGCCCCATTCTTCACGGACGAAAACAGTCGCCGCTTTGCAAAGAGGATCTGGGAGAGCTATGGACAGGCCGACAACTGCACCGCGGCGGCCGCCGCTGACGGGCAAGGCCGACTATCTCCCGCCGGAGTCCACAACGGACGCGTGTCCAGGTCCAGGTGAGTCCTTTGCATCCTTGTCAAATTCGTGTTTTAAAAGTCCCATGCGCAATGAGTCACGTGTTTTTTTGCCAAGTCACTCCTATGAGAGAGGGTAGTCGGAAAAGTTTACCGTAGAAGATGACTCATTGGTTGCGATGGTGACAGTCAAGAGAGCAGTAAGATGTCAGTATGGTCCGAGCTTTTCTTTTGCCCACGTAAAGCTTGAAAGCAGCTCCTGAAGACTAAATTTTCACCACCACTGCCACTGCAACTTAGCTACGTTGACATGTTGGATTACAGGAGCTCGCTTCTGATGATTTCCAACGGCCCCTCCGTCGTGCCGACGCAACTGAATACAACGCCAACTACCTCCAAGTCACAAACAACGTCTGCCTTGCCGTCGCCTAATGATCGAAGAAGCAGGTAAGCATGCGCCTCAAGTTTTAACTATGGCAGAACCGATTATTTTCTTTCTCTCTGTTGTTTCAGTCCTCGTACCCCCTCCCAATCAAAGTCGAACAGCGCGCCCCCCAGCCCCGTCAAGGGGGTGTCCGTCGCCTCGCTTCCAAAGGCCAACTCCCCAGTCTCCGTGCAGAAGACGGTGGAGAAGGGGACCAAGAGGCGAAACCTCACCTCCAACGGGGAGTACCAGGCGACGACGGCCAAGAAGCCGCGCCTGGTGGACGTCAAGAAGGGAGAGGAAGCGCCCTCCTCGATCCCCGCTTTCCAGCCGGACAATTCTGGGCCCAAGCAAGCAACCTCCACTCCACCGGCGCGCAGGAAGGCGACCCCCATGGACGAGGTCATGAAGCTGCACCAGGACGAAGGTGTCCTCCACCTCCTCCACGCCCTGCCCACCAGCAGGCGGAAAGAAAAGGTCAACTATTTCCCGTCCAAGCAGCAACAGGCCGGAGGTGGGGGATCCTCGGTCCTCGGGGCGGATTCCAAACGGCGTGCAAGTCTCTTGAGCAGCATGAGCAGCAACCATAGAAGTCTTTCAGCCACGTCTCCTTCGGGAGGAAGAAGCAGTCCTCTTCTTGCCCTGGCAAATCAGATAGCAGCAGAGGTGTCTGCTTCGTCCAACGCTGGTTTCTCGAGTCATCCAAAACCGAAGAAAAACGACACTAAGAAGAACAACCTAATCAGACTCAAGGGAGCCGTGCCTCCGATGAAACAAGACGATCTTCTCACCCCAAGAGTCATGGACGTCCTGAAGAAGCTGCCAAAAGAAGAGTACCTGCACCTGTGGAGTTCGACGACGAGGTACAAGTTGGCGGAGGAGGCCCTCTCCCTCGCCACCAACAGCGGGAGCGAGGAAGGAAAACAATCGTCGGTATCCCCAGGTAAGAAAAGTACGCATTGTATTTGTCGGACAGATTAGGAAAACGCGGAAAATGAGTGACAAGGTGCACAGCAAGGGGACATGTCGAACAGACTAGTCATTGCTTGAAACTGCTTCAAGAGTCCTTCTTGATGTGTTTGTTCAGGAGGCCTGGTAGTTTGAGCATGTTGACCTGCTTCTTGTTCCCGACCACCTTCTTGAGTTTGGCATCTGGGTTGATCATCCTACGATTTTTCTCATCTTGAAGGTTGTGCTTCTTGATGTAGTCCCAGACCTTCTTCACAATCATGCCCCTGGAAGCCTTTTTTGCTCCTATGACATCTTGCAGTGCAGCATCCACCTCCATGGGCTTGTTAAACATTGGATTTTTACGCCCAGTCTTCCTCCTCTTTGTCTTTCGCTTCTTCTTGCCTTTTTTCTTGGAGGCCATGTTGATGGTAGCACTTCTTCAATTTCTTTTTCCCGGCACTAACGATTCCCAACAGAATTTAAAACCTTCAACAATTATTTGCAGAATTCAAATAAAAAAAGGCTGACCTAGGTTTATTTTGTTTCGTGGGAAATAGGTTCAACATTCGATTCAAATAATTTGTTTGCAGCGCATGTTTGCTTTGTTCCATTCTTCAACTGAATCTGTATATGGGTGATCTTCCCTCTTCATGCGGTTGAAAGTTCAAGTTCGGCACCAAAATGGCTCCGAAACGGTTCTGTACTTCGAGGTCTACCCTAATTCGGACACCGTCGGGGACGTGAAGCACATGGTGGCCAGCAGGATCGGGTCGGACCCCAGTGCGATACGTCTAATGTTCCAAGGCCGACGAATGGAGGACGGATATACTTTGGCCAACTACAGAGTTCAGCGTTACCCCAACATCCCGGTCTTTGCTCTTCCCCAGCCGACGGGTGGCGGAAACCCGCGGTTCAGGCGAGGGGGAACTGGAGGGGCGGCAGCGCGTTTGCACGGCGGGAAAAGAACTGCTGGTGTCTAGCCGCATTTGTCGGAACTCTTGACCTGCACCTATGCATAGTCTTCAATATACCGTACACTTCCTGACCTGCATATCTCCCGCTTACTCCTTTCCAGACAGCAGCATCGGCTCCGACATCTCCTCCGCCTCCAAGCTGGCCAGCACCATCCAGTCAATGAGGAATCGCAAGAA
>JAAUXV010181236.1_pt1 | contig 10378 bp, 18 predicted proteins | sample 7278181 | NCBI WGS metagenome assembly JAAUXV01 (sample SAMN14350114, study PRJNA611818) | marine sediment metagenome | isolation source: surface marine sediment (2.1m) | place: French Polynesia: Moorea | collected 2018-08
GGACAGAAAACAGATTACAGAAACAGAAACAGAACAGAAGCGAAAAGTAGCAAAGGCCATCATCTCCTCAACCTTGGTGACCTTGACCTTGATCCCTGATCTGTGTTCTGTCTTCGAGGTCCTTTACCATCATGTGGTCCCTGGGCGCAACCCTGACTAGGCGGGGCCTGGCCATGGGCGGGACCAGGACGGGGCCGAACAGAGCCAGGTGAGCCAGGCAAAGTGCTCGAAAGGCCTCCATTCCCATTGTACTTTGACCTCTCTCTCAGGTTCCTGAGCTCTGCTGCCTCGATATCGCCCCGTGGATCTCCCTCCGGTCCCTCTGAGGGCCAGGAGGACCCCTCCGACCGAGGGCGCCTCCTGAGAGGTCTGGCGCTGGGGGCGGTGGCGCTGGCCTCCTCCGCTCTTTTCTGGAGCCTGCAGCGGCGAGAAGAAAGAGAGCAGCCTCATCTCCATCGCCGCCTCACCCGTGCCTTTTGGGACGTCTGGAGAGGCTCTCCATTACAAGTACATGCCGCGGAGGGATTGAGAAGTGCGGAAATATTTCTATCTAGCTTTTTTGTTCGACTGACCGTTTTCAATTTTATCTGATAGAAAGCGGCGGCAGCGGCGGTTCCTCACGTCGCTACCAGTACAACTTCATCGCTGACGTGGTGGAGGAGGTGGCCGCGTCGCTCGTCTACATCGAGATTAAAGACCTGGGCGTGCGCGATTACTTCACTGGCCTACCCGTAACCAACTCCAACGGATCGGGATTTGTCGTCAAGGATGACGGACTCATCCTCACCAACGCACACGTGGTCATCAATAAGCCCAACGCCTCCGTCCAGGTCAGTAATGTGATGTTTATTGGTTTGTCGGGCCGGGTCGCGTTTTGCAACTGGAGGAGGGCCAATCTCAAAATCCCGCCGCGAAGTACGCGGCCACCATGGTCAAAATTCCGATGAGCTTCATGGGCGAAAGAGTGCAGGAGAGGAGTCCACACATGGCTCCCGTGACTGCCATGAAATCCTTGCTGAAGGTCACTGTCCCTAGTCCTTGCACTTTGGCGGCCTCCAGATCTCTCCTGACTTTCTCCAGGCTGGGCATCCCGAGAAGTCCCATGGCGACGATGGAGGCCGTAGCGAGGCGCCAGTATCCCAATATCAAGAACCAACCGACCAAGTACCCGCCGACAGAAGCAATACCGAAGTGTCTGACTTGGGGATCTTGGACCTTTTTTCCCACGTTTACACTGGCCCGAGCCATAGCGGTGTTTACCACGTCCATGCTGAATTTTTCACCGACTCATACTATCCATTTCCCATAGGTTTTATTTTCTCGGCAATGTTGCACTCAAAATTCAAATCTTCCAGTATCCTTTTCCCAAATGCAGTTTTCGTTTGCGGACTGTTTCGGAAAGAGTCCGGAACATGAGACGGACTCGTTGATTTTTCAAAATGACCTTACATGGATTTCAATTCGCTCTTTGCCGTGCACAGGTCCGGCTACAAGATGGACGAACATTCACCGGAGTGGTCGAGGACGTGGACGTCAAGAGCGACCTGGCCACGGTGCGCATACCCTGCAAGGGACTGCCCGTCATGCCGCTGGGCGAGTCTTCCTCCGTGCGCCCCGGGGAGTTCGTCATCGCCCTGGGATCGCCCCTCTCGCTCTCCAACACCATCACCACCGGCGTTGTCAGCACGGCCTCCAGGGCCAGGGACGAACTTGGCCTGAAAGACCGCGACGTGCCTGAGTACATTCAAACAGACGCTGCCATAACCTTTGGGAATTCCGGCGGACCCCTCGTGAACTTGGACGGTCAGGCCATAGGCATAAATTCGATGAAGGTCACTCCGGGTAAGTTAGTAGAACCGTAGTAAAAAAGGTTGAGCTCTATTGTAATGTGCATTTTTTTGTTTTTGCAGGCATCTCCTTCGCCATCCCCATAGATTACGCCAAAGACTTTCTTGCAAAATCAGTCGAGGCCCGCAAGGCCCGTCGTCAGCCGTCCAAGCACCGCCGCTACATGGGCATCACAATGCTCACTATCAACCCGCAAATCATCGAGGAGCTGCGCGCCCGCCTAGAGATGCCAGCAAGCGTCAACTCGGGAATCGTCATCTTTAGGATCATTCGCGGCTCGCCTGCGGATAGGGCTGGAATACTGCCAGGTACTTTGTTTCTTTAGATGTACCGGTATAGGCTATAGTTAGATTTTTTTCTTTAAAAAACAATGATTCTTACTAGGCGACATCGTCACGCACATAAACGGCTCCCCAATCCACGGCTCCACCGACGTCTACAAGCACCTCGAGGGGAACAAGGACCTTAAGATGCGGGTAGTGCGACGGACAAAATTCCTCGACATAACAGTTGGTCCGGAAATGCCGGACCAATGAGCGGCGTTTCCAAATAATGTATTTGGCTTTCTCTAACCACCTCCTAGCGGAAAAAAACACCTGTGATACCGAATTAGTCTTTGTCACCGTATTGGAAAATTTATATCATCACAGAATTTCACTTTCGTGGGGAGTGTGGCTAGACCTTCTCTCTGTCTTCTTTCTGCTCCAAAGCGCTGGCCTTGAGGCACTCCAGAAAATCTGGCAGCTCGTAATCGCGGCGCTGGTCCGCCATCTTCACCAGTGCCAAGAATGGAAGTTTGCGAATCTGTGTAAATCGCTTTGATGAGTTAGAGAATCATTCATAGACGCTTGTCTCTCACCGTTCTTCCGCTAAGTCCAACGCATTCCTCGGCCGATTTCAGGAGCGCCTCGCTTGCCTCCCGGGCGTACCCTCCCTTGTCGGAGGCGGCCTCCTCCTTCGCGTCAGCCGGATTCTCTTTGCTCTGGGAGTTCTGGAGGGCCCTGAAGGGGAGGAAGCAGGACTCTGACGTCAGGAGCTTCTTCTCCATCAGTTCCTCGGCGCTGCCGCGGAGCATCTTGTAGACAGCCTCCTGAAGGTTAATTGAAAGAGGCAACGTGCAGAAATAAAACTATGTTTTTCCTTGTTTTACAACCTTGCAAGGCAGCCCGATGAACTTCTTGAGGTCAGCCCTGTCGACGAAGGCGAGGTCGATGGAGCCAGTGATGTTCGAGGTGGTGAGGAGCAGGACGTTGGGGTAGCGCTTCAGCTTGTCCAACTTCATCAGGAGCGAAATTAAATTAAAAAAGATTGATTTTTTGCGTGCTGAGCTCACCTGCGTCAGCATAGCGTTCACCACCCGAATGGCGTCGGAGGGCTCGGAGCCTGTGGACTTGCGCACGGCGGCCAGGGACTCGACCTCGTCCACCAGTACGCAGACGAAGGCCTGGGGGTCGTCCACAATTTCCTATACTCGTATGAACAGGAAATGTTTGTCAGTTGGGAGGAAACAGCTTAATGGAAACTAAACTTACCTGGATGGCCTCGAACATCCTCTGGACGAGCTTCCCGCTCTCTGAAAACCACTTTGAGAAGAGCGAGTGCGAGTTGACCTCGATGAGCTGGCCGTAGCGGTACCTGTGCGACAGGCGTATGGCTAGCTTGTGGGCCAGCGCCCGGCACAGGCTCGTCTTCCCCGTCCCGGGAGGGCCGTGGAGAAGTATTATTCTGCGATGGAAAACATCCGTGCCAACTAAAAAGAACCCTACAGGCAGTCCATCAACTGCTACCTGTTCCAACTGATAAGGTTGGAGTCGATGCCGTGGTCGGAAACCAGGAGGGTCGTCTCCACGTAGTTCATGAGGGACTTTTTAAGCCCCTCTTCGTAAATAAGGGATTCCCACACTCCCTGAAATGGAAAAGAAAAGAGAAAAAAGAAAGCCGATTAAGAAACTGTACAATAAAAGATACACAGCAGGTGCGGGAGGCGGGTGCCGAATCTCACACTTCCGATTCTCCCAAAATTTCGAATCTCCCATTTGAAAAAAAAATCTCTCACAGGAATCTCCCATTTACATAGAATTTTTTTAAACTCCCCTTCCGTATCTCCCAGTCCCACAGCATGCTGTTCGAAAATCCAATGCTCTCATCACCCACCTGCAGTTCTTCTGAAGGCAGCATCCAGTGCATGGCGGCTGTGATCCCGTTGCCGCCCTCCTCCCCGTCCTCAGGCTCCATCTCCTCGGGCTGGGCGCCGTCCAAGTCAAGCTTGAAGACGTGCACCAAGAGCTATGGGGCGAATAAAAGTTCAATCAGGGCAGAGCGACGACGCAGCCGACTTGTTGTCTCACCCTGCACTCCTTGGTGAGGGTGACATCCTCCGCGGCGGGCGGCTCGTCGCACACCCACAGGTCCACCCGCTCCACGTGCCCGGACAGTCCGGGGTCGGGGCAGGGCCCGTCGCCCGCGCCCCCTTCCACCTGCGGGATGACAGGGTGCGCCAGGGCCCTCAGGTCGGCCAGAGTTGCGCCGGGGATGTCCGCGGCGGCACGCACGGCGCGACGGAGCTGGTCCGGGTCCGCGCGGGACTTTGCGCGCTGCACCACCTCCACCTCGACAGACAGAGGCGAGGACGAGGACGAGGACGAGGACGAGGGGGGCAAGCACGGGGGGCGCACAGAAGGCATACTAAGGGGCAAGGGCAAGGGCAAACTCTTCTCAATCTAAAGGAAATTATAGAAGAGAAGCTGAAATAATATTTTAGACTTAGAGTTAGAGGTTCCTTGAATTTCAAACTAATCAATTTTTTGCGCTTTTCTTTTTTTTTGCTCATGCGCAATGAAGTTTTTCTTTTTACGCATGCGCAGTTGTCTGTTTGGCTTGCTCGCTGAGCGCGCTTCAAAAAGACAAAACAAAGAAAAAAGGGCAGGAAGTGGAGGGCCAACAAGGGGTTCTCGCCCGCCTCCAACCTGATCCTGTCCCTGTTCCTGGCCTGTTCGCCGTCCTCAAACGCCCCTGGACTCTTATATTGGACTGTGAGAGCACCTCTTACAAGGTACGCAAGGTATGGCATCGAGAAAGTGCATTTCCGTTTGGCCTTGGCTTGTGGCCTTGGCCTTGGCGTGATCTTATTTAACCTCTGGCGGTGTGTCCTCGCATGCCCTCGTCCTCCTTGTCCCCTTTGCATTCAGATGAGCTTTTTCCTTCGCGGAAGTCCCGTTCATCCCTCTCCATTTATCTTGGAAGCACTTGGCGGGCTTCCTACCGAGGCAAGGCAGGCTCCAAGGGGCGTACCTTTGGCTCTCTCGGCATTTAGTTGTCTCCATCTTTATCTTTATCTAACACATGGATCCCACCAAGTCCCCCGTCCGTCCCCTGCTGCGTCTGCCCCTGCCTTCCCTGGCGAGACTATGCGTGGCACCCCCTGTGGCCGCCTTCGCCTTCTGCCTGGCCCACGCCGCCCTCCTCGACGCCGAGCGCGCCAACTACACGCACTGCCGCGTCTGGAACTTTGCGCCGTCCGTCTCTGCCGCCGTCGGCACCTCCGGGCTCCGCTCGGCTGCCTGGCGCATCTGCCTGGCGGTCCACGCGGCGCCCAGGCTGCTGGTAGCGCTCATGTACCGCGCCAGGAGGCTGGAGATGGCGTCTATAGCCGGAGGAGGAAGAGGGGCTGCGGTGCACCTGACCTTCTGGGTTCATCTGGTGGAGCTGTTCGGGCTCCTGCTGCTCAGCATGGTGTCATCCAAGGAGCACTACATTGTACGGGCGAAATTATCTTAGGAGACTGCTCGCTGGATTTCCTGGCGCTCTTTTTTTGGGTGGGGGCTCCTTTACAGTACCAATAATGATCAAATATTGTTTTGGGCAGTCTCCTGACACGTTTGTTGCTCATAGGCCCACAAAGTCGGGTTCATCTTCTTCATCGTGGCCTCCACCGCTCACATTCTTCTCTCTTTGTGGATCGATGGAAAGGCTGAGCCTTCAAAGCGCTCGGACAAAGAATGGAAGAGTTTCTCCATCAAGAAGCGCTTTGCTAGGCTATACGTCTCAGCTTTGGGAAGTGCCCTGTATTTCTTCAGGAGGCACAACGCTTACTGTGAACCAGGAATATATAGTCTGTTCTCCATCTGTGAATACGTCATTGTACTGTCCAACATGGGCTTCCACTACATGGCAAGATATGACTTTGAGAAAAAAGTGCTTCAAATATAAGGTGCTCTGTATATCACCTACGATTCGTGGAAAGCCGGTGATATTGAAAAAAATACTGTTTATTTCAGCCATGCCTAGGCCGCATTGGAACTACCAGGTCAACCAGGCCGGGTCCGACATCGACGACTGCCGCCGCAAGCTGGACTACCTCCTCAAGGGCGACGGCGATTCCGATGGCCGCGTGGCAGAGGTCTTCCGCAGCGGCAACACTGTGGTGGAGATCGCCATTAAGACCAAGAAAGACCGCCGGGGCGGAGAGGAGAGGAAGAGGTGCGAGGAGGACAAGAACCAGTGGGTCAGGACGCCGGAGAAGAAGTTGGTCAAGAGGACGACCGTAGTGGAGAGACTGACGGAGGCAGAGGCCGACAAGCGCGGGATGAAGTGGGGCAAGAGCCTCGCCACTGGACAAATCCCTCCAAGGTACATTAATTTCTAACCATCGTCGTGTAGTCAAAATAACAATTTATCATCCGCACCACAGGCCTTCGTCCAAGTCCAGCCGCCGCTCCAGATCGACTGGCGAGGGCGACAAGGGCTCGTCCGAGGACCGCAGGGGCCTCGAGCTCCGGTCGGCCCGCATCCTCCTGCGGCAGCTCAGGTCGGCGCTTGAGGCCAGGAACGAGGGCAAGAAGTCCGACCCGGCGGCCGTGGAGTCACTCCTAGACGACGTAGAGTTTGTGCTGGCAGGGAGGACGACCAAGGAGAAGGTAGCAGACTCGGCCCTGGCGACTGGAAGCGCTTTCAAGTCCGTGGTGTCTTCTTCTGGCAAAGGCAGCTCGAACAAGTCGATTGACAGCCTGTAAGTGTCACTTGAGACTTCTCGCAAACACATGCAAAGTAATTGATTGCTTTGCAGTAGAACCAAGGGGGAGGTGGAAAAGACTCGTGTCGATCTCAAAGAGAGCCAGGAGAAATGCGCCGAGAAGGACAAGCTTATTTCCGACCTGAAGCAAGCGCTGGACCGCCTCACAACCAACAACAACGACATGGTTGAGCTACTCGAAGGAAAGGTAAGCTGGTCTTTTCCCAAAACATACGGTAGTCATTTTTCTTTCTTTTAAGTCTTTTCTCACTTTCACAAGGTTTCTCTCGAGGAAAGTCTCGCTCGAGTTCAGGAAGAGAACCTCGCGCTGTCCAAGACCCTTACTGCCAACAAGGCCCTCCTGTCCAGCATGGCGACGGAGCTGGCCAAGAAGGAGAAGGAGAACGCCAAGCTGAGGCGGCTGATCTCTGAGATGCAGACCACGCTCAACATGGACCTGGAGCGGTACGCGGCCAAGCGGCTGGCCAACCCGACGCCGTCGCCCAACCAGCTGCTGCCGGCACCGTCCCTCGGTGCCGTGGCGTCGGCTTCGGACAGCAGCCTACTCCAATTGAGGGGCGGTGACGCGGCAGACGGCGGGAGAAAAGCCAAGAGGACTTCTCCTATGGAGGGCGACGTCAGCTCCATCATATCAAGTACTTCGGAAGACTCTGCCATTGAGGATATATCGAGGTAAAAATTCATAGTCGTTTCATAGGAAAATCGCTGTTGAATGTGGGTACTAGGAATAAAGTAAAACATTTGCGAACGTCTATTTCTCAGATCAAATCCGTCTTCCAAGAGTACCCCTCCTGTTCAAGCCTCAGGGGACCAGCAAAATCAGGAAGGACAACCCCAGGCAACCCTGGCTCCGAAACCAACGGAGGCAATCATATCTGATGCCCGGAGTATCCTCGGAAAACTCCAGTCCTCGACCAGAGTCCAGAAGAACCAGCAACCCTCGCACACTCTCAAGAATGCCTCTCAGGAAACGGCAGTTGATACTGACGGGACCAGAGAGCCGCACGTCACCGTCGCTGCCAAAGATTCGGGCCCGAGCAAGAAGGAGTTTGACTCCCTGGAGAACGACCTCCAAAACTTCCTGCATCGAATGCGAAATCGCCCCGCTCTGGACGTCACCGTGCCTGATCTGCCAGCCTCCCGCAGCTTCCACTCAGTGTTCACCGCCACCAGCGGCGACGAGACCGCTGCCACCGTTAATGCCACGGACAAGGAGGAGGTTTCATTCGTCGCTGCAGGCGCTGGCGGCGCCACCCTAGACCAGGGCACGCTGAGCGAGACCAAGTTCAGACAGGGGCTGGAGGCTAGTCTCTTCTTCACGTCGGAGGACGAGAACGCGACCGCCGTGGCGAAAAAGGGCCCGAGCGACTAAGGAAGAGAAGTGCGTTTAAATTGTGCCTCAGTTCTTTTCTTTTTGGCTAATTAGATATTTTTACACGATGAACAAAAACACGCAAAATTTTAGTTTTGACAATATATGACGACGTACGGATTTTTTGCCTGGAATGGGAAACTTTATAGGAAGTTTTTCATTCATAGATGATCTTTTTGAACTCGTCAAGAGTCATGTCTTTGCGCAGACCAAGGTAGTACATGTCAAATATGTGTTCCACTTTTCCCCACATATCCAGGGACAGTTGTACGGTTTCTCCCATGGCCCCAAATCTCTTGCCCTGCGAATCTTTGGCCAACGCCGACATTGCCTCTTTCTTATATGAAAGAGGAATGTTCATGGAGTTCAAAAGCTTCTCTGTTTCCTGTTCTGGGTTCGCAATTAGATTTTCGTAAAGTACCACATGTTTGAAGATTTCTCTCGTCTCCAAGTAGCAGGCAAGAGAGCTCGCGTACACGTGCACGAAACCCTCCTCGTACGTCATCGGCTTGAAGAACTTGCTCATCATTTTGGAAATATAGTCGTACTTGGTTCGGTGTGGGTATGAGAGCTGGTGAACCAACTGGTTCCAATACAGCCCAGATTTCGCATATAGAGAGTTGTTGACGGACTTCAGTACCTTCATCAAGGAATGGATGGAGGAACGAGGATGTCTGGTGTTGAAAACCAGGTTCATTTCCGGAAAGAGTTTGTGGATTATTTCAAATTGAGGAGCCGATATGCACGTCATTTTGATGAAGATTCTGTCTATGTCCATTCCAGGCTCCACCTTGCACAACAGTTTCATGCAGCTCCTAATCAACTTGTTATAAGTGTCCCATGAAAAGTATCCTAGGTTGTAGCACTCTTCCAATCTCGACAAACACCATGGCTCAGACATGGACCTGGTTTTGGGGATCCTGCTTATCATTTGCGATATCAGCGTTGACCCACATCTAGCTGTGAACTGGAGAAGAGACACTTCAATTTTGGGATCTCCGACCTCATCTGCCAATTTGAAAAAGTCTTCCTGTTGCATGATTATAAATTTCTTAGCCTGATCGTAGTGAGCGTAGAACACAAACGGAAACTTTGTCAGGTCGTAGACGTCAACAGCAGGGTCTGTGACGCAAAATGTAACAGTTTCCTTGTCCATGAAGTACAATGTGACATTCTTGTTCTCGAGGATGTACTTTGGGTCCAGATACTTCTCGTGCACGTACAGGAAGTTGATGAGTCCGTGTGGGATCATGTCAACAGGATGCGCTTTCCACAAAATATTCACCATTTGGGCAGTTTTCTGGGAGCTTTTGGCAGCCTCTCTTACTCCCCTTGTACCTTTGGTGAAGGAGAATCCAATTGTGGAATCCAGAATAAGATCAACCACCCCTAAAGAGGCCTTTAAAAACAGCAGAAACCAATAGCAGAATAGATCCTCCATATTCATGCAGTGTGTGCTTGTCTGCGAAAAGTTTCCAATCGAGATTTTCGTTTCTCTGAGTATCCCTTAGTGTTCTCCGCGGGTCAGTGTCGACTGTCGAATAAATGTCCTGTTGCTAGCCGCATGCCGCAATCCTAAAATTAGACTAGACAATCTGCTTCAAATTGCAATCGCCTTTGTTCACAAACCCACTGTGCACACCGACAGAGTACATACGGTACGTGCGGTACAAGGTTCGCAGGATACATGCGATAAAGCGATAGTATTTTTTGACCTGAAAATATGTCATGATTTTTATATTCTCTATCCCCTATCACTTTTTCAATTATCATCACGCGTTCAACTGTAAAATGAGGCACAAATGTCAAAATGAGAAGCCCAGCATTATGGAATCAATCAAGTTTGCAATTCGTAGTCTCCGCTCTTTCCGCCAGTCTTCTTTATGAGCTTGACCTCCCGTATCACCATGTCCTTGGAGACGGCCTTGCACATGTCGTACACCGTCAGGGCGGCTACGCTCGCCCCGGTCAGAGCCTCCATCTCCACCCCAGTGCGACCTAGATCGAGAAAAATGCTACACATATACAAAAAAAATTATACGGGAAAGGGGAAAGTAAAATTTCTTACCGTAGGTTTTTGCCAGGCAACGGATGTGCACGCAGGGAACTCCGCTGGGATCCGGCAC
>JAAUXV010066303.1_pt1 | contig 10375 bp, 8 predicted proteins | sample 7278181 | NCBI WGS metagenome assembly JAAUXV01 (sample SAMN14350114, study PRJNA611818) | marine sediment metagenome | isolation source: surface marine sediment (2.1m) | place: French Polynesia: Moorea | collected 2018-08
ATTCGGCAGAAAGATGCTTCCCCCTTAGGCATCACCAACCCCTTCTTCTTCTTCCATTCTCTTTTGGTCTCATGGAGGCCTCTCTTCTTTTTTTTCACTGGCCTACGTACAGGGAGTCTTAAAAGCAACTGTGGTTTTCTTAGTTTTTTAAGGGTAGTATAAGCTCAAAAACTGTTAGATGAAATGAGGGAAAATAGCTGGTTTTTCCCCGTACCGGTATATGACCCAGCCTGTAACAGGATCATTTTTATGAGGCCACGCGACTCCTATGTTACGCATCGCGTTACACCAACACACACAGTCTCTAGAATGCCAATTAAGAAATCCCCCCTCACCCCCGCGCTCGTACATTACACATTTAGGACGGGGGTGGTTAGATCTTGGGCCAGCAGATCCCCCTCTTAGATATGCTCGACATTTATTCAGTTATGTATTCGAGTCGACCTCCCTCGCCCTCATCAATAAATACTGAACTGATGGGAATGGCTCATAATGCGGGCCGAGACTGTGCCTCAGAGGCACGAAAACCTTTTTGACATGGTGGCATTTGGTGATGCCCCTCCCCCTCCAAGGCATTTTTTATGAGAAGTGGGTCATTGGGCCTACATATTTTTGGGGGTAGTTTAGGGGCCCGCCTTGGTAGCAATTAAGAACGAGCGCTACCCTCCCCCTAAAAAAGAGTATGGCACCACTGGGAGTTATTCCCCGTCTGTTTCTCCCCCCTCTGTCAAAACAATGACAAAATGTTCGAAGGGCGGGGGACAAAAAAACGTCTGCCACCGAAAGAACAAAAGCTCATCATAGATCTCCCATCCCCTACGTTCCCCCCCAATCACCCAAAACACCGCTCTTTTCCGAAATGGCACACTGCTGTATCGATACATAGTCAGAAACGGAATAAAGGAAAGGAAGGCGAGAGGCGCAATTTGATGCATGAAGGTGTGCGACGATCGGGTTTAACCGCGATTGATCTCATTGTGGCGGCACCATTTTCGATCCTTTTCAAACCCTCACCCCATCATTTTGGAAGAAGGCGCGATACCCATTGTGTTATGGGTTATGACAGCAAGAGCTCATTTGCTACTGCCAAAAGGAGAAAAAGTGCAATGCCAGGGTCTATTTGGGCAAGGGAGAGGTCTTTTCCACATGCACGTAACTACAGCTTTTTAAGGCCAACGGAGGGAGAGGAATACAGGCGCACAAATAATAGTAGTAATAATAGCGTAGAGTGTTTTGTGCAATTGGCAATACGTACGTGAAGCCGGCGGGCGGACGGACGAGGACTAGGTGCCATTGCAACTTGAATTGAAATTCAACAATAAAATGGAAACAGGTAAATTAATTTCCCCGTTTCATTTCAATTACCGTAGGGCATTGCCATTTCTTCAAATTTGTATTGCATCCCATTCTTAAGCATTTCGTGGCAAATTCCGTACCGACATTTTTGCTCTTTCCAGGCCTATTGCAATTGCCCATTGTAGTCGAAACTGTGCAAGGAGGAGGACAAGAGAGAGGAAATTCTTTTCTGCAGCGGTAACTGCCGGATTTCAATGCAGATGCACCCCCTCATCTTCTACAGACCGATTGATATACGTGGGATGTAGGATACGCATATTGCACGCTCACACGGATACTTTTGCTTCCTGCAAAAAAGATGCACCGACGCGAAAAAAAAACCGAAGAAGAATAACCGTTGATCGTTCTTCGTCTTCGCGTCGCGATTCATCGCTCACCCTCCTTCTCCCTCACCTCCCTCCCCATTGTCTCTGGAACTTTTTTGCAGCTCTTCTTGAACCCCTGCCGCCTATACAGCAGGTATATAGCGCGAGGAAAATGTCATCCTTTTCATTTCGCGAAGGAGGATCTCGCGAGGGAAACATTCGCACAGCAAGCGAACGCACCTCCAACTCGAGAGTTTTTCCCACGGTGGAAAAAAACATTTTTTAGAACGGAGCATCCGTGCCTAAGTCGGTCCCACCCTTACAGCTAGGCCCGGGGGAAACCGCTAGGAGTTTCTTGAGAAATGCCTCTTTTTCGAAGACGAGGAGAAGGAGAAGTCACGTTTTATCCTTTTTTTATTTTCGCTGGTGCTCTGGACGTGTAGTAATGGTGGGAAAATTTTTGGGGATAAAGAGGGGGGAGGGGGACAAAAAAGACTATCACAAGCGCTCAATGTCTGGAGATTTTTTGAAAGGGCCGTGGGGGGCATGGGGAGGGAGGGAAGGGGCCGCCACCTCTAAACGAACAAATGTGTATTTGACTTTTCTTGGAAATTCGTTTAAGGTGTGCTACAGAAGAGAGGAGGTTTTGAAGCTCTATATGGAAAGCGATGCAGCGTTATGTATGGTAGCAAAGCAAAACTAACAAAAACATACAAATCAGTGTCATGAAGTCTCTCCATTTTTGTGCCTTTTTTTCTTTCTTCGTGGTGTTGGTACCTTACGTACTTGTGGGTCATACCAGTGTCAAGACATATTTGCAATGTGCGTGTGTACAGCGCAGGTAACGTGAACCCAGGGCCAGGGGAGAGGATAATTTGACTTTTTTGGGGGGAGTTGTAAATTGAAAATTTGGGGAGCCTAATTTATTGGTGCTAGGAGGGAAATTTGAAAGGTAAAATGGCATCTTTCTTAAAGCTTTCGAAAATGGAAAAACCTTACCCTAAACCTCCTTGACTAGCTCTCATGGTTGAGAGGGAATATTTTTTGCGGAGGTCGAGCAAAGTTTTTCTCCTGGTGGAAGGGGTACTTTTCGAGAAAGTGATTTTGGCAGTGTTGTTTGAATGGTCTTTGCTTGATTCCTTGGACTAGCATCATGCTTGGACTTTTTTTGCTTAGAAAAAAAACTTGAACAGTTTCCTTTTTCTTCATCGTTGTTTTTGGCATCTTCCCCGGCCTCTTCTTCTCACTATTCTTTCTCCTGAATGAAAGACCTTTCTCTCCATCTCTCCATTTTGAGCTAAGGCTCTCCTTAGAGGAGACCGGACTGCCTGCTGGGCACGTAGCACCACTTCTTGATGACGGGCTTCTGCACCTTCCTGGGGTTCCTGCGGGACCTGGAGCACACCTCCTTGGGGATGTCCACACACTCTTCGGCGGGCTTGAGGTGGGGGACCAGCTTGGTCACGTGGCGGCAGATCTTCTGGGGCTCGAGGTTGCAGGTCTCCTCAGGAACCTGTGAAATGAATGCAGCAGAATAAGAGGGATATTGGGTTTCGGAATTGCTAAATGTGCCATACCTCCTGCACAATGGTCTCCTTCTTGTCAAAGCACTCCTCCGGGCCAGGCTCAGGGATGCAGCCAGAAGGTCCACAGAGCTGCCTGGGCACCTTGCGGCACTCAGTCTCGGGGGTGAACTTCTTGACACGCTGCCTCTGGGTGTTGCACACCTGCCTGGGCCACTTGGTACACTTCTGCTCGGTAGTGTAACCCTGGGTCACGTCCTCACACTTCTCCTCCTGGGAAGGATCAAATGGGACATTTGAATATTTATGCTATCTCAATAAATGTTTCTCATAATATAATTACCTGGATGGTTTCACACTCGACAACGTCATCCTCAACGTCATGCTCATGGTAACGGGTCTCACACTCAGACTCGTAGACGGTCTTACACTCCTCAGGGCCCTCGCCCACACAGATGAGGGGAGTGTGGCAGAACCTGATGGGCTCATCAAAGGCCACCTTCTTGTATTCGATGAAGCAGCTCTTCTTGAAGTTCTCATCACACTCCTCCTCCTGCTGAGGCTCAAAGTCGGTGGTGTAGGTGGTGTGGCACCTCTCGGAGTAGCTGTGGTGGCACTCGATGTGGTCATCGTACTCGGTCTCCTCCACCATGACAACCTTGTCAATGCAGCGCTCACCGGCGGCGGCGATGGTGCCAATGTCAAGCTGGACATCGTCCTGGGCCTGGCCGCGGCCGCGCTGCCTGTTATTCAGAAATGTACATAATTTCCCACAAGAAAAACAATCAATTTTAAAAGCATTAATTTTACCTGGAGATCCTGGTGTCGAATTGGTCCTGGTGGTGCTCGCGGTGGTGCCCGTGGTCGTGGTGTCCGTGGCTGTCGAAGGAGTTGCGTCCGGCGGAGGGGAAAGGGCGGGGGTTGCCTGCGGGGGATCGAGGGGAAAAAACAGAGAAGGAGAATTAAATTGGGGAAGGGAGGGGTGTTGCGAAGACGAATTGCCCTCGCCCTCGGTGTTGCAATCGTATAAACGGCCCAATTAAAACTCATTACAGCTCTGCTCCTCCACCGCCTCACTTCTGCCCCCGAGGATGGATGGATGGAGCAAAGGCAAAAGCAAGAAGGAGAGATGCTGACATTTGCGTGATTCGCGCTTGCTTGTTGCCGTGCTTATGTAGTATGACTCACTGGGTTCTACGCAAGTTTTTTCTCTTCTCTTCTTGCCGGGGGTGCAATTTTGCTCCAACCGGAGATCTTATTTTTTTGCAGTCATCATCAGCGAAGGTGGTTCGAATTCTCCTCTCTTTTTCCTTGTTACCCCTCCCCCTATTTTGCGCATGCATCGAACATTAACCGACCGGGTGGGTTGCCTTTGTCTAGCTGCTGTGTTCTTGGATGTTAGCAACAACAAGCCTGGTTTGTACTTTTGAGGACAAAAAAGTGTCTCAATCGTGTCGTCGTGAATGTGTACTTCAGCCTAGGTCATTAAGCCATTCTCTCCCCTCAAAAAAGCGAATTGTTTTCATGGTGCTTTAAAATGGCGCCACGATTTTGTTTAAAGGAAAGCCGTCTCTTTTGTCCCGTCGTCGACCTTCCCCATTTCTGAGTCACTTTTTTTGCGCGCTGCGTCTTTTCGCCAAATTGCCCTGTTTGGGGAACTCAATAATTCGACGTTGCTATATTGCAGCAAAACATTGCCGCCTGGTGTCCCTTTATCTCGTTTGAGCAAATAGAACAAAGTGTCTTCGTAGCAACGGGGGTCGGGCGACAATTCTGTTGGTTAAAAAATCGCCGGAAGCCCACTTAAGCCACGTACCCACCTCCTCCTCCTCCCTCTCCTACCGACAAAGAGCGAATGAACCGACACAAGAAGCAATTAAGCTCACGAGAAGAGAGAGAGACCGATTCGAACGAACCAAGGAGACTTGGTTCTACTACGACACCTCAGAGGATTGAAGACTGCAACTACGTATAACAAAGGAGGAGGAGGGGTAGGTTGGATTGACCTGGAGGGGAAGACGGAGCTTTTGCACAATTTGGAGGTGGGGGCTTGTCACAAACAGTTACTCCTCCCCCTCCTCTTCTTGTGACGACCAAAACTTTTATTGTAGAGGGTGGGAAAAGGGGAGACACCGAAAATAAAGATATTCCCCCCTCCTTCTCAATTCATTGCGTGCGGTCTCGGCCTGTCGGCTTTTGGTGGCATGTTACAAATGGAGAATGCCGGAATGAATGAATAATTAATGAAGTGTGAATTGCGACAAATGCTGCCCTATTAATCTCACCCCTCTCTCCTCCCACGAATGGGAACACGGCTGCGAGGTTCCTTCCCTCCCTCTCCCCCTCGTCTAAGGCGGAGGAGACGGCGGCGTCGGGAGAGGCGATCTCGACGGAGGAGGCCTCCGGGAGGTCGATCTGGAAACAGGAGGGAGAGTTTCGAAGATCCGTAGCAAAAATAGAAAAGTCCGCAGCCATATCGGCAAATTCGTGTCTTACATTGATTCATAACGCCGATGTTTGCATTAATTTTTGATTGCTAGGGACAGACCCTTCCCCTACCTGGAGCTCGTTTTCCTTCGCCCTCCTCCTGTTGACGGGCCCGCCCAGCCCGTTCGCGCAAGCGACGGCCGCCGCCACCACCAGGAGGCAGCTGAAGGTCCTCATGGCGTTGATTTGTATGTTCGAGGAGGGAAAAGAAATCACTTCTACTTTCTAATACAGCAAAGACGAGCTTTTGTTTTTTGAGCCTGCAGGTGTGCTTCCTCAGGACACACGAGCACTGCTAAAAGTGGCTGTAGGGGTCGACACCGCTTTTATACCCCGGACGCGGGCGAAGGCGAAAACGACGACGCACCAGGTTCAAGGGGTTGGGGAGGGCGAGGGGGTTGGTTGTTGGTAGTATACACCGAGCGTACTTGGAACACGTGGGCATACAACCATGATTAAAAGAATGGAACATTATTACTTTGCATTAGTAAAATGACCCAGCAGGTCATCATTGTAATTTGGTATGTCCATAACGATTCGGCCAATAACATAGTTTGGTCTATGGTTGCGTCTTGACACAACCCCCCCCCCCCCCTCCGCATAGAAGGACGCTCGGCTGCGACGCCGTCGCCGGTTCATATGGAGGCAACACTGGTGCTACGGTTGGAACGCGCCTCCGCGCAAATGAACAGATCTCGTGCGGAGGGTGAGACTGGGAAGCGCGCGCTGAGGGGGGGGAAACAACAGAAGGGGGAGGGATCGAGGAGAAAAAGAGGCTTCTTCACTTTGCAAGTCATGCAAGTAATGTACCGAGAAAGAAGATCGTCTGATTCCTCCTCTCTAGCTCTCTTCCTGATTCGCCAGAAAGGCATCTCATTGCGGGGGAGGAATGGGGGGGAGGGCGGCATTGCCTCTTGTCTAAAGTGTTTCGAGAGACAAGAGACGCACGCCGGCTGACGACGACGACCCAGCAAAATCCCTCTACGGTTTGATACCAGCAAATGTACAATATGTCGCCATCCTCATGGCTCATAAAACTCTTGTATCTTTTGGGCGGTTCGCATTGTGCAAACAGGGCAAAGTTTAAGATGGGCAAAAGGTCTTTTGATACCCCCCACCCGGCTTCAGGCAAATGGATTGATGGTGCAACACCCCCCGAAAATTTGGCGGAGCTGCCAGATCCTCCCCGTGCCAAAGCCTCTTTTTTGTGCTAGGCGGAGGGTATTTAATTCAATCTGGGAGAATTACTTGAAGATGGCAAGACTGCATATCGAAAAAAAATCCCTTTGGCGCTAGGTCGTGCCATCGGGGCGTCGTCGGCGGAGGTGAGGGTGGTTGGGGATCCAGGGGTGGGTAGGTGAATAGATTTTTTTTTCGGGACAAGGGTTAGGAGAGGTCAATTAGAGCTGTTGGTGGTTCGAAATTCGCCTTTCAAGACGGGAAAACCTCGAGTGAAGAATGTATTACTAAATTTGCTGCTTCACCTTGGCGAATTCTTGGTGGCTCGATCGAGAGCGCAACTAAGGATGGGTAATTAGGGGGCGTATTTTTTTGGGCGGGTGGTAACATGATGATGGAACGCATGCGCGCATTTCTCGTGTCCCGGATCCGAATTAGTCACCTATTCCAAACCCCCAAACTCCCCCCCTAAAAAAATCTTTGTGCCCTAAGGGAAAATTCTCCAGAATTCAAGTCACATTTGGCGGTTGCACAGTAGCGCTTTTTTAGGGGGCAGGTAATTACTCTTCTTCTTCTTCTCCGAAGAGACGCTTTTACACACATGCGGAGATGGGTTCGCTGATGGGCAATCATGGGCACAGAATGGAAAGAACTCGGCTTCTCTCCCTTTTCGGTCGGCTTCGCTAAGTGGCGCCTTTTTTATGCCTTGCTTAATTCCCCCGCTGCCACCGGAGGAGAAAAGGAGAAGGGAAAATGGAAGATGCATTTCGCATCTTGAAAAGAGGCAAGTGTGATGGAAGGGAGCATTTTTTTAGCACTCAGCTCAGCGTGGCACACCGCCTTGTTTTCTCCCCCCCCCCCCCCCGGCCCTACAAGGAGGCGGCTGTGGCGGTTTCGAGATTCAATCTCATCTGGGGGGGATTTTTAAGGTGCCTGTTGTTGCGAACGATTCCACGGGAGAATAGGGAGTATCGAGGGAGAATAGAAGAAGAGCATAGTGCTCCCACCCCGATCCTGACCTTGACATATGCAGCCACTATGGGTATGGGGGGGGGGAGGGGGGTTGCTCCATCGTAGAAGAAGAAGAGACGAAAAAATAAAAGGGTTGCCGCGATGTTGAGCGAGAGGAGGATGGGTGCAGATTTGCCGTTTGCCGCCCAAAGTGCAACCCTCCCTCCCTCCGTGAAATACGGCCGAATGAGCGGGGTATGGGCAGGAGAGAGAGAGTGATGTGACGTGTTGGGCAGCAGCCCAAAAAGCGAAAAAAGGGAGGGATTGGGGATTGGCCTTTTCTCCCTACCTTGGTTGATGAGTGCACTGGTTGTGGGCGGCAGAGGAGGATCGAGGTGCCGACATTCCTTCTCGCCTTTTTCGGGGGGAGGGAAGGGGTCATAATTGGCAATGCTACATGACATGTGAGGGGGAGCGTCTTCGGTTGGTGATAGGATCTTTCTCGGATTTGCGGGAGGTAGAAGGGGGGGGAAGAGGAGTATTCACAGGGGATTTTTTGGGGCGCGGGAGGCGGTGCGTGGGATTAAATTATTGTCCCCCCCCCTGCCCTTTTTTTGCGAATGCCGCCGCTTCGAAAACGAGCTCTCGAGAACGCAAATTGGTACTCATCGTAAACGCATGGATGAAAGCGGATAATTTCGCCACGCGAATAAATAATGGTTTCGACGACTCTCTTTTTCTTCGCGCCTTTATTCCTTTTACGCTTGGTAGAAAAAGTCTTTTAAATGCATCCGAGGTGATCGATGAGTATATGAACTGTCAATTGTACGATGTAGTACTAGATATTCACAGTATTGTCTGCTCCCTGACCAGAGAGCAGTTGGAGCATTCCTCCGCCGACCTCCTTCCAGCCCTGGCGGCGGAAGACGACGACCCTGAAGCCCCTCCCTGCAGCCACTGCTGCCTCCTCGCCGCCGCCGTACGAGGGGTGCACGAAGAGTACCTCCCTTCTCTTTCGAAACCGGCATCCTCGTCGTCCTCATCGTCTTGTCCTCCATCCTCCTCCTCGTCCTCTTTCCTTGCAATGACCACTTGGGCCGCCGCCGCCGAAGCACCGTAGGCATCGTCCTGACCCTGTTGGTTGCAGCTCCTCCTCTGCCTCCTCAGTCCGCAGAAGAACACAAGGAAGCTCTCCACCAGCTCGGCGCATAAGGACTTTTTGGGCTGGAAGAACATGATTTTTATATGTAATGGAAAAAAATCCTTATGAAATCTGCTCTTTCAATAAGAAATCCAACATAATTTTCTTTCCAATTACCCCTTCTTGCCGCATCCCAGGGATACCCGATGTGCCTTGCTTGTTTCCATTGTTTCCGCTTCCCGCCGCTTTGGCCAGCCTGCTGCTGAGGCAGAACTCGACAATGGCGACGATGACGGCGAAGGCGAGCCCGCAGAGGAGGACGACGAAGATGCCGCCGATGTTGACGATGCCCAGGGCGTTTGCCATGGCGCGCTGGTCAACCGTCTTCTTGGCCTGGCAGGCCTCAGAGGAAGAGGAGGAGGACTGGACGTCAGTCATGGCGGTGGGCATGTGGTGGCGGCCGTGGTTCTTCCACCACTTGTCGTAGTACATCTGGATCACGCCCTTCTCCTGCAAGAGAAATAATAAAGTACAGTTATATATTGTTCAAAGGTATGATCTGGGAGTCAATCTGTACCTGCAAGTACAGTACGGCCTGGCTGATCCTGTCCTTCCACTTTGACCCCTTTGGCGTTGCAATCCCGTATCCCTTGTCGTCCAAGAGTCCGCCAATCTGGGTGAGGTTGCAGTTCCTCTGTATGAGGTAGTCCAGCATTGTGCTCTCGCAGAGGAAGGCGTAGTCGCCCTGCAGCACCCTCCTCACGCCCTCCTCGTAGGAGGAGACGAACGTCTTGCCCTCGTTGGACTCCATGTAGCGCCACATCTTCTGGTAGGTCTCCATCTTGGCGTCCCTTGAAAAGAAACAAAACAAACACATGGTAAAGCAAATGCTGTGAAAGTAATATACGTATACGTAGCTGCGGTAGGAAGGGACCTTTTCAATGTTTCAGAAAATGAAGGAAGAAATCAGTGGAGACAAGGACATCAGAACATCATACTCTTCCGCCTCATCCTCTTCTTTTGAAAAGAACGAGACTCCTCCTCCTCGTCCTTTTGCTTTCACTGATCAAACAATGCCGCCCTCTCCGAGAAAGAGGGAGGCACCGAGGCCAAGATGGATCGACTCCCGATCCCTCCGTCGCCCATCCATGGCATGGGTGATAGCTGGGAGAAAAATGAACGAGACAGACCCCGGGGAGAAAAGAAAAATGAAGACAATCTCCTCCCGCACGAAGTAACTCCCTTTTTTATTCGCCAAATAAAATGGCGAGAGCAATACTTTTGCCACAAACGGCTTTTTACGAGAGGAAAAAGCCGCACGCAAGCGGCTGCGGCTGCGGCGGCAGTTATTCTCCTTTACTGGCAACTTTCTTTGGCACCCTCACGAAGACGGGAGGGGGGGGCAATATCCTCCCCGGCTTTGGCTTTGAAGG
>JAAUXV010042647.1_pt1 | contig 10368 bp, 16 predicted proteins | sample 7278181 | NCBI WGS metagenome assembly JAAUXV01 (sample SAMN14350114, study PRJNA611818) | marine sediment metagenome | isolation source: surface marine sediment (2.1m) | place: French Polynesia: Moorea | collected 2018-08
CCCCCTCGGCATGATCCTGCATGGAACATCCCCCCTGGAACGCTGTAAAATTGTACAATGCTGTACCGGAGCTTCGCTCAGCTCGATCCTTGCCAGCCGCCCGACGGATTGCCGAGTCTTATTCCAGTTCCGCTTCCGCGCCCCTCTAGTCACCAGACTCCCTGACAATGAAGTTCCAGTCCCTCCCTCCCCTTCGCCCCCCCTCTGCATCATACCGTTTTTTCAAAAATTCCGGAGCGACACGCTTGGCCAGGCGATCTTATTAGATGATCTTGACCACTTTTAATTACTGCACTCAGTACGATAACTGCTGGTAACGGCACAAATGACTACAGTACACACACACCTCTTTGACTGGAGCCAGATGCTTTTCGCGCAGTATAATTGTAGCAATAAATCTCTTCAACCTTCTCTGAAAATACCCGGTATACCCGGAGAGAATCCTCCTCTTCCCATCACTTTTCTCCCAAAGGCGTTACGACGACGTCCGAAGGGGTAGCACAGAGCAAAAGAGAGAGAAAGGGAAAGGGAGGAGTGCGCGGGACACAATCTACGCCCCGCTCTTCCTCCCTTCTTCTTTCCCCTTTCTCCAGGTTACTACGAATAGTATCTCTGCCTCCGTGCACCGCCCTTGTTGTACGTACGGGCGTACATCCCCCCCTTTTATTCCCGGATCCGTTGGGGAGGTCTTCTTGGCTTAGTCCAGTCCGGATCCGAGCCTGAAAGTGACACGTGCCTAGTAATCGCATATCGCGAAAGCTCGGGAAGGGAAGAGAAAAGGAATAAAAAAACAGGTACGGAGAGAATCGCATTGTTGTAGGCAAATTAGATGTTATTATATGCCCTATTTTATGTCCCAAATTTTAGCCAATTTGGTTTTTTCCAAGAGACAGATAACAAGAAACAAAGTTAACAAACTCTGTTATTTTTTTAAAAAAAGATCCCAAAGTGTGGTTTGGAGTTTCTTCCGCTCTTTGGTGGAAAACTTCCGTGTGGTTGGCCCTTTCTTCCATGGGAGCAGCGTGTATTTCTCTCATACTTGTACACAGTGCACTTCGTCAACTTGTTCGTGCTTGTAATTCTCACAATAAGTGCCATAAAATCCTCTTTGCTCCTTCATTCTTATTCTTCGGACATTTTCGATTAAGTCTTTGAGAGGGGGATCGAGAGTCCATTAAGGCCAAGACAAATTAGGGGCGACATAATACCAGTGCAGTAACAGTGTTTTTCGAAAAGGGGCCACACACAAACACATCGTTGTAAATTGTTCGGGCCTTGGTCCAACTCCATTCCACCACTTTGCTGGGTTGGGGAAGGGTTCCATATGGCCAAATAAATTATGCTTTACTGTCGAGTAAGGAATTACTTTAAAAACAAAACCTAGAGGAATACACGTCTTTTCCCCTTCAAGAAAAATGTGTGCCTTTTGTCAACTCGTCTCTTTTCGGTTCGGGCATTTTTCTCCCCCTCCCTCTTCCGTCGTCGTCACGCATATCAGCCCGTGAACCGAGGCCTGAAGCAATAGGAGACTTCCCCCCATACGTTCATGACAGTTACACCGCCGTTTCTAACTCAAAGAGCAAAATGTTCGTACATGTTCGGTTTCTTGAACAACGGTAAGATTCCGACTTCGAGAAAGTATCTCTGTCAGTACTGGGAAGAAGGGAACTATTTCGCGAATTTCACGTTCGCTTTACCATGTAAGAGAGATTGGGGGGGAGAATGACCGCAGGATGGTGGCAAGAAAAGAAGGGATTGGGGGAAAACGCCTCTGGGCGGTCGGGAGAGCAGTGGGCCACCCATGAAGTATGTCGGGAAACAACACCGTTCATAGATGGGCACGGGGGAATGTCTGGATGGACCGGGCTTTACACGTTTGCTTGGCCCAAAAAGGCCCCGTTTTTTTCTTCCCCCTTGGCCCTGCGGCCTGGAGCTCTTAAAAAGCAAATATCAGAATCCTCCCTTCTTCAGCTCACTCGATTTCTACCCCTCTGCGCCCGTGTATATTCCCTTGAACCGTAGGCAAAAAAATGTCATGCAAGTGGAAAGAGAAAAAACTCTCGTAGGGAAACGACGAGCTTGGGTGACAGGGGCGGCGACCGCGGGGAAGAGGGAAGAAGGGGTGTAAACCCAGCAATTAGACTAACGACCGAATTTTTAAGCCCCTGACCCCACCTGAAAGGGGGAAAATAGAGGCAGTAAGGCACGCACAAAAAATATTTTTGTGCTGTTGGGCTGGAATTTTCGAAAGCGGTTGAAGTTCTTCCTCGGGGGAGGGAGGAGGCGCAAGTCAAAGGGAGGTGAGGAGGATACGGCATTTTAATTTAGGGGAGGAAATCTTCTCCTCTTTTTCGTATCTGTTTTGTTCCGTTTCCCGGATCTAGAGGAAGATGAGATTATAAAATCGAAAGGTCGGATTCTGCACAGTCTCTGGCCGATTCAGATTTGGCAACGTAGAACGCACACTTTTTTGGCCGAAATCTGGAGGCAAAAACGCATGCTTAACGCTGAGGGTCAACATCCCCCACACCAAACAAGAAAAAAGAGTGGCATCCGAGTTGGCAACTTTCCCTCCGAAAAGGAGAAAAAACCGATCGTGCGATTCGGACATTTTTCTTCTAGCGTCTCTGGCCTTTCTTCCGGTTCTTCTTTGAATTTGTGGAAAAGAGAGGAGAAGGGGGTGGATAAGAAGAGGCCGACGAGAGAGAAGGCGAAGAAGAAGAAACCTCCTCCTCTAGAAAAGGGAAGAAGGGTTTATCGCTTTCTAATTCAGGGGAGGAGAGAGGGTAACGTGTATCAGAGCGTGACAAAGGGCAAAGAGGCGGAGGAGATGATGGGAAATGCCAACATTTTCTCATGTGCCTTTTGGCATGTGAGCACTTTGTAACGGACCGTCCGTCCTTCGCTCTAAGCGTCGGGTTTCCCAAAACACTTTTTGCTTGTAGCTCCCCTTCGGGCATGAAAAGATTCGCACACGCATCTTTCTCAGTGGGGATCACTTTTCGTGAGAGACAAAGGCTGAAGAGGAGAAAAAGAGTTTTCGACAGTTTCTGGCCGAACTGTTGTTTTAGTTGGCTCAACAAAGCTTAATTCGGCGATTCTCTCTCCAGTCCCCACCGCTGTGTCCCGCCGCCGTACAACAGTATTATGTCGGCCCAAAACCCTTTCCCCCGACCTTGCCAAGATTCTGCTCCTCCTGTGGATTCTCCTCTTCGGTGTGTACATTGTCATGGACATTTACCCTGTTGCCAACCCGCCAACTATTGTACAATACAGTACTGTACTGTACGCAAAAACTGTTGTTTCTTCCCCGCATACTGTGCTTAATAAAATATCATTATTTCTTTCAAACATAAGCTTGGTTCAGTATGTTCCTAAAGTTTTTTTTGGGAGTAAGACTTAGAATTCCGGACACTTTTGCTCTCCCCCGATGCTACGCCTCAACAACGGTCCCACCTTTTTTGCTACCCGTTTCCATCCTCTCCTTTTCTCTTTTTTTCCTTCCCCTACTCCTTTTTAGATCGTTCCCGGATTTATTGGTGGTGTCCTCCACCTCCTCCGCTTTCCCGCAAAACTGCCTGCCTGGACTTTCTTTCTTCGTAAATCCCAAAGGAAAACGACTGTCGTCTATTGCCTCGTAATTAACAGGGAACCAAACTCACCTGTCCGGCAATAAGCATCTCCTTCTCCTTACAACGCAATTACTGTTGCCGAAATATTCTAATTTTCCTATCTCTTAATGTTGCAACTATTCTTTCTCCCTCCCTCTCCTTTTGTCTGTCTCTTTTCCCTTAATTCTTCTGTTGAGAAAAATCCGGCCCGCGATAAAGCCGTTAGGTCCTGGAATGGTGAACGTTGTGGTTGGGGAGTAGACGAAATTGAAATTCAACTCTACATCTCCAGGAGAGTGAGAGAAGTATGTGACGAAATTAGAACCTAAAGAACTACCGATAGCTAATGTCGTTGAAGGTTTTTCTGGCTTTTTAAAAAAGCGGTTAATAATCAGGCTGCGCCTCTGGGATAAAGTACATGTTCTTGTCTCTGCTCCCCTCCGTCTCCTTTCCCTTAATTTCTGTGTGCTGCAAAAATCCTCCCCTCCCCCATCCAGCCCACGTTCTTACTCTGTCCGCAAAAAGACAGAGAGAGAGGGGGGAGTCTGGGCGACGGCGGCGGAGGGTATCGACTCGACTTGGCACTACGAGAATTGTGTGTAGACCCAGGCATAGGTGGAGGAGGCGGGGACGAAGGAGACGGGGACAAAGTGTAGTAGACCCGACTTCCCCCCAACAGCGGAGTCTAGAGCGGGAAAGGGAAAAAAGAAAGGGGGGAAATGGGAGGGTTTAAAACGGGGAGGGGAGCGATAAATGCGCCTCTCCAGAAAAAAGGGGAAGAAAAAGAATTTGCACCTTTTTTTTCGGCGGAAAAAAGTAAGGAGGATTATTTTTTCCCGGCGCAGAGGAAAATTGTTAGGCTGGAAAAGCTCGATAAATCCTTTGCCGCTTCTCGTGCTGAACTGCGGCGGCGACAATATCGTCGACGGTATTTTCTCTTGTAGGCTCAGCTTATGTGCTAGTGTCAGTTTCATGTGATCGATTAAGGGATTCATGGCACCCGCACTTTAGCTAGATCATGTTTCAAGCAAAAACGTGCTTATCTAGTCGTTCTGCCTGCAGCCGGTTTTATGAAACCAACCATAACTCTTATCATAGGCTTAACAACTCTAGCTGCAGAATAAGTTGATTGTCCAATTCCCTCCCAACATGAATTTCATTACACTCCGAAACCCCTTTCCCTCCTATACCAAGAAGAGAAATCCGAGCTCGTACCATTTTAACGCTGTCTGATCTTGCTGTTCCAGACCAGCATCAAGATGGCTTACTCTTGGGACAACCGCGTCAAGTTCGTCGTGCGCTACATGTACGACATCGACAACAACGGCTTCCTGGACAAGAACGACTTTGAGTGCCTGGCGGTGAGGAACACGGTCATCGAGACCAAGGGCGAGTGGAACGACGCGCAGTTCAAGACAAACCAGAAGGTCATGGAAGATCTGTGGAACCAGATCGCAGAGTTGGCGGATTTCAACAAGGTTGTTGTAGTTTTGGTATCTCCAGATTTGCAATTTTCCCTTAAAATTTTCTTGTTAGGACGGCGAGGTAACTGTGGACGAGTTCAAGAAGGGCATCGAGGCATCCTGCAAGGGAAAGTCATACGCCGATCTCCCGCAGGTATACCAGCGATAACCTTTATGAGTAATAAAGGCTCGATTCTATTCACATATGATGCCTACCCCTACCCCTAGGCCTTCAAGTTCTTCATCGACAGCTCTTTCCGCACCATCGACATCAACGGCGACGGGACGGTAGGCATAGACGAGTTCAGGTTCGACTGCGTGAACAGGATGGCCTACAAGACGCTGGCAGAGCTCGACGACGCCTATCACAAGCTGGTCAACGTAAGTTTGCGATAACATGAATGTCCTTTTTTGCTTAGAAACCGTCGCCCAATGTATCTTCTCAGGAGGATGACAAGAAGAAGGGCGGGATCACCCTTGAGCGCTACCAGGAGCTGTACGCCCAGTTCATCGCCAACGACGACGAGGGGCAGAACGCAAACTACCTGTTTGGGCCACTGCAGAAAATCGAATAAGAGAAAGAGACCGAAGACAAACATCGGAAAATGTGTTCCAACCATAAAAATCTAGGTTTAGAAGTTTTAAGAGTCGCCGCCGCTGCCCACAATACCTTCCTGCTCTGTTACAATGTGAGTTAATTTGGAAAAGGGGAAAATGCCAATCCTCCCACCCAGTGCAACAAAAAGTAAGCCACCCACAGCTAGCTAGCCTGCTACCACCACCACCTCCAAACATGCCAAAAAACCTCCACCAACCTCCACGACAAGAGATGAAACGCTGAGAGAACACCACCACCCAAACACCCCGCTTTTGTTTTTCCAGCCTACTCATTACTACCTTTTTTTGGAAGAAAAAACCCGTGTTCTTTGATCTTTTGGTCTGTCTTTGTTGCGAGATTTTCTTTCGGATAAAATTAAACATGTTTCGGGAGAGTTCAACTTTGCATTATGCGGCCTTTATTTCGCGATTACTCCATAGAGTGTTCCCTCTCCATGAAATCCTGCAGCATTTGTAGCTCCTCCTCCGCCCTCGCCCGCAGCCTCCCCTCGGCGCTGGAACCGGGCTCGTACCGCAGGAGGGAGCAGCTCTGGCTCAAAAAGTGCTTAGCAGTCTGAAAGAAGGAACGACTTATAATGTGTGGATGTTTGCAATGAGGATTATTCTCACCCTGCACGCCGCCGCCACGTCCGCCTTTGACCTCTCCCTCCCCTCCATCCAGTTCAACGCTCGCTGCTGGTACACCAGGAACAGCTCGTAGGAGGTGGTGCCACGCAGCCGGGAAATACCTGAAGAGAGTGATAGATTACCCACATAAGTTAATATTATTTTCATATCACCTGGCAATAGCCTGTCCCCCACTGCCATGATGGCCCTTGCCGCGTCCTCTTTCTCCCTCAGTTGCTGGTCACTCATCTCCCCCATGAGGCATCCCTCGCTGTGACCGGAGAGGTGAAGGGAGGTGTGACGGACGTCCTATGAAAAAAAAGTTACCCATTTATCGTACTCATCATTACTGAATAGACTTTTACCAGCATGTGAGCGTGGTTCGGGTGCAGGGCGGCGGAATGGATTCGGAGGAATGTCTGCGGCATAAGAATGTGTCTCATAGAGAAATTCTAAAGACAAACCATCTTTGGTTTGCTCTATTCTCATACCTGGCACTGGTCCACGCTGATTTCTGGCGACGCGTCCAACAGCCTGACCGTGTTTCCCACCTCCTCCGTGACCTCTGCCACCCTCCACGAGGGGACGGGGCAGCGGCAGGAGTCGCAACACCAGGAGGAATCGTGTGAAAGAGGGTCCTCGGGCAGCACCCATCCCTCGTGGCAGCGAGCGCAACGGAGGGCGGAAAGGTAAGTGCCCTGATCCAAGAAAAGGGCAAGAAGAAAAAAGTTGGCTCGTAAGGCGTAACCCAGAAAGGGAGAAAACATTATTACGGGAGCCCAAAAATAAAGAGCCCCGTATTTGCCTGGCTCGTGTGGGGATCTGTTTGGCAAGTGGAAGAATATGCCCAGGCATGAACTACTATCAAGTCTAGGTCAGCCTGTCTCACTCCTTTTTTCCACAGGAATTTTTTGAAAAGTGCGGAATTTAAAGTTTAATATGGAAGCCCCCATAATTATTTTTCTGTAGTTGTTCAAATTTTGTTGTGCATTACGTACGTATGTGGTTTCAGAAGGTTTGCGCAAAGCTAATTATTTCCTCATTTCTCCTTTGTCGCTCACCAGTTCTGTCGGATCTGCGCACCTCCTGCAGCTACAGTCGAAGTACTTGCTCTCTCTAAGGTGTCTTCTCCTGTCCGCCGTCGACCAAAGAGAGTCGGTGTAGATGGTGGCCAGGTGGTCGCCTCTGCCAGGCAGCAAAAAAAAGCAGTGAAGCAGTGTGACCACAGGTTTTGATTTTGAAAAAAAAAACCACCAAGGCCAACCTTTGTTATTTTATGTGACCTATGACCTGCGTCCTGTGTCGCTACCAATGAACTATGAATAGGGCGCCAAAAGAGGCAAACGAAAACTATTGCGGCGACATTTGCATAGAATTTTTTGAAACATGTGGTCACACTGCCCTTGTGACGTCGACTGCAGCTCTGACGGACATTGAGAGCGACAGCCCACTTCCGTCCTCCTCCGCGTTTTCCACGGCCACCGCCCGGTGCACGTTTGGCACGCAGGAGTGCTCCAGGAGGCTTGAGCGGGGAAACACGGCCTGGAGGACGGTCCCTCCGCTCTCCGGGATGGGGACCTCGAATGAGTTGACGTCCATTGCCCCGAGGAGGTGGGAGATCTCAGCGGGGGAGACGAGGTGGCCGAGGTTCAACTCACTAAGGAGGAAGGCGGAGGCGCTGGGGGAAAAATAAAAATAAATAAAAGATTTTATTACTATGTAGTAGCAGTAGTTGTTTTTCTCGTTGTTGTTGTTGCTACTGTTGTTGATGCTATTGCTGTTATTGTGGTTTCTGCTGTTGTAAGGGCTTTTGTTGATAATGATGCTGTTGCTCTTATTGCTGTTGCTGCTGCTAAAACAGTCACAAGTATGAAATCAAATATACTGTATAGTCACTCACAGGTGAGCGCCGTCTCCTTCAAATATGTCAATATTCTTCTAGTTCTTCTTTCTCTTGCATGATAAAATGTGTTGTTAGGCGCTAATAAAATTCTTTGAAACTACAGTCTTTCGATACCTCTCTACCCTCTGTGCCACCTCCGGATCCGCCGCCCTCTCCTCCAGATGCGAAGCCAGGCCCATCAGCCTGTCCCAGGAGTCGCCCGCAGGCACACCTGCCGCCTTTATCGCCAGGCACTTTAGCATCAGGACTGCGTCGTGCATCGTGGCCAGGTCCCCAAGCAGGTCCATGGTCCTTCTCCGCGCCATCGCCGCCGACCCGCCGCACGCCGCCATGATGGCCGCGCACTCCCCGTCCCTGTGCGGCGGCGCGTCCTGGCACCTCTCCCCCGTCTCCGCGCACACCGGCAGGCCGCAACGCTCACAGGCGCCCAGGCCGTCCTCGTCGTCTACAGAGGCGAAGCAGCCCAGGCAGCAAAGGTCGCAATCGCGGCTAGGACCAAACACTGAAGGAGAAAATTGTCATGGACTTCTCGTAAAGATGAAGCCTCATTTCTGCCGATAGCTTTTTAATTGATTTTCACCTAATGGCCTTTCCCTGATGAGTAGCTCCCCTTGCTTGAGGTCCTTTGATGCCAGTAGGTGCCTCCCCAACAGGGCGTCAGAACCAACTTCGAACGGACAAGACTCTTCCTCCTCCTCCTCCATGTCCACCCCGTTCTGCTCCACTTCCGTGATGCCGCCGTTCAACATCATGTTCTTCTTCGCCGGTATACTATAGAAAAAGCATGCCTCCTGTGCAAAACAGCCGCCTCCGCTGTCGTTATTTCATTATAGCACAGTAGAGCTGCAGTTGTTGGCCCCCCTCCAACTTTCGCTTTCTGAAGGCCGATACAACAATATGCGAATATGCGCCCCCGCCGCCGAATCCGAATCATCATTGTTCACGAGTACGTGAGATTATCAAAGTGGGAATGTCCAGAAACTGTAATTGGCGTGACAGGGCGTTTTTATTATTCCTAATCAGGTTGCAAGATAATTTGATTGTAGGCTCGTATATTACAGAGTTATATTATTCTTCTGCACTTACAAAGAAAGGGAGGAAAAACTGCGATACATAGAAAGAGAATTTTTCTGAGGAGAAAATTGGCCCCCTCTTCATCTTTCAGAGCAGGCCGCCTTCAATCATGTCAAGTGGCGGAGGAGCACTCATCAGTCTGGCCGGGGAGGAAAGGAAAGGGATGTATCTCCATCTGCTGGAGATCTTTCCTTCTCTGTCCTGTCGTGACCTCATTTTAAGTCAATGCGCAAGTTTTCATATGTATGCATAGGTTTCCATCCTTTCATGCATGCAGTTTTTGGTGAGGACGACTGCATGTTTCGTTGTTCGCAAAAGCAGACTCCGCTTCGACGCCTTTGCTGAATCTCTTTTTCGTGTCTCATTACTCGCCGCCCTCCTTTCGAATGGTGATTGTTGCTTTCCTCCTTTTTCTCTGCCCCCTTTTTCACCCTTTACCAACCTTTCTTGCCCCCGCCCCTATCTCTGAGGTGGAGGCCGTGATTTTCCTCGCTTTATGTCTCCCCCTCCTGCTTCTGCATTTTCTTTTCTCCCGCCCGACCTCCTCCTCGTTTCCCTCTTTCCATTCTTTCTTCTTTGTCTGCAGCGAAGCCCAGACCATGGAACTGTCAAAGTTGTTGTTGTCGTTGTCGTTGTGGTGGTGGTGGTGGTGGTGGTGACCACTTTCATTTTCAATTTTTTTGCAATAGAGACATCTTCATAAAATAAAATTTTTATGTAATATTAATGTGATATACTGTGCAAATTTTGGTAACTATGTCACCAGTACTTTTGACAAAAACAGCAAAAAACAATTTGAGGATTTCACATTTTTTCCCGTTTTTGACAATTTTGACCTACCAAATGACCTCAAAATTCAATTTTGACCTGATCCGCCCAACATAATTTGGGGGTACACAAACTTTTCAATTCTATGAACTTTTTGATTTGGGCACCCTTTCTGCCTCAAAAATAGCTTTATTCAATTTTTTTCTTCGTTGCAACTCTTTTAAGCTATCAAAACTTAGTCAAATAAACAAAAGTTTGTCAAATCCCGCCGGAGACCTTTTGAACAGAGTCTGTTCTTGTTTCTCATGCTCCACTCCACGCCCAC
>JAAUXV010068720.1_pt1 | contig 10368 bp, 5 predicted proteins | sample 7278181 | NCBI WGS metagenome assembly JAAUXV01 (sample SAMN14350114, study PRJNA611818) | marine sediment metagenome | isolation source: surface marine sediment (2.1m) | place: French Polynesia: Moorea | collected 2018-08
AGAATGTACTGTTAGTGCCAATAATAATGAACAGATGTGTACCTGTGTCATCTGTTCATGCTCATATCATGTCATTTGCACAACTTTGAAAAAACCACCATCCAAGTCCACAAAGTGGGTCTGCAGTGTCTGCAAAGACTTTCATTCAATAATGAAGAATTTGAAGCATTCTGTTAGTGAACTTAACAAACAGGTGCACAGGTTGCAAAATGAACAGCAGTTAATGCAACATAATCAGCAGTCCCTACAGAGTGAGAACAATACCTTAAAAGAAGAAATAAGTCAACTACAAGAAGAAATTAAAGACCTGAAAAGTAAGAGTGTGTCAAATACACCTACTACTGATCTGCAACATCAATCAACAGAGTCTAATGATCCACCAAAGACTTTGATTATCGGTGATTCCATGTTGAGGGACTTCAACGATGATATTTATGAGAATGCAGTGATCCAGTGCATCAGTGGTGCCAGAATGCTTGACATCTTACAAGCTGTCAATTGCCATCCAAATTTGGACTCATTCCAGAATGTTGTCATTCACTGTGGCACAAATGATATTGGTGATCGCACGCCTGTCAATGACATTACATCATCTTTGGAGGCAGTGATTACCTTCATTCAAGTTGAAGCCCCAGAAACCAAAATTCATATATCTGCTGTATGCCCACGTGAAGGCCAGGATTTTAACCAAGGCATCCATGATCTCAATGAAAAGCTTGAATCCCTATCAAGGCGATTAGACTGCAGCTTCATCGATGCAAGTTTGAAAATGACTTACAGAGATGGATCCGCTGATACCACCCAACTACAAGATGGTCTACACCTCAATGAACGAGGTTTCAAAACAGTCTCACAAACTTTCGCTGAGTCAGTTCCTGGACTTTCACTAAGCAAAGAAACCTGGACCACAGTAGTAAAGAACTCAAAGCCGCGGAATTCACGGTCTAGGAATCAGAGGCCAAATATGAACTCACTGCATAGCAATCAAAGGCGCCATGAGCCAATGAAACGTGGTGTCAATAGGAACTTTCACTCTTCGCAGTTATCCCACAATGATCATCGATCACGTCAAACTCGACATCAGCAGCATAATAGCTACTCAGGATGCTATAACTGTGGACTATTTAATCATAATCAAAAAACATGTCATCACAATGTTAGAGTTAAATGTCACTCATGTAATCGGTATGGACATAAATCTCGCTACTGCAGGGTGAAATCAATGAACTGAGGTGTTGGCCATGTCAGTAGGGCCGAAACTCATGTAAGCAATCATGTTAATAAGCTTGATACATTGAATGAAGTTGAAAAGTATAATGATGTTCCTTGCTCTGAAAATATGACCACAGGTGATAATGCTGTTTACAACAAAAATGATTGTGATAGTCCAAGTTATCTTAACATGTCCAATGCTTTTGAGCATCTTCAAAACAATGCTGATTGTGATAATTCAAGTTGCCACAACATGTTTAACTTTTCAGATCAGACAGTTATCAATAATATCCATGTCTCTTGCCATGAGCCAGAGGTTGCTGTTGTTTCAAGCTCAGAGAGTGTTAATCATATTTCATCAAAAAATGTTTCGCCCAACATGACCACTGCTAGTAATACTGCTCATAACCAAAATGATTGTAGCTCAACTGATTATACTCAGTTGCAGGAAGGTAAAGTACCAAATTTTAAAACCAAAGGTATTAAATTTGGTCATCTCAACATCCGTAGCCTTGTAAGCAAAATAGATGATTTCAGATATATGTGTGGTACAAATTTTGATATAATTTCTGTTAATGAAACATACTGTGATAATACAGTATCTGACAATGAGGTAAGATTAGATGGTTTTAATGTGTTAAGAAAGGATAGAAACAGAGGAGGTGGTGGAGTTGCAGTGTTTATAAATTATATTTATGACTTTAAAAGGCGTGATGACCTTTGCAATGATGATATTGAGTGTATTTGGGTTGAAATTGTCCCACCTCATACAAATGCTATTCTTGTTTGTGCTTTGTATTTTCCTGATGGTATGAATAATGATTTAAATGACAAATTGTGTGCAATGTTGTCCAAAGCTAATAATGAGGATAAAGAACTTGTTTTACTTGGAGATTTTAACTGTGATTATTTAAAAATAGATACTTGCAAACAAGTTGGTGATTTGAAGTTTATATGTGATATGCATCAGTTAACTCAATTAATTGACCTTCCTACTCGTGTCACAGCTCAAAGTAAGACCTTAATTGATTTGTTTTATACTTCAAAATATGAGTTGTTTAATGAAAGTGGTGTGATTCAGACTTCACTCAGTGATCACTATATGATTTATGCTATTAGAAGGGCCAAACCTATGAAGGGTCAGCATAAAACCATTAATTATAGGTCATTTAAAGATTTTGATGAAGACAACTTTATCAGTGATTTATCTGATTTGCCATGGGATGATATTGAAAGGATTGATAATGTTGATGAGGCATTGAATGTATGGTACTCAATGTTGTTTGATGTTGTTGATAAACATTTGCCAAAGAAAAGCAAACGTGCCAAATCATCCCCTTCTCCTTGGTTAAGTAGTGAAATTAAACAGTGCATGCACAATAGGGATCACCTTCATCGAGTTGCAACTCGTACCAATGACATAGTTGATTGGCAGGCATACAAGTGTGCACGGAACAAGGTTACCTCTATGATTAGATCTGCTAAGTGTAAGTATTATAAAACTGTTATTCAGGAAAGTGGTAATGATTCAGGTAAACTTTGGCAAACTCTGAGATCAGTTATTCCATCAAAAGATGCTTCAACACCTGCATCTATTGTTTATGATGATGTTGTTCACACATCTAATAATGATATTGCTAATGCATTTAATGAGCATTTTACAAGTGTTGCTTCCAAGTTGGTTGATCAAAACAGTGACAATACAGGTATTTGTAATATAAGTTCTTCATGTAAAAATGATAAAGCTGTTTTCAATATGCCTCATATAACCTATGATTTTGTTGACAAAGAAATTTGTGCTATGAGTATGAAAAAGGCCACCGGTCTTGATGACATCAGTTGTAAGATTTTGAAACTGGCTCGTCCTGTAATTGTCAAGAGCCTGGTATATATAATGAATCTCTCCATTTCAACAGGTGTTTTCCCAGCTTCATGGAAAGAAGCTAAGGTTAATCCTTTACACAAAAGTGGTGATATGGATAATACTAATAACTATAGGCCAATCTCAATTCTCCCTGTGTTGAGTAAAATTCTTGAAAGGGCCATTCACAAACATGTTTATTCCTTTCTTAGTGATCAGGGACTTTTGAGCGATCACCAATCTGGCTTCAGACCTGGTCATTCCACGGAAACTGCCCTTGTTGACATGGTAGACGAGTGGCTTACAAGTATAAACAAGGGTGAGATGACTGGTGTTGCATTTATCGACCTTAGAAAAGCGTTCGATACTGTAAGTCATGACATTCTTCTGAAAAAAATTATATGATATTGGTGCTATTATGCTCTGAAATGGTTTGATTCTTATTTATCAAACAGAGTGCAAAGAGTTGCTTTTAAAGATTGTTTGTCCAGACCATGTAAGGTGAATGTTGGTGTACCTCAGGGCAGCATATTAGGCCCTTTGTTATTTATTATTTTTATTAATGACTTGCCAAATGTTATCAAGCATGGCAAAATTTCAATGTATGCTGACGACACTACACTGTCTGTAAGTGGTAAAGATACCCAGGTTATTTCAAAACAACTCACTGATGATCTTGCAGAAATTAATGAATGGTTGAAGAGTAATAGGTTGTATCTCAACACTGACAAAACCAATATTATGCTTATTGGTAGTGAAAACAAGTTACGTAATGAACAGTGTGCCACATTTTGTAGTAGTATTAATGGGTGTGATCTTAAAAGAGTTGATAATGCAAAATGTCTTGGTATGAAGATCGATTCCAAGTTGTTATGGCATAGCCATGTTAATACTGTCATTCAAAAAGTTTTTTGTAAAATGGCTTTGTTGAGACGTCTGAAAACATTTCTAGATGCACCTACTCTTAATGTTTTATACAAATCCCTTATTTTACCCATTTTGGACTACTGCAGTGTTATTTGGTTTGGAAGATTTAATGATGATATTCGTAAGTTGAGTACACTTCAAAAACGTTGTGCAAGAATAATCTTAAGTGCCAATTATCTTACCTCATCTGAAATATTGTTCCCCATTTTGGGTTGGAATTCACTTAATGATCGTGCAATGTATTTTAAATCTCTGTTGATGTATAAATGTCTTAATAACTTAGCACCGCAGTATCTCATGAACAAGTTTGTGTATGTAAATGAAAGGCACAATTTTAATACAAGGCAAGCTGCAACTGGTTTATTGGCTTTACCTCCTAGCTCAAATGGTGCAGATACTGAATATTTTAAATCATCTTTCTCTTATAGTGGTGTTAAGGCCTGGAATAATTTAAGTGAAGAATTAAGATTCTCATCAAGTGTGCAATCATTCAAAGAAAAGTACAAAAATATGTGAATAACACCTTTCATGTGACATTATTGTCTGTTATTTCTGTGTTATCAGTCTCGTCGGCCTAGTGAACAGATTGACTGGGTCATTTATGGCACTTTCTGGAGGGACATGGGCGCGATCCGTTTCGGCACTTGTGTGGTTTTGTTGGGCATCCCGATCGTGATGTCATGTTGGTACATGTGATTGACATCAGCATGTTGTTATGCTCTGGGTGTTTGGCGGGATTATGGGAGTGTTGTGCTGGATCGTTTCTTTTCTTGTTTTTCTAGGGGGTGCTATGGGTGGCTTAGGCGTTGGTTTATTGGCATGGCGGTCTGTAATGTTTGGGCGTGCAATTGTCTCATATTTTTTGTGTAATATTTTTATGGTGCAACTCCTAAATTTGTCATATTACTGTGTCAGTTTTTAATATGTTTTTAATCAATTTTAATTGTTTTAAACCTTATAGTCTTTTAATGTATTCTAGCAACTGTAATTTTCATTCAATTTGTACACATTTATTCTTGTAATTTTTTAGTGTGAATTTGTGATCATTGTTAACTGTGTGCAGGGCCCCGGGTAAGACCAGCTTTTAGCTGATCCGGGCCACCCTGGATAAAGATGATGAAAATAAATAAATAAATAAATAAAATAAGAGATTGTAGCTCATGTCTCATTCAAGCCATAAGGCGTAATGGATGCGATCACTTAATTGTCACTTTAAGTTTACGATTATCAAAACTTAAAATGCGTTGGTATCACTAACAATGATAATTGACACCGGCGAAATTGATAAATGCAGAAAGGGGAAAAAACTGTCAACATTTTTTTGCATTTGACTCTGGTTTTTCAACATAATCCAAGGGGGAAAAACACTCTTCTTATTGAGGAACTTCCTAAGGCGAAGCGTCAAAACATATCCGGAAAGCATTTCGGACATCCGAAACGATATCCGAAAAGTTATTTCCAAAATATTGACTTCAGATATCCGAAACATTTTGCATTTCTGACATACAAACATATTGCATGGCAAGTTTTCATATCCGAAAGGTAGCTAACAAAGTTCGATTGGCCTGGTGCCATTACCCATTCCAGTCGCCAGACGACCCAATTAACGCCTAGTGTTATCGCCGATCAGCAGTTATTGATTGTCGGCGAAGCGGTACTTATGATGGTCCAACCTATCAATTAATCAATAATCGATTTCTAGCATCAAAAGAACTCTTGAGTTGCAATTACTGGCTTAATTTCGGATATCGCGCTCATATCTCCAAAAACGTTTTCGGATATTAAATGAAGTTTAATGTAAACTCTTGCTCCCATATCCGAAAAAGTTGTTTCTGATATCCTAAACAGCTTTCGGATATGGCTTTCGGATATCCGAAAGGCTTTTCGGATATGTTATAACGCTTCGCCTAAAATCTTGGCGAAACACTGTTTGACTATCCTTAGCCGTAACTGATTCTGACACATATCCGCGGTCGAAAAAGTCCAATTTCGATGTAAGCCTTTGCGAGCGATAAGGTCAAATTTCGTTGTACACCCTTGCAATAAATTCTTGATTATAGTGACCTCAAAATATGACGGACTCCCTCAGAGTCATATTAATCAGCAAGTAAAGTCTGCTTGGTTTATGCTAGTAATTTATATGTTGTGTCTGTCCGTAGCCTTTTTCCGACAAAAGTTGGCGTGTTTATTTCCCCATGATTGATTCTTTCCATAGATTACGTGCTCTTGAATTGAATCCAAATGCGAAGAAAATATGAACTCCCTGCAGTGAGTTGACCACCACGGCCAACCACCATATCGGCTCATAATCAATACCACTGGCGATAAACATCAGTATCCAAGACATTCCTAGGATAGAAGATACCTGGGAAATATAGGAATTTCCTCCAATTATAAACTACTTTTTTATTTATTCTAGAAGAAGAAGAAGAAGAAGAAGAAGAAGAAGAAGAAGAAGAAGAAGAAGGAGAAGAAGAAGAAAAGAAGAAGAAGAAGAAGAAGAAGAGAGAAGAAGAGAGAAGAAGAAGAAGAATAATTAGAAGATGAAGAATTAGAAGAAGAAGAATTAGAATTTGTAGAAGAATAGGAGCAGGAGAAAGAAGAAAATGTAGAAGAAAAAGAACAAGAAAAATTATTATTATGCTGTGCAAAGAAATATAATAAATTATAAATCTTAAATTGGCAACCACCCCATCCTTTCTCGACTAAGGATTACTTACTCATGCATTAAAAAATGTGCACAAGACGCGTTTGGGAGTAGCAGGAAAGAAAACCACCATCAACAACAACAATAACAACAAAACAAAACAACACAACAAATAAACAAACAAATCATATCATATCGTTATATAATGGGTGGTTGTTTGTACCTTCACAATCTTCGTTAGACAAGGTTTATTAACCAAAATTCAGAGAATATTTTTGAAAGATAGTAAATGGTGCCTATAATAAAGGATTTGTTTAATTTGCACTTACCTTCAAAAATATAATAACTTCACGCATTTTACCTTCGTCTTTTTTCTTAGCTTGCATAACATTAGATTGTTGACGTGCATGCCTCAAACTGATCAACGCAATTGCTAAAATAACGCTATTGGTTAAGATCGAGAGTGAAACAGGCACACCAAACGCGACAAAGTTGACAATTCCACTATCTATCCAGCACAAGCCATCCGTATCATAGACAACAAAAGTTGTACATTCGCAGATATGTAAAGCAAACGTTGTTGATACTATCAGCAAGGGGACGCCCCATCCGAAAAGATGCACAATAACTGCAAATGAAATGCTTTCAACAGAATTCCCAGTTTTATCAATGACAAATTGCTGAAGTAAAGCAATCGCAGAGTTCGTAGACCATGCAAACATAGTAAGCCAGAGATAGTGTGTAGTAATAGCAATGGCGACACATCCGTCATCGAACCAAGCGACTTTGTCTGAAAGAAATGTGAATAACTGAGCCAGACACAGTGTAGCAGATAGACACATAATACATTTTCCATACATGTTTCGAAGCTTTTTAAATCTGATATAGGTTACAAATGTGGCCAAGAGACAAAATATTGAAATACAACCATTGACAAAGCTAACAATGTCAAGTGCATTTAATAGAAAGTAACTACCATCTTGGCCAATACCATCACTTGTAAAATCATTCAATACTTCAGTACACACCAATACTTGTCCATCTGGTTGAATTAAAAAGTTTGTGTCATTTATTGTGATGTTATGGTAGATTAAGACCGACCCATTAACGATGACATATTCCAGTGGTGATAGGGCAAATAGCAAACAGTCTGGTTGCGTAATTTCATATGTCCTTCCACAAACCATCAACATATCCTGTCTTTGAAGTTTTCTCATATTGTCTCTTCCATACTTCGCGTGAAACATTACAATTTCTGCCATTATATAAATACCGTCACTCAAATAGACGTTGTTGTAAAGTGGATGGGTTACCCTTATAAAGTTCAAAAGAGGACTGCTGTACCATTGATCACTTGTACAGTTAATGTCGTCATGAATCTGTTGGTAACACACAGTCAAGAACTCATCATTGTAAATGTCAGAAACGTTTCGTTTTGTAACGAAAGCATCTTTTTCTTGAAAGAGATCTAAGCTTCGATTGGTGTCAAATCGTATTGCTAGCCACAATTGTCCATCTTCATTACTAGCTTGCTGCATGTACTCAATATGTAACCCACCAAATAAATTCCAAAATAATTCCAAAAATACATCAACGGATGTAAGTGAGGAGGCGGAACCTTTGACGAAGAATAAGCTGTCGTATTTTTCACACATCCAATTATCTAGAATACTATCCACTGATGTGTTGTTGTTAATGACGCATCTGTTATTCTGTATAGAGTATCCCTGTATGCAGGTTAGTGGATGACATGTAAGAGAAATTGGGTCATGTATCTCTCCTTTCAGACAAGGGTTACTGTAAGTATCTGGATTTGCCTTAAAAGAACCTCGAAATTGAAATAGTTCACCTATGCCCTCCAATCGTTCTTCATTACAATATATATTTGATATTACATTGTTACACAGACTACAAAACGGATTTTTGTACATTCTTTCATCTCTGAAAGCTTGTGGGCATGATATCAAATCGTACTTGTGACATAAATTTATTACGTTAACGTTTGCATATGAAGTTGGACATTCGTGTATGAATTGGTTGCAAAACCGAATTTGTTTGCCAAAAGATGGCCCACGAATGCCCGTCTTGCCCAAGGCTTGTTTAGCACAAACTAAGCTCCGTTTTTTACCGACATCGTCTGGGCTTTTCATATTCCAGGGTTGAATGTCTTTTATTGAATGACCGTGGCAAATGGCACAGAAAATGTTGAAGTAGTTGATTCCTGATTGGTCAAAGACGCGTAAACTAAGGTCTGGATCAGTACATCGAGATTCAATGAATTGCTGTTTCCACGATGCGGGACAGTGGCTAACTAACCAAACATTTCTGTCTAGTGAAGAATCGGAAACACACTCGTACTTCGTGTTTGTCGCTAAATTACCGTAGAGACTCGAATCGTATAAATTAAAGGTGGTCAAGTTTAGACAAACTAAGTCATAATCAATACAACAGTCTCCAAAATACGGACACAATTCATCACAGCGACAAGTAAATACATCTTTGTGATCACATCGTCCTTTACATGTTTGGTGATGTTCAAGCGATTTGCCGAACTTAGGGAGATATTGAGTAAGCAGTTGATTTATAGCAGGTTGCGTACCTCTAGTTTCTGTAAAACAGCAATAAATATTTCGTTCGTTAAAGAGCATTCATTTGATCTCTAAAGTACATTAGTTGCGGTTTGTAAAACAGTTTACAGCCCGTATCATGCCGTAATTATTAGGCTTCCAACTAAGCAATATTACCTATAATTTTCTGGTATGTGCACACCAAATAATTCTAAAAATATCTCCAGAATGCAAGAGGATTTCCAATGTTTATCTTCTTTCCTCATGCATGTTTAAGAAGGGACTTTAACCCTCGTCGTCTTGGTCTGGATTTACATTCAATACTCGACTAATGCAACAAGATCGTTTTATTAATATCATCTGATTAGTCTCTAAAAAGTTGAAAATATTTCAACTTGCAAGGCGTTCTAACTGCTCAGCAAAGCGACCGAGATTGAATGCTGACGTACCATATAAAAACGCAGTATTTGCAAATATTGATACTTCCATAAAATATCACATTTCTGGTCAATCCACTTCCAAGGTTGTATGTACATTATGTTTCATATAGTTGATACTCCCTTCAGTAATGGAAGAGCTTTGATCGTCTGCTAATTTCTTCAGGAATCATTGAAGGTAAAACAAAGTAATGTGCATCTACTCTGAAATGCAGATACTGCGTTTTTACTTCGTCGGGTAGATGTGAATTTAAAAAAAAAGTGTCCATTATAACCAGCCTGACGTAAATGGCCTCTTCTCAGAAACACGTTTTACGTCTAGGTGAGAAACCATTGGTTCCTTTTTGCAGACGAAAATTATAATATAATTGTATAATTGTTATTACTTGTAAAAACAGTCTGGTCGTGACAAGGGTCAGAAAACTCGAAGATGGACAAAAATTAATCTGTTCTTGAAGTTGCCAATTTAATTTCTTTCATAACATAATACATATCACTCTAGAATTTTTACACTCCGTTTTGAATTCCAGATTTCTATTTCAATGTATACTTAATAATGATAGACTGAATCCCTTGCCCTCTTTTTTTTTTTTTTTTTTTTTTTTTTTTTTTTTTTTTTCACGTATATTTAAAAATTAAAGTTCTAAATTTTTTTAAATTAAATAATTAAAATTTTATTTTTTTTTATTTTTATTTTTTTTTAATTTAAAAAAAAAA
>JAAUXV010101252.1_pt1 | contig 10368 bp, 15 predicted proteins | sample 7278181 | NCBI WGS metagenome assembly JAAUXV01 (sample SAMN14350114, study PRJNA611818) | marine sediment metagenome | isolation source: surface marine sediment (2.1m) | place: French Polynesia: Moorea | collected 2018-08
CACCCACCCAAAGCTAGTGTGCACACGTGGCACTTGTTTCGTCACTCATGGCTGCATACCTGCCCAGCTTGCACCAAGTTCATCACTTGCGCCAACTCCCTACACCCACATAGTGAATCACACAATCGCACGTGAACTGCAATACGTGTTTGGTTGTTGTATACACCTTTGGCATGTACGATGCACATAGCAAAAATGGCATTGGCTGTTACTGTGTCACTTCCCTATTTTTATTATTATTATTATTATTATTATTATTATTATTGTTATTATTATTATTATTATTATTATTATTATGGTCGTTGCTATTTGGGTCACTGCCAGCCTTCATATTCACAATGGCTGCTGTTGTGTTGGATCTTCATTGTCAGTATGGCCTTGCTAGACGAGTTGCTAGCTGTGTGGGCATTTGAACTGGTTAATGTCTCACCCCTGCACTCCCTTTTGGTTTTTGATAGGGAGAGGAGGGAAAAACTGCTGATAAACGTTTGAAGATTTAAGCAATGGTTGCAAGCACTTGAAGCAAAGCGGTGACTACCCTGGATTGACTGAGCACAACAACTGATGATGAGTGAACTCCGCAATAGCGTGGCAATTTCACCTTTTGCAAACACCTCTCGTGGAGAGCAGGATGCCCCCGAGCAGCGTGATGGCAGCAGCACACAACAGCACACTGTTGCCAACTACACCACATCAGCACTGTAGGCCCAAACAATGCATAGCATGGCCACCACTCTGATGAATTAGACGGCCCTCTGCTTGCAAATTATGGCCAGTGCCAAAACTTGGTGGAGTAGCAGGGCAGGTCAAGCTTACGCACTGTCATTCTCGCAGCCTGCAGCCAATTAAGAAGTGAGCACCAGCAACGCAAACACCACAGCATCTAATTAGTAGTTAGGACAGCACCCAAACAGCACTTTCAACTCTTACATTGCAAACCGCAGCACGATTGATGTGCTGCCTGAACGAGCCACCACCCCGCCCCAGCAGATGGTGTACCAAACCCGACAAGTCAACTACGAGCAGCACGAGGATGAGAGGCGCCGTCCGAACACCTTACCACCACCACCCGGCACCCTACCACCCCCTCCCCCCCCACGCCGTAGTTCTGCGTCGGACAACAGCATGCGCAGCACCCCGGCAGCGCATAACCCACACCCCCCCATGCTCGCCATCGGTGCCGTGCGGCACGAGGTTGACCGCTGGGAGGCACACCTCGGTGAAGCTGCAGGGCAGGTCGTCCCCACCGAGCCCCCAGAAGTAGCCCAACTCCGGGCTGAGCTAGCTGCCACGCAGCTTCAGCTGCAACGGTCTTAGGCCGAGCTGGAAACAGCACAACAAGAACAGCTGCAGGTGCGCCTAGAAGAGCGGCGAACAGTCACAGAAGTAGCCTGGCAGCAAGCCAACAAATGGAAAGAAGAAGCATCTGAAGCTGCACAGAAAATGGCGGCAGAGGCGGCTGCCAGCAAAGCGGCAGAGGTCGACTAAACATGGCGCGAACAGGCGCAAATATGGCGCCAATAAGAGGACGCACATAAGGCCAACATGCAGAGGGAGTTAGAACGGAAACAACAGCAATGGGAAGCTGAAAAGCGGGCCATGGAAGCTCAACAAGCAGAATGGGAGGCAGCCAGACGTGCAGAGGAAGCTGCTTTACGTGCAGAATGGGAAAACTCACAGCATCAATGGGAGAGGGAGAAACAAGCGGCCCAAAACAAGCACACTGAGCTTGAGGCGCAGCGCGCTACACTGGCCCTGGAAAAGCACGCAGCTGAAGAAGCTGCCGAGGGCGCGTAGCGCGCCCTGCTAGAGAACCAGCAATAATTACAGATGCTACAGGGATAAGTGTACGCCACGCAAACCGCGCTGGACGAAGCCACGACACGTGCTGCACTAGGCTAACAGCAAACCAAGATCGAGGAAATTAAAGTCCTACAGATGGAGGAAGAACTAGCACACGTGCGGTAACAGCTGAGTCAAGCACACCTCAGCAGGTAGGAATAGGAGCTACTGTGGGCAGAAGAAGCTGAAAAGAAAGAGCAGCTAAACGCATAGAAGATCAGGTAGTTCGAAGCAGAAAAAGCAGAAATGAAGGAGCTGCTAGAGACCAACCAACAACAGCGCAAGCTGGCAGAAGCAAAGTCAGCAGCTCAGGAAGCTCGTGCGCAAGAGCAAGCCAACTAGCTAGCTGCCCAGCAGCTGGCCCGTCAGCGCGCAGAAGCGGCTAACCAAGAGCACTAGCGCGCACTGCAAGAACTGCGCATGAAGGTACAACAACACCCGCAACAGGGCACCACCCCCAGGTTGACAGTGAAAACGAGCAGCCATGTTTCAGCCGTCCCGCCCCCCCCACACGTACAACCCGCCCCAGCCACAACACGTAGGTCCACAGCTCAGCCCCCTACCCCCTTCTACGATTACTCTCACCTAGCCACCACACACTCACAGCCAGCACCCACGACTGGGCATGGATGGCACATGCAGCCCCTTGCGCCCTACCCAACACCCCCAGGCGCGGCCCCCCCAGGTTTCTATTGGGGCCAAGTAGCTGGCCCCCAGGCAGAAGGCTTGCAGCAGCCAATGCAGGTCCACCACGTGCCCACAGCCCCTACAGCCCCCGTGGCTGCACACACCCCGCAGTACACAACGTAGCAAACCTTTGCCTAAACTCCACAACCCCCAGCGCCGTTGACAACCCCCGCGCCCATGCCACCCTCCACCAAACACGTGCGCCTCCCTGACTTCGATGGGATGCAGAGTGTCAAAGGATTCATGGCGCTCTTCGAGCTAGGCTGTCGGGAAATGGGGCTAACAGAAGAATCAAAAAAGGCGTGCTTAGCAGGTAGGCTAAAGGGAGCAGCAGCAGCATGGATTTAGGGCATGGCAGAAGCGATCCACGACATGCCTTATGGGCAACTCAAGTCCGCCCTGCTTGAGCACTTCCAGGGTGAGACCATGGGGCAAGTCAGGAAGTTGCAAGGACTCAGGCAAGGCAGCCAGAACCTACACGAGCACAACACCAAATTCAGCTGCCAGGCAGCTGCCGCCAGAAGCCAAATGTCGGACAGGGAAGTGAAAGACCTGTACGTGGACAGCCTGGCACAGCCCAAGGTTAGAGACCACCTGATCCCCTTCCTCCACTTACCCTTACAACAGCTACAGGCCAAGGCACTGGACCTGGCACATGCATGGAAGCTAACTGGCAGTGGGTAGACACGGGCAAGCACCAAGCCCAACCATCAAAACCCTAACCGTGTCCAATGCCCCAAATGCAACTGGTGGCACGACAAAAGCAAAGGGGAGAGCTGCAAATGCCCCACAGGAGGGCGCAACACCAGGCCCACTGCAACGAGGCCACGTGTACAAGAGGCCACTGTGGAAGTGGCAGAGACACAGCCCATGGCATGCGAGACATGCGGGGACCAAGAGTGTGAAGGGTGCGAGGCTGGGTCATTCCATGAGGAAGACCTTTTTTGAGCGGGGACGGTGTACCTCCCACCGGCTGCTCCCCCATTATGGAGGTGAACGACAGGGCACCAACACTTCAAGTAGAAACGGCCCAGAAGGTGCAAGTCAAGGGAACCAAGAGCACCGCAAAAAGCCAGTCTCGGCCAGCCTCACCACGTGCGGCAAAGAGACCTGGCCGCCCACGGAAAACAAGTCTCCCTACAGCTGATGCACCGCCCCTACCACACCCACAGCCCAAACCGCTTCCTCCCCAACCAGTAGCTCCCCCACACGCCCCCCTTGATACCACCCCCCCACAGAGCACCCACTCTACAGTTGTCCACCCCCCTACCCAGACATAGCCTCCCCCTGCACCATCTTCACCCCCACTCCCCACCACGTTAGTCCCCAGCAGCCCCCCGCCGACGCGCAAGTATCTGGGGCGCCATTCCCAACCCATTGGCAAACTGGATTTTGCCAAACTGCTAAGTCAGCAAGCACTGCTGACGTGGGGGCAGCTGCTGGCTAACTTGCCCGACCAGCAGGTGCAACAGCTGCTCACCATAGCCAAGCAATTAGAAGGGAGCAGCACCGGCTAAGCCGCTGAAGCAGCAGTGGAGCTCGCTGCTGTTCAAGCTGCCATCACCACCCACACCACCAGCCCCGCCCCTGAAAACATGTTTTGCCCCTTCACCATCGTCGAGCGCAACACCACCACCGGCCACCTCCATCGCAACGACGCACCCATGATACACTGGGGCAACGTGGACACCGGCAGCATGGTCAACATCGCCTACAGCGGTGTCCTTCGCACCTTCCCTCAGCTACACCAATATTGGGAGGAGTTCACCCACGTGGTGAAGGGCGTCGGGGATAAGCTAACCAAGGTGATGGGGAAGTTGGTGGGCGTTCCTATCAGTTTGGGAATGGAGCAGGGACCGGGTACATGTGTCAAAACAACTTTTTATGTGCTTGACTGCGACTCTTACCACTTCATCCTGGGGTTGACCTTGCTTGCTGTTGTCGACGGGGGTGTTTTCTGTGGGTCACGTCGCCTGGAATACACACTTGGTCCCGCAGGCAACCATCATCGCTGCACCATCCCCCTCGCTACCCGCACTACTGCACGATAATCCCCATGCTATAGTGCACGGCCCCAGTATGCAAGCATAGGAGAAGCACCCCCGCAGCCAGCACATGCACAGTTGGCTAGCATCCCAGAATGCTGGCAAGCGTCTTGCTTGGGTGAAGACGTGCTGCCATACGTGCAAGAAGCACTGATTGACGTGGCTGCTTGGGCAGCTTGCAACAATGATTCCACCCAATATGCTGACTGCTTCCCCGCCCCTCTCACCTGCACATACGTAGATGGCTCGCTCCCTTCCCCTGCATCACCCCCACACCCCCACACCACGTGCACGCACAGCATCCATCACCACCTCCACGCACACGCCGCACAGCTGCCCACCTGCTTTGAAGCATAGCTGGCAAGCACTCACCTGAAAGGGGAGTACACACTGCCCGCATGGTAGGGCCACACTGCACCATGCGCACCAGCACCCCGCAGGAAAAGAAAAGCAACAGCCAAAGCCGCAGTAGATCCGGTGCACGTGGAGTCTATGACGGGTGTGAACTCACGGGGGTATGGGGCACCAAGGCGCAAAGGAAAGCCGCTGAGTAAGCAGCTGGCGCGCAAAGAGCTGTTGGCCAACAGCTCTACCAAAGTGGCCATAGTAGGCCCAGACCACGTGGGATGCACCACATTGTTGCAACTGCTGGGCAGGCAGCTGCAAGTGCCCACCTCCAGTGCTCCCAGACCACCGCCACAAGATCGCAAGGAGTACAACCATGAGCACTTTGAGGCGATGGTAGTCAGGTGGCAGCAGCTGTGTCAGCAGAGCGGCCCCCTCCTCATAGAAGACTCACCCTGGGCTTATGTGGCCAAGCACACGGGCTAGATCACACCACAGCAGCGAGATGCATGCCACGCCCAACTAGCACAGCTGGTACTCCCCGACCTCTCCCTTGTTCTGCACACCAGTGGCATCGCTGTGGGGCGCCGCCACCCACACCACCGGGGGGACCCAGAGGCGTACAGCCAGGTTGCCTTGCGATAAATGGCGGCGCTACAGTTCCTTCCTTAGCCCTGCCTCTATGTGGACGCCTCCGTAGGGCCAGTCCAAGTGGCGCAGAGAGTCACCCTCATACTCAACACCAAGGTGTTCAAGTGTGAAACCACCCATGCCCCCCTCACATGTGAACAAGCCGTCAAAGCAGAGGTGGAAGGCATGCAGCACCTCCTGTCCCCCAACCCTGACCACCCCGAGACTGAGTGCCAAGCCATGGCCAACCAGCTCCTCCTCCACCAGTATACCACCGACCAGGCAGGACGCAGACGCTTGGGCCGCCTTGCCAACATCCTTTCAGCCCACCCCGACATTGTCAACCAGCAGCTTGCCCCACAGGAGCGGGCCCACTACTTCTAGGCCATCCACGACCACGTGGAGGCTTTCGCCCTAGACATGAGCGACTTAGCTACCCCCGCACACACCCCCCCATTTGAGATTCACACCTTTGGACCCCCTTGTCACAAGCCCCCCATCCGCCTCAGTCCCCCTCACGCCAAAGTCATGAGGGAGTAGCTCAATGAGCTCATGGCCCATACCATGGTTGACACACGCCCCACCCCCTGGGCCTCCCCGGCATTCCTCACCCCCAAGCCCCGCTCTGACAAGCTGAGGATGGTCATAGACTTCCGACAGCTAAACCAACAGACCCGCCGCGACAGCCACCCCCTCCCACACACCAAGGACGTCATACTGGCGGTCGCCGGGCAAGCTGCATATTGCAAGCTCGACCTAATGAGCGGGTTCTGGCAGATGGCTGTGGACGAGGAGAGCCAGCCGAAGACAGGGGTGTGCACGCCAGATGATCTGTTCTTCTGGCTGCGGCTAGCTTTCGGCCTCCGCAATGGGCCAGCCGCATTTCAACGTGCAGTGTGGGCGTGGCTGAGGAAAATGGGACTAGCTGACATTGTGGCGGCCTTCATAGATGACTTGGCCACGGGGGGCAGGGATCACCAGAGCTGCGCCCACAACTTCAGCAAGCTACTAGCCATGCTGGAAGCAGCTAACCTCAAGGCGGGTGCAACGAAGGTCTTCGCGGGCCTCGAGAAAATGGACTTCTTGGGCTTCACTCTCGCCGGGGGGGAACTGAGGCCCGACGACGAGAAGGTATAGGCCATCTCCCGCCTGCAGCCCCCACGTACAAGGTCAGAGGTGCGCTCATTCCTCGGGCTGACAGGCTATTACCGAGAGTTTGTCAAGGGGTATGCCGCCATAGCCAAGCCCCTAAACACCCTGCTGAAGGAAGACGTAGAATGGCAGTGGGACACAGCCCGCCAGCAAGCCTTTACCACCCTCAAAACCACCCTCATGAGCGCACCCGTCCTTGCCATACCCGACCCACACCGCCCCTACACTCTCCACACCGACTTCAGCCACACCGCCCTGGGTGCCGTCCTCGAGCAGCGCAAAGAAGACAACAAAAACCATGTCATCGCGTACGCATCCAGGACATGCAGCAGGGCCGAAAGTAGGTTGGGCCCAACAGATGGAGAGCTTCTGGCCATAGTCTACGCCGTGGACAAGTTCCACAACTACTTGGCCGGCACCCCCTTTGTGATAGTCACTGATCACAGCGCTTTGGTCCACCTCAATGAAGCCAAGACCAAAAACCCAAAGCTGGCGAGGTGGGCCATGAAGTTAGCCAGCTATAACTTCACGCTCAAACATAGAGCAGGCCGGGTGCACAACAACGCAGATGGGCTATCACGTTCCCACGCCTCCCCCGCACCTGACACACCACCTGCTCATTGCACAGCCATTGACCTTGCAGAGGTTGCACCCCCCTCAGACCCCTCCCTCCTTTGCATGGCCCTTGAGGCTTTTGAACATGACATCCACATTGATGGGGACTCCCCCACCCTCTTTGTGGACAACGTTGCACCTTCCCCTACCTTAGGCCCACGTCAGCTTCTGTTAGAAGCCGCCCCCTGCCACGCTTGTAGCCAAGACATCCCTGCACAAGACAATGCAAGCATTGTCTGCGACCACTGCAACTAGCCTTTTCACTTGCGCTGTGCTGGCTTACACCACGTACCCCCAACATACTGGTATTGCACCAAATGCACGTCACACCATGCAGCACATGGCCTCACCTGCCCCACCCAAGACATCCCCCTCCAGCGCTACCTACTCAACCTTCCCACACCCCAGCACCTCCACACCGCCTTTGCCACCGCAGCCCGCCATCTTTGCTTCACGGACCAGCTGTACATCTGGCGGGAAGGCCGCTGGCTGCCTTATCCACCACGAGGCTTACAAGTCCTCCTCATGGAGGAGGAGCATCTTCGTCACAACCACGTAGGGGGCGACAAGCTGCATCACCTCCTGGCGGGGCGCTACTACTGGCCAACGATGAAGGCCGACTGCACCGCCTTTGTGGGGCGCTGCTTTGAGTGCCAGGTTGCGGCAGGGCGCGCCACAGGCTCCTGGGCGGGGAAGCTGCTGCCTCTCCCCCCAGGGCCCAGGGTAGTTTGGGCCTGTGACCTCATCGAACAGGTCGGGGCGCCAGGCGACGGCAATAAAGGGCACATCCTTACCATGGTGGATTGCTACAGCAAATTCTGCTTGCTCCACCACCTACAGGACAAAAGCAGCACATCAGTGGCCACTGCCCTCTAGGAGCGCCTCTTTGCTGTATTTGGCGCCCCTGCAGCGCTTCGCTGCGACAATGGCACAGCCTTCAAAGGTGCCGTCCTCTCCCTTTGCGCTGCCCGAGGCACCAAGGTTATCACGTCCTCCCCCTACACCTCCCACTCAAATGGGCAGGTTGAGCGCCTCAATCGCTCAGTCGAGGACCTCTTGCGCCGCTGCCTCATCACCCTTCCCCCCTCCACGTGGCCAACACTCCTCCCCGAGGTCCAGTTGGCACTCAACACTACTTATGCCCGCTCCATAGGCTGCCCCCCTTACCTAGTAATGTTCGGCTCCACCCCACCCAACAGCCCCTATGTTGACCTCCCCGACCCAGCCACCAGCAAGCTCCAACAGTACACCAGCGCCCTGAGGCGGCAGCTCGCCACCATCCAAGCTGCTGCGCGCGCAGCTCACACCGCCTATGCCACCCGGTCTGCTGCGCCCTCTACCCACCCTCCCGACACCTTGGCCCTCACCCCAGGTCGCCTAGCCATGGTCACCCGCCCCCGCACACACAAACTCTTCACCCGCAATGCCGGCCCATTCATTGTTACCAAAGTTGCACCTCCCCACGTCTACCTACAGTCCCTCACCTCAGGGGCGCCACTGAAGGAGCACATTAAGAATGTGCGCCCCCTTCACGTCCAACTTTGACCAGCTTCCACCCAACTTCACACCACCTCCCCGGGAGAACAATTGAAGTACCTTCCATCTACCTTCCATCCCCCACCCAATATGCCACGTGGCCACCCACGTGGCACCGCCATGCGCTTGCTCCTTCCCCCCTCGCTGGACTCCCCCCTGGGATCCCAATCACCGCCTGGCGGGTAGTCAAAGCATTCCCAAGTAACAGATAGAGCAATGTGCACGTTTGACACCTAGGAGAAAGTAGGGCCGTGCACCACTGAGGGAGATCCAGGGGGGCGGGAGTGGCAGGGCGGCTGAGAGAGACGATGAGGGGGTAGCACCGGGACGGTGCTTGTGCGACGGGGGGGACGTGTTGGTATAGTACAATTTGGAAGATAAATATGGGTGTGCTCGGGTGTAATAGTTAAGTAGACTGAAGGGATCGAGGGCGCGACCAGTGCTGCGGCGGCAGGTGCAGCATGACCAGTAGTGAACACCGGCACCCTTGTGCATTAGCAGTTCGACGTTAGCACTTTGTTATACAGTCTTGCATGCCGACCTGCCTATTTGAGCATCATTGAGAAATATATTTTACTGATGATAATAGTTATCTTTAGATGACTATTGTGGAGGCACAGCACCTTTGCAGAATACGACTGGCTGCATTTTTGTTATAACAATCACCCGCTATGCGCACGTCAGCAACCATGGTGGAATTATACTCTGAGTATGATCACTGAGCACTGGGCAATTCAATATAATTAATTCCCGTAGCAGAATTTTGTTGAGAATATTTGCTTTTGTATATTTTGGGCTGCTTTTACCGCATACACATTGCATTCTATAATTATTGATTCGAGGTAAAGCACGTTGATTTTGTTTAAATTTAAAAAACGATTTAGTTTAAGTTGTTTTAGTTGCACGTATTTTACTTTTTATGATTTTTCATCTGTAGGTGCACCAACTTTTAAAAACGTCACTTGAAGGCAATTTTTCAGTAGCGCACATAGGTGCAAATTCGGTCCAGGTAAATTATTTAGCAATTATAGGACCATTTCCGTATAATTGTCTTTGTATTTTGTACTTTCGTCACCTGCAAACTGCTTGTTACTGGTTTTGGCGCTATTTGGCGCACATCAGCAACCATGGTGGAATTATACTCTGAGTATGAGCACTGAGCACTGGGCAATTCGATATAATTAATTCCCGTAGCAGAATTTTGTTGAGAACATTTGATTTTGTATATTTAGGGCTGCTTTTACCCCATACACATCGCATTCTATAATTATTGACTCGGGGTAAAGCATGTTGATTTTGTTTAAATTTAGAAAACGATTTAGTTTAAGTTGTTTTAGTTGCACGTATTTTACTTTTTATGTTTTTTCATCTGTAGGTGCATCAATTTTTACAAGTGTCATTTGAAGGTAATTGTTTAGTAGCGCACATAGATGCAAACTCAGTCCAGGTAAATTAATTAGCAATTATAGGACCATTTCCGTATAATTGTCTTTGCATTTTTTACTTTGGTCACCTG
>JAAUXV010136754.1_pt1 | contig 10368 bp, 13 predicted proteins | sample 7278181 | NCBI WGS metagenome assembly JAAUXV01 (sample SAMN14350114, study PRJNA611818) | marine sediment metagenome | isolation source: surface marine sediment (2.1m) | place: French Polynesia: Moorea | collected 2018-08
AGGAGGAATAAGGTGTGAGTCTAACAATTTCCTCCCTTTTCCGTGAGTCGCCGTCGTCGTCAGTATTGCCGGCCCTGTCTACCACCGCGATAGAGGAAACGGAGGTAGTTCTGGCCAGCAGAGGAAAGTGCTGCGGGATATCCTGAATAGGCGGACCGACGAGCTGCTCCGTTCGTTCGTAGGCTGGCTGGCCCTTTTGTGCCCGCGACCGAAGGCGGCGGCGAATACCCTGTTTAACAGTTTTCATTCCTCGCCCGTCGCCGTCTGAGGCCGGCCGCTGCTCCCTCCTAAACCGAGGCTCCGGGGGAGGCCGATGAGGGGACGACGACGACGACGGACGCTTGCCCCCACGAAGAGGAGCTGCCACAGCCTTGTTTCTACGCTGACTTTTTGACAGCGCTTCCTCACCGTACTTCTTGTTGTACTTGCCGCACTGCCGCGGCGGCGGCGGCGGCGGCGGCGGGACCAAGGCCCATCTGCATTGCAGGATCGGGAAAAAGAGGCGGACGAGGAGGGCGACAAGCGACAGGAGACGCGATCACAAAGACGAAAAAAGAGGCCCTCGCCGCAACGACGGACCTCACCTGGCAAGAAGTTTGGAGTGAAGAAAGGAAGTCAACTAGAAGACAGATACCCATCATCTCCGTCTTGCAAGCCGAGTTCTGGCTTAAGTTCTGTACGATTAGAAACGGGAAGCGGCTTGAGTGTCGCTGCGCCCGCGGGAGACAGAAGAAGGGACAGCCAGCGAGGAAGACTGCGGACGAGGAAAAAGCTATCATGTTTTTCTCCCAATTCTCCTCTCCCTCTTCTTCTTCCTCCTCTTCTTCTCTTCCTCCGCTCCTTCCGCCTCCGCCTCCTCCGTCTTCGTCATCCACAACAACCCTTCTTCCTCCTCCGCTCGTCGCCCCCCCTTTCGCCGGAGAAGAGGAAACTGCGGAAGGCGGAAAGAGGATAGCAGCACGAGACAGGGACGTGGGCAAGGAGCGGAGGGGGTTACATCACGATTCCGACGCCGACGCAGTCTTGGGGAGCAGCAGCAGCAACACCGTTTCCGTCCTTACTAGGAGGAGGAGCAGGGGGTCAGTGCTGCCAAGGCCAAGGTCGCCCTCGTCGCCGCCGCCATTCAGGCGGTCATGATCTCGTCGACGTTGAACGTTCCTCGCGAAAGACACGGCAGCACGCATTCCATAAACACAGCCGGCCTCGGGGGTCCCGGGGCCGGCGGAGGTGGCGGAGGAGGAGGAGGAGGAGGAGGCGGTGGCGGCGGAGGCGGAGGCGGCGCGGGCGGGGGCAGGAGGTCGGGGAGCTACGACTGGTCCAGCTATGCCTACCCGCCCACGCCCAACGTGTACAACTACGGCACCAGCCGCGGTTCGAGCGCCGGAGCCAATGGGGAGGTGCCGGAGCCGTACGACCTAGAAAAGTTCCTCTTGCTCAGGTAGAGAGCCGACTCCAGCGTGTTTTCTCGAGAAACAAGAAGTGCTACGAAAGACTAACAGCGGACATATTTTTTTGCTTCGTACTAACGCCATCAGTGAGAGTGTCTTTCAAACACCGCCTACTAACCACTTAATGCTTGTCGACTCTAACCGATCCAAGAGGGCGACGGCAGACCCGCGACGAGAATTGCCCCTCTCGCCGCCCGCCGCCGCCATACATGGGGGAGGGCGCGGCCTCTAGGCTCGCAGCGCTAGGACAACAGCACGGCGACAGCGACTGTCGCGTCAACAACAGGCTCCAGAGCCAGTTCTGGAGGGAGAGGGGGTGCGGCGGCGGACCGGCAAAGGAGGAGGTTGAGGAGGGGGAAGACAGGGGGAAGGAGCAACTCCTCCCTGCTTCAGCATCGGCGGCGAAACGCTCCTGGTGGATGAGACCGCCGCCGCCGCCGCCACCCGAGGTCGAGACGACGACGACAGACGACGACCGGAGACCACTCTGCCTCTCCCCGCAGCACCAAACCGGCGGCGGGAGGACCAAGGATAAGTTCTCTCGCGTCCTCCTCCTCGCCTCCGGTCGACGCGATTCCTCCTCCTCCTCCTTAGCGAGACCGCGGCGGAAAGAACGTGGATCAGAGGCCGGGGGAGGAGACGGAGGCCAGGAGGGAGAGGACCTCGCCGCCGCCAAACCGAGACTTTTTCGCTTGAGCAGCTGCTGGGAGTGCGTCTTCGCGGGCTACAAGATGCTGAGCCCGGCCAGCACCTGCACAGGCACCATTTGGAAGTACTACGAGAAGCTCAAGGACGCCACCAGCGAACGGAAACCGTAAGTCGGTCGCAGCAGCGCAAGTCTGCAGTAAATAACAGACTCACATCCGCAGATTACTTGCGAAAATGAGTTGTTACTGCAGTGCTGTCTAAAGTAGAAAGAAACTAACCTTCTTAACGAAAGCATAAAGAAGCCTGTTGAATAAGTGATCCAGAAAAGTACGATTTGCTATTTGGGAAGTGGTGAATCCTCTTTGTCTTTTTCTCTTCCACGTCCTTATGTCGAGGAGCGGCAAAGAAAACATCATTCTCCCCCCCTCCCCTTTCCTTCCCTCGTTTCCTCCTCGTCTTCTTCTTCTTCGGTTTTTCCTCTCCTCTCATCATCCTTCCTCCTTCTCCCTGTGTGCTCCATTCTTGTCCCCATTTCTTCAGCCCTCGGTGCATCCGAAATTTATTTTCATTTCCCATCCCATCCCGCTCCCTCCCTCCCATCCTTCTTTTCCCACAATATGTCTCCAAGCTATGCGAAAAGAAAGAAGGACGAGGGAAAGGATAGAAAGGAGAATCCCTCCCTCTTCTCCTATGTACTTTCTCGTCAGACTCCCCTGAATGCGAGGACTGATGGAAGCAGGGGGGAGATTTTTCCACGCAAGCAGAGAATGGATGGCAGGTTTCACTGGCGGATACGCGGAAAGTTTGGTAGCTAGATTTTTCATAGCAACGGGAGTACGGCGAAAACTCGGTGTGCAGCACGTGTAAGAGGAACTAGCAAAGGCCTGGATTGCGGATTGTGTATTCTCTTGCAGTATATTTTCCAAATTCACTGCGACCGGAAAGCACTCGATTGAAGGGGTGTGGGTACGAATGCCTTGCCTTCCTTCGCGCGCTCGTCATCAAGCAAGTGACGAAAAGGAAAAGTCGCCGCCCGACATCACGACCGGTCATATGATAAATGAGAAGGACGTCCATTATGGCTTTGTATTGAGAGTGTAGGGAGGGTGGGGCTGGCTAGCTGGCAAAGTAGTAGCAATAACGATGGCCGATGGCGTACAGGGGAGGAGACATGCATAATGGACACAGGAGGAGGAATGGGGGACTTGGAAAGTGGGACTGGATGAAGCAGAGTGTTCCTCTGCTCGTGGGTGGGCGGCTTGCATGACATTGGGGGCCCCATTGGCTCGATGGAGAAGTAGCAGGATCGAGAAAGGGTGGGCAGGAAGAGAGAGAGGAGATGATAGAAAAAGATGAGGGGTGGACGGTTGTGTACTCCCTTCCTCGGTCGCTATATTTCTTTCCTTAACAGGGCCAAAATAATCGAGTGGCTTCCATCCAGGCAAAGGAAGAAATATGGGTCCACGTCTGTGAGCGCCGCGCGCGGTGCCCCCCCCCTCCCAAACTTTTCTTCCGCCCCAAGCTCGGAAATGGGTCTCGCTCTTCTTCTTCCTTTCTTGGTTGCGATTGGGTCCATAACAACGCAACGACATGCGATGAATATGCGATATCTTGGCTACCTGCTGTAAGAACCCACCTCCCACTACTAGCTCCTCTCTCCCATGCCGCCTATACCCCTCCTCTTGGCACGAGAGAGGCCCCATATTCCTTGCCTGTATGAGGAGGAAGCCCGCGCGTGCACGTAGTGCTGGTGTACATCCCTCCCCCCTCTTTCTATCCCTCCCCCTTTTCCCACCTCACTGAACATCCAGCATACCGTAAAAACTGGTGGAGGAAGGGAGGGAGGCAGGTGGGGGGTGAGGGGAAAGCTTCGTGACTGCGACTGCACCCCACCTCCCTCTCTCTCGATCTCCCTCCTCCCTCCCTCCGCCCAAAACTTTTTTGTCGGATGAAAGTTTTTTACCTCTGAATGTCCGTAACTTTTCCACTCCCTCACTCTTTTTCTCTCTTTTTTCTCCCTTTCCCCCAGTTATCTAACCCAATTCCCCCTCTTTTCTTCCTCTTTCTGCCTCGGCTTGCGGCTCAGGAGGAGGAAGGAGGGAGGGAGGAAAGGGGAAGAGAAATTTTGTCTCCTCCTCCGACCTGCGATCGAGCGCGGCCGCCGCGAGCGACCTGCAAAGGAGACCTCCTCCCTTTTCTTCTTATTCGTGCTTCTCCTTCTTTTGCCTCGGAGGCCGCAAAGACAGAAAGGCATGGGAGAAGGAAGGCCAAGCAAGGAAGCTGCTCCCCCTCTGTTGTCGCTTCTCCCCTCCTCCTCACCGCGGCCGCCGCCGCCGCCGCCGCCGCCGCGTGCACTTGTTCCGTAGCTCTCGAATCGAGGCTAGAAGTCGGAGGAGGAGGAGGCGACCGCGGGAGGCTGATGGGGAAAAGGAGGGGAGGGGATTGAGACAGGAGGAGCAGGGTAAAAGGGCAGCAGGCAGGAGGGCAAGAAATTCGCCAACTTTTTAAGTTATAGGAGTTCTAGGCATTATAGGTACTACATAATGTTCCTACAAGAAAATATTTCAAAAGGGAATTTGTTTCAAAGAAAGTACAGACAGCTGGATGGTACAACTTAGATACCTGGAGGGTGGTGACTTTTGCGCCAAAGGCTTTCCATAATCATTGTAATTGCTTTAGACAAGGCGTCAGAGGAAGAGAGAGAAGGAAAAGAGACGGCAGAAGGAGCAGAAGCAGAGGAGAAGAAAAGGTGGAAGATCGAAAGCAGGACTCGAATACAGTCTTGGAGTAGCGTGCTAGGAAATTTGAAACGTCGAAAGAGAATTCCTTGCGCTTTATTACAGTATTCCTGTAACCTCATGAGTGGTCAATTGGGACTTGGCAAAAAAATCAAGCCTTGAGGCTCTCCAAATTCTTGATTGGGAGATAGTAACGAAAACAGACGATGAAAATTTTTCGCACGGAGAGAAACGTAAACAGGGAAAAGATGGAACGGCTGCAGGATGTATATGAACGACCGTATAGGTCCTCCATCTCCGTCTTGCCGTTCGTTCCTAAAAAGGCGTAAACTTCCACACGGGATCTTGAGGGGTATCGAGCTCTTCTTACAGACACGAAAGCGATTAACTCTGTAGGGTTTACCTACTGATATGCCTATACGGTATCCTAGGTGAAAGATTTTTTATCCCATCCCCTCTCATCCCTAGTCTGATGGGACTGCTTGGGGAAAAAGTGCAGTTAATCGATTCTGTTTACGTTGCGCACGAGCGTCCAGAACCTACAGCGTTTTCAAGCGCCGGCTAAAAAAGGACAAGGCTGGATGGAAAACATATATTCTTACTTTAAAACCGGGACACATGCCGGCTGAAACAAAAACCTTTTTTAGGTCTGTCGGAAAGGCAAAGCAGAGAGAAAAAAGTCGCACGGTATCTTTCCTTCCTAGGTACACACAACGGCTGTGGCAATGAAACTTTACGATCCCCCGGCCCGGAACGGGAAGCACCGGAGGGAGGGGGGACCGAAAACAACAACAGAGGGGAAGTAGGGTGGTGGAGGCACGGAAGAAAGCAGTGTGGTGGAGGAGGAGGGGAAGGCAGAGGCGACGACGAGAAAAAGGTGCCGACGCCGCACGCCGCACGCCGACCGACCGACCACCACCAACCTCGTTGGATCTGAGCGAGAAATATTCAGCGGCGGCGGTTCCTCCCCGTCTCCCCTGTTGAGGTACAGTACTTCTACCTCTTTTCCTCCGCGCTTCCTGGAAAAAGCTACTTCGGCAAATCGGTTTTTTTCGGAGGAAGCACTTCAAACGAAGATGTGGGAGCCAAAGGGAGAAGATGGCCAATCTCCTGGGAAAGAAAACCTCTGTTTTACCACCTCCCCGCTCCTACTTTGAGTCTGCGTGGGGATCGAGCGACTCAACCGTCAAGCAAGCAAGGTTTACGCGTGTTGCTCCCTCGTTAGATGGCACCGTCAGATTGCGGCGGCCTCCTCGTCCTCGTACCCCCGGCCGCTCAAAGCGATCGTGCAGATCGCAGGAGGGAGGGCGGCGGCAAATTGAGGCAATTAACAGAACTTATTCCTCCTCCTTTTCCCTATCGTCGCCTCCTCCTCCCCTTGTGCCCGTAAAACCCCGCTCTCTGGTCTGCAATCTGCGCCCGCCCTCCGCCGGAGGAAGGCCTCAGAGTGTGGGAAGTGGAGGGATACCTGTTTGCTCGCTCCCCCCTGGGATTCCACGAGAGGAACAGATGGCTGAGACCCACTGGCGAGTCGGTCCTCCAATCCTTCTCCGCCGCCACCAGGCACTGGGGAATCGCGCGAGTACTACAGTACATGCCAGGGGCAATACGGACGGAATGATCGGAATGGCTTTTGGGCTGCGGGGCTAGGTGCATATGTCTCATAGCGAGTGTGTACGCAGGAAGTGCAAAGGGGAAAAACAAAAGAAAATAGAGGCTTCGTGAGACAAATACAGTAGAACCAAGGGATACCTTAAGCGTTCTATAAACACTTCTTTCTTTCTGTTTAGACCAATAGAAGATCCATTTATTGAAGTATTACTGACGAGTTCACGAGGAAAGAAAACCATCTTTTTTCATCGATCCCTTTATTTTACCCCTTCTATCCAGCCCGATCGTGAAATTGGCCAACAGTGGCCTTTCTCCCTCCCTCGATCCCCCCTTCCCCTATCCTCCTCTTTCTGCATCATTGTGCACCGCCCGTGTCCTCCTCCTTCTCCGTCCTATTTCTTTCTCTCTCGATCTGTGTGCCCACTTTCCTCCCTTTTCGCCTCCCTCCTCCTTATTGCTTTTGTGCGCCTTGCCCCTTCTCCAACTTTTCTCTCTCCTCCTCCTCCTCCCCTTTCTGAGATTGAATCTCTCCTGCCCTGCTCCAACTACTCTGCCCTCCTCCGCTGTCCAGAAGGAGGAGGGGGGAAAGATCATGAAAAAGACTCTCCTCCTCCTCCTCCTCTTCCCTCGGGCGGTGGAGGGCGGGGGACGGGGGAGGAGCAGTCTGGATGGGAGAAAGAGGATTCGGAAGAGGAGGAGGAGGAGGAGGTGAAGCCTAACGACGAAGGGAGAAGGGGAGGGAGAAGGTCAGCGTGATTGCTCGCCCGAGAGAAAGGAAAAAAAGAGGAGGAGAGAGTGCTCTCGAGGGAAAGTAGAAAATGGGGAAAGAATTTGCCACTACTAAAAAGGAAGGAAGGAGAGTAGTTGGGAGGAGGAGGGAAGAGAGATCAAGGGTCAAAAAGAAAAAGAAGAGAGGGAGATGAAAAAACCGACGAATTTGTCTTATTTTTTTTCGATCTTCGACCTTTCTTCCTAAGAATATTATTGGCTGTATGTCACACACGTGCAATGGGGGGGATGGGGGGATACCATTAGGCCGACTTTTTCCTTAGTAAGTTCCCCTCCCTGAGGCCTTCCAGAGGGCATGCAGTAGAGAAAATCTGATAACTTCCACAGCTACCCCCTCCCTAAGGTGTCAAAAAACTTCAAACTTTTCACATTTTTCTTCTAGAAACTTAATTTTTTTTGATGAAATTTTATGGTTCTCCTTTGAAACTACTCACATGTAAAAAGTAGCAACAAAAACACAATGTTTTGTCCTCTTTCTTTGTCTTTTTGTCTTCTTCATTTCAAAATTTCGCCCCTCCTACCCCCTCCCTGCAAAAAATATTTGACCCCTCCGTAGCAAAAAGAATTGCTACCCCCTCCCTACAACAAAAAATGACACCCCCTTCCCAGGAATTCACGCTTGCACATGTGCTGTATGTCCTTTAGAACCCTTTTTAGGTGTTTTCTCTGCTCTTCAGAAAAAAGACACTTTATTGGGCTTTGGATGTCGGACTGCCGCCTGCTTGCACTAGCGCATTGCAACTCGTGTGTTCATGTACTGGTGTACAAACCAGATAGATTTGTAGATGTAGCTACAAAATGAATGCCGGCTGTTGAAACCTTCATCCCTGTACTATTCCGGTAGAAGCCCTTTCCCCCAAGCTGTCAGCCAGACTGACATGGGCATGCTTGAACTGTCCTGGGAGGTGAGCAAAGTGGGGAAAACAGTGGAGGAGGGAGGCGGAAAGAACCGAGGGCCAGAAAGAAGTAAATTGGTCCCCGTCGTCTTCGTCGTTGGAGGGGTAAAGGTGGACAACGAGGAAACTGTCCAAATATTTAACAGAGGAAGGAAGAAGCTCCTTTGCTCCGCCTTTCCCCCTTTTCTTCTTCAGCTTCGTGCCATCATCTGAGCTGGGATTTGCTCCGGAGCCCCTCCTATATAACCCGCCTCGTTGGAAGGGTCTCGGAAATAGTACACTAGGCTTTTGCTTCCTTTTTTTAAAAAAACCATCTGAGTCAAACGGCTCGATCAGGGGAGGAAATATGAAAAAATGTAGCAGGAAAGCTGACTATACCAATAATTCATGTCTCGGTTCTCCTCTTTCGCATGCTTAAAACGGCATGTCATATTCGAAAAAACGATCGGATCGAGAGAGGAGAGGGATTCCCCCTCCTCTTCCTCTTGGATTATTGGGGTCGCAAAGGGAAAAATCGGTCGGTGGACATCTTCGTTCTTCCGCCTATCCCCATCCGTCATGTGCACAAACAAGGAAGTCCTCTCGCTCCGTAGTCCGTCATGTTCGTTAAGCGCACGACAGAGGATCGAGTACCACATGGATAAATAAAGATCAGGCAGGGATAATGTGCAGATATTGTACTGCGCCACACTGCAGGGACCGTATAGATACTTTTTGCCTCCCTTAATTTCGGTCACATTGGATGTATTTCTCATAAGGTATATCGCATGTATCGTTCGCCGTTTTTCCTGAAGATGGCGCTCCTCCTCCACCACCCCACCCTAGTCCTTTCCTCGCCCTCCCTCTTGCGGCGGCCTCGAGACTCTCCTCCGCAGGGAGAAAGACCCTCCGCTAGTCCGAAGGGAGAGGTCCGCCGCCTCTTTCTCTTCGATTACTCCTCCTCCACACCTGACTGACTTAGTGCTCCTTCCGCTGGGGCATGAGGAGGGGGAGGGGGATGAGGGGAGACCCCTGGCGAAGACTCCAGCATTAAACGGCAGAGGTCGGAGGGAGGGGAGGAAGGGGGAGGGCAGCTGCAATTTCGGCCTCTGTTCCTTGGCGCCCGTCCGTCCTCCGTCCTCCGTCCTCCGTCGCGCGCCTGGGCTTTGAGAGCGAGCTCGCCTCCCTCTGAAGCCGGCACTACACAGAGTTGTAGAGTAGCGCGTAGTAAGAAAAGAGAGAGAGAGAATGAGACCTCCTCCTCGCCTTGCCTTCAGCCTCCTCCTCTCTTTCTCCCCCCCCCTTTTCTCGCACCCGGCCTCTTTTCTCTCCTCGGCTCTTTTGCGGCTGAGGCGAACTCCCTCTCCTCCCGCTTCAAGTTCGGGCCTCGCTTTTCAGCCTTCGTTCCCCCGTTCTGAGGAGGGGGAGGGGAGGAGCGAATGCGCCGAGGCCTCCGTCTCCTTTCCTCCTTTTTCCCGCGAGTCTTTCGAGCTTTTTCGCGCAGCATATAGCGCAAAGGGTGGATGGTGTCTGGATGGAACACAAGGAGGAGACACTCCATGCAGTAGAAAGAAGTCAAAGAAGCCCGTCCGCGGGTCGCAAGTTTGAAGCTAAGACAGCCTCTGATCCCTCTGCCCTTTAATAAAAACCAATGCAACCAGAGATATAAATTTGGAAAAAATTCTTTCTCATGCGTTTGAATATTTTTTTCTTATGGAGGAGCGACATTTCTTCGACGACCGTTGTCCCTATCAATGTTATGATACGACATACATACCGTTATGTGTATATGCACCCAAAAATTTTCAACCTCTTGTCATTGTGTAGGGAAGTTCAGTAGCCGGAACATTTTGCCCTGTTATCGGACATAAAGAAAGCAAGAACGGTCCATATAAAATGAACATTCGCATTGCCAAACTTGCTTTCTTTGATTGTTTCAAAAGAACTATATTGCTCTCGCAATTTGCTGAAATAAAGGTCTGCTTCCTGTGGCGGTTTTTGTAAGGATTCTCCGACCTTCTACCTTGGAACGTAGCTGCATCATATTTAACTCCCTCCCTCTTCCTTCCGCGGTGAAGCTCCTCAGTTCCACCTGGATTAGGTGCTGGATCCCGTGTGTAGCTGCAGACAGTACATCTTTGGCGACGGCACTGTCTTCACGTGGAGTGACTTAATATGTTGTTTTACCCCGTCCATTGTCGGTGATTGTCATGGTGAACGTGTACCCCTCGGGAGGCCCCGGCGGCGGCGGCGGCGGCG
>JAAUXV010114676.1_pt1 | contig 10359 bp, 8 predicted proteins | sample 7278181 | NCBI WGS metagenome assembly JAAUXV01 (sample SAMN14350114, study PRJNA611818) | marine sediment metagenome | isolation source: surface marine sediment (2.1m) | place: French Polynesia: Moorea | collected 2018-08
AGAGGATGAATCGATAAAGTGGTGGCGGTTGAAGAGGAGGAAAGAGATGGATGGATGCCCCGTAGTCGAGATGAAAAGGACTCTTAAAGGTGGCTGGTTGGTCCCTTCCGCGCGAGATCAATTCAAATATCTCAATTTAAATATCCAAGGGTCTACTGGAGGCCAACGGATATTTCTTGGGGTGGGCGAGGTTGCGGTAAAGAAACCAGAAGGCCTTTTCGACATGTGGTACAAAGAGAAGCTGTGGCCTTGAGCTAAGACAAAACAGGAATATGACGAGAAACATGTTTTCTTTCAAATTCAAGCACCGATATACAAGTGTACATGTACTGTAGGTACAATAACTAGCTTGCCTTAAAAAGAAGTTCGAACAAGAAAGCCCCGACGAGCTATTGTACCCTTTGTGCATGTACCGTGGGCTGGTTCGTACTGACACATGGAAGAACCGTAGGGGGACCGACTCACTGCGGACACCTTTTGGGTACAAAATGTTGGGGAAGGTCCCCTCTCTTCTAGCTCCTCTCCTCTGCGGCGTCGAGGGTTGATTTATGGCCGATTGCCCGCTTAAGGGCGCAAAAAATGGACTTTTTATCCCCCTTGTGAACATGAGAGGAAGAAGGAGCAAGGAGAAGAAGGGAAGTGCGCGTTTCTTGAATAAAGGGCCCCTTTTGAACGCACCGATAGTTCCATACGGAAGATTAAATTCCTGCTTCCCCCCTCCAGTTTTGCATCCAAGGAGGTAGCTCGGGGCACGCGACACCCACGATCCTCCTCCTTTTCCTTTCCACCTTTTGCAGAATGCATTTCGGAGCCTCCTCCCTACCTCGGCCACCGCAACCAGCCCACCCACCTCCCGCCAACTCAAACTCTGGCACATCCAATCTCGTCAGAGTGAGCGGTGGGTGGTCTGCACTTTCGCGAACGAGGAGGCGGAGGAGGGTGGGGGCAATCCGGAAAATGGCACCCGGGCCCTAGATAGAACCACGAAATTGGGAGACGAACAAGCTTAAAAGTGCTCTCAATGGGGAAAAGTTCTTTTTTTAGCATTTTCAGTAGAGTTAGTAAATGCAGTAAAGTTGATGGGGTTCAATTATATCGATTATATTAACAATGTATTTGTCCTTTTTAGCAAGAAAAAATTGCCCAAATCGTCCATTCTATCCATTCTATTGCCACAGACGCAGTACACTGAAAACTTTTCATCGATCCGCCCAGGCATAAGGCAAGACCTGGGGATTGGCAAGACAGTGAGACCAGGCTGGACCGGATCAGGGAGTGATGGAGAAGACAAAACTTCGAAGAGGAAGTTGAGACCTCCTTGTCAGGCTCTGGCCGGGCTGCTGAGGCCATGGGGGAAAATTTGAAGGATGAGGAAGGAGAAGTTTGATCCTCTCTCCTCTTCCCGTTAGATCCTCGGATGGATGATCAGACAGTACGGTATACCTTGCCGCACGCCCAAGACCGCCTATACGCACCACAAAAAGACTGTAGTAGATATATCCAGGATACCATTAAAAGGCTCTTGAACTCCTCCCTCCTACCTTTTCACGACCATTGGAGGGAGGGGGGGACGAGAGGAGAGGCGAATTTGCATAATTCCCCTTTCGGCACGAAAAAAGAGGAAGGGTAGGTCCACCGAAGCGGAAATGCACTCCAAAAAGGATGCTAGGCAGCAAAAAAAAGTTTTTTAACCTCCTTTCCTCCCCTCTTTTTTCCATCGCCGTCGCCAGAAGAAAAGGATGGATGGTTTTTTTTGGAAAGGAGGAGGAAAAGAGGACACTTGGTACGAGGGGGCGGGGGATGAGAGAGGCTCTCTTCGATCTACCCAGTTCTACCGTATGTTCCGTAAAGGACGGTACGAAGGCGAATTCACAATTGGCTCTCCAGCCATGGCAATAATAATTCGAACCAAAAGGCAACTTTTTATAACCCTTGTCCTGAGTTTGTCAGGCCAGCTATATGCAAACAAACCGTAGTCGACCGCCGGCCAAAATTGGCCGACAAAAAAGGAGAGGAAATGAGCGACCGACTAAGCCATGGTGAGGCTTTGCCTTTCGTGCAATCGAGTTGGACGAGGATCGAGGGCAAAGCCAACGACTTCTCGTTTCGTGCATAAAACGGGAGAAAAGAAAATAAGCACTCATAGTCTACAATAGTGGAGACCCTTTTCATGCACAGAGACGGTGAGACCGCTCCTTTTTTGTCGACCAAACGCGCCTGGCTTGTATCAATGTTTTCACGCCTCGACCGGCCCCGCAAAAGAAGGAGAGAGCAGAGAGGGGAAATGTGTTGGACGTCGCAGTTGTTGTAACACGTGTTTCCTGCGGCGGGGGAAGCAAGCGGCGCCCGAGGGCGAAAAAGCCTTCAATGGCGGGATCGAGGAGTCTTCTTAGCGGCTTAAAACAACGATATCGTGGGAGAAAGAAGGGGGAGAACTGACCACCAGTCAGAAGGCAGGAAAAGCAAGCCAGGGGGGACAAGGGCAATTTGTAACGACGGAAAAAGTGCCGTAATTACTGCGGCAGGAAAGGGGTCTTCCTTCCGCATTTTCCTTTGGTTGGGTTACTTACCCTTCACTTGCTTTGTCCTTCCAGAAGAGAGCAAAAGGAGGGAAGGGAGAAGAACCACCTGCCAGGCCGACTTCGGTCGGTACCGAATTGGGCCAATGGGAAAAGAACAGTCAAGCAACGAAGCGGATAAAGGGAAAAGAGGGGACGTCGGTTCCATCAGCCTAATCAAACAAAAGGAAGAGGCCCCCAATCAAGATAAGTACGAAGAAGGGAGAACCACTAAAGCATCAGAAATATAGTTGCAGGTGTTTCGAATTCGAATAAGCCCGGCTCGACCTTTCTCACCTTCTTCACCGCAACCGGAGTTGAGGCGGCGGCGGATGGCGCGGCTTTTGCGGCCGTCGGCGTCGTTGTCTGTGAGGACGGCGGGGTCGCCGCCGCGCCGCCGCCGCCTCCCGCGGCAGAGACCGACGCCACCGCAGAAGCAGGTGGGGGAGGATGGTGCACTTGGGGCGGGGGCAGCTGCTGCGGTGGAGACACTGAACAGTCCATGGTGGTGTCGGAAAGCAAACCTCACTTTCGAGTATCACAGAGTCAGCACAGACAGAGAGGATCGAGACAGCTCCTTTCGTCTCCCTCTTTTTCAATCCCCTTCTTCTTTCTTGTCGTCGAGGCCTTCTTCCGGCAAAACAGGGCGTGATCGTCCTTTTAATGCCTTTCCTCCCACGCTCGTCTTCCACCACCGCCGTTCCCTTTTTTACCCTCCCTCCCTTTCCCGTCTCTTGGGTGTTTTTGTCACTTCGCGGTGATTGATTGCCTCTCCTCCTCCTCCTCCTCCTTTTCCCTCTCGGTCCTCCAAGTCCTTTCCTCCTCTCCCTCCAGCGGCATAACTATCTAGATCGGGGGCGGGATCTTCTCCGCGTCTTCCCCCCCCTCGCATATGCCACAGCACTGAGGCGGGAACAAGGTCATCCGATGCTGAAGCGGGCTTCCTTTCGTCTTTCTGGAAATAGAAGAAGAGAGAAAACTCGGTTAGTAAATAGGATCTGCTTTTTCCAAGATTCTGAGGAGGAAAAAAAGACTCCGTCGCAGGTTTCGTCTTCCCTAAGGCGCGCTGTCTTTGTTGCATTGTCCGCGTTCTTTCTCGTTTTTCTCTTTCTCATTCCATCCGTTTGTCCGAGTAACTAATGGAGCTCCGCCCCAATCCGATTCCCACCTTGACAGATTTCATCAATCTCCTCTCCCTTTTTGCTGCTCCTCTACCCAGCATTGTTCTCTGCTTCTTTCTCTCTGTATAGAGCACCGTGTTTTTCGGCACTTCCTCTTCCGATCCTGGCAGCATCATTGGCTGCTGCATTTAGAGAGAGCGGCGTCAATCGCAGCACTTGATGGCTGAGGAAAAGCACGTCAGACCGTACTCTCATGTACTCTCATGAAGGGCCCTCTCTCCCGCTCTTGAAGAAGCTCATACAAAGAAACCTAGCTCTATCTAACCCTAATCCACTCTCCCCTCCTCCACCACCCGCGCATATCTGACCCTCCTTAGACCAAGTTCCTTTTTCTCCCAAGCAGATGCAGACCCTCTCCAACCGACCGACCTACATTACATGCTCACCCGTCAGAACCCCTTTCTTCCCGTCTTCCCGCCCGCCCCTCTTATCTTCTCCCCTTTCCCCCTCGGTCTGAAGGGAGGGAAGGAGGCATGGGCGTGGGGCGGATGGGTCGGAGTCCGACACTCGGACCCAGAAGGGGCAGCAAGCAGGTCAATTCACGCCGACAAGATCATTTCTCCACGTCCTCCCCCCACTCCTTTCTCTCCCCACTACATGTACCCCACACATGCACGAACGTTCGCCGCACCTCCCAGGGGAAGATAGGGGGAGAGAGAAATAGGCTCCTTGCTCGTCCTTCCCCCTTTCCCCTCTTTTCTCTTGCCAAGGCCAATCTTCTTCCAAGAAAGAAGTGGGAAAAAAGGACTCCCATGGATATTAAATTTGTCGAGCACAAGAAAAGCTATTCTTCTTAGGTTGGTTTGACTCTGGTGCTACGAGGCAAACCATTTGTTGTTAGAAATAAGCAAAAAAAACGAAAAGAGCCCCCTTTTCTTGGCCATACAAAGGGATTTCACCCCTGGTTCTTGCAAGATAAGAGACGGGAGCTGTAGGACCTTGGAAGGAACGATGAAATTGCAGCCAGAACTGACTGGTGGGGATTTTATACCTGAGGAAGGAAAGACCCAGGGAATCTTCCCCTTTTCTCTTTCCTTCTGTTGCTTTCTTTCCCTCCCCACGGGGATTGCCTTTGGCCGTGGGATGGCGACGCCGCGCGGAGGAGGAGGATGCCCTTTTTTGGAGCCCAGGCCATCCTTCGACTATACCCACGTGGATAGCGCCGTGGCCAGACCGGAGGGGCTCCGCAAAACGTTATATCTCTTCCCTGCGGCGGCGGACTTGCCTGGCAAAGTGGAGGGAGAGAGGGAACGGAAAGAAGGAGATGGAGCCCCATTTCTGGGAGATTGAAAATGGCAAGCGGCAGACCGGGGCTGCCGGGAGAGTCCCCAGAAAAGAAACTGGATTCTTCCTCTCTTCCTCTCTCCCTACTTGCCCCGGGGTTGCTGCCTTTTTGGATTGGACTGAGAATGTGCGCAGGAAAAGAGGGGTCGAGCGAGGGCAAAAAGCGCTCATGCGAGCTCTCTCTCCTCCTTTCCATTTTCCCCTCCTCCATCCTCTCCTGGCAGCACAGGCCACTCTTTCTCTTTTCGGGTCTTTTCTAGACCCTCTTCCCCGCCCTCCCGTCAGAGCGAGGTCTATTGCCCAAAATCTTGGGCTGCGAGGGAGAAGAGGGGCCTAGAGGACCCTCCCACTCAACTCCACTCCAAACTGAGTGAAGAGGGCGGAGGAAAAAGTGAAGGGAAAGAAGGCGAATGCTATCGTAAGTATATAGCGGGAAATGCGAGCCGCGCTTGATGGGCGAAGCGAGGAAAGAGGGGGAAAAGTTTATTTTGGAATTGACTGTCAAAACTCCTCGGTGGGAGATGACAGTGGGTTCCGAACGGCGGAAAGGAAATGGGCGAAGAAAGGGTTCTGCGCCACACGAGAAAGAGGGACTAGGCTGTCAGTCACTCATCTTGCCCTGGCTGCCTGTTTTCTGCGGGGTCCCGCACAAGAAAAGGAAAAAGGCCAAAACTTTCTCCCCCTCTTTTTCGAAAGCGAGAGAAAAGTTTTTTACTGCTTCCCGAATTACAGCTCCTTTCTCTTTTTCCTTCTTCGTTTTTTGTTCCTCCCATGGGAGGAATTTAATTTGTTGGTCCTTCCCTCTCTTTTCGCCGCGGAGATAGACAGTGCATGCGCAAAAGTTTCCCGCTTTGCTCATTCCAAGGTCGGAAGAAGAGCAACCCACTCTCGGGCGCCATAACCTCCAGGGGGAAGGAAAACATTCTTTCCCTCGTTAAAAGCGAGCGAGAGAGCGTTTACATGCACTAATCCTCCCCATAGTCCGGGAGTGCATAGGAGGGAAGTTGCAAAAACGGGTTTGTGACACTCTCTGTTCCGTCAGAGCACTTTGCAGTGCTTAAAAAGGCACATCAGCTAATACGGACAGTTCCGTCCCTTACCTGCTAGTTTTCCCCTGTCTCCATACTACGGAGCAAAGGCAAAGAAGGGCCGTCGACGCCTGTGTTTACCTTTGCACTTCTCCCATCCTCCGCCTTTTTCTTTCTTCTGTATGTACTGTATAAATACACAGCAAACCACTCACTGCTGATTGTCCCCCTGCACAAAAGAAGGGCGTCCGCCGCTCGTCCTCGCCTTCCTCCCTTCGCCCCGGCACTAATTCCTCGATCCTCCTCCCTCCGTCTTCTTCTTCTTCTTCTCCGCCCGAAGGACTTTCGGTCCCTCCCCACTACACTACACTTCCTTTTTGGTCCTTCTCTCTCTTCCCTCCACGTCTCGTTTGCTCTGCCTCCAAAAAAGGCGTGGAGAGAGAGAGGAACCCGCCCCCTCTTTCCTCTCTCTTTCATACTTGTTCCGTTCCCTTCCCTCTGCATTGAACCCCAGCGCACGCGCCAACTTGGGGTGGAGGGGTGGAGAAGGGACCAGGGGAAAGAGAGACCTCCGATCCTCCAGCCCAAGAGAGGCTCTTTTGGGACAGAATTCTCTTCTACTGCCGTTTCTATCAGAGATTCGTGCAAAAATTACAACTCATAGATGCTACTACCTCAAAGAATAGCAGGTTGAGTATTTACTGAGATATTCACCCAGGAGAAACCTAGAAAAAAAACAAACGTCTTTTACGGACTTTCTTTAAGGTACTTTCCTTTTAGGGTGCTTTCTAACCAAGCTTTTGGTGTCTGCTGGCTCTCTCGTGGAGGCTCCTCCGCTCACGGGACCGGAGGCGGAGGCAGCAGCGGGCGCGAGAGCCCCATTCGCCTCCTCTTGCGACGAGGGCGAAAGGAGAAACTGCCCGAGGGAGGAACGGCAAGCGAGGAGAGCGTTTTCTTCAGCCCACACGTCCACGTCTTTCCCTGCCTTTTCTTCCCCACCAAGACGGCCTTTCTCTGCAGGGCAGAACCCTCTGAATTGTTGAAGAAAAGGAGAAGAAAAGAGAAAGGGAAGCGAGCAAAAAAAGAAGGGCCTCCTTCTCTTCCCCTTTTCGATCGGGCGATGAGAATGCGAAGAAATGCTTTAGGGTCCCAAAGGGGAGTAGAAGCAAACGGTGTGTTTCTAGCGAAGAGGCAAATATCTATTTTCACTCTTAATTTATTGTGAAAAGGAACTTTTGAAGCTATCACGGTTAGGATGACTCTCTCTTTAGAAATGTAGCTTTCCTCCTAGAACACATATAAGTACAGTTGCAAATAAAATTTCTTGTAGTCTCTCTGGAAGCACTTTAAGTAGTACTTGGTTCTATGTTTATCAGAGAGGGCAATACTGAAAACAATAAGAGGCAGTACATGTGAGACTACTTCCCTGCTTGCCGCAGGTACTTCTTCCTCCCCTTTCCCCGTCTGGTGAGGGCCACCTCCGACGCCCAGCAGCCCGCGGCTACGATGGCCCCGAACCCCAGGATGACGAAGGGCATCAGGATGTTGTCGTAACCGAGCGCCCCGCTTTCTTCCTCTCCCCCTCCTTCTCCCTCCCACAGGCCCTTCTCCTCCTCCAGCCTACGCAGCCACCCGCGCCGCATCTCCCCCGTCAGCCCCACCTCCTCCATGTGGATCAGGTGGTGGTTGAACATGGCGCGGAACTCGGAGTCCTTGCCGAGGCCGAAGGCAAGGTTGCCGTACATGCGGTCGCGGAGGCTCAGAGCCTCCTGCAAACATTTGAGGGAAAATAATTATTTCATATAATTCTCCATCAGTTTTTCACAGATGAAACAACTGCTGGAGCAAACCAAAAGAATATTTTTGCCCACCAGCCCGGGAATCCCGAACAGGTACATCTTTGATCCAAAGTACAGGTTCCTGCTGTCCTGGTAGAGCCTGTCCCTTGCGTCCGCCCTCGACTGCACGTACACCTCCTCCCCCTCCTTGCCCTCCACCATCGTCTCGTAGATCTCCCTCAGCGGCGATCCGCGCGGCGAAGTGCGGACGAACTCCACGTGCGAGGTGCCCTCCTTGAGGAGCACCCGGTAGCCGGCGGGGGAGGTGAGCACCTGCCGCAGTTCCGTTATGGGAGCGGGCGGGCGGCGGGAGGTCATCAGGGAGGTGAGAACACCCGTGTAGAAGGAGAAGACCACGAAGCAGAACAAGCAGGAGGACTGGAATATGATCCTGGAGGACACCCTGGCCTTGGTCACGCAGTAGTCTCTCTGCATTAGCAGGATGACCTCCAGGCTGACGGCGTTAAGCCAGGTAAAGCCCTCCGAATCACCAAGGCCGTGGAATCTCTCCGACCCCAGCGCCCCAATCAGGTAGAGCCCCGTGGCCAGGGCGAGGATGGCGCCGAGGAGGGAGAGCCAGGTGCGGAGGCTGAAGATGTCCAGGTAGACGGAGAGTGATATCTCCTGGCCGTTCGGGCGCATGGCCGTCAGGGTCACCACGTCCTTCTCCAAGGTGACGGTGTAGTCGATGACCTATATTACATTGTTTTTGAGGTCAAAGTCAAACTTTTTTCTCCAATCATCAACAACCAAACATCCAAGCTCTGCAGCTACAGTAAGGGCAACAATCGTAGCTACAACAGCAGCAACATCGACAAATGACACTTTTCTACTAGTTAAGTAGCATATTTTTCCTTCCTTGCTCCTGCCCAGTGTGACTGTGAGCTCGGTGGTGCACACGTCAGCCCGCCCCTCCGCCAGCATGCCCACCATCCCCGTCCACGTCCCGTCCTCCCTCTCCGACCCCCACTGCCCGTCCGGCGGCGGGGTCCACTCCAGCGAGAAGTTGAGCTTGGCCGCCAGCGCCAGCGCCACCTCGATGAAGAACCCGCGCGGCCCCTCCTCCGGGTAGCTCCCGTTCACCTTGCTGTACCTGACGGCGAAGTTGGACTCCCTCACCGCGGCCACAAGGCTGATCCCGCGCAGGTCGCCCCTCCTCTCGTGGGTGCTCTCGCGGAAGGAGACCTTGCTCACGCTGCTGCTGCTTTTGTTGTTGCTGCTGCTGTTGTAGGCACCATAGTTCCAGCTGCCGACCTTGCCTGTGATCTTGGGCCCGGACTTGATCGAGTAGACCTCTTCCACATCGTATCTTTGTTCCTGAAAATTTTAAGTTCTTAAGTTGCCACTGTATACCGGTATATGGGCAAATGTTTTATTGATCGTCCCACGTACCTCTCTGCTGTAGTAAAATAGGAGGCTGTCGATGCGGAGCAGGTCGGAAGTGACGAACTGGTCGCACTCCTTGGGCGCCAGCACGTTGTGGGCCATCCTCACTCGGGATCTCAGCTCGGACAACACGTTGCTCCGACAGTATGCCTCCAGATTGCTCAAGTCTACAGGCGGTGGCAAGACGATGACGTTACTCGCCCCTGTATCGTTTTGCCTGGCGAAGCCTAGAGGTTTTCGAGTGTGTGAAATTTATGAAAAAACGAAAATCCGGTAGAATTACCCACTCTCCTTGAACTCATTGTAGAGGCCTCCTTCGCAAGTTCCGCCATGAGCTCCAGAACTGAGTCGCTGTAAGAGTCTAGCTCGCCCACGAAGGCCAAGGTCTGGATGTCGAAGTGGTCGGCGGAGGAGGAGAGGAAGCTCTTGAGGTCTTGGTCCACAGTTTCGGCCTCTGCCGAAGATCGCGACGCCAACAGCAGCAGCAGGGCCACCAAGGGAACCGCCATCTTGACTGACACGTCAAATGATACGGGATTTTCTAATTGACATTTCCAACCTGAAACACCAATCATAATTAATAAGGAGTGACGGGTGCCAAATGCTTGCATGTCTGCTACTTGTTCTGATGTTGTACGTAAGTGTAGTTCTACAAATTACGTACCTTTTGTTGATTCTGTTCTCCAAAGGTACTGCTTAGCTGCACGGAAGCACCAAGCCTATTGGTATGGAGAGAGTACATTCAATTCAAGTATCCTCAACCTTTAGTGCTGGGATTCACGAAAGTACCGTAAAAGTGTGCATGTAGACAATCAGTTTTGCATGCTGAGTTGGGAATAGCTTCTACCTTCTACTGACTTCAGCGGGAATATCGAACTGAAGCACACTAAGACCCAAAGTCAAATTTAATGACTTATCGAATTTCCCTTCTACTGTGCTTATAAGTCTGTAACACCGATCAGTGGTTTCACTTTAATCATTCGTACTTTACAGGTACGGGTAAAGTCGTCGGCTTGTAAGCTGTCATACATGGTCCACATGAAAGTAAGGTCATACTCATATTTGGGCACGGTGGTTGGCTGCA
>JAAUXV010051583.1_pt1 | contig 10356 bp, 15 predicted proteins | sample 7278181 | NCBI WGS metagenome assembly JAAUXV01 (sample SAMN14350114, study PRJNA611818) | marine sediment metagenome | isolation source: surface marine sediment (2.1m) | place: French Polynesia: Moorea | collected 2018-08
CCTAAATTTAATTAAAATTTCAAAATCAAAAGTGAAATTGATTTTCCTCTTCCTGGAGCCGATCACGATCTCCGCCTCCGCGATGTCCCCCACCCCGGTCTGGCGTCAGAAGACTAGGTCGGGATTCCTGCAGGAGGTGTGGCTCATGTATGATACAAGGGCGTTTCCGCGGAAGAGGCCAACGAGGTCCTGGCTGTGGACGAAGGGCGATTCGAGCCAAACGCTGAGTCGGGCAACGCCCTCGGCGCTGGAGTCTACGTCTACGAGTGAGTCCTTTTGACTAAAGGGATCGTTAGAAAGGCTTACAGACCGCGAGAAAAAGGGTTTTGGAACTAATCCTTCCAAACAACAGTAATTTTGAAGAAATAATGTACTTTTTTATTTTTTTGTACAGCCAGTCAAGAATCGATACATTCAGGTTTTGTAAAAAAAATTCTTATTTTGGGGCCCCAAAAATGTATATTTTAGTACCACTGTGGTATCAAGTATTCTTACAGGCCTTAACCGGCTCAGGAAAGGACACACAAGTAATTAGAATAATAATCTATGTAGGTTCACCACAAAAATATTTCTACTAACAAAGGAGTAGTGAAAAAACCCTTTTTCTATGTCGGAACGCCTTTCTGACGATCTCTGTAGAATCAGTGTCTCCTCCCCCGGACATAAGAGATTCCCACAAAGATACTAACTACTGTACATGTTGCATAGCAATGATAGTACGAACCCCCTCACACATCGAGTCCGTCTGTTCGCAGCACGATCGAGGATGCCCGCGCTGGCGGCAAGCCAGTGGTGTTCCGCCTGCTGGTGTACCCGGGGGAGACGGCAGAGGTCGAGCGCACGGAGGAGCTCAAGACCTGGAACCGGGATCACGGGTCCGCGCGCCTGGCACAGGACTCGGGACTGGCCAAAGACAAGGGGGAGCTGTTCTGCGTCAAGAGTCCTGCGCTGGCCAGGATCCTGGGGGTGGTCAGGGGGTGGAGCAGGCTGAGGCTGAGCGACGGAGCCAAGGAGGAGACCGCCAACTGCTGCTCTCAGCGCAGGTAAGGCCCGCCTTGGGGAGGGCAACCGAATTAATCAATGAATACTATCGTAACTGAAATGCAAGCAAACGCTATATATAGAAGGGAAGTTCTCGCTAAATTCGTTTGTGTGCAAACTCTGTTCCTTTCAGTCCCCACACCCTGACCAAAGAGGAGGAAGAGGAGGATCTCGAGGAGTTCGTGGAGGACCTGGGCCTCAAGTACCACAGGATGAAGGCTGCCAACGAATGGTACATGAAGGTACATACAGTCAGACAGTCTTTATATGTTTTTCAAGCGGGCAGTGTGCGGAGACGTCGTTTCCTGTTTTCACAGGACTGGAACGGAGTCGACCTCGACCTCGACTGCTTCGACTGCGAGGGCGAATCCTACTGGACCCTGTCGCGCGACAACTGCCTGGAGAACATGGGGAGCGGCCGTCTGCTGGCCATGGACGAAGGCGGGGCGCTGACGACCGTGGACGCCTTGGAGGGAGGAGGCGGCGGCGGGGGCGATCGCGGACAGAAGTGGAGGCTGCTGTCGAACGGGGCGCTGCTCAACAAGAGGTTCCGCAAGCTGGTTGACTTTCCACATTTCGAACAGGTGCTTTTTTATTTCAACGTTTGAGACAAAAACCGTCTTACCCCCACGTTTTTCCTCAGAACGTTAGGAAAGGACAAAGCCTCGTCCGGTTCGAGCGCGTGGACTTCCAAGACCCGGAGGAAGAGTCGGAGTATGAGGAGGACGACTACTGCTACAGTTATGCGAGCAACGGTTTCTAGTGACGGTTTTCTCTGAAGCTACAAGCTGGATGGCAAGTGTGTAAGGTTTTGTACGATACAAAAAACTGTGTTGGCTACCTTTTTTTCAATTTCTTTTCTCATTCCCTTGTCCGCTATCCCTATTACGTTTATGTGTACCGGTGCTTGTTTACTTAACTGTGGCGTTTTCAAAGTAATATCGCTCATTTGTACTTGTGTCGTAAAAATACAAGTTTCGTTGACTCACCGAACACGACGAATACGGCGGGGACGTGCAGCTGGTCGATCTCGTTGCACTTGCGGAAGTGGTCCTGGAGGCCGTGGGACGGGGAGGCGATCTCGTAAATCTAGATGAAAAAGATTGTTTCGATATTGAAATTTTTGGGAATACTGTACCGGTAACTATGAATGATATTGATACCTGAATGCCCAGCCTGGGCGTATAGCAGCAGAGGAAGACGAGGATGATGCAGAGGAGGATCCCGGTTGACTTCTCCCTGCGGCTCTGGAACTTCTTCTCGGAGTGGCTCCTGTGGCCGTTCTGCTGCTGCGAACTGTTCCCGGCGGTGGAGGACAGTCGGCGGGCGGAGGGCGGGCAGACGGAGAGGCCGCGGACGGTTGCGCTGCTCTGGGATCTTTAGAGAGATAGAAGAGCAATTATAATTAGATTAGTATTTTTGAAAGTTACACACGCTTTTGAGTCACACCTGGGCACCGAGATCCCCCCGCCGGCCGAGAGGTTTCCGCTCAGGGACCTCCTCAGCGGTCCTCCGCCTCCGCGGCGGGGAGGAGACGAAGAGGAGAGGCTGGATATTGCAAAGGAAATAGCATTCATAGCGTCTTGGGCCTCTTGGCCTTCTCGCCTTCACATCCCAATTGTCACGCATTGGCTGCTTCTTGTTGCACGCTCGACGCGAAAAGTGCATTTCCGAGGGGGATCCGGTCCAAGCGTATATACGTACAGTACAAGCGGGTGTCAATTTGAGCCTTCGCAAAAGGGGAATTCTTTCTGGGACGGAGAGGAAGTGTGAGAGTGACTGGAGAGAACTCAAAGTAGAAGCTTGCAACTAACAGTGCTCGAAATAAGATCCAATAAAGTGAACAATGCCACTCACAAAAGAGGTTTTTTTTCAAGGGCTATCGCTTCTTCCCTTCACTATCTACCTATAACGTCAGTAGCAAAAAAGATGCGAAATACAAGACACATTTCTCATAAAACCTTTTCTACTTGTGCCAAGCCCCCTCCCTTTGATCTGAACCATAAAGTGCTCTAACTTGTGAGGAACCCCGCAAGAATAGAAAGTTCAATCCTTTTCCCCTTCCCTCCCTCGGGATATGGGGTGGAATTGAGGCCTCATTCGCCGCGACGAAGTTTTCTCTAGGAAAAGTCGAGAAAAGGCGAAGGAGGCCTTTTGGGGTCTTGAGGGGGGGGGGAGGAGAGAAAGGAAAGATTCCCGAGAAATGGACGGGCGGAAAGTGCTTGGAGAAGAGTGAACGTCGCTCAATCCCCCCCGAGTTGAGCAAAAGTCCTGGGTTCAAGCTCAGAAGGTCGGTCCAATCTGACTTTTGGAGGGATTCTTTCGGTGTCGGAGGAAGCTCGATCCTTGAAATGTTTTTTGGCTTGCTGCTCTGTAATGCAGCACCGCGTAACCAACCCATTTTCCCTTAAGCTTTTTCGCTTACAAAGAATTTTCTCTTCTCTAAAATCGCCGACTTTGAAGTTGAACCGGAGTAAAGACCGTAAAGTGCGAAAATTCCCCTTACCCTCCGTTTCTCGTCCGCGGAGACAGGAGGTGCTCCTGCTCAGGTTCCTGGAGCTGCTGCTGTTGCTGCTGCTGTTGCTGCTGCTGCTTTAGTCGCTGCTGGTCCGTCGTGGTTCCCTGCGTTTTGCCGGAATCGGTCGTCTTCTTCTCGACGCTATTGACCACAAATGCGTAGCTGTGGCTCCTCTGAAAATGGGCCAAAGAATTTTTTTTGTCTTTTTCATCGACGCATCAAATGTTTTTCTGGGTTGTTGGCACCTGATACGCTGACAGCTCCTTGTTACTTCCAGAAGGATACCACTGCTGCTGCTCCTGCTGCTGCTGTCTCTTCCTCGACTTTGTTTTGGCCTGCGCCCCCGCCGGCGCGGCAGAGACCGCGGCCGCCGATGACGAGAAGGACGAGTTGGACTGCATGGGGCGGAGGAAGGAGGACCCTCCGCCCCCGCCTCCCTCTCGCCTCCCTCCGCCTCCCCCGCCGCCCCCAACGACCGTCTTGGTGGTGGCGTTGGAGCTGCGGCCGAAATGTCTGAAAGATACGGAGAAAGAAGATGCAATCAAGTTGGCCAAGGTCGTCATTGTTGACACAGTACAAACTATTGCCATATTGGATTATTTACCTCTGGTTGAGCTGGGCCGATTTCCTAACGAAGAAAACAAAAAAAAATCTATAATACTGCAGTCACAACTTTAGGATTCCCTAGCTTGAGTGAGCATACCTGATCTTTGCGTAGATGTTGTAGTTGAGTAGTGAAAGGGCGAGGAGAGGGAGGACTCCGATGACGGCGCACTCGTAGTAGCTGTTGAAGATCACGTAGCCGGCGTCCTCGTTCAGGGCCGTAGTCCTGGAAGAAATTTCCTCGTTTTTTCAAACATTATTACATCAGGTATTTCAAAAGCATACCAGTACTGCGGGACGGTGGCTGCCGACCCGTTCAGGCCGCCCTCCTCCTCGACGTAGATTATTTCGAATTCCAGAAACTTGGAGATGTTGACCTTTAAAGAGAATGGCGTAGTAAAAAAACCCAAGCCTTTTCATCATTCCTTCGTTCGTCCTTACGAGCATTTTCTTATTTGATTTGATTGCCCCAACCGTTTGCCAAATTGGATGAAGGGCCCAAAAGTTCCCTTTGTGACCGCGGTCAAGCATGGTCATGGGACGGCATTCTCATTCACTCCATAGCTCGGGAAAGTTCTACGGTTCTATTTTGACGCTTCAGGAACACAAGAAGGAGGACAGAAATCAACTTTTACTTTTCTATCCTCCGTTAGTGCTTTCTAAAGTGAGATCTTGTTTTTACTCTCCCTGAGTCAAGGGGGAGGGGGAAAGAAAGAAGTACTACCACCACCAAAAGGGGGAAAGAAAGGGGTCCTTTTGGGTCGCCTCGTTACGGTGGCTGGTTGCCTGCCAGGCCGGTCGAGCCCCTCTTCGTTCCTCAGCGCAAAGAAAAGGAAGGGCGGACGGCCGCCAAGCCACAACAAAGGAGAAACGGAAGGAAGCAAGGCCTTTTGAAAAAGTTTGGTTCGAAGACCATTCTGGTCCTGTTGGTCAAGCATGTCCGTACATTCCTTGCGAATTATTTGAATATTTTTACCCTTTTTCATTTCCCCATTCACAACATATAGGTGTACCAAACACTTTCTTCGTAAGTATCCGGAAAAATCTCACCATGACGGAGAGGAGCAGCACGAGCATCAGGTAGAACGCCGGGCTTGGCTTGTACTTGAGCGGGTGGCAGATGGCGTGGTACCGCTCTGCGGCCACCGCCACCACCATGTAGACGCAGGCGGTGGAGACCACGTTCTTGGCGGGGTGCCACAGGTGGGGGAAGGAGAGGCGGTACCAGGTCGGCTCGGGGTTGCCTGAGGGGAGGAGGAAAAAAATAATTTCAATAAAAGGGCTTCCTTTCCTCTGCTGGAAGCCCATTTCCCTTGTATTATTTGAGATTGCGCTTTTTTGGCTTTCATAGGTCAAGAAAAGGAAGAAACCTGGGAACAAAATGCCGCAGCGACACAAAGCATAGCTGCTATTTCTTGCGGCATTTCTCTCATGCAATAATACGGCGCATATACAGCAAGCATGGAGGAAGAGAAAGAAGAGAGGTGGGGGCAAAGAGGGAGAGAAGAGCCCCATTTTGCGGTCCTTGTTTACTCAAGTCAAGACTGCTGTGTATGTGGGGTCGGGTATACACGACGATGACGGAGAGGGCCAGGAGGCTTGGCATTGGTAAGAAGAGCGCCAGAGTACAGTGCGCAGTACTGTACATGGTTTCTTGGCCTTTCGTCGAATGCAGTGCGCAATATCGCGCAAAAACAAAATCCGCCTCCGCTTTCTTGCTCACCCATCCCCGAGAGGTAGGCGGAGTCCATGAGGGAGAACAGGAGCTGGAGCGTATCCACGGAGACCTAGAGAAAAAGGTCAAATCAAATATACTCTACTGAAATGTCCTCTCGAATTTCCTCACCAATCCAATCAGGAGCTTGTTGAACGACGAGTTTGAGGAGCTTCCCCCAACACCCCCTCCCCCTCCACCGCTGTCAAAGGTCCTGAGTACGACGACGGTGAGGGAGTTGCCCAGGAGGCCGATCGAGCACACTAGAGCCAGGGCGACGCCCTCGATCCTAGAAATGGCAAAAAGGGTTTTTTTTCTCTTCGCACACAGGGACCCAGGGAAACCCTAGTTTTTTCATCCGCGAGGCCGCACTTTTTCGCAAGTACTGGCTAGCTGTATCAGGTTGCCCTTTCGTGAATTTGATTAGGACGTAATCAGACATGACGGGGGCTTTTATCTTTGGAGGATCAAGGATGCAGAGCCCTGTAGTGCTGCGTCTTGAAGTCAAGACCGGTCGTCGTCACTTACCAGTATCGGGTTCCGTCCAGGAGTGGCATGATGTCCTCCAGCCTCTCGTGGCAGGCGGCCGAGTAGGGATCTGACAAAAAAAAGTCTTGTTTTTGACTCTGCTCAAAGTTTGGCGAATTCTCCGTTACCTGGATGAGTGGTGTCGTGCTCCATCTCCTCGCCCTGCGGAGAGAAAAAAAGAACACAAGTGGTTTGTTGATCGGAATTCTTGGTTCAGAAATAGGCCCACTACAGATGGCAAGCATTGGTTTTGCGAAAAAGTATTTTTGGGCTTTTTCGTTTCCTTGGACGAACGAACACACTGTCACATGTACGCCATTTCGTATGACATCCACTGTAGATTAAAAAATCTAAAAACAAAAAAAAAACAAAAAAAAGAAATTCGGTGAAGAGTGTATGAAATTGCCTAGAATCGATAAACAAAATAAATATATTAAACCTGTGATCGATAGTCAACCAATCAGGATTTAATAAAACCGGACAAGCAAATGGTAGAGCGGAAATCAAATGCCATCCTTCCTGCATCTGTATGCTGTATTACGTACGTCTCTTGTTTGAGAGCGGGACAGAATAAGTGTTATCACCCCCAAAATGGGACCTCAAAACCCCAAAACTCACTTTCTTCATATTTCAAAGCTACGCAGCAAAAAGGCTTCCCTATACAGGTCATACCCATCCTCGCACTGCGTCTTATTCACCCTGCAGACAACGACTTTGTTTATCCCCAATTTGCCAGGGAAAACAGGAGGGTAGGGAGGGTACGGCCGGAGAGAGCAAAGGCGAGAAAGCTTATTTTTGCTGCAGCATCGGCGGGGGAGGTTTTTCTGGAGGGAGACAAGAGGCTTCTTCATGCTAAGGGGGCACAACAACAGCCATAAGATGTTTTGCCACCAAAGAGACCGAAGAAAGAGCCAAGGGATGTCAAGAATTAGGATGGAAAGGAGAGATGGAGCACCCGACGGGATCCTTCCCCCCTCCGCCCTATCCAACCCACCGACAGACCGCCCGCCCATCCGTCTGACCATTCATTAATCTACCACCAATCCCAAAGTTTTGTTCCACTGTTTAAGGAGCGCTTGCACCTTGTGAAATCCGACTACGAATCAACGTACGGCGCGAAAGAAGAGGTCCTACAGTATTTCCAGCCTTTGCGTGTAAAGTGCAGCACAGCCTTAAGCTCCTAATCTTGTTGCGACCGGAGGGGATCGAGAGATGGGGTGGGTTTGGGCCTGCCTGGCGACAGCTTGTACTGAATGGTGTTGTAAGAAGGAGGAGGGAGGAAGAGGAAAGGCCCCATGCGCCCGACCGATAATTAGGGAGGGGAGAGCCGGCGGCTTTCTCTTTCTCGACCACAAATGCGCCGAGAGAAAAAGGAGGAAAAAAGAGTGAAAATACCTCTATAGCACCCTCCTACCTCGCAGTAGACGTGTGCCCCGATTGAAATAAGTCCCTATGGCTTCATGGGGCCTGACTCCGCAACCTGATGTAACATCCTCAGCCCCGCTTTTCCAATTAGTGCTTTCCTCTTCCCGGGAAAAAAGAATGCCTGCGCTGGGCAGGAGGACAACATAGCTCGGCTACTCCACACTTCATAACGACCTACGATGTAACATTACATCAGATTAAGCGCCAAAGGTTAGCGCCAAGATTGCTGGTCGATAAATAACTTCTGTGCCTTGCCGAGCAAGTGTGCGTGTTTTATCTCTTTCGAGATGCCATTGTTCAGGACCTACTCTTTTGCCGTTGTGCACGGATACGAATATCTACGAGGAATGCTGTTTTCATTTGAGCAATATCGCAAGAGTTCCCATATGTAGCCACCCCCACAGTGTAAGGCAAGATAAACTTTCTCCCCCATAAAATTCGACACTTTTTGCTGCGTAGTTTCAGGTGTTTTACGCACTTCTCCGCGTATCCCTCTCCTTCTTTATGGAGCTGGTATAAAGCGAATGTTGGCTCATTCCCCAGCGAGAAAAAGGGGGAAAGGACCGTATAAACATTCGGTGCACGCAATCGGGAGTGTGAAATGCTGTTCAGAGAAACCATAATTGATGTCGCTAAAGAACTGCCACCTTTCAATCTTTCGTTTCGTTGCAACGACTTTTTTTTGGGGGGGGGAGAAGGAAACTGCACTTTTGCGCTTGTAAGGCAGGAGAGCCGAGTTAGACAGCGGCGGCAAAGAACGAGCTACTACCCGATCCTCCCCTACTTCCCCACATACTGCCAAAAGACTAAGGAGGGGAAGGAAGGGGGCCATTACAAACACCGACCGATCCTCCTCCTTCCCTCTAAACGACCGGCCGCCAAGCCAAGCCAAGGAGTCAGACAACAACAAACACTAAACAACGAGGAAGCTCCTCCCGGGAATACCGTGTTCCCAGATAGCCCAAGGGAGGGACGGAAAGAGGATGGAAATTTTTTTCAGAATCGCGTGTGGTTCTCTGCGGGACAAAAGACTTTCCAGGAATAAGTACAGCGATTGAAGAATAAAATACTTTTCTGGACAAAGACATGTCCAGGAATTAGTACAACTCTTAAAAAATGGATAGCAGCAGTGCAGCAAGAGGTTCCTTTAAAGTTGGTACTTCAACATGAGATGTGCACTGTTGCGTTAAGTTAAGTAGGCTAGTCTAGAGTTACGTCCTCCTTGAAGTTTGATTTATGTCCCAGGCTATCATACAAGGGCTACAGAAATTTCCTTTATTTTTCGTACGAACTCACGTATTCTCGTTGCGTCGTCAAGTTGGGCGTCGGGGGAGGGTCGCTTCCGAAGAGGAGATCGGTGATCTTCTGCTCCTCCTCGCGGCTGAGGGGCGGCGGCGGCGGCGGACCTATAGTGACGTAAAGTGATGAAAAATGTGCACTGTTATGAGAGACTGCACTTTACTCTACTTCAAAGCATACTTTTCTGTGCACCGTTCAAAACGGACTTTAGGATAAGGTTTGGGAGCCTCCTTTTCTGCAAGGGTTTCTTAAATCAGAACTGCATTGTAGTACATGCGCAAGTTCAAACGAATGTTCTGCCCACAAAAGGGGATGATGCATTGAGGCCGGCAATTCATTGCGAGCCATGCAAAAGAACGCGCTTTCCTTTTGTTCTCTACAGTACCAACTTACCTGATGTTGCTGGGGCCTCTACGCTGGGGGCCGGAGATCTCGTGAAGAGGTAGAGCGTGACAGAATTCCCTTTAAAGAGAGACAGAAGAGCGTGAGGCGATTTTTAAAACTTTAGGAAAGATCGGCGAAGCTAAAGCTTTTTTGGGCAAAACTTCTTTCTCTCCCTCCTTAAAGTCTTACTTGTTTTGATAAAGCTTTCTTTTCCAATGAATCACTCTTTGCAAACAGAAACACCTCGACCACAGCCCATTTTTCAACTTCGTGAAGTCAACAAAATGTTTCTAGAAAGTTTGGAGTCCGAATAAACGGCAGGATTATTTTTTTCGCCCATCATCTTGTACGAACAAGGTAGGTGATATGTAGTACTCCCCCACCCTCCAGTGTAGTCGTTTTCTGGCAGTAGCACAAATGGGGAAAGCATAATGGCGATATATCATCGGGGGTTGGCCCGAGCCACAATGGAATCTCTGACTTGAAGGCCGAGAGCGGGAGAAGGAGGGAGACTACTGTATATACTGCCGCCCGCAAGTCAGTAAGTGGATATGGGCGCCATCGTCACTGTGTGGAGGCATTGTGTATGTGCTGCACTCGGCGCCGCCGCAATCCTATGACATTCGTCGCCCGGTGCACATACACCCATGGGAAACAGACAGGAAATCTACTAGACGCTCACCCGGTATTCCCAGAAGACAGAGCAGTACAAAGGCCTGAAAAATACGCAGTTTATTACGTGGATGACTCTTGGGACTTAATATAAAAATAAAACGACTCGCCTGAGCCCTTATTTTGGACTTGTAGTTTACGTTCGCCGCCCACCACCGGCAGCAGGAGAGAG
>JAAUXV010074557.1_pt1 | contig 10352 bp, 6 predicted proteins | sample 7278181 | NCBI WGS metagenome assembly JAAUXV01 (sample SAMN14350114, study PRJNA611818) | marine sediment metagenome | isolation source: surface marine sediment (2.1m) | place: French Polynesia: Moorea | collected 2018-08
ACCACTACAACAACTGGTGTATAGAAGGAGGAAAAATTCAGACATCAGCTTCATTAACAACAACAACTAATGCACAGGAGAAGCAGCAACAGCAACACTAGCAATTGCAAAAGTAGCCAAAATGACGGCAAGTAAGCAAGTTAGCAGCAGAAAGAAGCAGGATGTGCAACTAAAAAAACAAAAAAACAATAATGGAACAACTTGCCTTCTAGGAAATCTTTGCTCCAACTCCTCGCGGAGGCTGCCGGATCGCTGCCTTTGCTTTCAGACTTCGTCGCTGCAGGACTCTTTTTGAAATCTTCCAGAGCATCGTCCAAGATGTCGTGGAGATCGTCGTCAGCCTCGGCAGGAGCAGCAGTGGTCTGTTTCTTCGTCGCCATTGTTTTCACTGTTTTTCACGATATTTTTGTATCTTTTTTTTTCGGACCCTTAGTGATAGGGAGGAGCACTGAACTCCCCTGCTCCAAATATTTTGTTCAATGGTACGGAAGATAATGCCGCAGCAGCCGTAATGAGTCGAAAACTAGTCTGGTCTGTCGAGGGCGGTGGTAGTCTTATCTGCGCGCACTTCTTCTTTCCACACGTAGCATGAGAGACTCGCAAAGTTCGCAATGTTTTGAGGGACAGAAGCAAAAAGGGGGGGATGGACTTTTCGGTTCAAGCGGCGATTGACGACGTGTTTGTTCAACACGACACTATTTCAATTTGACAATTTCTCGGATCAGTCAACAGCCTCGCTTATCGTGGGGCGATGGAGAGGGGGAGGGGAGCGAAATTATGTTGTTGCACTTCGACAAGTAGTCGTACTTTTCTTCGTCCGATGCGATCTATTTTTAGGTTATTTGATGGCGCCTGCGATTCGAGACTTTATCCTCCTTTTGGCTGGAAGACGGACCTCTCTTTCTCTGTCGCAAAGGGAGGCCTTTTTATGATGGAGAAAGTGCACCTCTTCTTCTCTCCCGCGGATTGGAATGTGAATGTGCGCTGCCTGTGCCTCCTGTAAAACGAGTTTCTTGCAATCAAGAGGGATCCTCTCTGGCTGGAGAACATACAAAAGTTACCTTCCTTGGGAAAGAAGCAATCGGGTGATTACGAGGAAACCTGTCCAACCGGTATCCCCATTCTCTCTGCCCCCCGTCAAAGAAGGGATTTCGCAAATAGGACAAAGTTGCACCTTCAATTTTGGTGCATGCAATTGTTTGGAAAATGCGTAAAAATAAAGATGAAGATCACTTGCTCTAAAGAACTCGTTAGAAAATATTGTTGGCATAGGGGCAGAAAAAGAAGACGGACGGACCCCTTTTAAGGCGTATAGTTGGTTTTGTTGCTAAAGCTAAAAATGGTAAATTATTTTTGTGCACAGCAAACAAATCTATTTTAAACATACAGATATGACAAAACAGGTAGTTTGCTCAAAAACAAAATTGCTACAGTATTTCGATAACGGACAAAGAGTGGGGCCGGGGAAGTCTCGTTACAGGTGGGGCTTTAAAGGAGGTTGCGCGCTTTGTTCGCCCCCGAGGTTCCTTCCTCTTTGCCATAGCGCGCATTTTTCACCCGTTTTTGGGCGGGCAACAAAAAAGCAGACGAAAAATCGAAAATCCAAAACAAAAAGAGGTACACTTGAAACTTCCTTGACCTTTACGGAAAGTATTGAGGTCAAAATCTTGAGGTCGAGGGTGTTCTTGAGCCATGTCCGGTCGCCGCACCCCTTCGGCGTCCTCCCCCAGGGGCGGCGTCGGCACGGGGAGCGCCGCCGGGACTCCGCTGCTGAGGAGCGCCCTCACAAGGAGCGCTGCAAGGAGGTAGAGACTTTGGTCAGGTTTGAGGTCAAGGAGCCAATTATCTTTTCCCTCTTGGTTAGGAGTGCCAGCATGTCTGCGGTGGCGCCCAACGTGGCGGAGGGGGACGACAACTCGGGCCTCTTCAGCCGCGACAACTCTGCGGCCGCTGATGATTCCGGTGCGGCCGCCAGGCGTCAGGGGCGCCGCGCCAAGGTGCTCCAGGAGTTCAGAGACCTGGCGGCCAGGGACACGCCCAGGTCCGTCCTGGGGAATCTCCTGCCGTCCAACCAGGGACAGGACGAGTCGGTCGGGGCAGTGAAGACGGTGACGCCCTCCTACATGCTGGGCGGCAAGAGGAAGGCCTCCAAGCTATTCCTGCAGTCCATGGGATCCCAGCAGGGATCGACGCACTCGCTGCCGCAGCTCCCCGCCTCCGCCAAAGGCCAGGGATCCAAGAGGAGGACCGAGTCTTACACTACTCCGAGGAACAACGATATGCAGGGAACCACAGAAGCGTCGGCATTGGTGAATGCTACCCCGGAGCAGAGCGTGGAGTCCATCCCGGACCTGGGGACGCCCGTGTTGCCGGAGGCAGCGTTGAGGAAACCGCTGCGGAGAAGAGCCGGAAAGGAGAACCTGAAGGGATCTGATGCTTCCATCCAGGTAAAAGGCTTCAAGAGAACCGCCTCCAGTAGCCAAGAGAATAGGAGGCTGTCCTCTGACCATGCGGACAAGTCGGACGGCTCCATCAACAACACCTTCCACTCCACGGAGGAGGCCCCGGCCAGGCAGGTTCTGAGGCCGGCAGCACGCAAGAACAGGAGGAAGACCATGGACCACCTGGGCAACTTTAGGGACGTACTGCCCTCGCAGGGGAGGTCGGACAGGACGGACGAGTCCCTCCCGACAGACGTGTCCGCGGAGGAGGTGCCTGGTGCCGTTAGGAAGAGCGCGAGGAAGGCGGCTGCCTTGGGAAACAAGGCCTCGCAGCAACAGTTCATCGACGTGCTCCCCTCAGCCTCCGCAACGGCGGCGGGGGAGGACAGAAGTCTGGACGACGGCGAAGGGTCCGAGGGCGGAGGGAACGACAGCTCTCTGGCGGGGAAGGCGGCAGCGGCGGCCGCCAGGAGGCAGAAGCGCGCAAGGAGGGCGACGGAGAGAGTGGCGCAGTTCGGGGACGTCTTGCCTACCGGCGGCGCAGGCGAGGAGGAGGCAGGAGGAGGGAAGGAAGTGTCCGGCGGGAGCTCACTGGCGGCGGCGGAGGAGTCTGACGCCACCGGAGGCCTTGAGGCGGTGAGGGACAGGAGGAGGGACAGGAGGAAGACGGTGGACAGGATGAGGCACTTTGCTGACGTCCTACCCACCGCGGAGGCGGAGGAGCAAGAGGAAGAAGATCGCGACGACGTTGCGGAACCGCATCCTGAAGAGAACGGGTCTGGAATGCCGTCGGAGATCTCCTCGCTCGGTTCCCGCGGGAGGAGGGGGAGGCAGGCGGCGGCAGAGGCGGGAGGGGCGCTCTCCACGCCCTCCGTCAGCATAGGAGACGACGCCAACGAGGCCACCCAGCAGGTGGCCGGACTGAGGGGGAGGGACCAGCGGGGAAGCCTCGGGAGGAGGGCGACGCAGGACAGGCTGATGCACTTCGCCGGAGTCCTACCCTCCAGCACAAGGATCGACGACGACGAGATGGTGGCGGCGGCCGCGGCGGTGGCGGACGTCACCGCGGCCGCCAACGCCTCTCGCCTCTCGTCCAGAAGAGGGGGAGACAAGTCCAACGCTTCGGTTCGCTTCGAGGAGCCACAGGACACGGCCGAGGAGGAGGAAGCTCAGGTGGAGGCGGCGGAAGGGACGGTCACTGTGGAGCAGAACGCCGGCGTCGACGGTGAAATGGAAGACGCCCCTCCCTCCTTGGCCGGAGCCGAAAGCACTACCAGCACTGCCTTCACCAGCGGCCGCCGCTCCTCCGTCGGCGGCGCTGGCTTCGAGGTGGCCCTACGACAGTTCCTCCAGGAGCAGCAGGAGAGGGACTCGGACCTCGGGCAGTTTGTGGAGAAGGTGCTGTCGCCGGTGGAGGCCAGGGTGAAGAAGAGACAGGCCAGGGGGGCCGTGGACGACGAGGGAGTGTTCAAGAAGCCCATGGTCCCTCCGGTCAGGAGGGGAAGGAAGGCGAGGAGGCTGTCTGCGGCGTCAGAGGAAGAGGAGCCTCAGCCTCCGACGTTCCACGCCAAGCACGTGAGGTGGGAGTTTGAGCGGGACTTGAGGACTGAGGCCAAGCTGACGGGGGCGGCAATGCCGGCGCTCATGGAGATCAGCGAGAGGTTCGCGCAGAAGACGGCAAAGTACCTAGGCAAGAGGCTCAAGGAACAGGACAGGTAAAACTTCGTTTTTTAATTTTTATTCCTTTTTTTGAAAAACGTAATTATTTTTTGTTTCGCCTAATTTTCCCTCAGAACGCGTGTCTGCCTGGCCGACTTCAGAGAGCTGATGCTTGACTTTGGCCTCATCGACGAGGACGATCCCTCCAACGTCAAGTTCTACATGGACATCGCGGAGAGTCTGGTAGACCCGGAGGAGAGGTTGGTTATTGGCTGAACTTGCTGAGCGGTTAGCATTTTGTAAAATTGTTGTTTGGAACCTTGTTGCAGCCAGCTGCTTCTGCCACAGTCGGTCTGGGACGGGACTGAGGGCTCGACGACCCTGCCCAAGGACCTGTGGACCAAGATCCCTACGTCCCCTGCGTCCAGGTCAAGGAGGCGGCGACGAAATGTGTGAACCAGTTGGAAAAGATCAAGGGGTTATGTGTGCACTGTAAAGGAAATTTCCGTCCTCGTTGTTGAAATACTTGATGCATTAGACATCGAATCCTTAGTCCTTATTAACTCGTTCTTCCTGTCCAGAACCCTAAATGTAAAAATCGAGAAATTACCAAATATTGCACATAAAAGATTATATCGGTCCTATTGGCTCAATACTATACAGCTAATTTAACTGGTATCGAAATGTGTTAAATTCGCCGAGCCGCTAACAGTGGGACCAAACTTTTGTAGGGCAAGTCGCAAAAATCGAAAACTTGAAAAAAGTCTAGATCCTTGCGATCTTTAAAAATTAGATGCCTCGAAAATTTCTCGCAGCCGCATGTCTAACTCTAAAATCGCACAAATTGCGAATTTTTTAAAGCTTTGGTTACACTGGCCGGAGGCCGCTAAGCATTAAGCAACACATTATTTCGCTTGGTAGCCTAGCAAAAAAAATAAAATTAACAGAATCGTAAAATTGGGTCTAAACATTCGAGGTTGCTTAAGAGAGTCAGGGTCTTTCCGAAATGAATTTAGCCAAAATAAACAAACTTTGCATTTGCAAAAATAAGCGAGTCCGCGTACGCGACACAGACAGTGTCAGTGCCACCGCGGCCTCGTCTCGTTGCTTGAGGCCGTAACCTCGGACTGCACCTTGGTTCTCTGTTCTTGAGGTTAGCCCCAGTCAGTCTTCAATTAGGAATTTGTGAATTGGAGCGAGTCATTTCCTTGCCAGTGTATTTAGCCCGTCCTCCTCCCTCCCCTTGCTCCTTTCCTTTATTTAGCTCTTCTTCCCTCTTCTCCGTCCTCCGAGGCCGCTCTTTCCATAGGTGGACGGACTGAGCGAGTGTGTATATGTGTGTGTCTGTTTGGGCACCTCATTGGGTCGTACCTCATTCCCGCCCCACCCACCTCCTTGTCCGGCCCACCCGCCGGCTTAGGCTTTCTCTGCCCTCTTTGTGCACATGTGCTCCTCCCCAGTGTGTGGTGTGTAACGTGTGCGATCTCCCTTGGCAGGACGAGGAGGACGAGAGACCCCGGCTGCTCCATCATCTTCGGCCGCCCGCAAAAAGACTTCCTCTGCAGTTGGCACGCATTCCTGGCAAAAAGTGTCTCTTGAGCCTTCCTTTCCCTTGCTTTTGAACCGAGCATCCCCTTGTGGAGGCCATGGAGGACAAGGATCCCTCCCCCGATCCCGGTCCCGCCCCTCCCACCGCCGGAAACATCTGCGTGGGTTCTCCGTCCAACGGCGGCAGGATGGGCCCCGGCGAGACCCACTGGGTGGTGCGGCGCTCGGTGGTGCGCGAGGGCGACCGCCGCGGGGAGAAGCCTCGCTTTGGCGCCACCGGGAAGGTGGCCGTCTCAGGGGTGGACTGCGCCAGGGGCGACGGCTGCGACGTGTCGGAGGAGGAGCTGACGGGGGACTTCTTCTACTCGAAGTACTTGAACCGGCTGCACAGCGGCGAGGTGCAGGTGGGCAACGCCGACACCGAGGTGGACAAGGCCCTGGAGCTGTGCGTGCGGGCCATGAGGCCGGGGGAGAAGTGCGTGGCCGTGCTGGGCGCCAGGGTCGACCTGTGGAGGAACGGAAGGAGGAAGACGGGAGAGGAAGACGGCAGCGAAGCCAAAAGGGAGGCCAGGGTGGAGGTGGAGTGCGAGCTCACCCTGGAGTCGGTGCTCAACGCCCAGCCCATCCACAAGTGGTATCCCGAGACCAAGTTCGATAAAGCTCAGGAGGCCAACGCCGCCGCAGTCAGGCTCTTCAAGTTGGGGAGGACTGTCGACGCCTTTCACAAGTTCCACCTCACCCTCACCCTGCTCACCTTCGTGGTGGACGAGGCCGAGGCAGCCAAGAAGAAGGCCGATCGGCGGGAGCGAGAGGAGGGCGGAAAGCCCGACTCCGGAGACCCTGCCGCTGCCGGAGGAAGCAACGTCTCCGACGACCTGGCCAAGCAGGCATCTGACCTGTCCCTCACCTGCCTGAGCAACCTGGCAGCCTGCCACTTCCAGTGGGGCAACCACGCCTTCGTGGCCAAACTGGCCAGCCGCGTGCTGGAGCGGCAGCCGGCAAACGTCAAGCTGCTGTACCGCCGCGGAGTGGCCAGGCTGGAGATGTGGGACTTCGAAGCCTCCCGCGCCGACCTGGTGGAGGCACACAGGCTCGACCCCTCCAACAAGGCCATCAACGATAAAATGGGTGTGCTCAGGATACAGGAGAAGAAGCACAAGGAACTGTTGGCTGGCGGGATGAAGAAGATGTTCGCCTGAACTCGAGAAATTCGGCTCTGAAACAATGTGTCTTTTAAAATCTCAATTGAGCAAGTAGCAAGGATTTCCCTGTGATGAAATTTGTGCCAAAGTACGTTATGCCAACTAGTTTGTTCGGAATATGTCGCTCGACAAATGCATGCAGAGAGAGATAAGAAAATCGCAGATTTGTTGCAATACAACACAAGTACGCTACGCTACTCTTCAATAGAAAAATCCGTAACAATTCCCACCGTCCTTTAGGAGGAATCGCCGGCATGTCGCACCCTTCTTGGGACCCCGAGAGTCTATGCCCGCCCGCCCTTCGCTGCGCCGTGCTCCTCTTGAACCAGACCGTAGTGTCCAAGGGGCGCCTGTCCCAGCTGTGGGGGAGCGCCGCCCTCCGCGTGGCGGTGGACGGCGGCGCAAACCACGCGTTCGACATCAGAGCTTCGGATTCCTCCTTTTCCAAGCCCCACTGGGTGACGGGCGACTTTGACTCGGTCCGCCCGGAGGTCCTGAAGCAATACGAGGGGGACGACGACGTGAGGGTGGAGAAGACCCCGGACCAGGACTATACCGACTTCACCAAGGCGCTGATGAAGGTGGCCGAGATCACTGGCACATGGAAGGAGGAGGATAGAATCGGTCGTGTGGTGGCTTTCGTGGAGAACGGCGGCAGGTTGGACCAGATCATGGCCAACGTGGAGACGCTCTTCTCCTGCGAAGATATTTTCAAGAATTATCGACCGCGACTTCCGGAGGTGCTCCTTGCCTCCTCAGGTGGCACTGCTTGGCTGCTGAGACCAAAGAAGGGAAGCAGTGACAGACACGTTATCAGGGTGCCCTCCGACACTTCCAAAAAGAGCTACTACGTGGGACTGATACCCATCGGCGAGCCTGCCAAAACGGTGACTACGACGGGTCTCAAGTGGAACCTGGACAAGGGGGAGCTGGCCTTTGGGAAGCTGGTGAGCACCTCCAATGCCTTCGCCGAGGGGGCGAAAGAGGTGACAGTGGAAACGGACGTGACGCTTCTGTTCACGGTCGAGACGAGCTAGTGAATACCGGTACCATGTGTCGTGTGTCCACCTCTCCCGGGCGCATAGTGATGGAAAAGCAAACCCATGTGATCTTCTATGGTGATTCTCGTAGTGCCTTTATCGTATTTTTTACTAAATGAACATGAAATAGATTCAACAACTGTTGGTAGCGATTACCTATCCATACATGTCCCCATTATTTCGACAGGAATATGAGGACAAGCTGACGGGGTCGGTCCCTAGAATGTCTTCAGCACCACCACCTCCACCACCGCCAGCTTCCCGTCCGCCCCCACCGCCAGTATCGCCCAGGGGACCACATCCACCTCCAGCACCTCCAACCAGCACCTCCACCTCGAACCCCCTCTCTCCTGCGTCCCTGCAGCAGCACTGCACTGGGCAGCCAGCCAAGCCCTTCGCGGAGCAGCTGGAGGCGGCGGCCAGGTTCGTCCTCGGAGGAGAAGGAAGGGTCCTATTGGTGTCCTGCCGGCGCCACCGCAGCGGGGCACTGCAGGACGGGCCAAAGTGCGGCATGGTGGCCATGACGATGGCGGCGGAGGCGCTGCTGGGAGAGAACGATAAAGCTCAACTCGGGGTGGAGGACGTCTTCGCAGCCGCCTTGAAAGGCGGGCACAGCAAGAAGGGAGAACTTTTCAGCGCGGCAGCGGTCGCCTCACTTTGTCGCTCCCTGGTCCCGTCCCTGGAAGCTGAGGAGATCACAGATCTGTCTTCAGCGCTGTCCTCTCCGGAGGCTGTCGCCCGGATGTTCTTCCCGCCGAGTAGGAGAGTCCTGCTGGTGCCCTACGACGTGGACAAGGACCAGAGCCCGTGTCTCAAGCGGGGGGCGAAAGCTCACTGGTATGACATTTTAATTTACTGCGCAATGAAACCGAAAAAGTCATTAACTGTTTTCCCCAGGTGTCTCGTTTTGGGTGGAGCATTCCTGGTAGAGGAGGAAGAAGCCGTCGGGCGATTGAAATCTCTTCCCAATGTGGAATCCATCGCCGACGGGAGAATCTTGCTGCTGCCCGAAGACGACGATAAGCATGCCGCACCACCGGAGGAAGTCGCCAGCTCCTGCTCCAAGGTCTTCCTTTTGGCGAGGCAGAGCAAGAGTCGCCGGATCTTCCTCTACGGCCTGGAGGAGCTGCTGGCCAGCAACTCCAACCTCGTTGACTCTGGCGCCGATGGGAGCGATGAATTCGCGCTTCCCGAGGGAGGGGTCGAGGAGGGCCTGAAAGGGAAAGCTGTCTTAATTGAACCTTCAATTTTATGAAAAAAAGTTTCTACCACACAGCCTAATACCTTTTCAAAGAAAAATACATCCAGAATAACGTAAGTTTCCATTCGAGTTCTTTCATACCGGCCGCTTTTCTCTGCTTTTCTCCCTCCCGTCCCAAGGGAGACTCGCGACGCCATTCGCCCAATGCTGGATTTTCTTCTTCCCCTCGCTTCCCGAGAAAGGGGCGGGGCTAGTTGGGTTCAAAGCTTTCGATGCCGGCATCCCAATGTGCCGAAAAATTGGCAGTTCAAGATTGGAGCTGTTGACGAAGGGCATCACATCAGCCTCAGGGTCCAGGGTCTTTCACGATTTGAATTCTGGGTGGCTTCCTACTCGTGTAACGGACTACTTTCCCTAAGGTGAGGGAGACAAAGACTATTTTCGCAGGGCGAGGTGGAATTAGTTTTTTTTGTATGAGAAGTCGGTCTTGAGAGTATTTCTTCACCATTTAGGCCGACGATTTAAAACAGACAAGCCATGCCCCGCCGCAAGAAGGAGGAGGAGGCCCTGCTTTCGGACAAGGACCGCCCCCCGCGCGGAGCAGCCAACGCAAGGGAGCGGACGCGGATGAGGGTGCTGAGCAAGGCCTTCGGGAGGCTCAAGCTCACCCTGCCCTGGGTGCCGCCAGACACCAAGCTGTCCAAGCTGGACACTCTCCGCCTGGCCACCTCCTACATCGCGCACCTCAAGAGAATCCTGCAGCAGTCAGAGCAGGGCGAAGGGGAGGAACAAGATATTGAGGACGGAGGAGGAGGCGGGGGCGGAGAGTGGAGGGGAGCCGAAAAGGAGGAGGGCGGAGTTGGGGAAGACAGCAGCAAGAGGATGCTCGTCACCGACGTTGGAATGGTGAGCTACAATTTGGACAACAAAGCTATACCATGTATGTGTTTTTTATTAGAAATTTCGTCTTACACAATCCTTGTGCCGCTGCAAAAAGAGCAACTACTGAAAAGTGCTCAGGTTCAATGTCTTCTTCTTTTCTTCTATTTTTTGCGTTCTCCTCCAATCGTCCTTACTTTGGTCGCGTCGGGCTCTTGGCTTCGCCACCTTTTACCGCATTATGACAAATCACCTTTTTCCCACCCTTCGCTCTCGGATTTCCGTTAATGAGGCGTCGACGTACGCATAATCAGGGAGAGAAAAATCTCTTTCTCCCCCGTCACGTCATCTCCCTCTTCTTCTCATCCGATAATTTGGCAAA
>JAAUXV010310911.1_pt1 | contig 10351 bp, 13 predicted proteins | sample 7278181 | NCBI WGS metagenome assembly JAAUXV01 (sample SAMN14350114, study PRJNA611818) | marine sediment metagenome | isolation source: surface marine sediment (2.1m) | place: French Polynesia: Moorea | collected 2018-08
GGGGCCAGGGGTGGTGGAGTGGAAGGCCACACCTGCTCCCACACCTGCTCCTGCTCCTCCGAAGCCAGCGATGACCTTTGGCCGGCGGGGGAGCTGTGGTCCACGTCCGCTGCCCACTCCCACCTGTATCCCCCCTGCGACGTTCCTCCCGTTGCCCTGGACGAAGAGAGTGCCGGACTCGCAGTTCTCGCACGAGTCAGACACGATCTCCCCAACGACGCCTCCGAAGACTCTTCCTCCCCTGCCCCTGTTTCCTCCTGCGGGGACGAATGGAGCGCCGGTGTGCAGCGGGGTCGTTCGCGGGTGAGGGGTGGTGGCGGGGACGCGGTGGCGGGGAGGGGACGGGCGACGGACGGGCTTGCGGCCGGGGTTCTGCAAGAAATAAATAATGTACGACAATGAATATTCAGCAATGGATTGGAAAACAACTAACGGCACAGACACGGGAATTTTATGAAAAAGGTATGAGAATTATTTCTCACCTTTGACTTGAAAGATCCAGCGAGCGGCCTGTTGAATCCTCCTGCTGATCCTCCAGCTCCTCCTCTTCCTCCCTGTGGCCTTCCACCAGCGAGTCCTCTTCCGCCGAGCAGAGCGCCAAGTCCGACTCCGGCTCCTCCGGCTCCAACTCCTCCTCGTCCGCGGTTGAAGCCGCCAAAGGCCTTCTGCTGCCTCTGGCGCTGGGTCAATACTCTGCACGAGGACGGAAGATTTGGTCGTTTGTGTCAGCTATAGTTGTTGTTGTTGTTGCTGCTGCTGCTGCTGTTGTTGATGATGATAATGTTGCTCTTACTCTTTCCGCTATCAGAGCAATCGGTGTTGTATTTTTTTATATACGATATTGCTCCTATGTCATAAGTAAGTATTCCCTGTGACTGTACACCAACCGAACGCACCTCGCTCCCCTGGTTCCCCCGCACGCTGGCACCAGCCACGGCCAGTTGCAGATGAGCAACTCTTCGTCGAAGGCGAGGCCGAACGGGCAGCGGAACTCGTAGTGGGTGAAGTCGCCGTTGCCAACGTGGTCGAGGCAAGCGAAGAACCACCTTAGGGGAGAAATTCATACATTTTATGGGGAAACTCAAATGTGTCTTTTATTAGTATCGTTTTGTCGCACCTGCAGTTCTCAGGGTCAACAAAGTATCCCTCTGCGGGGCATGAGTAGTCCTGCTTGGGCACTGGCATGATCTCGGAGGAGCCGTCGCAAGGAGTCGCCTGGATAAAAAAGAAAATACCCAATTGCATTTCTGTCAATAACAAAATACCAAGAATTTTTTTCACCTGCGCCGGCCACACGCACACCTCCCACCTGTCGTCGAACACGAGCCCGTTGGGGCAGGCGTACTCGAAGATGGTGAAGTCGTTCTCGTACTGGTTGAACTTGACGCAGCGGTAGAACCTAGGGAAAAAGAAATTTAGCGACACTTTCACATTCCCGCAAATTGATTATATCATACTGTGTGCAGTCCTGCGGGTGCCTGTAGTACCCCTGCCTTGAGCACTCTAGCACCGTCTCAGAGTTCTCTCTGACGGACGTGATCCTGCCCTCCTGGTCCACGATGCGAACGATCCTGAATGGGGAGAATGCGAGTCCCCTTGGGGCGCCGCCGGAGGGGGAGAAGGAGACGGGGGAGAAGGTCTGGGCGTCGGCGAACAGGTCCTCCTCGAGGCTGTGCACCACCTAAGAAAAAAAACCAGAACAATTTGTGTCCTCACATTTTTTTTTGCTGCTGCTGCTGATATTGTTCGAGCTACTCCTGCTAAAACTATTGCTACACGACATTCTTCTCACCAGCTGTCTTGGCTTCCTCTCCAGCTGCGTGACCGTAGCGTGCATTGCCCTCAGGAGAGAGTGCTTCCCCTTTCCGCACGCGTCGTCTGCGTCGTCCGAATCCACCCCGAAGAGGCCAACGCCGCCCAAGTTGCGGAGGAGGGCGTACTTGCACTTGATCTTGAGGGAGGCGTCGTCGTCGAAGGCCACCCAGGTCTTGCGCTTGAACGCGTAGGGCCCAGTCATGTCCTCCTCCCTCTCCAGCGTCCAGTTGCCCTCCTCCTTCTCGCTCATGAGCATCTTGCAGACGGACTCGTAGGAGATGGCCTCGGGGGCGCCCAGGGCGGGCGAGCCGGGGACGGTCTTCTCGGGGTCAGCCAGGGAAAACCTTGGGTTTGACTCAGTTGTAGATATGGGAAATTGTTGTTTCGATCATTATTTGATTTATCACTTGTTTCCGTGCGCGCTTCCGGTGAGGATGAGTCTCTCGTCGTCCACGCCCAGGCTCACAACAACGTCCAAAAGGGAATCCTAACAAGAAATCGAGTTTCCCACATATGCAGTAGACGAATTAATTTGAATTTCACTCACGGCGTTCTCAATGTCTGAGACACCCATGAGCCTGCTGTGGTGGTAGGTGGCGTTCTTGAGCGGGAGGCTCAAATTATGGGTGGGCAGGACGTAGAAGTCCACAAACCTTTTTTTCGAAAAATAAACATGTTTTTGCAGGAAAGCAATGTGACCATGCATGATTTGTTACTTGTTCAGCATCTTGAAGTCGTATCCCTTGACCAGGTACTCGGGGACGGGGGACAGCCTGAAAAGAAGAGGGGGAATTTTAACTACGGTAAATGTGACCCAATAAACAGCTCTGCGTTATTACCTGAGGAAAACGAGGAACTTTTCAAAGTCCTCGACGTCTTCCTCCTCCTCCTGCTCGTCCAGGAATAGGTCGACAAGGGACTGGAGCTCGGACAGGGAAGACTCGTCCACCGGGAGGTCTGGATGAAATTTATATAAGAATATTAAAATGTGGGAAATGGACGTAGTCAAGAAAACAAAAATTATTGCTACTCACGGCACGTAGGACAAGAGACTGGGTGCGAAAAAAAGAGAAGGCACACAGGACGTAAAATTATCATGCACAAGAGTCCCTTCATGCCACCGAAATGCGTATGTTACGGGATGACCCAGGAAGTTGTTGTTATTGTTATGAGACATGCACGACCATGTTTGTTTTTTCGGGGAAAAGAGAAGAAGCGCGAACCTATTTTTTTTTTTCGGGGAAGGAAAAAGCAAAGACGAAGACGACAGCGTGACATCATGACATCAATTAAAAACCCATGAGGAAGAAGGAAAGAAGAGGAGAACTTTTTTCGATTTTTTTTCACTTCCTTCTTTAGGAAATTACCGTACGTACGTTTCACGAAGAAATGTACCGGTAGTTCGGAATTAGGCGTAAGTGGGGTGAGTGAGTATGGGGTGCCATAAAATCGGATGAGGTGTTACACAATTTTTCGACACTTGCTGTATGCGATGGGTTTCTTGAATTTTATGTGTGCGTGGGGTTAGTACTTTTTAGGTGGGGTATCTGTGGCGGAGTTTGCTGTTGGGACGGACATTTTTAATTGCAAAAGCAAATAAGCACTAAACAATACTTATGTTTTAGCAGAAAACTTTGGTGCAACATAGGTGAAAAATTTGTGCATTTTATTGTGCAAGTAAAAAAATTGAGATAGCTTGCAGGTAGGGTGCTGACAAACGGAAGATAAGACACAAGTCCATCTTTGAACATACTCCTGTTTTTGTTTCCATGTTTTTACCTCCTCCTCGACCGGTGCTGACGCTGACGCTGCTGCTGACCCTCACTCGGCTGCTGCTGCTGCTGCTGCTGCTCTTGGACGACGATTTAGCCGACACCTTTTGTCTGTGTCTCTGTCTGTTCTTGTTGTTGAGGTTGCTGTTATTTGTGTTTCTGAGTTTAGGCCTGATCTTGTTGTGTAGCTTTGACCGGACCCTCGCCGATGACGAGGATGTTGTTGCTGCTGTTTTGGAGTGTTGTTGGAACCTGACCCTGTGCCTCCTGCGCTGCTGCTGCTGCTGCTGCGAGAGCTCACCTTGGTCCTGTGCGTCCTCCTCTTCGTCTTGGTCCTCTTCGTCTTGGTCGGAGGCGGGAAGGGAGGAACTAGGGGACGAGGAGGTGGTTGAAGAGGGGGGAGAGGAAGAGGAAGAGGAAGACTCCTCTGGTGTGGTCATGGGGGTGGTCATGGGGGTCGTCTCATAAGGGGTCGAGGTGGGTCCTGGGGTGGGGGAGGCGGGGGTGATGCTGGAAGGAGGGAGGGGGAGGGATAGGGGTGCATTTAGGGGTGGGATGAGGAAATGTGATTCGGACATTGGTGCGCATGTGGGAAATATGGGAAGTGGTGGTGGTGCAGGAGAGGGACTTGAGGTTCTTTTGGTCAGACTCGAAATTGGCGGTCTGTGGTGGCTATAGGAGGAATCGGACGCAGTTGTTGCACTTATTTCTGTTTTTCGTCGTCGTCTGGTTTGGGAATTCGGAGGATTTTAAAAGGGTTGGACAGGAATGCAAGGAAGGGCGTTGTTCTTCGTAAAGGGATGATTTTTCGTCTTTTAATTCTGCAAAGAAGATATAGAGAGATATACCATGTGGAGGAAAGGAAATTCACGGCCGTTCGTCACATTCGTTCGTCCCTCGGAAAGTCGTCTGTCAAAAAAAGGGCGAATGGGCAATAAAACCCTCTCATCTCTCGCCCTCATCTCCCGCGAAAAGAAGAGAAGGAAGATATAACTTTTTTTTCTTTGCTGAGCGTGAAATGGGGGAAATCGAAGCGAGGAAGCGAAAAGTGAGGGATTTCCTTTTTTCTCCTTCCTCGGAAAAAATTGCGATACAGCGAAGTGAGGTGAGAGGGAAAGGGGGAAATTTTCGTGTCATAAATTGGGCGAATTCCCTTCTCCTCCTCCTTTCCTTCTTTCCTCCTCCTCAATGTCAAGGGTACCGCGCGAAGGATAAAAGGCATAAGCCTCTCGCGGTCTCCCAAATCTAGAAACAAAACACACTCTCCGAAGGAGGAAAGGAGAGAAATCTTTTTCGAAATTCATGGGGAAAAGGTCAAAGCCCTAAAAAGGAAAATTGGGTTGATTGTCTTTTTTAAACTAAAATACCGCTTCCATTTTCCCTTGTGCAATGACGCAACTTCTCGACTTCTCCACGGATTAAAGAGTCTTGATCGATGGGCTGCCATTTTTTGAATTATGTTAAAAAGTGGAAAAATAGTCCATGATTTATTTTGGGCCGAAATTTTTAACGCGAATTTTTTAGGGAAACGCTGTGAGGTACTGATTTTCCTTTTCGGGCTTAGTCCTTGGGTGAGGGTGACAGGTTTCACTTAGCAAACTATCCCCCCACCCCTTCCTTCCCCCTCTCGCCTCGCCACTTAGGCAGAAAAAAGCAATTACAAAGGACGGCAAAAAAAACCGGAGGAGGAAGAGGAGGCAGGGGAATATTTTCCTCTTAAATTTTTGGGGAAGTAGGAGGGAGGGAGGGAGGGCAGGAGGGGAAAAGACAGTGTGCCTGATAACCTTGGATGACTTGAGCCTCCCGGGAGACACGTACGTCGCAAAAAAGGCGGCGTGAGAAAAGGGACAGTATTTTTTTGCCCAGTTTTTTTCCCGACAAACTAAATAAAATAAGGATTATTTTTGTATGTTTTGGCAATTTCTGTTTTGGTGTGCAGAGAAGGAGGAAAGAGAGTACTCACATGCCCAAAAAACGAGATGAAAGAGGAGAAATAAAAGGAAACTAGGAAGTCCCCCTTTGTATTGTATAAGGTCATATGGGAGTTTAAGTCAGGTTATAGTTGTCTTAATCGGCGGTTTTTTTTTGTCGAAACTCGGTTTTCCCCGAAAATAGATTTTTAAGCAAAAAACATTTAACGATGTATACACGTTGGAGCGGACGTAGGAAACTGGGAAATGGCCTGCGGTAAATGCGGTGGTGAATTATTTTCTGCGAGAAATACTTTTTTCCGCGCAGTTTGTGTGTGTCAAGTCAACGGAAGTGCCGCCGGTTACGACCGCGACGAGAAAAAGTGCAATTTTATCCCGAGGGGAAAATATTCCGGGGGGAAAGAGGCGTACGTGGGCTCGTTTTCGGTGAAAAATGTTTCAGCAAAAAATTGTCCTCTTCGGATGTAAATTTTCGGAAAGACAAAAACACTACAGAGAAGAAAAGAAAACCTTGCGTCTTACTTGGAAATTGCAAGACTAAAGAGAGAAAAAAGCCGTTGGAAAAAAACACAAGTCCTTCTTTCTAGGATGGCACGATTTTGAAATTAAATTAATCCGCTTCTTGAAATCTCGAGACAAATTCCCGTGGGAAAACAGCGGTTTCCAATTGAGGTCACTAAACCGGAATTTTCATTCTCTAACTAATTGAATGGACACGCCCTTACCCCCGATTTAAGAAAGACTATTTCTTACCCTTCCTCGTCGTCATCCGTTTCCCTCCTTACTCGTCTGGAAAAGAAACAAAAAAACATCGTTTCTTCATTCGAATTTGTCGTCTTTTTGCCATCGTACCTGGCCACCCTCTCTCCGTTGGCGGTGACCAGCTCCTCCTCGGCGACCAGCTTCAGTTGCTTTTTTATTATATTAATTAGAAAAAGATTGTAAAATGTCCACACACAATATCCCCGGACGAAATAGATCAAGTAAATTCAAATGATTTGTTTTTGTCCCATACCCTTGAGAACTTGACGAGCCTCTCCCTGTCCTTCTTGTCTCCCCCGTCCGACAGCGGCCACTCCCAGTCAAGCTCGATACCGTTGATGGCACCGGATCTGAAACCGGGAAAAATAAAGTGTTTTTTGTGGGAACGTGTTTTTGTATTGTTTCCTCACCTGTACAGCTCCTTGACTGACTGCGTGAGGTTGTCCATCCTCTCCTGGTCCGCCCCCACAGAGGAGAACACGGAGGACTTGACCGATCTCCCGCCGATGGAGAGGAGGAGGCGGGCGCGGGGGTTCACGGAGCGGACCGAATCCAGGTCCGAGCGGAGGGCTAAGGAAAGAAGAATGGAAAAGTTGAAATACTTTGGAATGTTTTATGCTGTGTATTTAGGAATTTAGATGGGAAACCAGCGTGTGCGCGTAAAACTCATTTTGTGTTGCCCTTATAGCGTATAGCGTGACCTTCTATTCGACATAGCCAACAAATGTATTACGAATTTGGGGCAACAATGACCCGGCACAAAAAAAAACCGCGCGCTTCGCTGCGCTAAACTCCCCACAAAAAAGATCCCATTTCTTTTTTGGGGAGAGAGGAAGAGATTTGAGGCGCCCCGTGAGAACGAAATGACCCCAAAATAGACGTCGGAAAAAGGAAAAGAAATAAGGCGAAATGATGAATGGACATCTAAATGGCGCGACCGACCGGCTAAGATTGGACAGAAACGCGGAAATGAAGAAAAAAAGAAATGATGGGGGGAAAATAAAGTGTGTTTTCCCTTTTCTGGCGGGAACATATCAGACGACGGTGGCTGCTTCCGGTTGTTGCAGTTTTAGTTTTTTTCGTTCCCCGCCTGTTTTCTGTTCATGTGCAATATGACGAATGCAAAGGAAAAAGAGCGTTAAGATTGGATTACTCGCGTTTGTACTCTTGGCTCCGCCGGCGCCGCCCTTATACGGCGATTAAGCGTCTGGCAAAAAGTGAAAAAAATCGCCAAATTCCGTAAAAAAATACCCTGTATTTCCACCTGTCCATATGATTTGTCGCGGCATGCTTAAAGTTTTTAGTTTTATTTCGATTTGGTAAATTCATGGGGATTTTTTTTGGCGCCGGTCCGACTTTTTTTTCTTTTGGCTCCGGCGCCGGAATTATCCACGGGTGGGAAAGAGAAGTGAGTGCGTCGAAAAAAGACTTTGAAGCAAAGGGGAACAGGAAGGAAATTCGATTCAGGTGTCAATCGACTCTGCTACAAGAACAGAATGGGTTCAAACGCAATTCCTTCCTCTCTTTTCACGGGAGTACTACACTTCCTACTTTTGAATTTCCGCCACACTTTGATTTGCCGCATAGCGCACATATTCGTAAATAACTGCAGGTCGATTGAACAACAACGAATACGGTATACAGTAAGAGGGGGATTTTTCCCTCCTTCTCCTGATGAGATTGCCCGTAACTTACACCTCTCCTCCTCCCTTTTTCCAGGTAGCAGCAATAGCAATGACATTTTTAACGCTGTCAAAAAAGGCAAAACTTGTTTTTGGAATTCGAGATGAGAAGGGAGTGATTTTTGCATCCAAGGGGGCTTGCTTAAACGGTATCTGTACGCTCTTGAGATTTTGTTAATTAATTTTTTGACTAATTTACGGGGGAGACATGTGAGTAGTACACGTGTTTGTATGGGTGTTGGCGGTGGTAGTAGCAAATAGTTGACACCACCGGAGCCTCCTCCTCTTTCCCTTTCCCATACGAGTGACGAGAGGCGCGTGCCCAGAATATTGCGCACTAACAATAATCATTTCCCATAAGACGAGAAAAAAAGGAGGAGGAGGAGACTGTAAAAAAGTACTGCTTGCTACCTCCCAGCATGCAAGAAAAGCAGGATTGAAATTCATGGAGAGGGAAGTAAAAAATGGATAATTCACTTCCGTTCCCCAAAAATAGCAACGCTGCTGCTGCTACCCAAAAATCGTATTTTTTTAGCCGCGTGTTGTTTGAGTGCCCACTTGACAGGGAGGAGCTAATGAATTGATGCTTCTCCGCTCAGTTTCCCAGAAAATGAAAGACTCGAGTGTGGATGGAGTAAACTTGAGCGTCTTGTAGTGTTCTTTGATGGGGCACTCAAAAAAGGAGGAGGAGGAGCAACAGGTCAAAAGAAGACGGAAGAAGATAATTCCATTTTAGTCTTTTTTGCTTCTCCTGGACAAGTTGCTTAAATTGATTTTTCTCCTTTCCTTCTCCTCTTTCCCAAACTGACGCTTCCTAGTCTGGCTTGCCAATTTTTTCCTCCACCTCTTCTTCCCTTTTTTGCAGCTATTATCCGCCGTTTGCCAAAATGCGAACTTTTGTTTTTCAATAAGCTAACCAGATCCTACAGAATGTTTTCGATCAGTAGCGAAAAAAACCACATACGCCTACTACGTATATTCCAAATCTTTTTTCAAAGGCACATGCCCTCGTTTCCCACTCGAGGTGAAGGACGAAAATAGCTAAAAAAACCATTTTCTTCTTCTTTTCTCTCCCAATTATTCTCTCTTTTCTATTCCTCCCTCCAAACTCCCCTTCTCCATGCAACGTTGCTCCGCTCCAGAAAAAGAAGAAAATTCTCATTTCCAAGAGACATCACGACTTTTTTTCGCACACAAAGAGAGTTTTTTTTCTTACTCTCCTTTTGTGTACGCACCCAGTCTAATTTGCCGAATTTTCAAAAAAGGAAAAGAGTGCTGATGCAGAACTTTTTTTAATTCCACTTTTAACCCCCAACGTACCACGGGTGACCAAAAAAGTAGTTCAATTTTACGTGGCTAATCAGGGGTTGCACCAATTCTGATTTTTTGGAGCAGCACAAATTCGCGCACCTATTCCATATTCGGCAAACTGGAAAATTTAGTTGTATCCTCTCTTTCTTTACCTTTTGTGGTCTACGGCAGCTAGATATACGAGACTGCCCGCCCGATATTTTCCCCACCTTCCTAGGGCAAAATCGGCCGCCCAAACCTTATTTCTCCCCCTAATATTTTCCGAGGGATCTCTTCCTTCGCTCGCCAACCCTCAATCTCCCAACCAAGGATGCAACAGACATCTAAGGGCACAGCACACCAAACAGGAAAATAAATCGCGGGAAAAGGTTTGGGAAAGCGAGATCGTAGACCAAGATGATTTTTCTCTCTTTTTTCTCGTAGGCAGACTTGTTTTTTGCGCCAAGGGTTTTACATATTTGGAGAATGGGAAGAGGAGGTTGTCCGTGGGTCAGGTCTCCTCCCTAACCCCTTTTTTGCCGTCGTAAAACCTCTGTTTTAGGGAATGAGACCACATGCGTTTTCCCCCATATAGTAATACGAGAAAAGAAACAACATCCCTTATTATACACTGAACTACTCTCTTCTTGGTTTCGTATGGCACTGACATTTACGGCAAAGTGGGGAGAGGGGGAAAGTCTCATCTTCACTTTTTCCTCCTCCTCCTTTCCGTTTCATTTCATTTCATTTTCGGAGACCAAGGATACACTCCAATTCCATCTCTTGAGACTGCGTTCGTGAGGCGGCAGTAAAAAATACTAGAACAATAGGGAATTCCCAAATGAAGGGGGAGAGAAGTAACAAAGTCAAATCAAATCAAATCTATCTATCTCAGCAGCAGATGTCTGACGAAAAAATTCGGGAGAAGAAGAAGAAGAAGACGGTGTTGTTGCTGTTGTTGCTGCCCCCTCACATGAGGGATGTTATTAAACATCCCTTCTTTTCCCGTAAGAAGAAGATTGTTTTATTGTCATTAGTTGGGAAAGGAGGAGGAGGAGAGGGGGGGGGGCTACATGCCGTTATCAGTGTCTGAATTGAA
>JAAUXV010027403.1_pt1 | contig 10349 bp, 14 predicted proteins | sample 7278181 | NCBI WGS metagenome assembly JAAUXV01 (sample SAMN14350114, study PRJNA611818) | marine sediment metagenome | isolation source: surface marine sediment (2.1m) | place: French Polynesia: Moorea | collected 2018-08
ATAGAATTTTGGGCTTGGCCCGAAAGCCCGGCGGCCCGAAGCGATTTTTCTCAGCCCGGCCCGGCCCGAGCCCGACTTTTTCCAGCCCGACCCATCACTAGGTCTCGCCAAGAAAAAGTATATATTCGTTTTTTAACAAAATCCTTACAATTTCCCATATCCTATTTGACAAAGATTTTTGAGCCTTTACATTTTTTCAATTACTTAAATTTTAACCAATTCCCCCTTTTTTTACTCAAGTATTCAGGCAAAATATTTGGTCTCGAGACACGGTCTCGAGACGTCTCGTGTCTCGTCTCGTCTCGTGACTTTCGTCTCGTTACCGGCTCTAATTGAACCCTTCTCTCCTCACCGATCCTCCTCCTCCTCCGCTGCTCTTCCTCCTGTTCTTGTCCTTGCACCGCTTGAGGCTATCATAGAGCCTCACCACCTTGGAGGAGGCGCCGCCGAAAGAGTGATGGGCCCTGATTGAAAACTTTTTATTGCGACACATTTTAACTTTTGAAAGGATAAATGGCGTACTTTGGCCTGAGGCAGTTCTTGCAGGTCCCTCCTCCGCCTTCCTCCGCCTCCGCCTCCTCCTCCTTATAACCGACCGGGGCGTAGCCGTAAGGGCAGGAGGAGTCCACAGAGGTGGGGAAGGACACCCTGTATTGAAGGCAAGCACTCTTCTTCAACAGCCAAAAAAAACTTTTTTTTAAAAAAAATGCTGTTAGACCTGGCCTCCTCCTCTCTGTCCCCAGGGGGCTTGGTGATGTTGTTGTTGACATTCCTCCTGGAATGTTCATCCTTCTCTTTGGAAGGCTCCTGCAAATGTACTTATGATGTGATGGAACGAAAGTAACTTACTTGGCAATGGCCATGCAATGTTCTTACCATCTCACTTGCCGCCTCGACCTTCATCCGCCTCGTCCATTTATTTAGCCTTCAGCAATGCACTCTAAGCCTTCTGAATAAAAATTGAGCATTGAGCAATCGGCTTTTCCCTCCTCTTCCTCCGCCGTGTACCTTTTCCATTCGCCAGTTAAATAAAGGATTGTTTTTGTTGCCGGTCTTTTCCTTTTTGCCTTCAATAAGGGAAATTTGTGGTCTCATGAGACTTTTTTTGGCCAAGAAGAAGTGAGTTCCTTTTCCTCCCGGATCCTCCTCTTCCTCCTCTCTTTTCCTAGGAAACCTCAGCCTCCTCACGCAGCCGTCGCAGGGGAAAGGAGCGCAGGGGGAATCCTCCTTTGTGTGTGTGCGAGAAGAGTAAGAAAAAGGAGGAAGAGGGCATTTGACCTCAAGGGGGAGAAGGAAGGAAGAAAAAGTGGTTAGAAGCAACAAAACCACCACATTGTGCACGTACGTACGGATACATGGTAGAGAGGGAAAATGATCTGTTTCCACTTCCACAAATCTCACTCTGTCTCACTCGCTTTCGATCGAAAATTTCTCAAAGAAAACAGATTTCTCAGAATTTTTTCTTCGAAACGTGATGTAATTATTGTACCGAGTACACTTTTGTCCGGTATGGGATGAAGGTAGGCGGCGGCGGCGACGGCGGCGGCTGATGCAGACTGACTCTACGGCCTGTGAAAGGCGGCGTCGGCGGCGTTTCTTTCCTTGCGTATGTGTCTTGTAGGGAGGACCAGAGGACAGTCGCCATCGCCGCCGCAACTGAAAGCGACGTACGTATGTGGACACTGGCCAAGATATGAGCTGAGATGGGGGAGGGGGGAATAAGTGGGGTTGCTGCGACGCCTCCTTTTCCTCCGCCTCAGGCAGGGGTGCGAAAAAAAGAGACGGAAAGAGCATCTGAAAGTCATCTCTAGAAAAAAAAGATGAATGAGACAAATTTCCCACCGAAAAAATGGAGTTTCTTCGCGTAGCAGACAAGACAGCCTCTCCTGCCTCTTTCCTCCTCATGCATTGTTCATCGGCTCTCTAGTCTTTGATGTATGTAGTCCCGTCGAGTGTTTACTACTCCTCGTTTCCTCCTTTTAAAACAAGCACGCGCGACTGCGACGAAGGAGGAACAAGCAAAAGGTTGGATTTGACATACAAATTGTACGTACAGTATTGCGAAAGACGTCTATGAAATTTCCAGTTTTTGTTTTGGAACCTTTCTTTCGTCGTGCTACATTTGATCTAGCTTGAAATCCTTGACCAATCCCTTGCTATTTCACTCCTGTTGGCAAGGAAGAAAAGGAAAGCAAGGAAGACTGAGGCGTCATTCCTCCTCCTCCTTTTTCGCCTCTTTTAAGCTTTCATTTTTTTTCCCCGTCACCGATTTCCCCCCTAAAAGGCTCAGACTTGCGACTTCCTATTTCCCGCCGCCGAAGATTGGCTCTTTTTTAAAAAAGAGTACAACAGGAATATCACATGCTAATGCTATCACTCTTCCTTTTTCCCTGCCGCAATGAAAGTTTAATCCCCCGCCGCCCGCCAGACTTTTACATTGATGACATTGTTCCCTCTCCCACAGTTGCACCACCGCGCGGCGGAGGAGAGGAGGAGAGAGCATCGCTAATTGAATAAGGAATTTCCCGGGGAAATTGAGGAGGATACAAGGCTAGCAATCCCTCTTGGACGGAGGACAATTTGGACCAAGACAGGATAGGATGGCTTTTTTATCCCTTCTAGACATGCAAGGAATTGAGGGTCGTCGGCACCAAAAAATGACATCCCATTGCAGATGCATCGTATAACGTTGATATTGGATCTTGCATATTTTATGTATAGCAATACTGTATCTATTGTGCATCCTGCTCTGAGCTGGTACAAGGCCACCGTTTACGCGTGAGAAATGCAGGTCAGGGAAAAGTGAGAGTTGATGTTGTCGTTTCTGCTGCTGCTGCTGCTGTTGTGACGAGATGGGAACAGACGTTACCGTTTTCCTTCCAGTCTTAGTAATTGGTATTTTACAGATGAAATATTTTGTTTCCTTTTGGCATGTCCATGAACATAGCCTGCTCTTGTTTTTTTCCGTGCAGTGTTAGATAATTTAGTCGAAGCCGCCCGGCCGTCGTCTCTTTTCATGCTGACATCCTCCCTTCTCTCCTCGGATCGACATTTCGTCCCTGTCCTCCTTTTCCGGGTCAGGCGACACCGTCTCTACCCCTACCCCTAGCTGCTCTCCTTCGTTAATACCCGGGGCATGAAAGTGTCTAACTTTCTCTCCCTTCTCCTCCTGACCCTTTGCCAAGAAGGAGGAGGGAGAGAGACGGGAGGGACGGAAGCCGGCTTTGGCGAATTTTCCAACTTAGGCGAGAGAGAAGGGCCGAATTACCTTTTTGCGACTCGTCTCAGGCCTGACATGGACTTTTTGGTCACCCTTCTTTCGCCGGTGGCCATTCTCAGGGTTTCGGTGGAAAAGACCCAATGTTGGTGAGAACTTTTTTAAGGGCGGGACAGCATCCTTTTTATATGGTGCCAGGGTCTCTCTTGGTGCACTTGGACCTATAGCCATTGTGACTTCGGACAGCCAAGAAAAGTTTTGCAAACATTTTCGAGGCATCTGTGACATATTTTTACCCGCAGTTACCGTCTAAAAGTATAGCTACTTCTGCTGTAAAAGAGAATAGAGCACAAAATAATAAGGGTGGAACTGACCTCCAAGTGCATATCTTTTTTTCTTTTCATGTTTTCACAATATTTTTCCGAAGTACTGTAGGTAGTCCTGAGCGGCGGTGAGGCAATCTCGAAAAAGTACGTCTTTTACGGCGGCGGCACAGAGATACGAGACAGCAACAAATATTTGGTTTGGTTGGTTGGGGGAGGGAAGGACAGAGACGAGAAATGGTTTGAGAAAAGAGCTCTTATGGAGGAAAAAGAAGACAGTAGCGTTGTTCTCTTGGCCAAGTCTTATCATGAGGTGATGATCTTGATGCTGAAGACACATGCTTGCCAGTTTAAAAGATTCACACTCGCTCTCCATTCATATACGTAGCCACAATTCTGGAGATTCGTCGAATCCGACAATCATGACACCGAAGGTATAGCTTCTTTCTGCCAGGAAAAAATGGTAAAAGCTTAACAATTTTTGACAAAAAAGAGTCACAATCGCATCCACTCCAAAAATATTTTTATGGGGTCGAGCGAAAAGTATTGTCTTCTTCTTTTCTTTTTGCGTTGTTGATTGTGTGATTTTTAAGTGTACTAATAAGGGTCTTCGGTTCGCTTTCCCCCCCATTCCATAAATCTTCCTTCTTTGAAACGACACACCGAGATAGAGAGAAAAGGGATACAAACATTGGATTCGATGTGGGAGGATTTCGTAAGCCTCATTTTCAGCGTTTTTTCGGAGGAACTATGGAAGTCCCCCTTCTTTTTCTTCTTCGAACTCATATCCCCCTTCCTTCACAACCGCTAAAAAAAATCGTCCCCAGCAGTCAGTGCTGACTTGCGACCTCCTCCGACACTTCTTCTTCTTCTCCCCCACTCACTTCCTGCGATTGACTTTGACACAATGGCCGCGGCCTCCCCTCCTCTTTGGCACCAAAACAATGCCGGGGGCGACAGAGGAGGAGGAGGAAAAGGAAAAGAGCCTCTGTCAATCCGTCGGCCGAGGGAGGGGGCCTATAAGGTCTGGCCCTGAGTGCTTTTCTTTTTTTCTCTTTTTAAAGCGCGGTCTCGCCCTCTTTCCTGTAGCATCTGTCCAGCTTGCCGTTGCTGCCACCGACGAGGTTTGTGCCGCTGCCGCCAATGTCCACGGTGACGGAGAGGAGGACGGACTGCTCGGTGGCGCAGGTGGCGCTGGCGCGGCGGCCGAACCCGCCGCCGAAGCCGCCGCCGCCGCGGCAGTGTGCGGCCGAGTCGCACATGCGGCTTACGCTCAGCTTAAAGGAGAAAAAAGTAAATAGGAATTGGAGGCACTTGTGGAATGGTGGAATTGTTGGCGTCGTTTCGTTCATTGTTATGCACGTGTATTCCTTCGCTTCCAGGACAAAGTATGCATGATGCAACGCCGGAAGGAAAAAAAGAGCATCACGATTGTTGTCGTTCTTCGACTGCAAGAACTTGTAATTGAAGAAAGACAATAGTCTCAGTTCCAATAAATTACAGAACGAAAACAGTTTCTGTTTCAACCCCAACAGATTACAGAACGAACACGACAACTCATCCATGATTTAGGATATTTCAAAAAAGATCTCATAACAATGATGCAAAAAGTTTTTTTGTCCTCACCATGTTCCCTGCGCTGACGTTGCTCCCTGCTCGGCTCCTGGTGTACCCGCCGCCGCCGCCGCCGTAGCCACGGAAGCGCTGAAAATTAGAAAAGAAATGTCTTAAAAAATTGCGAAAGCGCTCGACCAGGAAAACTTTTTGGGCAACGACAGATACGACAAAGACAACGTGAAAAGAGGGGGAGCGGATGTTGCCTAATAAATTGTTATCACGACGACGACGACGACGACTGTGGACGGGAAGGGGGTGCAAGAAAGGAGGAGATGGCGTGTTCTGTATATGTAATATGGGAATTGGCTTTTCCCCCTCCTCCGAGCGAGGGCTAGTAAAGAAATCTTTTTTGTCACTTTATGTGGTGGAAGCGGGCGGCAGCGTGTAGCGAGCCGCGTGTTAGCATTGGACAAGATTCACCAGCCCGTGCCAGTGCGGAAGAACAGCATTAAGAGGATGAAGAAGATACAAAAAGCTATAACTATCTAAGTTTGTTACGATAAATCGGCGAATTCCCCCCTCGCAGAATTGTTAGCAGAGGCGTGAAAAAATAAGAGAGCTGCTTGGTTCGGTCGGAAGGGAAGGCCTTCTTGGCCGACCGAAGGGAAAGAGCTAGGGGCTACATTATGTGCAAGCTCAGACGCCGCCTCTTCCCCTCCTCCTCCTCCACTGAGATGACAAATGAAGTCTCTTCTCTCTGTGCAGCGACCGCAAAGAAGAAACACAGCAACAACAAAAGAGAGGAGGAGGAAGGGACGCTCCATCGCGCAAAGCCTCGCTTCATCTCAAAGGACAATTAGGGCAAAAAAAAAGTCCATTCCGGTTTTTGGGGAGATATGGCAGCACTAAAAAAAGGAAAAGCTGTCTCGGCGTTTTTTGAATGAGATACCCCCTCTTGCACTGTATAAAAACAACGTCCTTCCAGCAAAAAAAAATGATATGAAAGGTCAAAAGCAGCCCTCCGCTCTTTCCCCCCTCTTTTTCAGAATTGGGGGTCGTGAACAAAGACCAGACACTTCTCGCTTTGAGTGGCCATGGTGGTTGAGGGCAATGTTGTCGAAAGGCCTAAGCTCAAACTCTCCTCTTTTGTCAGCGAAAAGCGTCCATGCTTTTGAGCCCTATGCTCTTGCTCCCCCCGTTTTGGCCAGCGATATTTATTCTCCTTTCATCCTCCTCCTCCTCCTCCTTTTGAAGCTGCAGCCCGCAGGAGAAACATTGCAGCCCTGTCCCCTTATCGCAACAGAGGTAGCATTCTTTTTGCAAGCACGTTCTATACGCTACTTATAATTTAGATGGAGGCGGGGAAAAATTAGTAGACAGCAAAAAAAATTCTGTCAATTCAAAAACAGTGCAAATGTTATCATACTCTACTCTTTTAGGGAAAGGGGGAGTAGCTCCGATGACTTGGAATTGTAAGAGGAGTAGTAACAGGGGGAGGGCGGCCTTGAGACACAAGACGGCTTTTCCATAGCAGTACGTACGTATACGACACGGCCGCCAAGTATACAGGGACACACGAATGAGAGCTTTTCTCTGTTTATGTGTCCAAGTTTTCCCCTCCGCGTCTTCTCCTTTCGCCCCCCTTCGCCGCCGCCGCCTTTGCACTTACTTCCGAAAGAGTGGCAAGATAGAAAAAGGGGGAAAGGATTGTTATGATTCGAGCTAAAGGTTTGGAGGAAGAGAAACCGCGCCTAGAAAGTTCTTGCGGGTACTTTCTGCGATGGGAACGTATGCCCATTGAGAGATTAGCGCCGCCACTAATGGCCACTGACTAAATAGCAGGTTTTCTTTTTGCAAAGTGGAGGGACTGAGGCAAAAAACCTTCCTGCCGCGAATGGACTAGCCTTGGAAAGGGGGAAAACGCTGAAAGTGGGGGGGATTTAATGGCATTAGCACTTGCTGTCAATAGGACAGGGTAAGAGGGATCGAACGAAGGTCACTATACTAAATGGCAAAAAAGTCCGCCCGTCCAAAAAAATCATTCTACTTAAAAATCACTTCATGACGTCAAAGGAGGACGAACAACATCCACGGTCGACTTTACGACGACGACGACGAGGACAATCTCGTCCACCTCAGAAAAAGACCTCCTCCCCTCCTCCTCCTCCTCCTTTCCCGACGTCAAACTGTGCCGCCGATAGGAGGGGCGAGTCCGTCCCCACGCTGCGGGTGATGCCGTTGCTGCCGCGCCTCTTGTTGGTGGTGGTGCCGTTGCGGCACTTTGCCGGCACCCCCGTCGCCGTTGCCGTCGTCAGGGGCAGCAGTGCGGCCTCCCCGTCCTCCTCCTCCTCCTCCTCCACGACTGCGACGGCGGCGACGGCCACGGTCTCCTCCGCCTCCGCCTCCTTCTCCTTGCCTCCTCCGTTCTTTCTCCGTCCTCCTCCTCCTCTTTCCTCCTCTTCTCTCCCCACGACCTCGGCATCGCACTTCGGAACGGGAGAGCAGCAAGAATAATAAAACCGTGCCTCCAAGCCCTGCACTCCCAAAGCAGCCATTTCATTTCCCTTCCCTCTTTCCGCCCCTTCACTATTTTTCTTTTCCCCTCTTCTCAGATTGTTGTTGCTGCAACATGTCACCGTTCGTCTCCCTCTCTTTCTCCTCCCCCCGTATCGAAAGGCCCCTTTTTTGAAAATGGGGGAAAGGCAGTAAAAGAAAGAGAAAGGGGAGGATTTTCCTTTCCATTTCCTCTTCTCCCTCCCAAAGCTGTGAAGACACAAACGCCCTTTCTATTTCGCGAGAAAGGAAAAGCAGAGTATAAGATAAACTTACGTCTCCTCCTCCGGCCCCTCCTCCTCCGCCCCTGGTGCCTCCCCTCTGCCCAAGGCCAAGGCATTTAGACCGCCTGACAAAAGATACACAAGCACAAGTGGCATCGGATCGTTGTTTTCAGCATAATTGTCCTCTTCTCACTCACCAGAACCGCATTAGCTTCTTCCTGAGTATGTCCAGCACCTCCGAGTTGAGGAAACAGAAGAGCAGAGACACCAGGAGACCCTGCAATAGATTAAAAAATGTACTACGTACTGTACATGACAAGGCCCTTTTCATGGTTCCTCATAATAGCGCTTTGTGGCCTTTTTTGTCTCTTATCCTTTGAACGACCTTCATTAGCTCTGACGAGACCCAGTTTCCTTTTTTGGGTGGATGGGGGAGGGGACTTTTCTAACTTACGACACCTCTAATTAGTTCTAGTACTACCGTGAGAGGAGGATGTAGAAGGCCGCCGCTCCGTTAATTTGTATTAAAAGCTTCCTCTAGAGAGAGAGCTCTTCCTCCTCCTTGCACAGGGGGAAACTTTTTCTGACCCTAGTGGAGTGGCGGTGTGAAGAGGCCTCCTCCTCCTCTCTTCCGCCTCTCCGGAGGGAGGTGAGGGAAAATAAACTGCAAATTATAATCTGCTTCATGTTTTCTCTCTTGGTCCATCGACAAACGCCTTTCATCTCGTCGTTTCCTGTTGTTGTCTATCCTGTACATAAGTACGAACAACTTGCACTTTGTTGTCTTCTTCTCCACTTCCTGTTGTGGTGGCTCCTCCCCCGAGTGTGAGTGGAGAGGGTGGCATTAAGAGGGCGGCCCTCTCCTCTTCTCCTTTTCCCCTTTTGCCCATCAATCGTCGCCGACGCTTGTCCCCAAAGGAGGGGATGTAAGAAAATACCCCAATCCTGATACTCGATCCCTTCTCCTCCTCGCGGCCCATCCAAGCCATCTCTGGCAGCCACAGCTAGCAGGATCGGGAAGAGAAGGACTAAGACTCTCCTCCTCTCGAGTTTTTTTTTCAAAGAAGGCTGATGATTGAAGAGGCGGGAGGGAGAGCGGGCCTTGATATCGTGTCACCGCCTACAGCCGAAAAAGGAGGAAGGAAGGAGGCTTTTAGGCATGTCTGGAGAGGAGAAAAATTGGAAATGCAGACATTTTTCGAAGGAGGGGGAATGATCAAAGGACCATCATCAAGGCAAGGCGGCGGATGGCTTTGGCGAGCCGGTTTTTGCTTTTTTGCCAATATGTATTGGCGGAGGCGCAAAAATGAATGCCAAAGGCATTAGGCAAAGTTTGGCGACTTTGAGGCTTGAGTGGAAAGTGAATGTATTTCAGCACTCTTCTTCAGACTGTGAATCTTTGCCGTCTTCTCCGCGCTCTCGTCCTAATGTGTAAATGGACAAGGCTTGGAACGGAAGATTCTCTGCGATTCTCGACACATGTACACGGCGCAGTGTTGTTACGACATTCCGCCTCTCTCTTTCTCTCTCATCTGAAAGTGTTTCTTGCGACGCGCGATGGGCCAACTTGGCTTGGTTCGGGAGGGGGGAAGCGAAAAAGAGACTGGGCTTCCGGCGGCCGGCCGGAGAAAAAAAGAGGAAAAGAAGAGAGGGGGACGTACTCCCCAAGTTTCCCCACTTTTTCGTTCCCTTTCTCCCATGGGAGGCAGGGGGTGGAAGGAGAAAATAAGGCGAAAGACAAAAAACAATTTGAAAAGTGGGAAAAACTGTCGGAACGCGTTTTGTGCGGAATGACACAACCAACTGCAACTGAAGTAAATGGACGAATGTTTGTCCATCCAAAGTTGCTGCAAGGGAAAAAGAGGAGGGTCTATCTAAGGGGCCTGCTTTCGAAATAGGAGGAGGGCGCGGCCTCCTCCGCTTGAATGTATGGGACGTCGGACGATTTTCATAGGAAAAGGGGAGGCCGGGAGGGGGACAGCCCCCTTCCCTCCAACCAAGTTGAAGACAATCCCACTCGACATTCGAGGCACGTCCAGCCCATCTTCTCTTTCCTCTTGCTGCATCTCTTCCGAAGATGCCCCCAACATCGCCCCCCCTCCCAAATAAATACACGGCCCCCCCTCTCTCCATCCATGTACACTAGACTATTCACGCGCTCTCCATCGAGATATATAGACACTTCTATCCGATATGCAGATGTATCCCTAGATCGCAAAATAAAAAGGTGGAGGAGGAAGGGTTATTTGGGGGTTCATAAACAAGAACCCTGTCCTCCTGCTCCTACTTTTATGAGCCCTCCATCTTTCCTAGCAAGGTAGGAGGGCGAGATATTACTTTTCACGTGACACGTACAAAAATACCTACTAGTCTTGCAAGTCCGGCAAATAAAAACAACTCTGTTTGGTGCTTGCTTGATGCATGCACAGTTTCCATTGTTGTGTATTTCCGCGCTATATTTGATCAGCGGCGCAG
>JAAUXV010202358.1_pt1 | contig 10349 bp, 4 predicted proteins | sample 7278181 | NCBI WGS metagenome assembly JAAUXV01 (sample SAMN14350114, study PRJNA611818) | marine sediment metagenome | isolation source: surface marine sediment (2.1m) | place: French Polynesia: Moorea | collected 2018-08
CCTGGCGCTTTTTTGCCGCTGGCGTGACCCCTCGGCGCAGGAGATGAAGGATCATGGCTCAACGCTGCTCCTGTTCATGGTCCTGGTGCAAAAATCCGGCGTAGTTCTCAACTTTTACATAAAATAAACCAGACAGTGCAAAAATAGCAGCAGCTTTTGTTTTCATTGATCTTTCTCGTCTGAGGAACGCATGCGCCAAAAAATGAGGGGAAATTGGAACTAATCAGTTGACCCTACGCACCCTGTATAAAAACTTTGTCAAATCCCGCCGCAGACCTTTTGAACAGAGTCTGTTCTTGTTTTTCTTCGCGCGCTTTGGGAACCTGTTTCACCAGAAAACATAAAACCTGAGCGCGCTCCCTTTCTTCCTTCCTCTCTTTTCTTCTCTGCACTATTTTACCCCTCTCAGTGTGTGGGAAGGCATGAGTTGCCTCTCTGACGAATATAGAGAAGAGGAGAGAGGAAGTGTGCTACAGCGGCCGCGGTGTCAGTTGCAAGCAGGTGCGGGGGAGGCGCGGCCGCCGCCTCAGGTTAGGTGTCACTTTAGAAGAATTTCATTAGCAAGTGGGAAAGCGTGTGTTGTCAACACAGAGAATCTGGCTAAAAAGTTGCCTTAAAGTTTTGAAGACTAAAGTTATATTTGAGTAGGTAAGTGAGTGAAGCAGTTTGTGCTTGTACGCAAGTGTTTGGGGAAAAAAAAATCCGTACAGCATCTTTTTTGCGTCCTGCTCGAGTGCCCCAAATTTCCCGCACACCAAAAAAAAGGAAAAGGAAAAAACTCGGCAAAAAGTGCGAAATGATCGAGAGATAAAGTCTAGCTTTTCTTTCCCCCGCTGTGAAACGCTGAGAGCACTGGAGCAGCATCATTATTTTTCCTCTCCGCCGGTCATCTGGATCGAAACGGAGAGGGGAAAAAAGAGAAGAACAAGTCTAAAATCTAATTCCGAATTGGTCGCAAGTTCAAGAATAAAACACACACAAAACACAAAACCATCAGAAGGAAAATCGGCAATTTAGTTTTATGCAAATTGTTTCTTCAAGAGTATTTTAGAAACAAAGTGACATTTTGCGAGAGCGCGACAAATGGTTCTAGAGCGAAATCGAAAGTTTTTCGAACGGACGCCGTTTAAATGAGGGGGGAAATCGTGGTGTGTGTCGAGAGAAAAAAGTTGGGAGGAGTGACGACGGCGATTTCTCCCTCCCTCCATACTCTTTCCCCAAAAAAGGAGTGAAAAAGTCGATATTTGTTGCTGCTAAAAAAGAAAACGTAGAGGGGAGCTTTCGTATGCAGAGAGAAATTGGCGGAAGAGATTTGTGTGCAAAATACCCCTTTCCTGAAGGTTACCGCCTAAACTCAAAGTCAAAGCGAAGTGTGCGCGCGATTTCCATGCAGTGACTAAGAGTGGGGGGGCGGAAGGAGGAGAGGGCATTGACCATTGAAAAAAGGGGAAAAAAGAAGCACTTCCCTCCCTTCCTTTCCTCCCTATTTTCTAGCCAAGGGCAAAATCGTGAGTTTTCCTGAAAAGGGTTTTCCTCTCCTTTTACCTGAGGAAACCTTGGAAAATCGGAAAAAAGTGTGGATTCCATGTATGTACGCAGATTTAAATCGAGTTAGGCTCGAGCCTCGTGTTTTTTTTGGAGCAATTTGGGAAAATTGTGCAAGTGTGGTGTACATGTAGACTAGCGCAAAACAACCCTGACCCCTAGGCATCATTAGCCCACAGGGAGATTCGTGAGAAATTATTCCAATTTCCTGATGCTGGAACGAAAGCGGATAAAACTGCGTCTAGTGCTTCATACAGTCTGCGAAAATATTCTCTCCGTGAGAAAATGCCGCAAAAGCAAGATAGTTTTTTGCCAGTGTGTGCAGAGGAATTAACTTACATTCTGTGAAGCAAAGTGGCCAAATTTAACCTCAAGGCGCTCACTTTAATTTCGCAAAAAAATGGAATCCCGCGCAAGAATCCCCGAAGAGGAAGACGACAGGATAGACCAGCTCGTCAAGGAGCTCGCTCTCAGGAGCAGGGGGTTGGCGAGTCGGGAAAACTACTCCAAGGTGGTCTTCAGCAAGAGGATGTTCGTTTCGGTCGTGGGGGAGGAGGAAAAGGAGGAGGAGGAAAGGTAAGACGCGACATGAAATTACGCATACTTTTTTGCACACAAAGCTGGGTCAAATTAGGGCTTAATTGATATAATTGAAATCCAGGTTGATGCCAATTATCAAATTGCTGCAAGTGCTGGACGGACGAATTATTTAACTCTCATTTATTCCCTTTTCGAAAAAGTTGCAGCTATTGTAATTCTAGACTATAGGATAGTAGCGACAAATGCCGATACCGTCAAAACGGCGAGACTGGTTGCGACGGCGACGGCACCGTCATCGTCGTCGTCGTCGTCGTCATCATCATCAGTCGTGTCAGTGTTGCCAGGATCGTCAGTGGGGCCAGTGGGGTCTGGGTCTTCTGTTGCGCCAGTGTCAGGTTCCCCTGTTGAGTCGGTGCCAGGCTCCCACGTTGAGTCGGTGCCAGGCTCCCAAGTCGTCGTCGTCCTCTGGTCCAAAACGTCGCAGAAGGTCTTGGGAATCTCCACAACCTCGTGCATGCGCCTATTCAATTGTCAAATACGAATATATATCTATAATTCACAAAATTCAAATATCGTTGGCAATCTTACCTTGGCAAGAGCATTTCTCCCAGCCGAGTCCATTCGTTCTGCTCGGGCTGATACTGGATCACGTCCTGAAAAGTGTTTTTTTTAAAGTGGAGTTCTGACTTGCAATCTCTTTTTCTTATGGTTTTACCTGAAAGTAGCATTCGCCGAGTCCGTCGCAATTGGCAGCTCCGAAGATTGTCGGTTTTCCCTGGTAGCCCCACATTGCGTTGGGGCGCCCTGGCAAAATATATATTATATCAAACAACTTTTTTTTGTGGGAAACTGTTGTTTTATGTCTTCACCTCCTGCGCAGTTGTCCGGCATTGGCTCCCTCTGCTCCCAGTTCCTTGTCCTGAGGTTGAACCAGTATCCGTCGCGGGTGAAGATGCCGGCGGAGTTGTCGATCACTGTCCCGGCGCACTTGCGGGGGTCCCTGAAAAAAACCTTTCACTGCTCTACGGGGCGTCATTATTGGCTGAGAGGGGTGTGTCTCCTTTTTTGACTGGACATACCCTTTTTGTGCAAACATCCCCCCCCCTTTTTTACACACGTCTTTGTTCAAAGACTTTTCACACTCTTTTTACGAAAAAAAGTTTTTTACTTTACACCCCCACGGAAACATTTTTTTCCAGTAGAAATGAAATTTGTTTCCACAATTAAGACAACAACAAGAAGAACTCCTAACTTGCCTTGATTGCCTAAAAAAGAAGATTTGCTACAAATTCAAAAAAAGTATCATTTCTTGCCTCATGTCCTCCGGTGTACCCGCTATGGTGACGAAGCTCCAGTCTGTAGGATCGAGCTCCACCACACCGTTCTTGATGTGGTAGATCTTGTTCTTGTACTGGATGAAGCAGTCCTGAAAAGAAGAGGATGTCAACAAAGCCGGGATTTTTGACAGGCTTTTTGAAGATGTCGTCTCTTGCCTGAGTATTCCAGTCTCTGTTCGGTATTGACTCGTAGTTAAGCCACTCTCCCTCGTACAAGATTTCTGCAAAAACAGTTTGTAAAAAGCTTTTCCCTACATCTATTTATTCAGCACCTGATTGTGCCTTAAATCCTATGACCGTGGGCAGCAGCTCCCCAGTCGTGTTGTAGATGTTTGGAACCTGGGCCAAGAGGTGTCCGTACCTTATTGGACGAAAAAAGATTTTTTTAAAAAAAGATTTAAATACAAAATGTACCGGTATTGGATGTGTGTAGAAATGCAGCATTACCTCTCCACATTTAGTAGTGTGTCCGTCTGAACCCAATCGTCGTCCTCCGGCCACCATTGGTAGCAGCGGTTGGAGAGGCCGCATTGTCCATCCACACACTGAATTAATAAATAAAAAGATAATATACGGTACATTTCAAGTGCCTTTTGTGTCAAAACAATTGAGCTGTCACCTGCGCCCCCCCGCAAGCCAGAACGTGCCCCCCTCGGTCGTCGTGCACGAAGGCGGCCCCCATGACGTAGGACCTGTAGGGCAGCGGGGCGACCGTGCGGGGCCCGCCGTCGCAGCCAAACACCTCGACGTCGCTGAGGATGCCGCTGGTGGGGCCCGCCAGGTAGCCCCCGATGATGAGGGAGGCGGTGTCGGGCAGGACGCCCTCGGTGGTGGTGGTCGTCGTCCCGGTGGTGGTGGGCGTGGAGGTGGTGATCCCGTCCAGGATGTTGCAGAAGGACCTCGGGACCTCCACCATCTCGTGCAGCCTCCTTGGCTCGCGCATCTCGCCCAGCATGACCCACTCGTCATCCTCCCACACGTACTGGATGACCTGGTCGTAGAAGCACTCGTTGAGGCCGGTGCAGAACGGGGCGCCAAAGATGGTTGGCCTCCCGCGGAAGGTCCACATGGAGTTCTGGTTGCTGTTGTCTGTCTGTTCGGGCAGCTCTGCCTTCACTTCCCAGACACCCAGGTTGAAGTTGTAGAAGTTGCCACTCTGGGTGAAGATTCCAGGGTCGCCATTGATGAAGGTTCCTGCACACTTGTGCAGGCCCAGTTCCTCTTCTGGGACCTCAGTTGTTAGAGGGGTGATTGTCCATGTGGTCGGGTCAAGCTCCTGTAGTCCATCGTCACCAAGGTGGTAGACCATGCTCTGGAACTGGATCAGGCAGTCCTGCTCCACCCACCTCCTGTCTGGGAGGCTCTCATAGTCTGACCAAATTTGGGTGACTGGATCAAGCATTTCTGTCTCTACCCAGTATCCCAGGGCAACAGGATAGGTGGTGGGATCTCCAGAGTCCTTTACTGGCAACTGTGCCATGATGTGGTTGAAGCGAGACCTGTTCATGAAGGAAGTTGGCTCCCACAACATCTCATTTGGCCTCCACGTGTAGCATTCGTCCACGTAGTCACACTCTCCTTCGCAGTATGTTCCTCCACAGATGAGTATGTATCCTCCATCATCATCATGGACAAATGCTGATCCTGAGAGATACAAGTTGGAAGGTGCTGAATCAATTATCCTTGAAGTCATTCCATCACAGCCAAAAATCTCAAGGCTTGACAGTCCTGATATCTGGGGTCCTGTGTAGAAACCTCCAATGAGTACAGCTGCTGTCTCGTCAAATGGACCAACAGTGGATGTTGCCCCCATGGTTGGTGTTGTGTCAGGAGCTACAGTTGTTGGTGGGATTAGGTCACAGAATGACTTTGGAATCTCAACAACCTCATGCAATCTTCTGGTGTCCATCATGGTACCAATGATGGACCAATCATTGTCATCTGGATCATATTGTAGAATCTTGTTGTAGAGACAGTCATCAAGAGCATTGCACTCCGGTGCACCAAAAATGGTTGGCTTTCCTTGGTATCCCCACATGGCATTGTAGACGTCTGCAACATTCACCACAGGAGGAGGCCTGTATGCTTCCCACTCGTAGCTGCGTAGATTAAAGAAGTTTCCCAATCTTGTAAAGAGTCCTGGGTCTCCATCAATCACAGTTCCAGCGCATTTCAGTGGTGATGCAAGGGTGTTTGGAAGGGGTGTTATGCCCAGTGTTGAGAACTCCCAAGTCAAGGGGTCGATCTCAATGACATCGTCACTGACATGATAGATCTTGTCCCTGAACTGGAGGAAGCACTCAAGCGAGAGCCAGTCTCTCGCGGGAATGGACTCGTACGGTGCCCACCCACTGTCCCTCAGGATCTCTGACTCTGTTTGAAATCCCAGTATTACTGGGTACGTTACAGAGGTGTCAAAATCTCCCCTATCTGGGACCTGAGCCAGGATAGATTGGAATCTTTGCTGACCCATAGTCTCGTCAGGTATCCACTCGTTGATGTCAGGCCTCCACTGGTAGCAGTTCTGACTCAGAAAGCAATTAGCGTCAACTGGACATTCAACACCTCCACACATTAGGACATATCCTCCCAGGTCATCATGAATATAAGTTCCAGCCGGAGATAAAACCTCATTTGGATAGGTTTCAATGTACCTTGACCCACCATCACAGCCCACGACCTCAGCTGTAATAAGCCTCTCCAAGGTTATGCTTGTCTGGTAGTTGTATCCTCCCACGATAAGTGCAGCAGTTTCCACCCCTGGCCCAGGATGTAGTGTTACATCTGCAGGCTCTGTAGTTGTGGGGAGTCCATCATTCAGCATGTCACAAAATGAGGCTGGGACTTCAACCACCTCATGTAGCCGCCTTGGATGACTCATGGCTCCCAGGTTTATCCAGTCATTTGTTTCAGGAACATATTGCAGCACTTGATCATATGTGCACTCACTGAGTGAGTTGCATTGGGGTGCACCAAACACAGTCGGTCTACCCTGGAACTGAAACATGGAGTTAGGCATGTCTCCGCCAGCTACCAAGGGCATTGGAGTCTTCTCTTCCCAGAGCCTGGTCTCCAGATTGAACCACTGTCCTCTTCTTGTAAAAATGCCCTTGACCCCTCCAATTTCAACACCAGCACATCTGAGTGTAGTGTCTGGCAGGGTTTCAGCTGGCACAGTTCCCAGAACAGTCAGGTTCCAAGTTTCTGGCTCAATGCCTGTCACTAGTGAGTTGTCTATGTGGTAGATGTCAAGGTCATACTGGATGAGACAGTCCAGCGTGATCCAGGTACGATCTGGGATCAGTTCATAGTCTGACCAAGTATAATCCACTGGATTTCTGATTTCACTTTGAGCAATGAAGCCAACTGCCAGTGGCCAAAGAACTTCTCCAACTCCATCCAGAGGCACCTGTGCCATCAGGTGAGCATAACGGTCTTCTTGCAGTGGTGGAACGCTGTGCCACCTGTTTTCATCTAGGCGGAGCTCAAAGCAGCTTGGTGATAGTTCAAAATTGGCTCCAATTTGCTCCCTCCCTCCGCAGGCAAGGATGTACTGCCCGTCTCTCACATGATCAATGTATGTAGCACCCATGAGCAAGTATTTTCCTTCCAGCTGTGCTATCCTCTTTGGTCCTCCACAACCAAAGACCTCAATGTCACCGATCTGGTCAGTGCCCTCACTAGAGTAGCCACCAATCAGAACTGCCACTGTGTCCTCTAGTACAGGGTGGTCCGTAACTGGTGGAGCCGTGGTAGTAACTTCAGCTTCAGGTAGAGGGTCACAGAATGACTTTGGCACCTCAATCATTTCCTGGAACCTCCTTGGGTACACCATGCTGCCAATGATGGTCCACTCCTCTTCCACTGTGTCAAATTGAATGACATCATCAAAGGTGCATACGTTCAGGGCATCACACCTTGGGGCACCAAATATTGTGGGCTTTCCTCCGTAGCTGAAGAGCTCATTGGGCAAGTTGGCAGTGGCTGGGGTGGGCAGGCCAATGGTCTTGCTCTCCCACCTCTCCTCAACAAGGTTGAACCACCATCCTGATCTGGTGAAGATCCCCATTTCGTTGTCAATCTCTATGAGGGCGCATTTGCTAAGCTCCCTGGCATCTTCTACAGTTTCTGTGATTACCCCCAAATCCCATGTCTCCGGAATGAGAAAGTTAACATTGGCATCAATATAGTATACAATTCCCTGATGTTGCACCATGCAGTTGAGTGTGGTCCACTGGTCGGGGAGGGTCTCATACTCTGTCCAGCCGTCAACAGGGTCCAGGTACTCGGACACCCTGGTGTTTTGCGGCCCCGCTCCGCCGAGGGCCAGGATGACCTCCTCCTCAGGATCATCAGGATCATCCATGGTGGCCATCAGCTGCGCAAACCTTTCCCTGTTCATGCTCTGGGCGGACTGGACCCACTCGTTGTCTGCGGGCCTGAACTCGTAGCACTCGACTGAGGCGTCACAGCTGAGGGCGCAGTCGGTGGTGGTGGCCGGGGTGGAGGTGAACCCGGTGGGAGTGGAGGCGGTGGTGGCGCAGGCCTCCTCGCACTGCGTCCCGCCGCACGCCAGGATGTACCCGTCACCGCTGTCGTCCTCCATGTACCTGGCTCCCATCATGTAGTTGGAGTTGGGCAGTTCAGCGGGGGCCCTAAGTGGGCCGTCGCAGCCAAAGATCTCCACTTCCTTCAGCAGTCTATGAAATGAAAAGCTGTTTTATGGGAAAACAAGAACAGACTTTGTTCAAAGACCTGCGGCATTGACAACATTAAGAAAAAAGTTATTAAAATAAAAGATTTGATAAAATATGGTAAAAACATCATATATATTGTAAAAATCCTTTGTGAGTAAAGGATTAAGCCCTAGATCCTATTCAAAAGAAATATTATTTATGACAAACGTTCCTGATTAATCCGGATATGGATCCCACCCCAAAGAAAAATCTGGTCAATGGCGGGCAGATATGATTAATCTTGATGGATCCCACCCCGAAGAAAATTTAGGGTGGGAGAACAGGATGAAGGGAGGAAAATGAAGGTGACCTCAACCAAAAAAAAGGTTGACCTTGGCTAAAGGTCAACTTTTAGGTCATGACCTCAAAGTAGTCCCCCTCCCAACAATAACAACAACAACAACAACAACAACAACAACTCTCACCGTTCTATGACCTGTCGGCTTCGCCGCAGGTAAAAAGTTACTATGCAAAATACTTTTCACTCATACCTATCGCTCTCAGGCCCCGTGTAGTAGCCTCCAATGAGGAAGGCGGCCGTGTCCTCGCTCCCCTGTCCATGGGAGGACGGGAGAGAACCAAAGAGACACAGAATTAGAAGAAAGGAGAAATGTCTGGTAGCCATCTTTGGCCACTTTCCACCCCCGCTGGAGGTCCGTACGAAAGAGAAATTGAAATTCGAAATAAGTGTCAAGTCCGTTTTTCCAGAGAAAGTTACGAATGAGTTTATCTTTATTGCCCGCCGCCGCCGCCGCCCGATCGCACATTATGGAATGCCTTGGGAATAGGTTATTGATGATGAGGGCTTGCTTCTTTTATTGGCCAATGTGCAGTCATGCAGCGTTGGGCAATTAATAAAGTAATCGCCTCCCGTTCTACTGGGTGAGTCAACTTCAAACTCAACATGCAAGCTTCTTGTGAAATCAGCAGGAGGCGAATTCGTCTCTTCTGGGAGAACAAGGAAACAATTTTTTTGTTTGCACTGAGCCCCGAGCCATGCCCAAAAACAAATTTTTCAACTATGACGGACTGGGGGATAAGTGGGATCAAATGCTGACGGTCGAACAGAAACTAAACTCCATTATGAGTTCATTCCCCAAATCCGTGTCGGATTTGAGAAACGCAGATCCTGTTCGCTTTAGGAACGAACAAGCATGCAGCTAGCCGTAAATCACTCAAAAAGTGAGCAAGCATTTCATAATGATACTTTCATGGCGGCGCGTCACCCCGCGGCCCGATTTCTACTATAGTGCAACGCTTTTCCATCGAGGTACTGATCAATTTCTCCTACCTTGTCTTTATTTTCGCAGCTGCCGCTTCTGTTACTGTTTTCATGTTCTTTCTTTATTGTTTTCCTTACAGTATTATGTACGTTCGCCTCTCTCGCATAGAGGTAGAAAGTAGTTTTGCACAGCTCATATGTATAATTCCGTTCTTCATATGAAGTCCGTCTCTTTTGTGGAATATCCTTGTTGCATTGAGTTGCCTCCTCCTCCGATCCTTGGCCTGGGGATCTCGAATCCCTTGTTGTCGACTCCGTTGTCGCGTTCGAAGGTGTCAAGGTCAACCCCGTTGGACTCCTTGGCCTCACGCCCGGGTAGGAAGCGGGTGCGGGAGGGCACAACGTTGCCGTAAACGCTGAGGGGGGAAATAAAAAAAAACCTTTTAAATCTTTCGAAACGTTTAATTAAGATGTGTCATGTTTCAAATTTAATGGCAAAATGCAAGATATCGGACAATAATAGCTACAGCTAATGAAAAGAGAGAAGGGAAAGTGAAATGTGCGACAAAATAGCAAAAGGGGATGGCGATAAGAAGGAGGAATGTTGCATGACTCACTGAGAGTCTGAAAATCAAGCTCCCGAACATGAAGGAACAAAGGAATTTAACGCACAATTTCGATTTTTTTAAAAGAAATGCACTTTGGGCCCAGTTTTAACTGGAAATGGCTCAATGCAGGGTACACTGACATTGCTACAGCGAGAAAGGAGAGGGAGGAACGACTGGGGAGATTTTCTGTACGATAGGGAAGGAGTGATGTTGCATGATGAGTCACGATCACTTAGACTGCAAATTCCAGCTCATCAGGGAAATGAAGGAACAAAGGAATTTTACACTTACTCCTTCTTGAAGCACCCAAAGACGTCAAGCTTGAGGCTGAGGATCTTCCTGGTGAAGAGGAGGTGCGCCA
>JAAUXV010239186.1_pt1 | contig 10349 bp, 11 predicted proteins | sample 7278181 | NCBI WGS metagenome assembly JAAUXV01 (sample SAMN14350114, study PRJNA611818) | marine sediment metagenome | isolation source: surface marine sediment (2.1m) | place: French Polynesia: Moorea | collected 2018-08
CCCTCTTTCCCCTCCTCCACTTCCCCTCCCCCCTCTCTTCTCCCGACAAGACTCCCCACGGACAATGGAATGGCCCCGAGCTGGGGAAAACACACACGCACCACCAACCCTCAGAAGGGGGGGAAAGGAAAAGGGTGGGGTTGGTGGGTTGGTAGTGGCATACTCTTCTTCACCTCTTTTCTTTATATTTTTTTTCTCGAGTCCTTTGTCGAGATGAGGAGAGATAGAAATCTGCTCACCTATCTCTGCAATTCCTGGCTGCTGAACTGCACGAGCACAGCTTTGTTGGAATAAGATCCCCTTGCATTTGGTAGGCATGATCGAGGCGTCAGTCGTTCTCTTTTAAGCTATTTCGAAAGGAAAAATCTGCGGCGTCTTTTTCTCCTCCCTCTTCCCCCCATAAAGAGCGAGAGGACAATCAATTCTCATCTTGGCCATGCCACTCTCTCCTTCCCCCCCCCCTCCCCCTTTTTCTGCGAGCCCCTGAAACCCCCGACGCAATTGATCAAAATCATGATTGAAGCCTCCTTTCTCCCCCTTCTGTGGAAGCCGTAAAAAGGAGAATGGAATGGGAGGAATAGAGGGGAGAGTCAGTCCGGGCAAATATGCATGCGTGCCTTCCTGCCGTCCTCCTCCTCCCCTTTGTTGTCAATATATGCGTAAAGAGATAACAGCCTGGAAAGGGAGGGAGGGAGGGGGGAGCCAGCGAAGTGGAACCGCCTTTTCCCCCTTGCCTCCCTTCCTCTCTGCACTGTGAACCGTGCGGGGCAGTCTACCGGCCTCCCCCCCCCCATCTCCATGTTGGCTTATTCCTCCCCCCTCCCCTCCCCCTTTTTCTACGTGAAGGGTTTCAATTTCCGTGTCAGACCACACGTCAGATAGCGACCGCGGCAGGGGCGGAAGGAAGGGGCGGGGAAGAGTAGGTAGGAGCTTCATACATGCAGCAGGGCCGCGAGCAGAGGCAAGTGAAAGAGGCGGCTTGGTCCTCTGTTGGGTCGCGGCTTTGCATGGCGCGGACAGCAATTAGGAAGCGGGGGGAAGGGGGCGTCACGACGGGGAAACTAAACAAAAGCAGGAGGGGAAAGGAGACGGAGAGATGACATTTACGTTTTTTTCGGCTCCTCCGCGGCCGGAGTGTAACGGTACGGCGCGTAGTAGGTAGTTTTACTAGTGTGGCAAAAGACCGGATGGGGTGGAACAAAAAAGGCTTGGTATAGTGGTGGTTGGCTCCCCCACTCTGCTAGGAGGAAGAGAGGTAGGACTTGGGGAGGTTAGAAGTTAAGATCTGAAAGGCAGATCCCTCAACCACTGGGGCCACCCACCTTTCCTTCCGCCCTCCGCCCGCTCTTCTTCCTCATCATTAGGCGTGAGAGAGAAAGAGCTCCGTCCGTCGTTCGCTGTTATTACCCGCCTCCCTCCCTCCCCTTCATCTTTTACGTACCTTTGCGCTAATGATTCACCTCCGATAACCATCTTTTTTCTTCTCCCCTTTCCATTGCAGGTGGACGCCGGCGTGAGCACCGAGATGGCCACCATGACGGAGCCCGAGAGCCTCGGGCCCATGGACCCCGGGTCCTCCGTCACCCTGGAGGGAATCGTCTGGCACGAGACTGACAATGGTGAGTTCTGTTTGTACAGTATAGAAACGAGGCAAGAAAAACGGACGAATTCGCTTAGTTCCTGCCCTCCTTTTTCACCCCACTGTCGATACTCTAACCGACTGACCTCTGGCAAACCATGCGTACAGGGAGGAGGGCGAGGGAGGGTGTTATCCTCTGTTCCCTAACCGTCGTCGCCCTCGTCCCATCTCCATCCATGTGCGAAACCTTCCCTGACAAATCTTTGTCCCCTCTCCCCCCGCACGACGAAGGGACCCGACTCTGCTGACACACAGCACGAACTTACAGACACATTGCGGGAAACACGTGCCGCCAAAAGCTCTGCTGCACCAAAACGCAGGGACGGGAAGAAAGAAAGGATGCCCTCGTCCTCCTCCTCCCCTTCCTCCGCTCTTTTCCATGTTCCGTCCCTCTTCTTCCCCCTCCCCTCGATCGCATGCATAGAATCAGCCAGCTCTTGTATCCCTCCCTCCCCTCTTTCTTCCGTTCTCCACCTCCTCGGCCGCCCCTTTTCTCCCCTCCATTTCTGTATAATCTACTTAGGCGAAGGGGGAAGAGGGGAAAAAAGGAAAGGAGAAGAGTCCTCCTCCTCCTCCTTTCCGTCCTCCCCCTCCCCGCCATCGAACGAAGAGGGGGAAAAGAGGGTAGGGAAGCTGGCAGCTCCATTCACGCTCCATCTGATCCGCGAAACGTCGTACCACCACTACCACTCTACCAGCAGCAAGGTTCCCTCCCTCCTTCTACTCACCCTCCTCCAGTGTGTGTACTGACTGACTGAATCCCTTTTCCCCTCGCCCTTCGCCTTCCTTTTCTCGTTGTTGTGGTATTATCTTCTTTTCCTCCTCCATCCCCACTCTCGATCGATCGCGGCGGGCAAACCAACTTGCCTCCCCCCTCCTCCCCCCCTCACGCAACTGCGTGTAATTAAATTCTCTTTGAGTGACACGCTCGCTCGCTGTAGATCAGTTCTCAATGCAGTACGTATTATATGGAAGATGATTTTTCTCAACTCTCGTTTTCTTATTCCGTTGCAGGCGTCCTTGTGATAAATGTGACCTGGAGGGGGAAGACCTACGTGGGCACTTTGCTGGACTCGACCAGGCACGTCAATCAGTGGGCGCCGCCCAGGTAAGAAGGAGAAAAGCAAGAGATTGCTAGAATTGTTGTCTGCATTGCCCGACCGCAAATTGACAGGTCGGGAGCGACGAGATGGATGCTTGCCTTTCGCTAAAACACGACTGTGCAAAAAAGGGACTGGACTTTAGCAAAAACGGCGTCGGGACCCTTTTTGGCAACCGACGCATGTGTGTAGCCAGGAGGAAATCATCTGGAAACACGTTCTTCTTTTCTTCTTCTTGCACACAGGGCCAGTTTTTTTCTCTTCTTCCCTCCGCCTTTTCCCCTCCTCGGGAGACAGTATCGGCGAAGGGACTACAAATTAGTCTCCCTCTCCTCTCCCCTCCGCCTTCCCTCCCTCTTCCTCCTTCTCCTTCCCCCCCGATGCCCTTCTTAGTGGCAGGCGAGAGGAGGAGGGAGTGCAGTCCTTTCTCGCTTCCTCGGTGGTGCCAACCAAGGTCGAGTCTTAGGAAAGAAGAAGAAGAAGAGAGGTCTGAGGGAGGGAGCATAGATCAGTCTTCCCTCCTCCTCCTTGGAAATTAGACACTCTCGACTCCTCCCTTCTACCCCCCTCTCAAAAGTCCCTGGCCAGAAGAGATCGTTAACTTTTCTCCCTCAAAAAGGGCGTTCTCCTCTCCGCCTTCTATCCTCCCGGGGCTCTTTCACGCTCTGTTTTCGGACAACATTATTACAATCTTTCCTTACGGGTGGCCGACTCTGCTGCAGCCGGAAAAGGAGCGGACAGTCGGAGAAGGAGGAGGCCCTTCCAGAGTCCCCCCTCGTCTTACTCCTACCAGAAAGAACCCGCAGAAGAAAGAGGAGAAGGAGAATGTCATCATTTCTGGGTGGACGGGCTGCCCCTCTCCTCTCCTCTCCTCTCCGCTTGCTCGCCCTCTTTCCTTCTCGCCCGCAGGCAACTTCTTTTCCCTCCTCCCCTCTCACGGGATGTTGGGAACTGGAGCCAAAAAGACCGCCTCCCCCTCCCCCCTCTTCTTCCCATACCGACTAAGTCTCTTCCTCTGTCCGCCCGCCTAGGGACGCAAAGCAGGCACCTCCTCCTCCTCCACACGCTATGGCACACTGTCGGGAAAGATCTTCTGCAGTGGGCGGGATTCTCCCCCTCCCCCTTTTCCTTCTCCGGAGGTTGAAGTTGCTTCCGTCCGACCCCAAATAGAAAACGGCAAAGAAGATGGGCGGGCGAAAAGAAGGAGAGATGCCTCCGATTCAAACTGAGCAACCGTCGGCCGGTTCGGTCTTTTCCTTTTCGCACTTTTTCTTGTTTCCCTCGTTGTTCCCTTTCCCTTCCCTCCCTTCTTGTTCTTCTCACTATAACCACGCCACGCCTCATTCTAGCTGCCCCTTGGATGCCGCAGTAGTTTTCTATCCAAACCACTACCCAAACAGATTGGCAACTCACCCCGCCTTGCCCTCCACCCCCTCCTCCCCTCGTCTGTGGGGACCTCTTTTCTGTGTGCCCACCGCCTGCCGCCACCAACCACCGCCTCCGGAGTCACTCTCGGGGCTATTCGTTGCTGCTGCCTCCTCCTCCACCACCACCACCTCCCTCTCCTCTGTCGTCGTTATCATCTTTATCACTGCACCCGAGGCGATTTCTCCTTGCTGGAGTGGGAAAAAGGAGGAGGCGGAGGAGGCAAGAAGGGGTTCGTTCTTCTCCTCTTTCCCCTCCCCTCCCTTCCCTTCCTCCCTCCCCTGCCGGTAATTGAGAGCTGCTTCTGCCACCGTCACTCCCGAAAAGTGGGAAAGGGAGGGAGGAAAAGGGATTCTTTCCCCCGACATCGTGCTTCCTCGACTTTGGACTTTTTGCGCTCATCATTCGCGCCGCACCCCGCTGGCATATTTGCGTATCTCTTTGGGCTTCGTGTCGGAAAAGGAGAAAGGGAGAGCGGCAAGGATGGGATAGATGTCGCGCCTTCTTGATGCAAGTGACGTGTCAAAACATTGCATTAACGAATTTCTTGAGCTTTTTTGTCGAAGTATTAACTTGTGGTGCATTCATAAACCAAGAACACCTAACAATCCATTCCGTTGTCATTGCAGGTATTCCGAGTCTCCCACCTCCGAGATGGAGAACCGAACCCCGAAGGGCCGCGGAGGGAAGCGTGGCGGCAACCGCGGCACCCCGGTGGAACCCGAGCCCAGGAAGAATCTCCGCAGCAGCAAAGTCAAGGGAGGCCGCGGCGGCGCGGCCGCAGGGAGCCCCACCAAAGAAGCCTCGTCCGGCAAGCGCAAGGGCCGCAGCGGCGACGGGAGCGGCAGCGAGGACAACAACAACAGGAACGGTGAGAAGAGGCAGCGGACTTCCTCGCGCAGCTCCCCCGTGGGTGACGACGACGACTCTGAGAAGGAGGGGAAGGACAAGGAGGACGGTGCCGGCAGCGATAAGGAAAAGTCTTCTAAGGACCAAGAAGACTTCACACCAAAGGACAAGGACGACGAGGAGAAGAAGAAGAAGCCTCCCCCTCCTCTGCCCTACTCGTTGCCATGCCCAAAAACGGGCTGCAAGAAGAAATACCGCCACCCGAACGGGCTGAGATTCCACGTCTCCTACCAGCACAAGGAGCTCATCAACAGCCATGGCGAGGTCAAGAGCTCAGCGGAGATCGCCAAGATGGAGAAGGAGGCTAAGGATAGGGCCACCAGGGAGAAGGAAAACATCGCGGCGAACGCGGCCGCCGCGGCAGTAGCACAACCGGAAGTAGCGGCAGAGGCTGCCTCGAAAGTTCCTCCACCCTCCGCAGCCTCTTCTGCAACGGCCGTTCCCAATCTGCCGCCATCTTCCATTGCCATGGCCGCAACAGTTCCTCCACACTCGGCTGCCGCAGCCGCAGCGGCTGCAGCGGCGGCCGTAGCAGCGTCTTTCAAACCTAACTTCACCAGCGCCCGCCCCATCCCCGTGTCCGCCATAGATGGGGTCATTCCCAATGCCCGGCCGCCTCCTCCTCTTCTGAACGGACCGCCCGTGGCCATCCCCACCTCTCTCATGGCCTCGACGGCCGCAGCAGCCGGCCTCCTGAAGCCGTCCTCCGCTCCTTCTTCCTCCTCTTCGGCGGGGAAGCCTCTGAGCATCAAGCCCCTGAGCAATGCGAGGCCCATTGTGCCAGCGACCGCCCCCCAGCTCCTGGCCGCCGGCCCCCTGGGCCCCTCCGCCATCAACCTCAAGCCCATCCAGCCCAGGCCCACCATCATGGCCGACCCCAGGCCCAACCTCGAGCTGGACGAGCTTAGGAGGAAGAAGGAGCCCAAGAAGAAGAAGGACAGCTCTCCGGGGACTTCTCCTCCTCGGGCTATGAACGGCAACTCGCCAAAGTCCAAGCAGGAGCAAGGCGGACACCCACAGCAGCAGCAGCAGCAGGCGTCGGTGAAGAGCCCAGCTTATTCCGACATCTCCGACGATAACGACGAAACGGATAAGAAGATGGCGGAAAAGAAAGCCGCAGCCTCCGCGGTCGATGCAGCAGCCAAGGCTGCGGCGGCGGCAGCGGCAGCAGGTTATCCCGGCTTTCCTTTTGCCCCGTTCCTGCCCCAGGCCACCGGGGGCGGGCCACCTCAGCTGCCCACCGTCCCAGTCTCGGCTGCGGCAATCAAGCCGCAAGGATCTCCAGCTCCAGCAACCTCAGGAACTGCGGCTGCTGCAGCAGCAGCGGCTGCAGCTGCAGCAATGGCAGCAGCATCGTCCGATAAGGACCGCCTTGGCGGCGGCCCTCAGCCGGGCACCCTGGAGTACCAGAAGATGCTGGCCGCGTACGGCTTCCCCCCACCTCCTTACCCTGTCCCGCACGGAATGCCGGTGGAGGCGCATGTCCACCTCCTCGCCACTGACCCCGCCTACCGCGCCAAGCACGAGAAGGATCGCGCTGAGAAGGAGAAGCAGTTCAAGGAGCTCATCGACCGGGACAACCGTGAGAAGGACCGCCGCGCGGGGGTCAGAGTTCCCGGGTCGGAGGAGGAGCAGCAGCGCGCTGCCAAGACACCGGAGAACCTTAGCAAGCGTGACCTGCCAAAGTCATCGCCCGCAGCCGCGGCCGCCTCAACTCTCAGCGTCAAGCCGGAGTTCAGGATGGATGGAGGCGGAGTCAAGTCAGAAAGCCCCGCTACCTCAGCCGCTCCCAAGGCGGAACCCGGCACCTCCTCGTCTACCAAGGACGAAGGTGCTAAGCCCACCATGGAGACCAGGGGACCGCCCCCCAACACTCCCTACAGCTACATGAACCCTGCCAACTTCCTCCGGCCCGGAATACCTGGCCTGCCCTACGACCCGCTCTTGCTCGGGGCGGCGGCTGCTGCGGCACCTTTCGGGGCAGCGGGCGCCAATCCCTACCTTCACCCTGGCCTACGACCACCATTCGTTCCAACGTCAGCAGCGGCCGCAGCGGCAGCGGCAGATCTCCTGAGACCACCTCTCTCTGCCACTCCAGAAGATTTGAGTAGGTCCGCCGCCTCGGCCGCTGCGGTGGCCGCAGCCACCGGCCTTTCCACCACAAAGGCTCTAGATATTCTCCAGCAGCACGCCAGCCAATACTATAGCCAGCAACAGCAGCAACACAAAATCCACGAGTTGCAGGAGAGGGCCCTCAAGAGTCCCTCCTCGGCAGCGGCAGCCGCCGCAGCCATCGGCGACAAGTCCAAGACCCCTTCGCCGGCTCCGTCCTCCGCGGCCGCGGCCGTTGCTGCAGCCGCAGCCGCCGCTCGCCGCAGCACTCCTTCTCCCGCGCACAACAACAGCCGCCTCTTGCCGTCCTCCTCCTCGGCCGGCGGCACCACCAGCGTCGCCTCCTCTCCCTCCAACACCGCTGTGACCTCCGCCGCCGCCGCCGGCGACCGCGCCCGATCTCCTCCGCCCCTGAGGCACGTGCACACCCACACGCATACCCACTTCGGCATCGGCTACCCGCTCCTGCCTCCTGCCGCGGTGCCAGGCGCCATCGCTCCTCCGGCGGCGCACTCGCCTTTCCCTTCTTCGGCATTTCCTCCGAGTAAGCATTCTTAAGAGAAATTTGTGCCAGTTTTGGATGCTCGAAAAAAGGATTCTCGAGACCGACCTTCCTTTCCTCCCCTGCCGTTCCGTTAAGCCCCCGGTGGCTTTCACGCGCTTCTAACACGTCTCCTTCTTTTCTTTTCTCCTTTCCAGATCCCCTGCTTCCTCCCCCGAAGCCCTCCTCTCTCCCCGGATTCCCCCCGCCTAAGTGAATGATGAAGAAGAGAGGCGGAGGCGGAAGGGGGAGAAAGAGGAAGAGGCTCCTTTCTACCCCATCCCCCTTTTTTCCGCGATCGGATGCCACAGGCAGAGGAGGGAGAAGAAAGAAAGAAAGACGGGAGAAGGAAGAGATCCACAAATGGTGCTCGGCGGTGGCGAAAGGAGGAAGAGGACAAGAAGTGGGAGAAGAGGGAGAAGTGAAGAGAGGAGAAAAGAAGCCTCTGCTCTACTAGGGCTTTCCCTTGTCTTGGCGACGGAGAAGAAGCCATGCTTGTTTGAAGCGTGTCCCCCCGGCCAAGAAATGATTCTGACGGATTCCCTCGATTCCTAAAGCCCTCCACGGTGTGTATACCTTTCGCCAATCTTTTTTTGCATGATTGATGTGCTGTACACTACTTCCTACTACTCTGTCGTCGTCGCAGCAAAAGACGGAAAAGTAACTTCCTGACTCCTCCATGCCATTGGCGGGAACTGCCTGCTTGCTGAGCCAGTACGTGCTAAATATATCGCCGTGATCGGGAATCAAGGAAAAGAGACGAAGAACGAAGTGAGCAGAGGACGATAGAAGAAGACGAAGGGAAGAATGACTGAGCGATCGTGCAAAGCACTTCTCGTTGTCGCGGTCAGATTTTTTTCTCTCTCCCTGTAATTGCGAATACGTAGAGTAGTGACATTCCCTAAAAAGATGATGAAAAAAGGGTGAAACGAAAAAGATATACATCCTGCTTGAGATACCGTCCCTATCATAGACGTACACAGTAGAAGCAGCATCCCCTCTTCGATGCACAAAATTATCTGAGTGTATTTTGCTGAAAAAGAAGAAAACAGGTGTAGTTTTTGCATTTTTTGTGCTTTCCATATTTGCTGATATGATTTTCGGATAGAAAATACAAACCACGAATTTTAGACCTCATGCGAATTTGAATTTTTATTTTGCTCACATAGCGATAAGTACCGTGTCCGTGTATCGTTGATTCATTGGAATTTTGCTTCGTAAAGGAATCTTCTTAAAACGACTCCCGCTTGGAAATGAGAAAACCGCCGGTAGATGTCGCATGGAAAAGCTCAATCAATAAACGGGACTGAATAACTTGGACGCAATTTTTTATTCGTATCTGTTTGAAGTGGCGCCATCTCTGAACATTTTGATAAAGGTTGTGTGTAAGAATAAAAAATAACAGTGGTTTCAATCAGTATGGAAGGATGGTTCCATAGGAAAAAGTTTAATAAAAAATATCCGACTGCTCGATCCTGATGAGAGACGTCAGTTATTGTCGATAACATTAGCGTCATGAATCACGATCCCATTACGGAGTACGGGGAGGGCACTGGGTACTGTACACATCGGATCGGATAAGGATTACTTCACTGTACGTTAATATCGAAGTCAGGGGACAAGGGACATCCAAAGTATGGCTTGGAGAAGGGTTGGTTTGGTTTGGTTTATTGAGCGGTCATTGTCAGTCATCACAATTCATACATTTGAACTGTCAGATTGAAAAGGCTTTGCAGCGTTCGTTCTATTGATGTCCTGCAATGTGTGAACCACGGTCCTGGCTTGATGCATCTTTGCGACTTGGAGCACCCCTTAGCTGGGAGATGAAAGAGCAGCAGAATAATGAGCTGGCTTGACTGCGGATGCTGTTTCTGGTAGTTTTTGGGCCCTAGAGGTCATGAGCCACCAGCAAATGATTTTTGAAGAGAGCCCGACACATCTAATTTTGGAATACTTTCTTCCTTGAGCAATTTCATTTCCCAACTCTTGGAGAACTGTTAAAATGTTATAGTTGACTAGTGGATGGATATATGTTTTCGGCAAAGTTTTTCATATTTTCCTCACCTTAAACATATACTACAGGGATCGTCAAAACTCGGTTCAATAGATGGGTGAAGGACGTGTCTTTACGAAACTAAAACTTTGAAACTATAAGTGTATTTATAACCCTTGGGGGATATTTTGTTAGAAGGGAGTCCCCTTGAAGGGTTGCCTACGGTACGTGGAAAAAATAAAAGCTGTCAGAAGTCTGCAGTACGTGGAAAACAGAAGTCTCCACAATGTGGAATTTTTACAGGCCCTTCACAAGGAGGAAATGATATCTCAGCAGTATGTGGAAAAAGTTAAAGTCTGTGTAACTATGTACAGTCCTGGCCACTCAAATATGCACACTTTTGTAATTGCCGCCATTTTTTCTACCTTTGTTTCTATCATCAAATGATAGAAAACAAAAATCTGCAGTAGACAAAGACGAAACAGAAAAACCCAAAAAACCAAGTTTTTCTACCAATTTTGGGTACTTTTTTGGGCCCAAAATGAGGACCCTTCAAAGGATCCGCGCGTTTATGTACTTGGAAAAGTCAGTGCTGGTAAAGAAGAAATGGAGAAAGGGACAGAAAAAGAG
>JAAUXV010024891.1_pt1 | contig 10338 bp, 8 predicted proteins | sample 7278181 | NCBI WGS metagenome assembly JAAUXV01 (sample SAMN14350114, study PRJNA611818) | marine sediment metagenome | isolation source: surface marine sediment (2.1m) | place: French Polynesia: Moorea | collected 2018-08
CGGCGGCGGCGGCGGCATGTGGGAGTAGTTTCTTGACGTCAGATGGGACACGGACGCAAGCGGGCTCACACCAAGCTCAAATTGGATTTGGGATCTTGGGGTGGGATGACGCGGAGGCGGCATCGAATCTAGGCATCTTAGGAAGCGGAGGGATGGAGGCCGGAGGGTGAAAAGTGGCGACAAAGATAAAGGAGGCGGAGGAGGATGGAGAGGAAGGGGGAAAGAGTTTTGACGTCTCCCCTCCGCTTGCCTCTCTCCTCCTCCTCATCCTTTGCTGTCATCACAAGACTCCCGGCTTCATCCTCTCTTCTTTCCTCCCCCCAACCCTCAAGAGCGACTCAATCTAGCCTAACTCTTCCTCCTCCAGCTTCTCTCTCTTTGCTTCTCTCCCTTCTCGTAAGAATTTTTTTTCTGCCAAAAAGCGAGCTAGCTTCGTCGCCGGCGACTAACTTTGATCCGAGAAGCGAAAGACGAGAAGGGGGGAAGGAAGAAGGGGAGGTTGACTTTCCGGCGGCACTATACGCACAATATATTGCAGAGGAGGCGGGGAAGGAGGAGGAGGAGGAGGAGAGGCTCCCCCAGTTCCCCCAACCACCACCACCATCACGGAGCTTCCGCCCAAAGCAAGCGAGAGAAAGAGGCCCCCCTTTCTCGTCATTTGAGCAGGGGATGAGGAGAAAAGGAGCCCCACCGAGGGGGAGAGAGAGAGAGCTTCTCTCTTCCCCGTCCCCGGCCTTCCTTTGGCGGGTGGACGGGTGGGCGCGCAGTTTGGCCTTTGCAGGAGGAAAAGAAAGGAGGGGAAGAAGGACCCAGATTCTTCTTACAATTCTTCCATCGGTCGTTCAGAGAGGCGCCGACGGCGGTGGAGGAGGGAAGAAGAGAGAGGACCTCTGAAGAAAGGAGGAGGAGGTGGTGGTGGGCGGGGGGTGTTTTCGTTTCCGTAATAATCAACGGGGTAGAAATTGCGCATTCAAAGCTCCATCTCGGAAGAGAAAGGTAGATAGAACGACAAGGACCAAAGAAAAAAAAGATGGGACTTCCCGCCTCCAGCAATCTTCTGGTTCTGCTCCTGGCGGTGTTGATGGGGCAGGTAAGTAAATGGAAATCGTTTGTAGGTTGTTTTTGATTAGCTAGACTTGTTTTTATTTTTAACTATTTTTAAAAAATCTGATCAAATAACGTGGAGAGGGGTAGAAAAACCATTTCCAAGGCTTTTGGGGTACTTGCTCGCATTCAATGATGTGTTGTATGACGAATAGTCATTGCCAGTTCCCGTAACTTTGTCCCTGGTTCCCCTGCTGTGAAACTCTTGCAACCGCAACTTTAAATTTTAATGAATCCCCGGTGTACAGGATAAGTAAGTATAATCGAGCTTAGGCCTTACCCAAGCTAGACCTAGGACAAAGTTTGAAGAACAGACGAATCGTCCTCTTCTACAAACCTACCGGCTACTTCCTTTCTACAGAGATTGGAGAAACTTTCCCGAGCGTGACGCCTTTTCTCGCTGGGAAGCGAAGGGAGATCCTCGTCCTCTCTCCTTTTCTTCGATGCCTCATTTACGCTTCGGGGTAGAAGGGACGGAGAAGGGCGAGCAGTTGGAAAGAGGATTACTTTTACCTTCACCGATCAAAGGAGATTAGTTGTCCCTCCCCTCCATCCAGCGATGAGTGTAGGTGTGTTTTGTGAGGCAAAGCACGGCGGCAAGAAAAAGTAAAGAAGGAATCCGGGAGCGGCGCAGAAGGATCTTCATCGCCCTTCTTCTTCGAGCGTAAAATCCCGGTGTGACTTTACCTTATGTCCAGGACGACACGGAAAGTTGTGCAACTTCCCTTGAGCAAGCGGGGCTAGTATGCATAATAAAACTAAGATTACTGTTCACGAACACCTTCATTTCGTAGTTTTTATTTTCGTCCAGGGCGGGCTCAAACAATTTACCGGCCTTCCTAGTCGGAAGTTCTGACCTGATTTCCATTGACGCCATTTTGGCTTTGTTATTATTGTGACGAGCCTGGGGAATCGTGGAGAATGCGTTAGAACTCTCCCGCTGAGTCTTTTGTACCTCCGCATTCTTCCTCCTGCTTTTGAACCTGGTAGTGTATAGTACTCACTTTGACCTTTTTCCAATCTACCTCCCGCAGCGTGGTGGCGTTTCGCGTGGGAGGCAGAAAGTGCGTGGGTCGTTGGTGGGGGTTTCGATGGCTCTCCAACACATCCGCGTAAATGATGAGTGTTTGATCCGATTAGTTTTCTCCGGAGCGATCAGTCGAGCATGATTGAAGGTATTTACTTCATATTCCTAAAGTACTGATACGGCGGATGTGACTGGAAAATGGGCATAGATAAAAGTTTGAATAAAAAATTGCGAATTCACCTCCGAAGACGAGAGCTTCGAAATTCAGGGGAAGAGCTCAATTTGCCTTTCGAAAATATCAATACTGTACATATTGGGTTTACTGTATCCCCAATCTCCCTCGGCCCAAGACGTCTCCTACCCAGGAAACGCGAAATTGAATGAATGGCCCTTCGAAAGTAGCATCGCGGAAATTTAATATTTCTCTGTTTTCTCTCTCCCCCTGCAGATCCACGGCTACTCCTACTACCGCCCCTCTGGAGTGGCCCCGCTGTCCTCTGACGCGTACTACTCCGCCATGTCCGACATCGACTGGAGCAAGCGGGGAGGGGCCGACAACTGGATCAGCCCGGCATACGGATACTCATCCATGGCGGACCACGACTGGGGGTGGAAGAAGAGGTCCTCGGGGGCGGCCACAGCATCTGAAGAAGACGGGGAGGAGGACGAGGGAGCCTCGGACGAGGACGACAACTCCTACGCAGGATACTACAAGTGAGCATTCTGTTAATTATGAAGGTGTTTCCAATGACAATTGAACTCAGCTGGAAGCCTTGCGTCATACCGTTCTGTTAGGTAGCATCTGTTGTTACTACTGGCTTTTAATTGTCTCCAAATTAGGGGCGGTTGAGCAGTTCAGATATTTCCCCGCTGCCAGTTGGCCCTGTTGTCGATGCAAGGAGCCGTGGCCTGCGGTCGGTGCATTGTCTGTCGTCAAGTGGATGGTTAATTATGCACCGCCTCGTCCAAAGTTCCTTGGAAGGTGTCTCCCCGGAAAATTCAATAGGAATTTATTAAGGTTCCCTGGCGCCTCCATTATCCCAGCTAAAATTCTTCATCAATTACAGGTTGTTTTCCTCATGAAGACTTAAAAGTTTGTAACTACGCTTACTATAGTTAACTCGGGTTTGCTTCGAAATATGTACAGTACAAAAATGCCAATTTTGTAGGCACTACTACTACGACCCCCGGGCCTGGCAGGGCTATTACTACCGCCCCTACAGCAAGCCCTCTTCCTCTTCGTCTAAGACAGCCTCCTCCTCCTCTTCCGCCCCCATCGCCCTCGCTTCCCGCTCCTTCTCCTCCTACCGCAGTCCAATCAGGGACGACTCCTTCAATTACGTAGGAATGGCCGACCTAGACTGGGGATGGAAGAAGAGGAAGAGGTGACAAAAAATAAAAAAAAAGGAAGGGCATTGAATAATCTGGGAAATGAATTTCAGGTCCGGCCAGATGTTTCAGAAGCGCCACATCGGCAGTCTAGGGAGCGCCTTCAGGCCTAGAAAGCCAAAGGTCTAAAGTCGGGACAACTTTCGACATCGACCGAACGGACAAGGACATAGAAACGAAACCCGATTAAAAAGGCGAAAAGGGCGATTCAACTGAAGAAGAACATCCCCATCAACACAGAACACTCAAAGACACACACACACACAGCAATGGAAAACAGACGGAAACCTTGAGTTGTGCTTACACCGAAACCAATACCTCTTACTACACAACTAATAAGTGGCAGGGAAAAAACACAACAGACAAAGAACCACACCAGCAAGCACCAGGCTTTCCTACACATCAGTGGTGATCGGATCAATCGGACGCAGACTTCTCTTCTGAAGACGGCTTTCACACGACGTGTCTACAAGGATCTCCTTTACCTCCTCCTTTTTCCTATCCTTCGTATAAAGGCAGCCAATCCAGAGATCTCTTTTGGAAATTGTGTTTGCCCACCCTCTCTCTCCTCCTCCTCCTGCTACTACTTTTCCTCTTCCTCTCACTTGGAGCCCTATCAAACACAGCCACCTTCCATCCTTCTTCCTTCTCCGTCTTTAAGTACCCGAAAAATGCATTCTCAAGATCCAGATCTGCGTCCGCGACGATCGCACTGATGCTGCACTTACACGGCTTTCACAAAATGTTGCTGAAAAGTAAGAAGGCTTTCTTTTCCCCTCAAGTCTCATATCTATCTACACGTACTTCTGCCCCATATCATCATAAAAGGGCGTTGTACGAACGCAAGCGCGGGTGCTAACTCAAGCCGAGACCAAATATCGAAAAGAGATCAATGGAACATCAGAAAAGGTGCGCCCACCATGCAACAACAATGTTACTCCGATCCATACCAACAAAGGCAATGGAAGAAAGAAGAAGAGAGAAAAGTTCTTTTCGAGACAAGGACCCACACAAAAACACACCTCCGCAGACTTCAAATTTGGCTTTCACGGTTGTTTTTTTCTTACAAAGTTCACTCAATGTTGTTAAGATTCTTACACGCCTATATAGGGAGGGGGTGCCTTTTGGAAATAAAAAATCAACCTGCCGGGGAGGCTGGTCAGGTTGATTTTTGGCGCCCCCTCCCTCCCTTTTTCAAAATAATGTGTACAGGATGTCCTCCTCTATTTTAGGACCCAAGAAATGCTCCGCGAATCAGTCGAGGGAGATCCCGCAGCAACCCCCAAAAATACCCATACTCCCACAAAAGAGACCACCTCCTCTTAGCTCCCTCCTCTTTCCCCCCTTGTTCTCCTTTATGTAACGAAACGGTACATACTCATCTCTGTTGTGTCAGCAATACGTGGGCAGGACATAAAAGAAAAGGCTCCACCACCAGCCAGACATCCTGCTGTGTTTCCTCCCATAGAAGAATCTACGAAATTGTACACCACCACACTATGCGCACATTTCTCGGTCATATCTTAATTGTAAGAAAGAAAAGAAAAGTCGTTGGTTTCTTCCTCCTCCGTAGCTGTACCAACATCGATACGATACGTTGCTATAAAAATGTGTTAGATACCTTGCACCTGACTAAAATGTACTCTATACTATTGTACACACACAACTTGACATATCTGGAACCAAGAATAAAGCATTTTTGTAAAAAAAAAACCTTCTTCCGGCGCTGGATCGTTCTTTCTTTTTTTGCTGTTGGAAATGTTGTTGTTGCTGCCGCTGTTGTTGCGGTGCCGATGGGAGTCAATCTGTTCGATGTCTATGCTCCGCATCAGTATCAATTAACGAAATAATTGGTACACTACAAGTATACGAAGTTTTTGCTGACATATTAGCTTCTCTGTGACTGTTGCACAGTTTTCCAGCGAAAAGAAGACACTAAAGTGTCCTATTTTTATCTCTTGCTTCAATGTTTCCCATGATACCGTAGTTTTGGACATTTGGTGTACTTTATTTTCGCCTTTCTCCAGCAATTCGCATTTATTTACCATATCATCACATTTAGGTTTCCTCATGTACGTAACGTGGTGTGGTTTACAACTCCAGAATTGCTTTTTTTTCCTTCATGTCAATCGTATCCGAGTTTGTTGGGGGACCGTGACTCATCTGGAAGCTACGAAAACATTGATTTCGGTTCCAACTTTGCGGGAAGCGCGCGTGTATCGTCTTTCCTCCGAAGTGGCACAGTAACAAATCTAGACCAATCCGATTGCTTCCCCACACAGGGGTGGCAATCTTCGGATATTGTTCGTCTCATTTCACACGAAGTCGGTGGGGTGCTTCGGGCAGCAGAACCTGACCCCCGCCCTTGGCCTGAGCTGCCTGAGGGTCTTCCCGAAGGCCTCACGGAACTCCACGTTGAAGATTGAGTAGATGATGGGGTTGAAGACAGAGTTTGAGTAGCCAAGCCAAGTCAGGATCTGCGGTTGTCAATAAAATTTAATTACCGTTCGTCTGTGTTCCAATATAGAAAGCAGCAAAAAAGTTTAAGCTGAACCTTCTATAGTACTCTCAAAGGTATGAATTTATGACAAAGTATCTGATTCAGCCCACCAACGGAAAAGTGGAAATTGCTTTTTTTGCCTCCACACTCACCTGGAAGAGAAGTGGGGGGACACACTCCTTGCAGAGCCCTACGATGACGTTGGCTGCGAAGAAAGGCGCCCAGCACAGAAGGAAGACGCCCATGATGATGCCGATGGTGATGGCGGCCTTGTGCTCCTGCAGAAGAGGGGAGTCGCCGTCGTCGTTGCCTCCCCCTCCTCCGCCCCTCCCGCCCTTCTTCCCCCTCCTTCCGCCACCGCCTCCGACACATCCGATGCCTCCGCCGGACGAGGAAGACGATGCGGCTGAGGAGCAGCTCTTTCCCTTGGTCCTGCCCAGGCAGTCGCGGAACTTCCTCCACCTCTGCTTCCTCTTGCCTGAGCTGCTCCTTCCAAGGCCGCTGCCTCCGTTGAGGTTGTTTCCGTGATGGTGGTTGTTGCAGTTGGAGCTCCCGCCCCCGCCGTGGTCCGTCTGTTGCTCGGCGTCAACCATCAGGCACTGGAGATAAAAAATACGTTTACCTAATCACTTGTACTAATTTTCCATATGTTGCACCGCTCGTGATCAAAAAATTGCAAAAAAAGAGAGTCGGCCGATTTAAAGCTGTCTCCCAATGATTTTTTTTTCACAACTTACTTGTTGGGAGTTCTGGTACGACGTGAGGTTGTTTGCGTCTGTCAATCCTAGATGGCAATCGTGGGCGGCCATCACCACCGTCTCGTCGTTTCCTCCTTCGTCGCCCACCCCGTCAAAGTCCAGGCGCTGGTGTCTCATCTGCTCCTGCCTGAGCTTCTGCTGCTGCAGTTGTAGCTGCTGCAGCTGCCTGTTCTCCTCCGACATCCTCCTGAGCCTGAGCAGCGGCCTGCTCTGCTTGCGGATGCTCTCCATGTGGTATCGCGCGAAGCGATAGACGTGGAAGTAGATGAAGAGCATGATGAAGCAAGGGATGAAGAAGGAAATGAAGGAGCTCCCGATGGAGTAGCTAGGGTTGAAGTCAAGCACACACCTGCGGAACAAAAGCTGGTGGTTAACTGTCTGTCTTCTATTGTTTCTACCGTTGAGAAGCATTCTTTATCCAGCATAACCATCAATTTTAACATTAACTGCATAACTCACGTTTAGGGCATGCCCCCCGGTTATTTTATGTTCCCGATTTCCCGAGAAATTTTCAAAATATTGGGGAAAACGGGATATAATTTCCGTGAAATGAGAAAACCGGAGAACAAATCAATATAAAAAGCCATATAGAAAACGGAATAAACATGGTAAAAGAATTTTCTTCCGTTTTTTACGCTGCATAACTAATTTCCTAATATAACTTTACATATTTTTTAAAAAAATAATTACTTTTTTCACATTTTTTGACGTACTTTATAGCATAAAAACTAATTTTCGGTTTTTCGGTTTTTAATTTTGGATTACCCGGGGATTTACGTTTCCCGGTTTTGAGATTTCTTACTATACGGACAAGCCCTACTACTCACGTTCCGTCCCCTTCTCCTCCCGCTGCCTCCTCCGCCGGTCTTTCCTCCTCTTCGGTCGAAGCGGCGTGCATGTTGAGCGAGATGGGGAGGAGCGAGATTAGTGCTGAGGTGGCCCAGATGCCAGCGATGGTGAGTGGGACGGAGCGGCGGGTGATCAGCTCAGTGTACTGAAGGGGGTCCTTGATGTGCACGTAGCTGGAATGGAAACAAAGAGGGGTGTTACTTTTGTACAATTCAGATTGGCGCGGAGGCCGCGAAACCGAAATGCCAAAGCCATCTTGCGTCACTACAGCCCAGGCCCATGCAGATCCCTTCCTTTCCACTGGAAAAGTACAGAGCAATTCCAACTTCCATTGTGTCTCTCCTTGGTAATCTGCTTAGCGTCTATCTTCTAGCTGTCTCGCGAAAAGAGGCCAGCGCGAAGGCCGTCCTGGGTTTCTCGGTTTCCAACTCTTTTTCTGCATCTCTCTCGATCTCGGCCTTTCCTCTTCATACCTAGTTCTTCCTTTTTTCCCTTTCCCTCTCCCCCTCTCTTTCATCTTCGCCATGATAATTGCTGCGAAGGGCTGGAAGAGTGGATAGGGGGAGAATCCGACATTTTTTTCCGCTCTGACGAGGGAAAAAGGCTCTCGAAATTTAATGACATTTCTCTCATCCTCAGCTCTCTTCCCCACGGAAGGATACACACGGTTACGCAAAGGAAGACGCAAAGATTTGTAGCCCCTCTGCCTGGGCAAACACTCCCGAGGAGGAGAACCGCCATTTAAAAAAATTGGAAAGTACATTTCCTCCAGCGAAGAGGAAAACGCATATATTTACAGGGTTTCTACTATACAATATCATTTAACCTTCAGAATTTTTGTTGGTAAGTGCAACGTTTTGGAAGGTATCCTGTAGCAGCTTTTGAAGAGACTTTTTATACCTGGAAAGCAACATACCGTATGTTTAATTTTGTTTAACCTCTCCGATTTCTCTCTGAATACGAAATTTAGATGTGCGAACCCTTTTGGTGCAAGATACGTTTATATGAGCGCAAGGAAGTCAGCCAAATAAAAAATAATTAGTCACCCCGGCCGGTAATAGCACGTAGAGTCTCTCACCGATCCAGCGATATGGCGCACAGGTTTATGATGCTGGCCGTGCTGCACATGACGTCTACGGCGATCCACGCTTTGCACACTGTCTCTCCCATGGTCCACAGATTGAGGTCGTTGACGAGGGCGAGGGGCATGACGAGGGCGGCGACGAGGAGGTCGGCGATGGCAAGGCTCACCAGAAACAGGTTGGACAGCTTGCGCAGGCGCTGGTCCGTGCCGATGGCGATGCACACGAGGACGTTGCCAACGATGGAGATCACGATCAGCAGCAGAAGGAAAGAGCCCTGGAGGAGAAGGGGGAAAAAGCTTTTGCAACAAAGTAATGGGGATGTCATTTTTTATTCTCACCAGCGTTATTGTCCACACTAGATGCCAAATGGACGATGAGGACTCCTCGTCGTAGACGGCGCTGTCTCCGTCCATCACGAAAAACAGCCCTCCTCCTCCTCCTCCTCCTCCTCCCTCTGTGGTGTTGGCGCCGGCGACGCCGCCGACCTCGTCCGCCAGTGCCTCCTCCTCTCCGCCGACGGCCACGATGGCATCGTGCTGGGAGGAGGAGGAGGAGGACCTGACCAGGCTGAGGTGTCCCAGACGGTGTGCGGCCTCCTCCGGCAGCAGGAGGGACATGTTGTGACCGAGGAGGAATTCAGATCACAGATTCAGGAAGCAGCAAGGGCCGCTAGGGAAGAATTGGCATCTGAAAAATACATGAGAAGAGTGCATACAGTGATACAGTATTGTGATCAGCAATCGGACAAGAAAATGTCAACCAATATTCGGAGCAAGAACCAGGAAATTGGGTCCAAGTACACATACAAACAAAAACTTCATCTATTGCACAGTTCTGGAAGTTTTCTTTCAATAGAAGCACACGAGCGGGAAATGAGCTAATTGGATTCAGCGACCATCACGAGATAGCGGTGTGTCTTCTTGCATCTAAACCCTGCATACTTGTCTGTTTGTCTGCCTGTCTGCGTCTCAATCGTACGGCCTATATACCTATACAGTTTCTGGAACGAAGGCACTGTTCTATGGGAAATCAATATACCAAACTTTTTTTCATTGGGTACAAGACTGGTTGGCAGCGGCCCATCACCTCGATATATCGGAAAGAGATCGAAAGATCCAGAATTCCATCACCCTTCGCTCCAGGGCTAGAAAGTAAACGGTAAACGGACGATCTGTTGTTTTGTCGCTTTGTCGTTTTCCGTGGAGTTGTTTATACGCCACCAGCCAAAAACTCTTTCCCTCCACGCCCACGCCATGTGTGCCCCTCAGGGATTGTGTCACCGTCGGTGCCTATCGGCGGAATTGGAACAGATTCTGGGATCGGAAACAAGAAAGGGATTCTTTCACTGATCTGCGGCGTGGAATATAGTATTTTTGACTAATCAATGCAAGATGATGCACCCAGTTTTTGACTCTTCACACCCCTCTTGAGACAAAGTTTTTCCTTTCCCTTCCGAGACATTTTTTTCCTTTTCACCCCAAAAAAACTGTACATGGGAAAAGGAAAAATGGTCAAACCCATCAACAAGAACAACACTTCCTCTTCCTGATCTGTGGGCTGCGCCGCAGGAAAAAAAAGCAGAGGGAGGGAAAAGAAGTAGCAACAATGGCAACAAGGGGCCCTCGC
>JAAUXV010196356.1_pt1 | contig 10331 bp, 14 predicted proteins | sample 7278181 | NCBI WGS metagenome assembly JAAUXV01 (sample SAMN14350114, study PRJNA611818) | marine sediment metagenome | isolation source: surface marine sediment (2.1m) | place: French Polynesia: Moorea | collected 2018-08
CAAGCCCCCCCCCTTACCTCCCCCACAAAAATCTCTGAAAGAATTGGCCAGGAAAAGACATCCTGTGAGAACTCCACAAGTTCCAGAAATGAAAAACGAAAAAAGGTCTTGTTCAAATTATTCACTTGGCACCCCTTGCCAAAAATATCCCTTACGTACCTAGCCTTTTCCCACATGGGTTATGAAACATCGCGGAAAGTCTTTTTTCTGCCAGTATATGAGGGAAGCCACGTTTCGGAACGTTCTCCCGATAAATTTCTTCCCTTTCCTTCATGTGGGAAAGTTGCCCCACGGCCTCTTCCCGAGAAAGAGGAAAAGAGCCAGGCGTTTGATTGGCACAGAAGCCCACCTTTTTTTTCTGGACCAACAAAGGGCTTTTTAAAGGAAAATATGAGTCAAGATTTTCACTTCCTTTCCATTTGGAGGCGAAAGGGGGGCGGCGAACCCTAAAATGGGCTTCTACTCTTTGTTAGGCCAGGAGGGAATCGGTCGAAAGAAGATTTTCCCTCTTTCCCCCTTTTTAAAAAAGGTTGCTTCCTCCTTTCGGTTTCCCTCACCGAAAGAAGTCACTTTCACCCCATTATTTACTACTCTTTTTTAAAGAAAAATATCTGGGCCACTACCTGATTCACACAAAAAGGCAAAAAATAATAGCCAGGCGGCAAAGATGCAGTTTGAAAATAGAAGGAGGAAAAACGCATGGGAAAAAGGGCGTTTCAAAATAAGATTTCTGAGGAGGAGAAAGAGGGGGCTCAGTTTCGAAACGGGATTTTTGCAACGTCACACGTCGTCTTGCTACGAAAATTGTGGTGGGAAAAGAGGGGGAGGCAAGCAGGGACGAAATTGGTAGGAATGTAAAAAAGGAAGGTGTAAACAAGCATGCAGCACGATCGACGGACATAAAAATAGGATTCAACCTTCTCCTGAGTTTTTTTAGCGGGAAACCATTGGAGGACGAAGGATTTCATTTTATTTTGCAAAATTCTAAAAAATCTTCGACCAGGGCGTTCCCCTTTCCCCTCTTCTTCTTCTAATACTTTTAAAAATTTCCTCATCTGGGAATGCGGAAGGAGGGAGGAGGGAGGGACAGATGATACCGAAAATTTTCAAAGCCTCCGCCTGGTTGCACCGCTGGACACAAGGGGGACAGACGCTGGGACGGCTTTTAACGACGGAAGATGATTACGAAACCCAGCCGCTTTCCGCCGACTCCTCCTCCTCCTCCTCCTCCTCCTCCTCCTGGCGGTGGTGGCGGTTACACTTGCTACTTCCTCCTTCACCCCCAAATTATTACCAGCGAAGAGGGAAGAGGCGCAAGGGAAAACTTTATTGGGGCATCATGAACCAAGGGGATATCTGATGTGGGATCTCTCGTAGTTTTTATTGTAGTAGTTGGCGAGTAGCCCACCGGTCAGCGTTGTAAAAACGTCTTTGACGTAAAATTAGTCGGAAATTGAGAGGAAAAAATATAATACGCAGTTTCCCCGCAGGAATTTCAAAATGATTTCTTATCTTGCTTTCCCTCCTCTTTTGTCGGTTTATGACACCGCCCATGTCAGAGGGGGGGAAAGGCGCGGAGCACTCAGCATTTCTTGCGGCGATTTTGGGTGCGCATCCATAAAGAACCCCCTAGAAAGGGCGGGCGATAAAACTTGGAGAAATCCCTACTCGACAAATGCTGAGTGCTCAGATAAGATCGGAGCATAAAAAGAGGAAAGTAAGAAGTGCACGCATTTTACAACCTATCCTGAGGTGCTCTACCGTTTTCAGCCCTATTTGACCCATTCCACGAGGAGAGAGGGAGAAAGGCATTTATATCTTTGGATCCGGCTTGGTGAGAGGCACATTCTGCCGTCAGATTTAGCTACAGTACATGTAGATGGCACAAGACCAGAATATCAATTTGTCAGGCCTCCACATTCCCGGACAATTATGTTCTATCAATGCAGTCGCAGCAACACAATAAAGAAACGGTTTCATTAATTTTTTTTCTCTATACCTGCATGAAACTGTAGCAATCCTCAATGAGAGTCCGATCTCTTCCGACAGATCAATACAGGCAAACCAAACCAATTAGCACGAACTTGTGTTTCTTTCTTTTACGATCCACTACATCACTTTTGATTAGTTTGCTTGGCCGGAGACCGGTCAATTCACATCCCGACCAATGCACTATCTATTCTTGCTTGGGCCCACTTCTGGCGAGGATGCCTCCTCCAGATTTTCTCTTCGAATGTTGGGTTGGGTTGAACGGACTTGTGCTGTCATTTGGGGCGTTTTCACGCTCCTCACTGCCTCCTTCTCATCGAGTGGAGTAAAAAGGTATGAGGAGAATCAGGAGGAGGAGGAGAAGGAGGAGGGGGCGCATCTGACACTTCCGAACGGTTTCTTTTTCCCTTCCCCCTTCTTTAACCGCGACGGTTTTCGGACGAAGGAGGGAGGGAGAGTCAGAAGGCGGCGGGGGCGGCGGCGGCGCGCTCCGAGGAGGAGAAGGATACGAAGGAGAAAATGGAGTAAATGAACTTACTCCGTGATGTGGTCGAGAGAAAAAAACTCCGTGTTTTTACTTCATTGCTTTTTATTCGCTGTCCAGTTTTCAGCAACAAGCAGTCAGTCTTCCGTCAAAAGGTTGCCATTTATTACCCTTAAAGAAATACATTCAATTATTTCGACACACAATTTTTGCCTCGCGGTTACTTTTGATGCTTTTTTTTTCAATTTCATTTCCCATGCCGTAGGTATATTTTCTCCGCTTACTTCCTGAGGACGAACCTGGCCTTGTACGGCCTGGGCGAGTTTGTGGCCCCCGACTTTGGCTCCGTGGAAGGCCGTTCTTCCTCGCTCGCCTTCTTGAGGGTGAAGCGGCTGAGGATGCCCGTGAAGAAGAGGTAGAGCGAGGTGCGGGCGAGGGTCTCCCCCAGGCAGCGGCGGCGGCCAACGCCGAAGGGGATCACGTGCGGGTGGGGATCGAACTTGCCGTCCTTGGTCAGGAATCTATGAAAATATATAAATTACCGTTATGTATAAAGGGGAAACCGTGCGTTTGGTTTTTTTTCTTCGTACCTAGTGGGATCAAACTTCTCCGGCTCAGGGAACGTCTTTGGGTCCTTCATGACGTGCCCCAGGTCGGGAAAGACGGCGGTGTCCTTGGGGACGAAGTAACCCCCCAGCCTGGTGTCCCTGGCTGCGACGTGGGTGACGGAGAACGGGAGGATGTTTGCGCACCGCTGTAGCTCATGGATGACCGCCTCCGTGTAGGGAGTGTCCTGCCTGTCGGCCATGGTGGGGAGTCGGCCACCGCCCGTCACGGCATCAAGCTCCTCCTGCACCTTCTCCTGCACGTCGGGGTTGAGGATCATGTAGAGAACTGCCCAGTTGAGGGTGGTGCTGGTGGTCTCGCTGCCCGCGATGAAGAAATCCACCAGGCAGGCCAGCAGGTTGGTCCTCCCGTCCGGACCCTTGAAGGAGGACTCCTCGGGGAGGGAGCTCCTCTTCTGGATCTCCTTCAGGTAGTGGTCGGTAAAGTCCCTGAGGGAGTCTTCCTACGCCAAGGGATTTAAAATTCAACATATGTACGAGTTCCAAATCAAACTGTCAATTTCAATGGGGAAAAAACTGTAAAAAACCGCATTCGCTAACTAACCTGGAATGTTTCTTCATGCTCGTTGATTGCACCCCGTAGGAAAGACAGCAGTTCTCGGACGACTATGGTACCGTTGAGAATCTCAAGCGACGCGACAAACTTAAAGAGAAACCTGTAGGAAGTGAAGACGATCAAGTTTAGCGGGTTTGCGAGTTCCTGGAAGGTCTTGTCCATGAGGATCACAAGGTTCTTGAGCTTAGGATCATCATAGTCCAGCCTGTCGTTGAGCACGATAGCCCACAGGGAGTTGAGGACGGACAAGTTGAAGTCATATCTGACGTCAACGGGTTTTCCTTCGGTCTTTTCCAGGTGCCTGCAAAACTGGTCCACTTCCTCATTGATCCTGTCGTCCATGCTGTTTTTGCCGAACCCCAGATCCCTTAGCGTGTGTAGGGCGTACCTCCTCTGCTCCACCCAGGTCGGCCCGTTGGAGAGGACGATGCCACCAATGGACACACCATCGCCACTCTTGACCAGCCCTCCCCTGATCTCGTCTGCAGAGGCTGTGAAGAACTGCCGGTTGACAAAGTCCAGGTTGGAGCCCACCTCCTGGATGAGGTCAAAGTCGGAGACCACGATGGTCCTCTCCTGGCCCACAAACAGTCCGTAGACGGAGCCGTACTTCTTGCGCAGGTTGCCGAATCCCTCCATGAGGTTGGTGCCAATGTCGGCCGCGTTTCCCAGCAACGGAAGAGCCCATCCCGGACCAGGGGGAAAGCCGGCGGGGTGCTTGCTGGCAACCAGGAACCAGTAAAGGGTCAGTACAGTCAAGAAGATGGCGACAAAAGCCAACATCTTGCCGTTCTCTTCTTTTCCTCCTCGTAAAGTAGCTTATCCAATGTCCAGGTCGTTGTACGTCTCCTCCAGAGCCGTCTCTTTGTCATCCGTCACAGCGATCTTCTTTTGTAACGCATTACAACGTACATCTCTCGGTGGTGTGCACTTTCTCAATTGAAAATTATCCTCCTCCTGACGTAGCCAGACTTCGACGGGAAAAGCTTTGGTGGTGGACGTTCTCATTGACCTGCCGCCCTTGTTTGCGCTGACTACTCTATAGCGGACAAAGGAAGAAAGTGTTGGGCGTATAAATAGCGGCGGATGTTCCATTTGGGGCGGGGTCTCGACTGCGGTTGTTGCGTAACAGTGTTAAAGATTCTAATTCAGTAATGATTGGGAAAGGACCCAAAGGATAAAGGGGCATTCCGTCTTTCCTCCTCCTTTTTAAATCCAAATTGAGGATTGAGTTTTGGAAATGCAAAATAGTAAGATTGATATTTTCCAGCCGTTCCCTCGCCCAGTTTTTGTAGCTGAACTTATGCTGCAGCAATAAGCTTCCATTTTCATTTTGCACAAACGCGCTCGGTCATCCATCTCTTTCCCCTCCTCCACATGCAGGTGGTGGCCGTTCGCAAAGAGACTCTCCCGCCTTGCTCCATACAGCAAAAATCTTCCTTCCCTCCTGTTGCTGGGTGTGTGGGGGCAACATCATTGGCTGGTGGGAAGGGGGATTCTTTTCCCCTCCGCCATCCATTGGAGCTCACTTTGCTGCTGTTGCTGTTGTTCCCCCTCCACTTTTTTCTGCGTATGTAGGTGACTCAGGTAGCCGCGGGCGCCGGATCTTCTTACTTGCTAGCTTGAGCAACAGCCTTGCAACACCGCACTTTGCCATTTTCTTCCTCTTCTTCCTACAGAATTCGTGCTCGTTTAACATCTGTCGACAATGCCGGGAAAGTTGGTCGTCGGGGTCATCGCAGACTTTTGCCGGGAGAGTAAGTGCGCAGATATATCGAGGAGAAGCGTCAGACTTTTCAAAGTTCGACTTTTCGTTTTCGCGATTTTTCCCACGCATTTTAATTTCGCAAGAGAAATAAATAAATATCTGTTCGCAATTTGAATATGAAAATTCGAATGTTCTTTTGCTACACAGACGAGGGCGAGTACATCTGCCCCGTTTGCACCGTCTTTGGGCTGGAGGAAGAGGAGGTGGCTGGCCTCATCAAGGCCGGGTTCAAGATGACCGACCACAACAAGGAGGACGAGGGATACGAGGTCAAGAACTCGGCATTCAAGGTGATTTCCCAAATAATCGATCGAGACTAAATTGAAATTTCCCCCCCCATTTTTATCTCCAGTTGATGAGGGAGCTCGGCAAGCAGTTCGGCTACGAGCCCACTGACACCAAGAGCACGGACGCCCCTGGCGGCAGGAAGACACTCATCTGGACCCTCGTCAGGGACGCTTAGGTCACCAGGGCACCTCTACCACACAAGAATCCGCCTTTTGCCAGAAGCAGAAAGTAGAGCTTTTTGCCCGATACTTTTATCTTACAGACAGTACTAACAAAAGCACGCACCAAACTTTTTTTTCAAACCGAAAACAGCATTTTGTCCAAAGCAGAAAGGAATCTCCTACCCTCAGATGTAAACATCGCCAGAAAAAAAATCCTCTGAAGCAAGTACCTCAACAAGTGAAAGTATTTCTTGAGGCAAAGCTCGTATTTTTTTCGTGTCATCATGCCGTCACTTAAATTATGTAGCGAAAACCAGTACTAACATCTTATCTAATGCAAATACAAGTAGAAAGAAAAAATAGCAAACTCGCGTTTCTTCGAAAAACATTGGTTTTGTTTCGCTCCTTAAAGGAGGTCCGCCGGCTCGTCCTCGTACAGGATGGCGAATAGGAATGCCTCCATGTCTTCCTCGGCCTTAGAGGTCTCGTCAACGTTGTCTAAATTGTTTTAACGTGTTCCCTTAAATAAAAAAATCACATATGTTTCTATAATAAATAGTACCAGATCTGGAGGTGGAGAGTAGCTCCTCTTCCTCGTCGCCGTCTATCCCACCTTCGACGAAGGCGGCCAGCCTCTCGCGGAGATCGCGCTTGATGCTGTGGAAATTCAAATTCAAAATGTGAATATTTAGAAGCAAAACTATTTTTCGGGAAACTACTTACCACGCCTCCATCTTTTTCCCCTTGAAGCAGTTTACGAACATGACGAGCGGGGCTACCGCTCCGCCGCGGAGGAGGACAGAGGAGGAGGAGGAGGGCGAGTCCGCAGTGTCCGCCAGGCAGGTGGAATAACTTGCGCAGGTGGAGACGGAGGAGACGATCTCCGAGCGCATCAGGGGGTCCAAGCCAGGCATCTGAAAGCAGTAGTTGAGTTTGAATTTTTCAATGGGACAATTCAACGTTGCATTACCGGTATATGTATACCTTACAATCGATCGTGAGTTCATACGGTACCATTTGTGTTCATACTCTGTGCTTTTACATTCAAGGAACAAAACCTCCTTATGATGTCTGTCCTGAAGCTCCCCACCTGGGCCCGCTTACCTGCTGGTACTCCCTCCTGATTTGCTCCTGGTCGATCCTGCCGTCCTCCGTGGCTACCCCGACCCTCCTGAGCGCGCAGGTGACGTTGCTCAACCTGGCCAGCACCTGTTCCCTCAGCCCCGCTAGCTGTAAAGAGGCCTCGGCGTCCTGGTCCTCAACCTGGCGTCGTAACAAGTGGTGGTATCCCATGGGTTGGTGGAAGGGGGACTGACGGTGTTGGTAGTGGTGGAGAGGGAAGGGATGCTGGTGGGGGAGGGGGACTCGTCCTGGTCCGTTGACACCGAAGCTGTAAAGGAGGGGCAGGGAGGGGGAAGAGGGGGAGCTGTGGTGAAAGGAAAAAAAGAAATGCTCAATAAGTGAACAAAAAAGGATCGATTTTCACATCAACTGAGGTCTCCAGTAAAGGAGTCTCATTTCAAGTCAGTTGGTTTTGCACCGTACGAACACACCGTTTTCCAAGCAGACCTATCAAATAAATTTACCGACATACATGTATTCATCGCTGTTTTCCCAGCAGAAGCAGGACAACTTTTGAAGCAACGATTTCTCCTCCATTTGGCTCAAAAGACACCAATTTTCCCTTCCTTTCTCCCTTGTGACCGCTTCCTTCCGCGGTCATTCAAGTGGATCGCGGCGCGTCGTGGATGTTCTCTGGAGCATGTCCATCGTCGTCGATCGACGGAGGAGAAAACGAAAGGAGAAGTCGTTGATACCACCATATCGAATTGAGGCTGGCGCGTGACAAAGTCATGGCATCTTTCACAAAGTTGCCGCGTCTGTTTTTGTTGCTCATTATTGGGTCAAGTGTTGGAAAGGTAACCCCCCCAAAAAAACACGAAAAAACGTAGTTGCCCATAATGCAACCCTACTTTTTCAGTGCTTTGTGCCCCTTGATGTTCATGCTGACCCTTCTGAGTTGAGGGAACTGCTGGAGGTGCAGAAGGAGCTGGCGGATAAGATCTTGAAGGAGCACAATGGGTGAGACTAAGAGGAAAATGCATTAATATGATATAATCCCATTTATCTTATATCTTAGAAAATGTAATCGGCGGGTTGTTGAGCTGTGCGCCGAATTTATGGACCTGTGGAAATCCGCTGCGAATTCCTCTTCGTACTCCCCCACCTCCGTCCTCTCCGGCCACCCACTGAACGTGCTATACCTTTACGACTTCTGGACAAACGCAGCTCATGAATTCAGGTTTTAAATCAGTTTTTTTGGTGACCATTCTCAAAAAGATGTCAAACCAAAAGCTCTTTTTTCAGAGCGATGTTGCAAGAAGCAAACGCTGCCAGCCGCCTTCGCCTCCTTCCCCTTCTACGCCGCCTCGACTCCTCCGCGCCAGGGGAGAGGGAGACCAGGGACGTGGCGCTCTCAATTATAAGATTGCAGGTTCGGTTGGAAAGTTGAAAGAAAAGTTGAACGATCATATGACATATTACAAAAGGGAGTCTACAACCTATCGACAGTTGACCTGATAGACGGGAAGGTAGCAGGGAAATCAGCAGTGAGGTATGAAAACATTCTCTAAACCTTGGTTTAGCAAAGTAATATTGTTTTTTCGCCAATTAGACCGATGTCCAAATCTGACTGCTTCCTCCTGGCGGACATCGCCCGCGGCTCCCTGCTGAAAGGGCGCTATTCTGAGTGGCACCGACGCTGCACGGACAAGTTCGTCCGGTTCGAAGCCGAAAGGGCTGAAAGGGAGTCGGATAGGAAGAGGAGGGAGGAGGAGCTGGAGGGGAGGCTGAGGGAGCTCAATCCGCGGGAGGCTGAGGAGCTGCACCAGAGGCTGCCGATGGACATCGTGGCAGGGCTGGAGGTGGGGACAAAGAAGGACAAGGAGAAGAAGGATGGCGAGCTGGACATGTTCGAGGCGTATCGAAGGTTGTGTCGGTCGGAGGAGGACACCACCAGCCTGCTACCAAGGTAGGCCGGTAATTGATTTTATTGTAAACGTGGTGACTTCAACGCTTTCCCCCGTTTGTTTTGGAGGATGGAGAAGTGTGTCTGGTACGACATGAGCTGCGCCTTCGGCCGCCTTGCGCCGCACAGACTGGAGTTCCTCTCTTACGACCCTGTGGTGGCTTTGGCGCACGGGGCGGTGGGGGAGGCGGCGCTGGAGAGGGTGCAGCGAGAGGTGAGGAGCGGGGAGGCGAACCTAGACGCGCCAAAGTCCGTATCGAGCAAGTCGGGTGAGTTGCGATATTGGGGATCGAATAATTGTTGTATCCTCTTTTCTTGGCTGTTGCATTGATTTTAAATTGTGAATTTCGCTACGGCTGCTCTTATTGTCGTTGTTTTTGCTGCTTTTGATGCCGCTGCCTTTAACGTGTCTGTTGCTGCAGCTTGTGCTACATACATTTGCTGCTTCAAGATTGTTGCTACTGCAATTCAATTGCTGCTGTTGGCATAGTTGTTTCTTGCTATGTGACGGAATACTCTTGAACGAAAATTTATTAAATGCAGGCGAGATCAAATCGAACGTGGGTCGCACCGGCCTGGTTGGCTTCCTCCCCAAGGCACCTTCCTTCCTAAACGGCGCCGCAGCTAGGCTCACAGGGCTGTCAATGGAGCACTCAGAGGCTCTACAGGTAATTTCCCACCTGATCGAACAATAAAACCAACAATAACTCAATCCCGGCCTCTTATAGATCGTCTCCTACGGCGTTGGCGGGCACTACGAGCCTCACATCGACTACTTCCAGCTGAGCGACAACGCCACCTCGGACGCGGTTGAGAAGGCCATGCGCGGCGACCGCGGGGACAGGACGGCCACCCTGCTCTTCTACCTGGGGGAGACTGAGGCGGGCGGCGCAACCGCATTTCCCCGCTTAGGACTGGCGGTGCGGCCGCGCAGGGGGGACGCACTCTTCTGGTACAACCTGCACAGGAGCGGGAGGGGGGACCCGTACACGCTGCACGCCGCCTGCCCGGTACTACTCGGGTCAAAGCTCATAGCCAACCAGTGGTTCAGGGAGCTTGGCCAGGCGGCGGCGAGGCCGTGCGCGCTCACAGAGGAACTGTGACCGGGTCAACTTCAATCCCTTATCCACAAATTTGTAGCTGTGATAGCTTCGAGAATCGAGAGAGAAAATTCTTGCTAGTTGCTACCATCTCACCTGGGCGTCGCGGCATTTCCCCGAAATAACAAAGGACTTTTCCCCGAAAAGGCAAATACTGGACTATCTAAAGAAGTAGTCATTTGCCCTACAATCCTTGTATGTCATTTTCCCGAAAATAATCCATGTCAGTCATTTGCCCAAAAATAATTCATGTCAGTCATTTGCCCAAAATGGTCTCTAGGGCTCTAGTATGGAATGGGATGCTGAATTGCTCATTGCAAGGATATAGAGG
>JAAUXV010089142.1_pt1 | contig 10326 bp, 16 predicted proteins | sample 7278181 | NCBI WGS metagenome assembly JAAUXV01 (sample SAMN14350114, study PRJNA611818) | marine sediment metagenome | isolation source: surface marine sediment (2.1m) | place: French Polynesia: Moorea | collected 2018-08
GGGAAGAAGGGGGAAGCAACAATAAAGCGGCGACCGAGGCGGATGGAAAGGGGGAGAGGGAGGGAGGCCCCTTTCGCTTTCCTTAAAACCCGGAATAATGCAAGCTACCTGCATGCTGCCCACCTCCTGCGGTCCCCTCCCCCTTTCAATAGGGAAAGGAAAGAGTGAGAGTGAAATTCCCCTTTCTCGCCCGTTTTGGAACCCTGCGTGTTGGTCGGTCGGTCGCCTCTATATAAAGATTAGAAAAGGGCCGCTGTTTACATGAAAGGGAGAAGGCGTTGGCGAGTGTCGTGCTCAAAGGGGGAAAAGGCATAGGAAATATGTGCACAGTCACCGCACTTTTATGAAAAGGGGGACAGTGGCTTTTCCCATTTTGCTCAAGGCAACAGCCACAGCAGCAGCGGAGGCGACTCAAAAGTCATTAATAGGATGACAGCGCTCAGCCGACCAACAGAGAAAGTAGGCCATCATTCCTCTTCCCTTTCTCTCTCCTTTTGCTCATTTGCCATTCCTTCCATCTCCTCTTCCTTGCAAACCGCTTTTGGCCAGAGGCGGAAGGAAGGAAGGAAGGAGGAAGGTTGGTTGATGATGATCGCTTTAAGTGGCGGTGGCGGCCAAGAAGGAGGAGGAGGAGGAAGGGAAAAGAAGTAAATGTTGCTCTTTCCTCTCTCTCCGCCAAGGCAAGGAAAACCGGGATGAGGAAAGCGAGTTCACTTTCGTTCCCAAACAGGATCTTTCTTCCCCTCCCTCTTTCTCTTTTTGCGTATTTAAAAATACCATGTGCGAGAACTTTAAAAATCCTCCTTTTCCGTCTCCTCACGTGCGCAAAAAGGGGGAAATTTTTCGGAACCGCCTTCAGTTTCCCTCCCTCCCTGGGAGAAATATTCCCTCTTGGCGGCGAGACCACAAGGGAAAGTTATGTTGCCCCGCATGATGTATGTGCTCTTTCCCCCTCCCCTTTTTGGTATGCAGCGGCGGTCATCTTCGGTGCAAAAAAGCTAAATTCGAAATGACCTGTAATGCGCACCTTTTCCCGGATGCAAGTCAGCAACAAATGATGGTATTCATCGGGCGTCCAAACAACTAAGATCGTCTTTTTTCTTGGCTCGTGTTTGGCTGTGGGAATACAGACCGGGCAGTAAAAACCAATAGCTCCAACTTTTTCCCTAAAAAACGGACCTGCGAAGGCACGATCGCTGTTGATTTACTGCTTGTTCAGACGAGGGAGGGGAAACAAGATGCCTCGTTTGGGCACTTCCGCCGATTTTTTTTTTGACGACTGACGACGACAGGTGTTGGACGAAGAAAAGGCATCTTGGCATTTAAAGGGTCTTTGTTGCCTTGCCCGGGGGAAAGAAGGAAGAGAAGAGGCATGCCTGGCCAGTCGAAGAAAAAAGCCAGAAAAAGCATCAGAGAGGAAGAGGCGACATTCCTGCGGCTGGCCGAAAGAAGTAAAAAAGGGAGAGACCTAAAAAACTTCCTCTGCAGGCGCCTCAGGCGGCTTTGGTGTGCATTACAACAAAACTCTCCAACGAATTTCGTTTATGATGGTCCCACCACCACCGCTGGTGGCACTAGGCCTCTCTCCCGAAGCGAGAAGAACAAAACTCTCTCTTCTCTCTTATCCGAATCTGCGTCTTTTCCTCCTTTTCTCCCACGGTGGGATCGAGGGGGGAAACAGAGGAGGAGGAGCACAAGGACGTTGCCGCCGCCGTTTGGATTGTTTTTTTTTTGTGTGGCCCGCGCATTTGGAACGACGGAGGAGTTTTATTTCACGAGTTTTCCCACAAGTAGCGCGCAAATGATTGAGAGGAGAAAGGGCTGCGTACATTGTACTACGTAGGTAGGTACAGGTAGGTAGGCCTAGTGAAGGCAGCGGTGAAAAGCGAATGATAAATGACGGCCGGGATAGCGAGGGAAAAAAACCTCTCTTTCGACAATAATAATGAGCCTTTGTCGGTGTAGTTGTTTTTTGCCACCTCGCCGGGAGGCATTTTTTGGGGGAGGGGGTTGCAGAAAAGGAAGAAGAAGGAGAAGATTGCTCTCTCCTCTCAGGAATTTCGTTCCGGGCAGTAAAAAAGCCTTCCCTCCCTCCTGCCTGTCCATAAAGCGGCGTGAATCTGACAAAAAGGGCGACGAACCAACGATGAAGACATTATTTCCTGCTCTCCCTCCCCTTTCCCTCTCTTTTTCTTGTTCGCCATAAAACCTTTAAGGTCCAAAAAAGGAAGAGGGGAGGGCAGGGGCGGAAATTTTTGTCGCGTCACTGCCGCCCCGAGTAAAAAAAAAAGCCGGAGAAAACCACTAGGAACGGCAACAGTCGAAGGAAAGACCTTTACAATAAAAGCTGCCAAATGCCGGTTTTCCAAAGAGGTTTGTTTCAAAATGCAGGCATAAATATTTGTATGAATTTATAGCTGGTAGTTTTGTCTTGAAGCAGTTGTTGCTCCTTCCATGAAGCTGATTGTTGACACAATTGTCAACCCAACAAGTGCGGTGTGAACACACGTGGTTCCACACACACATATGGTCTGCCTGGACCATCAAGTGCTGTAAGCATCTTTCTTCAATATCCACCGTCCGATCGGCATGGGCTTCCGCGGCTTCTTCTTCCAAAAGTCTAAGGTCCTGCTCATCTTCTTCGTTCTCGTCTGCGCCTCTCTCTTGTCTAACTTTATCGGGCAGCTCTCCATAATTTTGAGCTCGAAGAGGTGACCCTCGAAACTGCATTTTTCTTTACATGGTTTTAAACGTTACAAGATAAATGGAACTAAATACTTTTTTCCGGTATCTGAACTGCGTCAAAGTAACGAAACTCAACATTACTCCATTTTGCTTTTTGTTATCTTTCCATCACTTTCCTTTCAACTGAATTTCCTCGCTCAAAAAATTAACTACTTACAGCGACAACTTCAAAAGCCCTGCAAATAGACATCGATTTTTTGGTTTTTTTTCCCTTCAAGTTCTCGAGGAGGCGGAGGCGATGCCAAGCTGGAGTCCGGCCTGGATGTGCTGCGCGAGATCGACCGGATGCCGACGCTGGTCTCCTCGCAGGAGATGGCCCAAGTGAAACTGCCAGAAGGCCACAACGACCCGGACGCCACCAAGCTGGTACTGATGAAGAACTTTGCCGACTTCTACATGATCTACAAGGAAAGCATGGAGCCCCAATGCGCCGGGGGGCACAAGTGCATCTTCACAGAGAATCCGCGCTTCATGCCAATGGAGGAATTCGACGCCATCGCATACAACATACCCTCGGTCATCATGCACGCAAAGGGCGCGGTGGACTGGTGGAAAACCTTCCCGAAGAAGAGGAGCCCGCACCAGGTTTCCTTAAACTTTCGATACAAAACTCCAAAGTTGAACGAAACTATGAACTTTCCCAGGTATACATATTCCACTCGCTGGAGGCCCCCTTTACCCCACACAACTTCATCTACACCCGCTTCGTACAACCCAGGGACTTCCCCTACAAGGCCATGAAAGGTAAAAAAGGCTAAAAAAGTTTGAACAACCTTCTTCGCCCCACAGACACAACAACTAAAAACATAACTTAGTTAGACTACTTCAACTGGACTTGGACATACCGCCACGACAGCGACGTGATAACTCCCTACGGGTGGATCCAGCCCAAGCGGTGGTTCAAGGCCACCTACCAGAACATGACCGGGCTGTTTCATAAGCCCTGGTGGCAGACGCCGAGCAGAGAGAAACTCCTTCAGCTGGCGGAGGCGCTGCCGGAGGACATGCAGAAGAAGGCAAAGAGGCTCAGGAAGGTGCTGTGGATCGTCTCGCACTGCTACACCAGGTCAAGGAGGCACGAGTACGCGCTGGAGCTGCAGAACTACATCCCCGTCAGCGTGTACGGGTCGTGCGGAGAGAAGTGAGCAAAAGATAAATTCAAAACTAAAAAAAGATCAATGGCGAATTGTGGTTCTTTTTCTTCTTTTTCAGGACAGATGACGCGTAAGTATTCAATAAGAGTTGCTGCAGTACAGCAGTACATAGTTTCCTGATATGTTCTTGTGATAGGAGCATCAACCTTCACCTGTCCACCCACAAGTTCTATCTCTCGTTCGAGAACTCAATCTGCAAGGACTATGTCACTGAGAAGTTCTTTGCTAGGATGCAGTACATACTGCCTATAGTCATGGGAGGGTAAGTGACGTACGACTACACAAGAGAAAGTATGCACAATAAGCTTCATCCTTGTTAATTCCGTTAGGGCGCAGTGGACCAAGATTGCCCCACCACACTCCTACATCAACGTGGACGACTTTGACTCCCCAGCCCACCTAGCCGAGCACCTCCACTTTCTGGACCGCAACCCGCAGGAGTATCTGTCCTACTTCTGGTGGACAGAGCAGTACGCCACACGCTACGGCCAGGGCCCACACATCAACTCGCTGTGCCGCATCTGCCAGATGCTGCACAATCCCAAAGAGGAGCGGAGGTCCGTTGACCTCGAGAAGTGGTGGTGGGAGGGCAGCCAGTGCAGGGAGGAGGAGCACTGGTGGAAACCGAGGAAGAAAGAGGAGGAGGAGTGATAAAGTTTTTTTCGAACTCGGAAATTAAACTAGAAAAAGTGGGAATGTTTCCAAACTTGCATTTCTTCCTCTTGCTATCTCTCTTTTTGGAGAAAGAGGGAGAGTGAATTCTTTCCCTGATTTTCTCTCCTGCTACCTGTTATCACCGGATCACGTTTGGGGAGAAGGCAGCTTCCTCCTCTCGTTCGTTTGTATGTGACTGAATGTTGGTGCTGTACAGCACATAGTAAGGTACCGCTATTGCCAGGCGAGGAGGCCCGGGCTAGTCTGCTGTCTATAAAAAAGCAGTTTTGCACCTTGTCTGTTGTCGCCACCCCCGATCTGAAGACACGATCGGAATCCGTGACACAAGAACGTGAGAAATTGAAAGAAAGAGGGGCGAAGCAACACGAGAGGCAACGTTTGGTCTTGACCAAACACAGGCTGCCAGCAGGTAGGTCTGATATGGCATCCCGAATCGTGAATTCGTGGACTAAACACCCTTTTTGTCCGCCCGTACAAACAGTAGTTGACGGTGTCTCGACCACCACAAAGGGGCTTTATTAAGTTTTTGTCACCTCCGATATGATGCATCTTCTTGGGTCCCCGCCGAAGCCGCAGACACCATCGGAAAACGCGTAACGAACCGGGCAACCGCCTCCTCCTCCTCCTCCTCCATTGTTGTGCGGCAGAGGCGCGAATACAAAAAAGTATTTACAATGTTTCGGGGGGGAAGAAAGGCATAGGGAAACAACCGTCGTCAACAAAAACCTGCGGCTGGAAATTAACTGGCGGTCACGCCTGATAGACTTCGGGAGCCGGCATCTACACATTGCTACTACATTGGAGAGCTCTCTATCCTCTGCATGTATCCAGATCCAGGTGGAAACAGCGACGGCACCTGTCAAAAATAAAAAAATGCCGACGGAAGAGACTCTCAAGGACGTTTCCCAAAAATAAGTCGCCACTTAATTCCGTGGAAAACAGGACGAGCAAACCAACGGTGGAAGAAATTGCAACAGGCCAAGTATCTTCTTTTCTCCTCCGAGAGGCCGGAAATGCTTTTCCCACCGCAAAAACTGCCCCTCCCACTCCCTTCTTGCCCGTTCTCTCCCACCTGCACTTTTTTAAAGAGAGCCATTCCATCAGTGTTTCTCTCCAAGCCATCTCCTCCTTTCCTTCCCGAGACCCAAAAATCTTTTTTTCTCCGCCTGACCTCTCACACGATCCCCCCTGTTCTTCCCCCTCTCCTGCCCGAAACAGTTAGCGAAGACCCCTCTCACCAACCCGACCCAAAACGGGCGAGGAAAGATCTGCGGATAGCAGGTGAGGAGATCCCCGTATTTTCCCTTCATGTTACCCAGAAACAACAGCAAACGGCTCAAGGGGAGAAGACAACCTTCCACCTTGGGAAAACAGAGCGGGTGCAGTTTTTATTTTTCTTCGTCTCCATGGAGGTATTCCGGAGGTCAGATTTGGATGGATGGATGGCCCTTTCTACTTACATCTCGGCTCGAAAAAGGCATTGCAGTTCCAAAAATGCACATAAATCTATCACCGCCGCAAAATGGAGAGATCAGCAGAAACAGAACTGGGGCAGCTCGTTAGGCCGTCCACATACTGCATAACGGGGCCACCTACCGCGGCGGAAGGGGCCTCTTGCCACCTTTTATAAGGGAGGGAGATGGTATCATTTCTCTGCCAAAAGTCCAACGCCTCCAGCCGCCGTTGTCACTCACAGACGAGACGAGCTGAGGCAACAACAGGAGGAGGAGGAGGAGGAAGGGGAAGAAATCTCCACGCACTCACCACCGCAGTCGCTGCCTCAGAGGAATGGTGGCGGAGGTGGAGAAGCGTTCATTGACATTTTCACGAGTGAGACAGAGAAAGAAGGAGGAGGAGGGAGATTCCTCTCTTTCTCCATGAAAAGGAGGGAGGAGGAAGAAAAGAGTTTCCGGCCGGATGAAAGTGTGTGAGATCTCCTCCTCCTCCTCCTCTCTCTTCCTCGTGGCGCCAAAACCGCGGAAGAGAGAGAATGAGAGCGGCGGAGGCGAAGCAAGCAGAGGGAAGAGGCCCATGCTCGAAAGGAGAAAAGAAAGGGAGGGAGGAGAGCTCTTGCTTGCCTTTTGCAAATTAAGCCAAGAGAAAAGAGAAGGAGGCACACATTCTTTCCCCTCCACTTTTCTTCCTCTAGGTACACTATTTTCGCGGAGCAAGCAGAGATATGAGTACCGCTATTCCTCCTCCTTCCTCTTTCCGCAGTCGTGGCCACGATGAAAAGTGGGAGAGTTGCTTCCCCTCCTCCTCCTCCTTTGGCCCAATCATGTGCATCAACCTCCTCCTCAGTTCGTTGCCTTCACACTTCACGGCTGTTCAAGAAAAGAAAAAGGTGTGTGGGGAGGAGGATCAGGCCCGGACTCATCAAAAATCGTCAGGAGGAAGAAAGGGGAGGCCTCTTTTCCCCTGATTTCATCCTATTTGCTACTACGGTACGGGGTGCCACTGAACTTCTTTCACTCCTCCCTTCGCTCGCAAGAAATTAGGGGAAATGGCGAAGACAGCAGGAAATCTTTGCGTCGGTCGGTTGCCCGCCAGGAATGTGCACTCGTTTGCCCAACCAAGAACGACGTCGAAAAATTTGCCCTTTTCCTCTCCCCTTCCTCCTATTTTACTTTTGCCGCGAGACAGACTGGGCTCCTCTGACTCACTAGGGGGAGGAGGCAAGCGGGGCCCCGGCAGGGAACAATGGCCAAAACCTAGTCGTGAAAAGAGAGCCAATTTCCACCCGCTTTTTAAGAGGCTTTTTTCTTTTCTTTTGGACCGGGCAACAGCTCTCCTCTCCATCCACCTGGCGCTGGCCAAACGTCCTTTTCAAGGACGCCTCTTTCCTTTCGCGGTCCGTCCGCCCTCCCCCTTCCTTCGTTACGTGTTGTACTGTGTGGCACCGAAGGCGCCTGGCAATGCGGCTCCGGCGAAAAAAAAAGAAATGCGTGAGAAAATATTTCCGTCCGTCCGTAGCCGCGGGGCACACAGGAAGATGGTGGGGAGGGGAGAGCAGGGCAGGAGTAAACTGATTTAACTCCCCCCTCCTTCCTCTCGCAATTACAAATAAGAAACCCCTTTCGTTTTAGGAGAATTTTTTGCATCGTGAACCTAAAGTGCAAAACCTTTTATTGTAAAAATGGGGTATATAGCAGGCTTTTTTTCTGTCCCACAACCACCGGAAGCGACCAAAAACGTGCTGAGAGAAGCTAGAACGCATTCTCAAAGAGGTGGTGGTGGGAGGGTCTCTCTTTTTCCCCTCAACTTTTTTTGCAACAATCCATGTGTGCAGCAGCAAGCAGCTCCTTCTATTGTTTTTAGTCTTTTTACCGTAGCTTTTTTGCGCGCTTTCTTTGGGTCTGTCTCGGCGCCGCCGCGGGAAAAATGGATCATCATCATCGGTCGGGCTTCGAAATTGCCATGAGCAGCGCAGACGGATCGGGGGGAGGCGCCGGAGCAGACACTTACTTTTTTTGCGCCGGGGAAAAAAACACCTGAGCAGAGACCAGGCAACGACCCGGCCACACGCATCTCCAGCCGGCGCCATCGAAGGAAGCAAGAGCGGCAACATATTAATAGTTTTTTCTTGTGCGGTGGCGGACTAGCCAGGTTCAATTATCGTGCGGAGCCAGAGCACAAGCAAGGAGGCTGGCAGAGGCGGCGGCGTTTTCTTCACTTGACTTGATGGAACGCAGTTATGACTTCAAAGACATGCCTAATTTGAGCCGTGGCGAAGGAGGAGGAGCAGACAAAGCGCCTTTCAGGCCAAGAGGAATTTCGAATCCAGAACCAGACTTTTACATTAGTAACCAACCAACCCCCCCCCCCTTTCAGACTAGACACGTTTTGACGTCAGCTCCATCAACCAAGCAAAGCCCAACCCCATCTCACGTCAAGCCCTGACCCCCTCAATTTGTTCCTTCCATCGCACCCCCTTTTCCTGCTCTTCCAAGAAACGGGGGTTGTTGCCCCGTTGTTCGAGAAGGAGGGGGCGGAAGGTTTTTGGGCCACGGGCGAGCAGAAACAGGATATGGGGGCGCCGGTTCGGAATTGGGGGGGAAGGAGGAAAGACGTCACCAAAAGGTGGAGAAGCTACTAAGAAAGGTGGGGGAAGACAGAATCTGATTTTTAGTGGTCTCTTTCCAGAGAAAGATGGCACGGGAAAGGAGGGTAGGAGATGGGTTCATTGCTCCGTAACAGAAGAGAGGAGGCGCCTCCTCTCAATTGACGTAAGGAGAGACGGAAAAAGCAGGAGCAAGTTTTTCTCCCCCTTTCCCCTCCCTCTCTTCTCTTCCCCTCTTTCGCCGGGGGCAACAATCCGGAAATCTCGAGGAAAAATGACGGGGGGAGAAAGACAAAAAAACCTCTGCGAAAAAGACAGAAACAATAAGAAAAGGATTAGTGAAGCGTCTCTTTCCAAGTCCAGACTTCACTTTGGGAGGGGAAGGAGAGACAATTTTTTCCGCAAACTTTTGCACCCAGCAGAGGGAAGAGAAGGGGATGGCGGCAATTGCTAATGCCTGACGAAGGAGGCTATCTTTTGCCGGAGTCGAACGGTCCGAAATTCGAGGGAAACGCAAAAAAAGTCCCCCTCTTTGCAGCCGTCGTCTCATTTGGTTTGTTGGCTTTCCCGCGAACCATCCACGTTTGTCGGAAACTGCTTTGGCGCTCGGTTGAAATGCTGACGAAAGAAAGGAGTGGGTGCGTGGGGAACCCCACTCAGTCACTCTACAAATACTGTCTTTTGTGATCAAGCAGTACGACCCCCTCTCATACTCTTTTCCTCCTCCGTCACTGCATTACGGGCAAATTGAATTGTCGTTCCTCGTTCCCCCTCCTCCTCCCCCTGAACCGTTGCCGCTGCAGCAGCCCACAACCACAATATTATGCCGCAATTGGCCTCGTCGGTGCAACCGAATCTGACATCGTCGATTGAGACACAAGCACACACACGTAGCAATCTCGGAATAAATACAAATTACTCTCTCTCTTCTTGCAGCAGTGCAACAAGTGCGCTCCTCCTCGATCGAAGAGGGAGGAGGCATCGGATATTCGAATGGCTCCCCTTACTCCTTCCCGACAATTTCGATGTGACCTTTCGCTGTGACCCCCCCGGTATCAATTCGAGAAATGCCCTCCTCCTCCGGCCATTTCTTCCCAAAGGGAGGAGGAGGAGGTGATATCGGGAGATGGATTCCTCGCTAGGTCCGAGGGTCTAATGGGCTGAGAAAGGCCTTGAAGTAAACGAAACAGAAAGAAAAGAAATAGGGAGAGCCAAAGGAGGAGAAAGAGAAGAGGAGCTCTGGGAAAATGCCTACCCTGGAAAAGAGAGGAGGGAGGCTCTCTCGTCTCCCTCTGCGGTAAGCAAATGCGGTGAACGCCGCCGACCGACCGAGAGAGAATGCGGCTTGAAAAACCGTCTTCTTCGGCCACAGGCATCACAAACACCCATCACACCCCACGACGACGACGACGACGCCAACAATGGGCACCTACTCTTGCGGCGGCGGAGGAGGGCGGTAGTTTTTTTTGTTTGGGGGGGGGGGGGGGATCGAACCCGGGAATTTTCGCGCCGGATGCACGTGACGATTGTTGGGCAGTCCGAGAGAAGGGAGAGAACGAAAATAACTCAATAACTCTGTTATGTAAGATGAAAAAGATACGGACGGAGAAGAGGGGGAAGACGAATAGAATTCAATGTCCCCTCTATTCGGATGCATGCTGGCATGATAAGGGGGGATAGCATCGGTCGGAA